>ERZ778025.1391-NODE-1391-length-17918-cov-3.451940_pt1 | contig 17918 bp, 16 predicted proteins | sample MGYA00375755_ERZ778025 | MGnify/ENA primary metagenome ERZ778025 (study PRJEB29350, sample SAMN05389825) | bioreactor metagenome | isolation source: Thiocyanate bioreactor | place: South Africa: University of Cape Town | collected 2014-03-17 ... | reverse complement strand
AGGCAGACGGCAAGTCGCTGGCCCCCGTGCGAACCGCTGCCGAGTAGTCGCTCGCGCCTGAATGGTGAGCTGGCGCCGTGCCTCGGCGTCAGGCGGCGCTGAGCAGCGCCTGGAATTCGCCGAGCTCTTTCATGTTCAAGTCCGAGACCGCCCAATAGACCATCCCGCCGCTCGTCCAGCGGACCGAGTTATAGCCATTCGAGGACTGTGATAGCGAGGGTAGGGGATGTGATGGATCGGACGGCCATGTGAAGACGTTGATCACATGCTGCCGGCGCATGTAGATCACGGCGGCGACGCGTCGGCTTCCGACATAGTCGAGCCGACCACCCTTCAGTGCGAAGCCTTGCGTGGCGAGGTCCTGAACTGGAGGCGCAAAATCGAGGCGCCCGGCGAACCAGGGCTTCACGGTATGCTGATCCGATGAAGCCACCTGCATGAGATTGTCCTGAAGCAACGAGCGCACGTGCGCGGTCATCACATCGTGCGCAAGGGGCGGTGTGCGTGAGCCCGTCGTAGCGGCGATCCACCCGCCGGCTCCAGAGAGGCCAGCGACGAGGAGGAGGGCTGCGGCCTGGGCGATAAAGCGTCTGCTCTGCCACGGGGCGCCGCGGCTCTGCTCGTGCTCTTCCTTCTCGAGCTCCGCGCGAATCCGCTCTTGCAGGCCGGCCGGTGCTCTCTCGATGACTTTCTCTCTGAGCGTCCGCCCTATGCGTCGATAGTCATCGAGATGAGCGGCGCACCGCCGGCAGGCTTCGAGATGGCTCCCGATAGCTTTCTGCTGCTCGATGGGCAGCGCGCCATCAAGGTAGGGGCTGAGCTCGTTCTGTACGTCTTCACAGCGCATCGGATCCACTTTCGGTCTCACGTCCTTTCATGGCCTTCCGCAGCAGCGCCCTGCCTCGCGAAAGACGCGACATCACCGTGCCGATTGGCACTCCCGTGATCTCGGCGATCTCGCTGTAGGAGAGGCTCTCCATTTCACGAAGCACGACGACGTCGCGATACGCGAGCGGGAGTTCGGCCAGTGCTGCGCGAACGTGCTGTGCATTCACGGCCTCGACCAGTGTGTCCTCTGCCGAGGGGTCGCCAGAGGCGACATCCGGGCTGTTGGTCTCATCGAGAGGAACGAGATCGTACGTGCGCTTGCGAACCTTGAGCAGCCGGTAAGCACAATGGCGCACGATCGCAAACAACCACGGGCGCATTTCCTCGCCCCTGAAACCATTGAACGCGCGGTAAGCCCTGAGATAGGCGTCCTGAACCACGTCTTCTGCGTCGTCGGAGTTCCTCACGATCCAATAGGCGAGATTGTACGCCGCATCGCGATACGGCAGCGCCAGTTCCTCGAAGCGAGACTGCTGAGCCATCCCCGCCCCCTGCAAAGGAGACGGTGGATGTTAGTCAATTGCTCTATCCCTAAGCCAGCAGGTTTATTCCCGATCCCGAGCAAAAATAATTGGCGTCCAATCGGAATACCTGGTGCTGCACGCGGATAGTTAGTGGCAAATCCCACGGTGGGAGGCGCAGCAGCTCGGCCGGGACTTTCCCCGAATGTCGGTTGCGCATCGCCACACAATGAGAGGTCATGAGCGGGAAGTCCGGCCTTGGGGGCTGCCAGGTGCTGGTGCCTGGGCCGTTGCTGCCGGAGACATCGGCTTCGTCGATGGCTCCGGCATTTTTCCGGTGAGCCAATTGATCTGAAGAGCGCTTTTGATGGCGCGTTAACGCGGCGATGACGCCTGGCTGATGCCGGGACGCAATTGTGTGATGGGCGCGCGAACGCGGTGCCTGTTCTTACCGCGGACTTTCATTCAGGTCATAGGAGCACTGCAATGTCGATAAGCGAGCATCGCATTGCGGATCTCATGCGTTTCGAGCCGCGCGCACAGCAATCAGCTACTCCGGCACAAGCATTGTCGTCAGAAGTGTGTGCGCCTGCCGAGATCGCGGATCGCCTTTGTCTCTGGAGCAGCGGGAAGGTGGCGCTGTCATTCGAGAGGCTTGCCGCGCTCGGCATCCTCGGCGGGCTCTATATCGGATTTGGCGGCGCACTCGCGACGATGGTGGTGAGCGAGAGCAGTCTTGGTGCGGGGCCGACGCGGTGGCTCGGCGGCATCGCCTTCAGCCTCGGCCTCGTTCTGGTGTGCGTTGGAGGCGCCGAGCTGTCGACCGGCAATTGCTTGATGGCGATGGCGCGTCTGCGGCGTCTCATCACGGCGCGCCAGCTCTGGCGCAACTGGACCTTGTCCTATCTCGCGAACGGCCTTGGTGCCTTGGGCCTCGCCTGGATTGTCTTCAACAGCGGCGTCTATGATGCCGAGCCTTTGAGATCGACTGCCATCCGGATTGCCGAGGCCAAGCTTGCGCTTTCACCCGCCCAGGCCTTTCTCAAGGGCATCCTCGCCAATGCTTTGGTTTGTCTGGCGGTATGGCTCTCGTTCGCCAGCCACAATGCCGTCGGGAAGGTTCTCGGGATCGTATTCCCGATCAGCGCGTTCGTGGCCTTGGGCTTCGAGCACTCGATTGCCAACCTCTACCTCATTCCAGCAGGGCTCATGGCGGGCGCTGCGGGGGGCCTGCCGGATCTGGCCCGCAACATCGCCTGGGTAACGGGCGGGAATCTCATCGGCGGAGCCGTCGTCGTCCCGGTGCTGCTCTGGCTCGGGCATGCGCGCCACCAGGGCTGATACACGCGCTCATCGATACCGCGAGCGGTGCCAATTACCTAAGGCAGTGCAATGCCGCCGCCACTCTGGCGCTGGGCGAGCGACTGCACCAAGGCCCGGCGTTCCTCCTGCGACAGCGAGGGCAGGGCGCGAATCATGGCCTGCTGCAACTCGGCCCTGATCGCGCTCGCATGGGTGCGCACGGCGAGGAAATTGCGTTCGAGCGCGCCAGGGTCCGGCGTCGGCTTGACCATCTCCTCGGAGAGCGCGGTGCGCACCTTCTGCAGGGCTGCGAACTGCTGGCGCATCTGGGGCATTGCGGTGTTCAGCTCGCGCCGCACGATCTCCCGCTTGGCATCCGGCAGCGGCGTCAGCATCGCCTGGATGCTGCGCTTCGTATATGTGCTTTGTGTTGCCTCGCCGGTGATGCGCCCGATGACCATGCTGGCCAGGAAGACGTTCACGGCGAGCGAGACAACGAGCAGCGCCATCAACCCGCGAGTGCTGCGCAGCCAATCGATCACAGCCCGAACTCCTGTAGACTCTGCGGACCCAGAAGGAGCCCGGACGCCATGCCGGCGTCGCTCGCGCTCAATGCCTGCATGTAACCGAGGGCGAAACCGAGCAGCGCGCTCGCTGCCAAGGCGGCCGCCGGCTTTGCCAAGCGCTGCCATGCGGGCCTGACGATGGCTGCAATATCGCGCACGCGGCGTGGATCCGACTCGGCCGGCTCGAGCGCATCGAGGAAAAGGTCGGTACGTTCGGCGTCGGCAAGGATGGCCGTGCCTTCCGGCGTCAGGGCGAAGCGGTCGTAGAGCGCGTGCTCGCGCGGCGGCCATCGGCGTCTTTCGGCACCAAAAGCGGCGCTGCATTCCTTGAAACGATCGAGGTCCATGCCCGCTCCTTATTGCAATTCATCCCGAAGCCACTTTTTGAGCGTCGCGCGCCCGCGTGAAAGCAGCGATTCCAAGGCACCTGCGCTCACACCCAGCAGTGCCGCAGCCTCCGCCTGGGATCTCTCCTCGTAGTAGCAGAGGACGAGCGCCGCCCGTTGTCGGGCCGGAAGCTGATCCAGCGCCGCTCTGACACGCGCGCCGCGCTGGAGGCTCGCAATACGCTCCTCGCCTGTGGGCGCCTCATCGGCCAACCGCTCGACCAACGCATCGCCGAGGGGCTCGCCAGATGCCGTTTGGCGCGCACGGAGCCGGTCCACGCACAAATTGTACAAGACGCGATAGAGCCACGTGGTGAACTTCGCATGTGGTTCCCATCGCCCGGCACCCTGCCAAACGCGCAGGAAGGCTGTCTGCACCATGTCCTCAGCCTCGTGACGCGTGCCGAGCATCCGGTCCGTGAAGCCGAGCGCCCAGCCGTAGTGGCGCTCGACGAGGCGCGCAAAGGCATGGCGATCCTGCCTGCCCACTGCCCTCATCAGCTCAACGTCGAGCGCGTCGTCCGGCGGCGGTTTCATCGAGCCTGCGAGGTGTGGGCAGGTCGCGTCTCACCTGCCGGTCTCATTGTCTATTGAACGGGCGCCTCGGCCGTTTCCTTCGGGATCTGGGTCCTGCTTATCGCGCCGAGGGGGCTCACTATTGATACCGCGCCCCGAGCGCCGACTACAGGCCACATTTCCCCTGGTCGGGACGCGTTCCGAGGGCGAGAAACGCTGCGGTGCTCGGAACTTTGCCATTGCCGACCGCGCTCGCGATGGTCAAAACTTTCCAGGTACGAGGTCGGATTGCAGGGCAGAGGCCATGGATGCCATCGAACTTCACGTGAATGGGCAAAAATTTGGCGTTCACGCCGATCCGGATACGCCCCTCCTTTACGTTCTGCGCAATGACCTCGGCCTCAAGGGCACGCGGGCCGGCTGCGTCGAAGGCCAGTGCCTGAGCTGCACGGTGCTTATCGAGGGGCGGCCGCAGACGGCGTGCATGGTGCCCGTCGGGGCAGTTGCCGGACAGAACGTCGAAACCGTCGAGTCGCTGGTCGGGGAAGGGGCGTCGCACCCGCTTATCGACAGTGTCCTCAAGGAGCAGGCCGGTCAGTGTGGCTATTGCCTCGCCGGCATTCTCATGCGCGCCAAGGCGCTGCTGGATCGAGAGCCGGCGCCGAGCCGGTCCGACATTGCGACAGCGCTCGACGGCCATCTCTGTCGATGCGGCGCGCACGTCCGCATTCTTCGCGCCATCGAGCGGGCGGCGCAGGCGGGGAGTGCTCGGGCATGACCGCAATCGCCTCCTCTTCCAGTCTGACCGACAATCCGAGCTGCTCCGACTGGATCGATCTGTCACGTGATGCGGTGGTTGTTCTGAAGACCGGCAAGGTGGAGATCGGGCAGGGCATTACAACTGCTCTCGTGCAGATTGCAGCCGACGAGCTGGATGTCGCGCCGGAGAGTATCGAGCTCATTTCCGGACACACCGCCCTCGGGCCACTTGAGGCCGGCACATCGAGCAGCCTGTCGATCGAAACGGGTGGGCGCGCGGTGCGCCTTGCCGCGTCGGCCGTCCGGGCAATCGTCCTCGCCGAGGCCGCCAAGCTCCTGCAGGCGCCGCCCGAGAGCCTCGCCGTCGAGCAGGGACGCATCATCGTGAGTGGTCGCGAGACCGACCTCACCTACTGGTCGCTCGCGCCGTCGATCGATCTCGAGGCGCAAGTCCTGGATCATGCGCGACCGAAAGAGCCGGCAGAGCGACGGCTGGTCGGCACGTCCATGCCGCGCATCGACCTCAAGGCAAAAGCAGCAGGTGCAGGCTTCATTCATGATATCGAGCTTCCTGGCCTGCTGCATGGCCGCGTGCTCGATCCGCCGGCCTCGGGCCGTCGCCTCGAGGCGTTCGACGAGGCCGCATTGAAGGCGGCGTTTCCGTCAGTGCAGGTGGTCCGCGACGGCTCTTTCGTCGGTGTCATTGCCGAGCGCGAGGACGTGGCCGTGCGCGCAATCGAGCGTGCCCGCCGCCTCGCGACATGGTCTGAGGGCTTCCAGGTCCCCGCACTCATGCGCGAGGCCATTGCCGCGGATAGCGCCGAGCCGGAGATCGTCGTCGAGAAAGGCGATGTGACGGCCGCGGAGGGTCGCACCATCACGACGGAGATCGAGCGCCCCTATATCGCGCACGCATCTATTGCGCCCTCCTGCGCAATCGCCACTTGGCGCGACGATACCCTCGAGATCCGCTCGCATAGCCAAGCCGTGCACGATATGCGCGCGCCGCTCGCCAAAGCGCTCGGCATCGATGCCGGCAATGTCGTCGTGATCCACGCCGCAGGAGCCGGCACCTACGGCCACAGCGGGCAGGACGACGTCGCCTACGAGGCAGCGCTGCTCGCGCGCACGGTTCCGGGACGCCCGGTCCGGGTTCTATGGTCGCGCGCCGCTGATTTCTCGCTCGCGCCGCTCGGTCCCGGCGCGATCGTCAGGGCCGAGGCGAAGGTCGATGCCGGCGGGCGCATTGCGGCGCTGACCATACAATCCCAGAGTCAGGCGCACGTATCGCGCCCGGGCCGCGGCGGCACGATCAACCTGGTCGCCGCCGAGCGACTGGCTGTTCCCATGGAAAAAGGATCGCCGCCTGATGTGCCCTTGGCGCGTGGCGGCGGTGCCGACCGCAATGCCATGCCGCTCTACGCCATTCCAAATGTCCACGTCTCCAAGCGCATTCTGCGCGATCTTCCCTACCGCACCTCGGCTTTGCGCGCGCTCGGCGGCTACGCGAACATCTTTGCCATCGAGACGCTGATGGACGACATCGCGGCATCTGTCGGCGCCGATCCGGTGGCTTTCCGCCTCGAGCATCTGGATGATCCCCGTGCGCGCGCCGTCATTACGAAAGCGGCTGAAATGGCAGGGTGGCCGGGGCCGACAGTCCAGGGCGAAGCGCTCGGGATCGGGTTCAACCAGTACAAGAACCGGAGCGCCTATTGTGCGGTGGTTGCGCGCGTCGTTTGTGACGAACGCGTGCGTCTGACGCACGCGTGGGCAGCGGTCGATGCCGGCGAGGCGATCAATCCCGACGGGATCATCAATCAGATCGAGGGCGGCATCATCCAGTCGGCAAGCTGGACTCTCAAGGAGCGCGTCAACTTCGACGGAGATGCCGTCACGACGCGCGATTGGGAGGCCTATCCCATTCTCAGCTTCTCCGAGACGCCGGAGATCAAGGTGAGCCTGATCGTACGGCCGGAGCTTCCCGGCCTCGGCGTTGGCGAGACGGCGACGGGGCCGACGGCTGCAGCGATCGGCAACGCTGTGCATCGGGCATTGGGCATCCGCGTCAGAACGCTGCCGATCACGCGCGACGCGATCCTCGCGGCCTCGATCTAGTTGGGCGCAGGGAAGCAGAGCTGCGAGCTCATTTCCTGCGCCGCTCCAGCGATGCCGATTTCTCGGGAGGCGGTGCGCTAGCGCCGGCAAGGGCTTCAAAGACATCGCGCACCATGGGCGCGATCTTGCGATCCTCGGCGTCTTGCAGCTCTTTGATGCCGACAACATTCTTGAGAATGCTGAAGCCCGTCATGAACGCCACCATGAGTGCCGCGCGATGTTTTGCGGGACCATCGAGGTGGCGTGCGAGCGGCTCGATCAGATCGTTGACCACGAACTCGTGATGGACTTCTATTGCCTCGGGGCATGACAGCGAATGTACGGCTATGCTCAGAGGATCCATATCGCGGAAGCTCACGGCGTCCGTTCGCGCAAGAACTCTGTGGGTCAACACCGCGACGAGGTCGCGCGATAGGTCATCCAGGTGGTGATCAGCCCTCGCGGCGCTTCGGATAACCTCTGCGAAGAGCTGCTGCTTGGATCCGAAGGAGCGATGCACATAAGCAACGTCGACACCGGCATCTGCTGCGATGTCGCGCAGACCTGTTTGGTCATAGGATTGACTGGCAAATCGGCGCGTGGCCGCGGCCAGTATCCGCTCGCGCGTAGAAATCGTCGACGACAGGCCTGGCTTCTTTCCCATGGCACCCTCGTGGGTTTTGCGGGCGGCCCACGATGGCTAGGGCCGTGGGTGGTCAACCGTCGTTGACTTGGATCAAGGACGGTGAGCGGAGGGAATGTCACCTGTCGCCTGACCTCGGATCCCCGCGTGAGCAATAGTGCCCGTCGCGCTAATCATGATGTTCAGCAAGAGGCTTTGCCAATGAAGACCGCCTTTGCATCGCGCCGCTTGCCGATCGCGATCGCACTTGTTGTGGCCGTTGCCATCTACCTGGCGTGGGCCAAGCTCTCGGGAGGTGGACTGCCATCCGGGATTGCGAGCGGGAATGGGCGGATCGAGGCCGTCGAGATCGACATCGCAACGAAGACGCCGGGGCGGATCAAGGAGATCCTGGTCAACGAGGGTGACTTCGTCGAGGCGGGGCAGGTGCTCGCCCGCATGGATACGGAGCAGCTCGAAGCCCAGCGTCGGCAGGCCGAAGCGCAGCGGAAGCGCGCGAAGATCGGCGTCGATACCGCGGGCAGTCTGGTGACGCAACGCGAGGCGGAGCGCACTGCCGCTGCAGCCGTCGTCGCGCAGCGAAAAGCCCAGCTCGATGCGGCTCAGCGCAAGCTCGCGCGCTCTGAGGAGTTGGCGAAGCGGGAGACGGTCTCCCAGCAGGTTCTCGATGACGACAGGGCTGCAGAGCAGGGGGCGCGCGCGGCTGTCGCGGCGGCCGAAGCCCAGCTCGCGGCATCGGAGGCGGCAATCGGCTCGGCAAAGGCTCTGGTCGTCGACGCGGAGGCGGCAGTGGATGCTGCACAGGCCGCCATCGAAAGCATCACCACCGACATCAACGACAGTACCTTGCGATCACCGCGGCCAGGCCGCGTGCAGTACCGCGTCGCGCAGCCGGGTGAGGTCTTGTCTGCAGGCGGCCGCGTGCTGAACCTGGTCGACCTTGCGGACGTGCACATGACATTCTTCCTGCCGACGGCGCAGGCGGGGCAGCTTGCGATCGGATCCGAGGCGCGGATCATCCTCGATGCCGCGCCCCAGTACGCCATCCCAGCCAAGATCAGCTTCGTCGCGGATGTTGCGCAATTCACGCCGAAGACGGTGGAGACCGAGGAGGAACGCCAGAAGCTCATGTTCCGGGTCAAGGCCCAGATCGCGCCGGATCTCCTCAAGAAGTACATCCAGCACGTCAAAACCGGGCTGCCGGGAGTGACTTACGTCCGGTTGTCGCCGAATGCGGAGTGGCCGGCTAACCTGCGGAAGAAGGCACTGCAATGAGCGCGCAATCGCTGCCTGCAAGCCCTTCCGAAGGAGCCGTCGTCCGGATCGAGAACGTCAGTCTCTCCTATGGCAGCATCTGCGCGCTCGACGCGATCACGCTCGATTTGCCCGCCGGCTGCATGGTCGGCCTGATCGGCCCGGACGGTGTCGGCAAGTCTACGCTGCTATCCCTGATCGCCGGGGCGCGCGCTCTTCAGAGCGGCCGCATCGAAGTGCTTGGTGGTGACATCTCCGATCCGCAGCATCGCAAATCCGCCTACATGCGCATTGCGTACATGCCTCAAGGATTGGGCAAGAACCTCTATCCCACGCTTTCCGTATTCGAGAACGTCGACTTTTTCGGCAGGCTATTCGGCCACAACAGACGTGAGCGCAAGCGCCGCATCGCCCAACTTCTCGAGCGCACCGGCCTCGCGCCCTTTGCGGATCGTCCTGCAGGGAAGCTCTCCGGCGGCATGAAGCAGAAGCTCGGCCTGTGCTGTGCTCTGATCCATGATCCCGACCTGTTGATCCTGGATGAACCGACGACCGGTGTCGATCCCTTGTCGCGCCGCCAGTTCTGGGAGCTGATCGACGATATTCGCAACGATCATGCTCATGCGCGCATGAGCGTCATCGTCGCGACCGCATATATGGAAGAAGCCGCGCGCTTCGATTGGCTCGTTGCCATGGATGCCGGACATGTTCTGGCCACGGGCACGCCGGACGAGCTCTTGCAGAAGACGGGCGCCGCAAACCTCGATGCCGCGTTCATTGCTTTGCTCCCGGAGGCGAAGCGGCGAGACCACCATGCCGTCGTGATCCCGCCGCGCAAAGCCGGCACTGGCGACGAGATCGCCATCGAGGCCCAGCATCTGACCATGCGCTTCGGCGATTTCGTCGCCGTCGATAACGTCAGCTTCCGTATTCCGCGCGGCGAGATCTTCGGCTTTCTGGGATCGAATGGCTGCGGCAAGACGACGACCATGAAGATGCTGACGGGCCTCCTGCCGGCGTCCGAAGGCATCGCCAAGCTCTTCGGGCGCGAGGTCGATCCAAAGGATATCGATGTGCGCCGACGCGTCGGCTACATGTCGCAGGCCTTCTCGCTCTATACGGAGCTGACGGTCCATCAGAACCTGGATCTTCACGCCCGGCTGTTCGACATGAGCCCGGAGATCATTCCTGGGCGCATCGGGGAAATGGCAGAGCGCTTCGGCCTTGTCGGCATCATGGACGCGCTCCCCGATGACCTGCCGCTCGGTATCCGACAGCGCTTGTCTCTCGCCGTGGCCATGATTCACAGGCCTGATATCCTCATTCTGGACGAGCCGACATCCGGTGTCGATCCGGTGGCCCGCGATGCCTTCTGGCAGATCCTCTCCGATCTCTCGCGCAAGGACGGGGTCACGATCTTCGCGCTGCGACCGCATCTCGCTGATGCACGCCGGCAAGGTGCTCGTCAGCGACGCGCCGTCCGGGATCATTGAAAGCCGATCGGCGCGTTCGCTGGATGAGGCGTTCATCGCCTATCTCGAAGAGGCCATCGAGCAGCAGCCTGGCGCGCGTCAGTCCACTGTCGGCAAAGCGGTGCCTGATGAACGGCGAGGGGCGAGCAAAGCACGCGCGAGCCTGCCATTCCTCGATCTGAGACGCACGCTCGCCTATACACAGCGCGAGTCATTGGAGCTGAGGCGCGACCCGATCCGCGGGACGCTCGCTATCCTCGGCACGCTCATTCTGATGTTCGTCATGGGCTATGGCATCAACATGGATGTCCAGAACCTGGCGTTCGCCGTCCTCGACCGCGACGATACGACCGTCAGTCGCGACTATGCCCTGCAGATCTCGGGCTCGCGCTTCTTTACGGAGAAGGCGCCACTCAGGGATTACGCCGATCTCGATCGCCGGATGACGAATGGCGAGATCAGTCTGGCAATCGAGATCCCGCCAGGTTTTGGCCGGGACGTCGCACGCGGAAAGGACGTCCAAATTGGCGCGTGGATCGACGGCGCCATGCCCGCGCGCGCGGAGACAGTCCGTGGCTATGTGCAGGGGATGCACACAAACTGGCTTACGCAGAAGGCGCGCGAGAGGTATGGGGCTGCAGCTACGGTTGGCGCCTTCAATCTCGAGATCCGCTATCGCTACAATCCCAGTATCGAAAGCCTGACGGCCATGGTCCCGGCCATGATCCCGATCCTGCTTCTGATGATCCCCGCCATGCTCGCGGTTCTCAGCGTCGTCCGCGAGAAGGAGCTCGGCTCGATCATCAACTTCTACGTCACGCCGGTGACCCGCATGGAGTTCCTGATCGGCAAGCAGCTTCCCTACATTGGCCTGGCCTTCATGAACTTCTTCATGCTGAGTGCCTTTGCCGTCTTTGCTTTTCGCGTTCCCTTTACGGGGAGCTTCTTTGCGCTCACGGTCGCGGCGCTTCTCTACGTCATTTTCACGACGGGCATGGGGCTCGTTATTTCGGCCTTCATGAAGAGCCAGATCGCGGCCATCTTCGGCACCTCGGTCATCACGCTCATTCCCGCCGTACAATACTCAGGGCTCATCGATCCGGTGTCCTCGCTCGAGGGAATGGGGGCCCTCATTGGCCGGCTCTATCCCACCACGTATTTCGTGACCATCTCGCGCGGCACGTTCTCCAAGGGCCTCGGTTTCAGTGATCTCGCATCCTCATACATCCCGCTGCTTATAGCTGTGCCGGTCATCTATGCCCTTGGAGCGATGCTCCTCAAAAAGCAGGCGCAGTGAGCCCCATGCGCATCGCCAACATTCTCAATCTCGGTATCAAGGAGCTGCGCGGCCTCGCGCGCGATCCCATCCTGCTCGTGCTCGTCGCCTACTCCTTTACGCTCTCGATCTACACGGCGGCCACGGCCATGCCGGAGACGCTCAATCGTGCCGCCATCGCGATCGTCGATGAGGACCACTCGCCGGTATCATCGCGCATTGTCACGGCGCTCTATCCACCATTCTTCGTACCTCCGAAGCTCATCACGCAGGCGGAGATGGATGCGCGCATGGACGCCGGGCTCGACACGTTCGCGCTCGATATTCCGCCCAACTTCCAGAGAGACCTGCTCGCAGGCAAGTCGCCGACCATACAACTCAATGTCGATGCGACGCGTTCGGCGCAGGCATTCACCGGCGGAGGCTATGTCCAAGCCATTGTCTCGGCCGAGGTTACGGAGTTCCTGAACCGCTACCGCGGGACAACGAAGGTGCCGGTCGATCTGGCGCTCAGGGCCCGCTTCAACCCCGAGCTCAACAAGGGCTGGTTCGGAGCCATATCCAACATCATCTCTTCCATCACCATGCTTGCCATCGTCCTCACGGGAGCCGCGCTCATCCGTGAACGCGAGCATGGCACGATCGAGCATCTGCTCGTCATGCCCGTTACGCCGCTCGAGATCATGATCAGCAAGATCTGGTCCATGGGATTGGTCGTCCTGATCGCCTCGTCGGTGGCGCTGGTCGTGGTCGTGCAGGGTTTGCTCAATATTCCCATTGCGGGATCGCTGCTGCTCTTCATGCTCGGCACGGCCCTCATGCTGTTCGCCACCACCTCCCTCGGGATCTTTCTGGCGACGATCGCCGGCTCCATGCCGCAGTTCGGTCTGCTGCTCATGCTGGTCCTTCTGCCCTTGCAAGTGCTGTCGGGAACAATGACGCCGCGCGAGAGCATGCCGGATGTGATCCAGTACCTGATGCTGGCTGCTCCCAATACGCACTTCGTCATGCTGGCGCAGGCCGTGCTGTTCCGAGGCGCCGGCTTGAGTGTCGTATGGCCGCAGCTTCTGGCGCTTATTCTAATTGGGACGGTGCTGTTCGCGCTCGCACTCCGTCGCTTCAGGCAGTTCCTCCGATAGCGCGCCCGCTTGTGGATCTGCGGCAGGTAGGCAGCGATGCGAAGGCCGTTGCGGCGTGCAAAGAGCGCTCAAATTCGGTATCTGATAGCGCACGGCCCCGACGGCCCGAACAAGTCGAGTTATTTCGGAGACATCTTGCTTTGGTGGAACGGCGAGCGACTGGGCGCTTGAATTCCACCTCTATTGTCCAGATCGCTCCGGCCTCTCTCTCGATTGCTCACGGTTGGGCAGGACCCAGCCCCTGTCGCAGGCGTTGCCTATGTCGCGTGCGAGAGTGCCGCGTGATAGTCCCCGCACCTGCAGGTCCACGTCGGGGAGCCTGTTCAGCTCCTCGTAGAGCACCGTGGCGCCCCGATGGTGGGCTCGTGTTATCATCCACGCAGAGATCCAACTGGCGAGCCGCCCGAGGCGATCGACGAACGACGGCGCCGCGGCATACTTGTCAGCCCCGAGACGAAACGGCTGATTGGTTCGCATAGTCTTTCTCGTGTCCTGGAGACGCCACGTTAAGCAAGTTCCGGAGCGGCGTGGCTCCCATCCCGGCACTGGGCGATCACCTGAGCGCAGCAGCGCGTCATCGCTTCGGCGAGGCCATCTCAGCGTCCCGGCTCTCGCGTGGATGGCCTGCGCCGGCTTGGTCGGCTATCGTGGGTTGGTCCGCTGGCGGAGACACATTGATGCGTATCTGACATTCGGCGCCCCACCCGACGTAATGGTTGCAGATTTGCTGGGCCTCTTCGGTTTCGCGCGGGGTGACCGTGATGGTCTTCACTTCTTGAGCAGCGGTTGGTCCCGGCATGGCGGCGAGCAGGACCAGGCCGTACAGCCCCAAGGCGATCTTGATATTGGACATGACGTGTGGCTCCATGGGGTGTTTGGCGAGCTTCGGGGCGGTGCCGCCACTCACATTCAATGGAGTCTGCTGACGTTGTTTCGAGCGTTGCTTGGGCGTTGCAGCGGTGTGAAAAATTATGGATTCTTACGAAGAGAGAGCGATTTCAAAGGAGCCCCACAGATTTATGGACAGCTTGCCTACCTCGACGTTCAAGCTGTCCCTGCTTGGCAACTTTGCCCTCACTGGGCACGATCGACCAATTGATCTAGCGAGCAAGAAGCTCTCCGGCTTACTCGCCTACCTTGCCTTGGCCGGGCCCACGCCACAGCCTCGCGAGAAGCTCTTCAGTTTGTTCTGGGGGTCGCATTTCGAGGTGCAGGCCCGCCAGAACCTGCGCACGGCGCTGTTCCGACTGCGCGGCATTCTCGGTCGGGACGCGATCATCAGCGCAGGTGAGGCCATCTCGCTGGCGCCCGGCTTGGTCACTTGCGATGTGGTGCGGCTTGAGGATCTTGTCCGTGATGGCAGCCGTGCTGCCCTCGCAGAGGCCGCAGGGCTATACAAGGGCAGGCTCCTGGCAGACGTGAACATTGAGGAGGACGCGTGGAGCGAGTGGGCCGAAGTTCAACGTCAGCGCATCGAAGGCATGGCGCTCGACGCCATGGTCAATCTCAGTGAGCAGGAGCTTCAGCTCGGCAATCACGAACACGCCCTTGAAGCGGCGGGCCGGGCTGTTGCGGTCAACGGTCTGCGTGAGGATGCCCATCGGCTGATCGTCCGGGCCCTCGCCGTTGCAGGACGCAAGGCCGAAGCGCTCAAGCACTACCAGGACCTCATTGCTCTTCTGAAGCGCGAGCTCAATACGGAGCCTGATGCGGCAACCAAGGCGCTCGTCGCCGAGCTCCGCAGCACACAGCCGTCCAGTAGATCGCCGGACGTCCGTGACGTCGCGGAACCCACGCCGGCTCACACGACAGGCTCCGAAAGGCCCGCTTTGGTCGTTCTGCCGTTCCAGAACGTGAGCGGCGATCCGGAGCAGGAATATTTTGCCGACGGCGTTACCGAGGACATCATAACGGCCCTGTCGCGCTTTCACGAGTTCGCGGTCATCGCACGCGGCTCGAGTTTCGCCTTCAAGGGTAAGAGGTTGACCGGCCGGCAGCTCGCGCAGGAACTCGGTGTCCACTACGTGCTGAGTGGCAGCATACGCAGGGTCCGCGACCGCATCCGTGTGTCAGTGGAGCTGACCCACGCCGAGAGCGAGGTTCAGGTCTGGTCGGATCGCTACGATCGCGCACTCATGCACGTCTTCGACCTGCAGGATGAGATCAGCGGGACTGTCGCCGCGGTGGTTGCCCCTGCTCTTCGCCGCGCAGAGATCGAACGCGCGCGCCGCAAACCGGCGGCCAATCTTTCGGCCTACGACCTCTACCTTCGGGCCCTTCCCCATCTGTGGCACGGGACCGGCGACGATCTCACGAAGGCGATCGAGTTCCTTCGGCAATCACTCAAGCTCGACAATGCAGGCGCCCCCGCGCTCGCGGCACTGGCTTGGGGGCTCATCATGACCTTGCCTCTCCTGGGGAACGCGTCGCCGGAAACCAGAAACGAGGCGCTTGCGCTGGCGCGCCGCGCTGTCGAGCTGGACGATACGGACGCATTCGCCCAGGCGGTCTACGGCTTTACTTTGTTCGGGCCTGTCGGCCAGGACCATCATCAGGGGCGGATCCATTCCAAGGAAGCCCTGCGCCTCAACCCCAGCTCGGCCTTTGCCTGGGGGACGCTAGGAATGATCGGCGCGATGGGGGGCGAATACAAGAATGCCATCGAGTGCCTCGACCGGTCGCTCGCCCTCAGTCCCTACGACGACATGCTCTGGATGTGGACGACCGGTTTGACCTCTTCGTACTTCGCGCTCGGGCGCTACGAGGAAGGTATTGCGTGGGCACGCAAGTCGGTTCAGCACAAGCCGGGACATGGGACGGGCCATCGGATGCTGGCGGCAAACTTGGCTGCTGCCGGGCGTCTGGAAGAAGCCCGCGCTGTCACGCGCACACGCGATGCGGTGCGGAAGACGACGATCCGGGAGCTTCGCACCGCGCGCTTCTTCAAGCAGGACGACGTCCTCGAGCGCTACCTGTCGGCCCAACGGATGGCAGGCGTCGCAGAATGACGGCCAGGCGCCGCTGCGAGCAGTGCTCGGATGGTCCGGACGGTCAGGATGAAGGAACTACGCTCCACCGCACCGCACGTATGTCGCGGATCAGCCGGCGGGATAGGCGACGATATGACCGGCGGTCAAGCCTGGGGTCATTGTAAGCCATGCGTCGCTGCGGCTGAGAATAGACCAGTAATTGTGGCGGAGAGGGAGTCCGTGAAAATCCGTCCGCCACTGTCCGCCACCGTTCGTTTTGCTTCGGTGATACAACACCTTAACGCGATTGCTCGTCCGTCACCGTCCATCACCGATCGCCGCTGACCGCAGCCAATCTTATGCTCTTTCTTATGCCCGAGATTGGCGTAGCTAGGTCACCAAAACCTAAGCCACCATGTTGGAAAGTGGGGTAGGGGCGTCCCCGATCATCCTTCTGAACTCCGTATCAAGTGCGCGAAGTTCGGTGGAGCGGATAGCGTTTCCAAGATGCATCATCGTCGCTACCGAGAATTCCGAAGGCTTCGCAAGTATGAGTTCGCCGCGACTTGTGATCTGTGGTCCAGCGTAGAGGATGCCTACCAGCCGAGTTCGGCTGCTACCGACCATGTAGGAATTCTTCCTCCGGTCGAGATAGCCGGAGCGATCATGAAGAAATATCGGCGAACCGGATGAACCCGGAAAGCACGCCATGTCCACCATGAACTCCGGCTTGCCGTTGTACAGCTTGCCCAATGATGTCGCCGTTATCCCCCTCCGCACGATAGGAAGATTGTTCACCTCGTCCGAGATGCCATTCGGGCATCCAACCATGGTCACCTCTTCGATGGCGTCGAAGTAATTCCAGTCGTCGTCGGATGGAATGAGTTCCAGACCCAACGTCACGCAGAAGAGAGGGGTCTTCTTTTCCACTGCTTCCGCCAAGATGGGAGCAATCGGGATCGCGCATAAATCAATCGAACTATTTGGATGACATACAATATTGTTATGACGCGTGCTCAGCGTGCATTCCGCGAAGTTTCCAGACGGCTTATCATCATCGGAGAGGTGACAGATAACGGTGATTGTATCGCCGCCGTGAACGACATGTCTGTTCGTGACGATGGCTGGCACCGAGGACTTCCCGCGCACTGCGAATGTCGCGAAAAAGCCTGTTCCCGTGCTCCGAATCTTTCCAGATTGCTTCGAAACGATTTTCACTGTCGAGTAGAGCATCTGCTCTGCGACTGAAAGCTTTTCCATTGGCCCCTCAAAATTGTATGGGGCCGCGATATTAAGGTGATTCGATGTTCCGAAGAATCGCTTGCAACTACTAGAAGAGCCTCGCTTGTAATTGATCCACCGATGACTTTGCGCGCTTTCCGCGAACAGCCTTCCGCTGCAAGGGCGTCCGTGCGGCATCATCAATCCGCTCCCGAGCCAGCGCGGCGTATTCGGGATTGAGTTCGCACAGGATCGCGTTGCGCCCATTCGCTTGCGCGACAAGGCCAGTGGTGCCTGTACCGCCGAACGGATCAAGCACTGTGCCGCCCTGCGGGCAACCCGCAAGGATGCACGGCTCAATCAAGTCAGGCGGGAAGGTTGCGAAGTGCGCGCCTTTGAAGGGCTTGGTGGCGACTGTCCATACGGATCGCTTGTTGCGCGTTTCAGGCGCGCCCTCACGCTCAATGCGTTCAGCGTAACGGCCGTTAAAGCCGGCATGGCGTCTCCCGTGTCCTCGCTGTTTGTCCAACCCGCCGTCCGTCCACTTGCGCTTGTCCGATGTCGCGGCAGGCTCCTTGATCGCTTCCGCGTCATAGAAGTAGCGCGGACACTTCGACAGCATGAAAATATACTCATGCGCTTTCGTGCATCGGTCGCGCACGGACTCAGGCATCGGGTTCGGCTTGTGCCAGATAATGTCTTGGCGCAGATACCAACCATCTGCTTGAAGCGCGAACGCGACGCGCCATGGGATGCCGATGAGGTCTTTAGGTTTGAGTCCGCCAACATTTGCGACGCGCGCCCGACATGCCTTGCCTGCTTTATTGGGGCGACTGGCTAAAATTCCCCCATCGTATCCACCTCTCGCAGCGCCGCCTTGCGAGGCATAACTATCTCCCAAGTTCAGCCACACCGTTCCGTCATCGCGCAACACGCGGCGCACCTCGCGGAACACTTCGACTAACGCGC
>ERZ778025.1389-NODE-1389-length-17957-cov-4.063121_pt1 | contig 17957 bp, 17 predicted proteins | sample MGYA00375755_ERZ778025 | MGnify/ENA primary metagenome ERZ778025 (study PRJEB29350, sample SAMN05389825) | bioreactor metagenome | isolation source: Thiocyanate bioreactor | place: South Africa: University of Cape Town | collected 2014-03-17 ... | reverse complement strand
CACCCGCCAGCGTGGCGCCCCGGACGAGCCGGGCGCGGCCGTCCGGCGCGATGGCGGTGAATCCCCCGCGCCGGTCCGACATCAGGAACGCGCCTTCGTGGTTCGCGAGGATGCACTCCGGGCTCCTGAGCCCCGCGAAGGCCGGCCGCAGCTCGGACATGCCCACCCGGAAGTCGCGCGGCAGCGGATAGGCCCGCACGGGGCCAGCGTGGACCATGGGCATGCTCACGGCTCGAGTTTGAGCTGGCGTTCCGCGACGATCTTGCGGCGCACGGCCAGTTCGCGCTCGATCAGCGCCGCGAACGCGGCCGAGGTGCCGCCGACGGGCCGGATGCCGGCCTTCTCGAAGCGCTGGCGCACGACCGGATCCTCCAGCGCGCGCGCCGCCGCGGCCTGGAGCTTGTCGTGGAGCGCCTGCGGCAGCTTGGGCGGGGCGACCAGCCCCATCCACGCCGTGTTGTCGAGCGCGGGCATGCCGGCCTCGGTGAACGTGGGCACCTGCGGCAGGCTGGGACTGCGCTGCGCGCTCATGACGGCAATGCCGCGCAGCGCACCCGACTGGATGTGCGGGAGCATCGACGGCAGGTTGTCGAACATCATGTCCACCTGCCCCGCCAGCAGGTCCGAGATGGCGGGGCCCGCGCCCTTGTAGGGCACGTGGACCAGGTCGGTGCCGGACACCGCCTTGAACAGCTCGCCGTCCAGGTGGCCGACGCCGCCCGTGCCCGCCGACGCGAAGGTACAGGGCACCGGGCAGCGCTTGAGCCGTGCGACCAGCTCCTCGAGGCTGTTCACCGGCAGCCTGGCGGCGTTGACGGCGAGCACCACGGGCACGGTGGCGAGCGTGATGACCGGCGTGAAGCCCGTGACCGGGTCGTACGGGTTCTTCGGGTTGATGGCCGGATTGGTCGCCATCGTGGAGACGGTGGCCAGGCCCAGCACGGTGCCGTCGGGCGGCGCCTTGGAGACGAAGTTCGCGCCGACGGAGCCGCCCGCGCCCGGGCGGTTCTCGACGATGACGGGCTGGCCGAGCTCGCGCCCCAGCGCGTCCGAAACCGCGCGCGCCACGATGTCCGTGGCGCCCCCGGGGGCGAAGGGAACGATGAGACGCACCGGCCGGTCGCCGAGCGACTGGGCATGCGTGGCGAGCGCGGCGAACAGGCCGAGGGCGGCCGTGGCCGCGCGCAGGAATCGGGCGAGATGCATGGGAACTCCTGAAACGGGTTGAGGGATGGGAAAGGGACGGCGTGAGGAAGGGCGGAAGCGAGGCATGCGCGGGCGCCGCGCCGCTCAGTCCCTGGCGGCCTCCGCGGGAAGATCCGAGGCGATGTGCGCGTAGCCGCCGCCTGGCTCCCTGCGCATGAGGGCGCCGCTGAAGGCCTGCTCGGGCAGGTTCTGCGCGGAATAGACGATGGCGTCCTCGGTGTCGCTGAGGTTCTGCAGGTCGTGCGCGACCCAGGCCGGCACGTAGAAGCTGTCGCCGTCCGACCAGGTGATGCGCTCGCCGGCGATCTCCGAGGCGCCCTGCCCCTTGAGCACGAAGTACAGGTGCCAGAACGAATGGCTGTGCATGCGTCCGCGCTCGCCGGGCCCCAGAGCCTGGACGATCAGGGAGATGCTGCCGTTCAGGGCGAAGGCCCCGGGCTCGTCGCTGCGCGTGAGCGCCATGGCCCGCGTGAGCCGCTGCGGGCTGCTCGGCTGGGCCGCCAGGGCCGCGCCCACATCGGGCTTGCGCCAGATGGCGGGCCGGCCCACGGGCTGGGCGGTGCGCGCCAAGTAGTCAGCGAAGGCGATCAGGTGGCCCTTCATGGCAGCACCTCCTCGGTCGTGGCGAGCAGGACGCTCAGGCAGATGCCTTCCATCGCCTGCTCCAGCTCCTGCAGGCCCGGAAAGCTCGGCGCCAGGCGCAGATGGCTGTCGCGCGGGTCGTGCCCGAGGGGAAAGGCCTTGCCCGCCGGCACCAGCGCGATGCCCAGTTCCTGGGCAAGCGCCACGACGCGCCGGGCGCTGCCGTCGCGTACCTGCAGGCTCACGAAGTAGCCGCCACGCGGCGTGGTCCAGTTGGCGAGCCCGCGGCCCGCCAGCTCGCGCCGCAGGCAGGCTTCGACCAAGGCGAACTTGGGCCCGAGGATGGCGCGATGGCGGGCCATGTGCGCGCGCAGCCCGGCGTGGTCGCGCAGCAGCCGCACGTGGCGCAGCTGGTTGAGCTTGTCGGGCCCGATCGAGCGGACGCCCGCATGCCGGGCGTACCAGGCGAGGTTGGCCGGCGAGGCCGCCAGCAGGCCCAGGCCGCCGCCCGCGAAGGTGATCTTGGACGTCGACCCGAAGACCAGCGGCCGATCCGCGTGGCCGGCCTGCGCGCACAGCGCGAGGATGCCCGGCACCGATTCCTCCACGTCGGTGAGATGGTGCACGGCATAGGCGTTGTCCCAGAAGATCCGGAAGTCCGGCGCGCCGGTCGCCATGCGCGCCAGCCGCTCGACGACCTCGGGCGCGTAGGTCTCGCCCGTGGGGTTGCTGTAGACCGGCACGCACCACATGCCCTTGACCCGCGGGTCGCGGACCAGCGCCTCGACGGCATCCATGTCGGGCCCGTGCCCCGTGAGGGGCACCGGCACCATCTCGATGCCGTAGGCCTCGCAGATCGCGAAGTGCCGGTCGTAGCCCGGAACCGGGCAGAGGAACCTCGCCCCCTGGCCATGCCAGGGCGCCGCGCCGCCCGGCACCCCGTGCAGCAGGGCGTACACGAGCGTGTCGTGCATCAGCGCGAGGCTGGAATTGTTGGCCACCGCGACCTGCTCGGGCGGCGCATCGAGCATGGGCGCGAAGAGCGTGCGCGCTTCCAGCAGGCCCAGCGGGCTGCCGTAGTAGTTGCGCGCATCGCCCCCCTCCTGCGTCCGGTGGCCACCGACGCCGGGCCAGTCGAGCATCGCGTCCGACAGCGCCACCTGCTCGGTGCAGGGCTTGCCGCGCGTCATGTCGATGCGCAGGCCGCGTGCCTTGAAGGCGTCGAAGCGGGCCTGCCATCGCAGGCGCTCGTCAGGCGTCCAGGCACCGGACGGCGGGGTCAGGGACTCCGGGGCGGCCCCGGCTGTCGGTCCGGGGGCCATGAAGGCTTCAGCGGTGGATGGCATGGTGAGAAGGCTCCTTGGAAGACGGGACCGCCGCCGTGGAGGCGACGATCAGATCGAGCTCGACGCTGGCGCCCTGAGGAAGCTGGGCGGCGCCGATGGCGGTGCGCGCGGCGCGGCCGGCGGACCCGAAGAGTTCGACCAACAGGTCGGAGGCCGCGTCGGCCACATCGCTGTGCCGCGTGAAGGCGGGGTCGCTGTGCACGAAGACCTGCAGCTTGAGGACGCGCTCGACGCGGTCCAGCGAGCCGAGCGCCTGCCGCAGCACGGCCATGGCGCGCAGCCGGCACCAGCGCGCACCCTCGCGCGCCTGCTCCAGGCTGACGCCGCCGCCGACGCAGCCGGTCACCGCGACGCGGCCGTCCACGCGCGGCAGCTGTCCGCTTAGGTACAGCAGGCCGCCGTGCACGGTCACCAATTCGTAGTGGGCGGCCGGCGCGACGTCCTCCGGGATCGCCAGGCCAAGCTCGCGCACGCGCTGCTCGGGCGAGCGGGTCGCTGCGGTCGTCATGCCCGTCCTCCCCGCTCCGTGCCCAGGGACAGGCAGCGCGCGAACACCGCCGGATCGACGTTGCCGCCCGAGCAGACCACCAGGGTGTTGCGGCCCTCGAGCGCGACCTTGCGCGCCAGCACGGCCGCGAGCGGTGCGGCCCCGCCCGGCTCGAGCACGAGCTTGAGCGCGGCGAAGGCGAAGAACATGGCCTCCAGCGCCTCGGCGTCCGAGACGGTGACGCCCTGCGCCGCGTGGGTCCGCAGCACCGGCAGGGTCAGTTGGCCCGGCGCAGGAGCGAGCAGCGCGTCCTGGATGGAGCCGGACCTGCGCGCATTGGTCTGCGCACTGTCCGACCGGAGCGAGCGCCCCGTGTCGTCGAATCCCTCGGGCTCGACCACCACGATGCGGGCATCGGGCCATGCCGCGCGCAGCGCCAGGGCCCCTGCATCTGCGCGACGGCCTCCAGCGCGCCGGTGCCTGCGCCCGCCATGACCAGCGCATCGTCGAAGGGCGGCACCAGCGTCAGGCCTTGCTCCACCACGAGCCGCCGGCCGATGGCTTCGCGGTCCTCGTGTTCGCGGTCGTACAACAGCACCGTCGCGCCGCTCGCGCGGCAGCCCTCGATCTTGATGGCCGGCGCGTCGGCCGGCATGATGACCGTGGCGGCCACGTCCAGCATCCGGCCCGCCTGCGAGACCGCGAGGGCATGGTTGCCCGAGGAGTAGGCCACCACGCCGCGCGCGCGCGCGCCAGGCGTCAAGGCCAGGATGCGGTTGCAGGCGCCGCGGAACTTGAACGAACCGCTGTGCTGGAGGTTCTCGGCCTTGAGGTAGACGCGCCCGCCGGCATGCGCGTCCAGTTCATCGCAGCGCAACAGCGGCGTGGTGACGGCCCATCCTTGCAGCCGCTGGGCGGCCCGGGGGATGGCCTGCACGTCGACCGGGGAGCGCTCCGTCTCCGGGATCACGGGGGTCGCCATGGCGTGCCGCTCCCCACCACTTCTTGGGCCGCCGCCGGCGCCCATGCGGCCGGGGCCGCCCCGCCCTCGCCCGGCTCCGCCGTGCCCGGCAGCGCCGAGGGCGCGAGCAGCCGCTGTGCCTGCAGCAGCACCTGTTCGTAGCGCGACCGCTCGCGCGCGATCTGCTCGTCCGTCCAGCGCCAGAAGCCGTGCCCGCTCTTGGTGCCGAAGCGGCCATCGGCCACCTTCTCGCGCAGCGTGCGGCTGGGCACGCTGTCGTTGCACAGGGTCGGGTAGATCGACGAGGCCGCCGCAAACTGCGTGTCCAGTCCCGCGAACTCCTTCTGCAGGATCGGCCCCGCCGCCACGTACCGGAAGCCGAAGCCGAAGCGCACCGCTGCGTCAACGTCCTCGGGCGTCGCGAGGCCCTCGTCGATGACCGAGAACGCCTCTCGCATCAGCGCGTGCTGGATGCGGTTGGCTAGGAAGCCCGGCACGTCCCGGTTGACGCGCACGGGGATCCGCCCGACGTCCGAGAAGATCCGCATCAGGCGGTCCATCGTCTCGCCCCGTGTGAATTCGCCCCGCGCGATTTCCACGAGCGGCACGAGGTGGGCGGGCAGGAAGAAGTGCGCGTTGGCCATGCGCTCCCGGCTGCTGCAGGCGCGGGCGATGTCCGTGATGCGCATGCCGCTGCTGTTGGAACCGATGGGCACGTGCCGGGGCACCATCGCGTCGAGCTGCGCGAACACCCCCTGCTTGACCTCGAGCCGTTCGGTCACGGACTCGATGACGATTTCCACGCCGGACCAGTCCACCGCATCCAGCGCCGGCCGCAGCTGCAACAGGTCGCCATATAGCTGCCCGCCCATCTGGGACACCGACTGGGCCACGTGGCGCCGCACCGCGTCCCACTCCCCGGACGCGGGCGCCACGACCTGCGTCTGCCAACCCGCATTCAGGAAGATCGCGGCGATGTCCCGCCCCATGATTCCGCTGCCGACCACCACCGCACCCGCTTCACTCATACTTGGCTCCTTTGTCCGCTGACACCCATGAGATCAAACTGTATGGAGATTTCCCGTACAGTTCACTTATATCGCACAAGAAGTGTATGTCATCTGTACGTAGACCGCAAGCAGGCGGAGAGGAGAAGTCCGCGCGCTGGCAGGCCGCCATCGAAGCGATGGGCGGCCCGCTGTATCTGCGCATCGTTGAACTGCTGGCCCAAGAGGTCCGGGAGGGAAGGCTTTCGCCCGGAGCGCCGCTGCCTTCCCAGCGCGACATGGCCCGGCAGCTGGGCGTTAACTTCACGACCGTCACGCGCGCCTACGATGAGGCCAAGCGCATCGGCCTCGTGCAGTCGCGCCATGGGCAGGGCACCTTCGTGGCGGCGGAAAAGGGCTTCGCGCGCACCGTCGCCGAGCCGGCGCCCGAGGAGGGGGTGCGCGAGCCTATCGACCTCACTTCCACGTGGCCGCCGAACCTGGAGATCGCATCGACGCTGGCGGCCGCGGTGGCGCGGCTGACCGGCGACCGCAGCTTTGACTTCCTGGCACGTCGCGCCGGCACGGTGCCGGCGCTGGACCTCGCGGCCGGCCGCGACTGGCTGCAGCCGCGCTTCGACCTGGAGGTGGGCGGCCGCCTGGCCATGGCCTCGGGCGCGCGCAACGCACTGATCGGCTTGCTGTCCAGCCTCGTGGGAACCGGCGGCCGGCTGCTGGTGGAAGCGATGTGCTGGCCGACCATGCGCACCCTGGCCACGGTGCTGGGCATCGAACTCGTGCCGGTCGCGCTGGACGCCGAAGGCATCCTGCCGGACGCCCTGGACGCCGCGGCGCAGGCGTCGCAGGCCACGGTGCTGTACTGCGTGCCGACGCTGCAGAACCCGAGCGGCGCGGTGATGGGCCTGCGCAGGCGCCGCGCGCTCGTCGAGGTCGCGCGCCGGCGCGGCCTCACCCTCGTGGAGGACGATGCCTACGGCGGCCTGCACCGCGACCCGCCCCCGCTGCTGGGCACGCTGGCCCCGGAACTCACCTATTCGGTCTTCGGGCTGGCAAAGCTCATCTCGCCCAGCCTGCGCGTCGCCTACGTCGTGGCGCCGGATGCCGAGAAGGCCGAGCGCCTCGCGGAGATCCTGCGCGCCACCATGCAGACAGTCCCGCCGCTGGAGGCGGCGCTGGCCACGCACCTGATCCGCCATGGCCAGATGGCCAAACTGATCAAGCAGGTCCGCACGGAGGCGCAGGAGCGCCAGGGGCTGGCCCGGCAGCTGCTGGGGGAACACGCCGCGCACGTACCGGACGAGGCGCTGTTCTTCTGGCTGCCGCTGCCCGTCCCCTGGGACGCGTCGGACTTCGCGATGCGGCTGCGGCGAGCGGGCGTGGTGGTGGCGCCGGCCAAGGTCTTCTCGCTCGACCCGGCCTCGGCGCCCAACGCCGTGCGCATCGCCACCGGCGCGGTCCCGTCGCGGGAAGACGTCACCATCGCCCTGCAGCGTGTGCGGGGGCTGCTGGCGCAGAATCCCTCTCTGCTCAGCGTGATCGACTGATCTGCCGGCGGCGACTGCGCCGCGCAATCAGCACATGGCCGAAGGCGATGGCCGGGCAACTACAGAACCCGTACGGCTCCTGAACGGCTCTCGCCATCCCCATCCTTGCCGATGCGCACGATGCGCAGTTCCTGAGGACGCTCCACCATCACACAAGCCTTGCCAGTCCGCTTGCAGTGGTCCTGGACCCGCCAGTAGGCGCCGTGGCTGAGGCAGCCCGTCTGGCATATCACGAGGTCCGCCGCCCTGAGACTGGCCTCGAGCACGGCCGCGCCGCCTTCGGCCGCCAGTCCCGCATCGCCAAACGTGTCCTGTGACACCATGCCAGCGGCGGCGAGCGCTCCCTCGCCCTTGCCATCCTGAGGCCGCTGCCAGCGCGCCCGCTCGCGCATCAGTTCCTGAACGCGCGCCAGCAACGCTTCCACATGCCTGGCGAGCGTCACCCTGCGAGGCAGGCCCGGAGCCGCCTGGACGAGCGCCGCCCGGTCCTCGCGCTCCCACATCAAGGCGGTCTCACGAATGATGACCGCAGCGCGCAGCTTCACGGCCTCGCGGCTTAGGCGCTCGATCTCCCGTGCCTGCGCGCTCAGCAGTTCGCTGCAGCGCCGCTGGTCGCATCCAGGCTCGCGCAGCCGATGGCCGTACTCCCAACCTGAGGGCGGCACCGCAGATTCCTTCCTTTCGATCATCGATTCACTCCCCGCTGCCCCGAACCTTCGTTCGTGCAGCACATGAACAGGTACGCCGCGATGGCGGCCCCGACCCTCCGGGCCCGGACCGCCCGAGGGATCGCAAGGTGGAGGGCGCGGCCGCCAGGCCCCGGCCACCGCAGGCGGTTCCCGCCGAGCGGTTGGAGCCCTCGGCAACGATGGCCCAACGGGAGCCGGCCGCATCGCGGCAAGGCCTCCACCTCAGCATGCAGGGCAAACCTGCAAACTATAGATAGGACGTATTTCCCCTTTGCGGTGCGACGGTACCCCCGACATGGGAGCGCCGCGCGCTGGCGCTGTCAGGCGTCTCCACGCCCATCCTTGCGCGATCGATGATCCCACGCCGCAGCTGTCACGTTGAACCAGCGCCGCCGCCTCTCCTGCCGAATGCGCGGCGAGTTCCGTCGTTTCGGTGTGGCCGCAAAGGCAACTGCCATGACCCGCAGCCTCTGCGGGACCATACTGTGCCTGCGTTCAGCGGACATCGTGGTCCGCCCAGCCTCCATCCCCCGCGACGGGCGTATGGAGTCCAGCCTGCTCGGCTGGCGTCGCGGTCGAAACCCGCCCTCGCGTCCCGCTGCACTCTCGGTTGCCGCAGATGCAGCGCAGACAACAAGCATGAGCGCTTCGATCGCGCATCCGCGCAGGCCGCGCGCGTTTGCCTGCAGCTTGCTGGCGAACCGCAGCGACCTCTCTGCGGCGTCGCCGCCCGAGGCACCACTGCCCCGGAACGTCTCTTACGGAGCACCTGAGAGGCGGGCTTCATCGCGCTGCGCCTCGCATGCTTGACGACGCCGCGCTTCCACCGCGTGCCGCGTTGAACGTGCACAGGCCCACGCCGGTGCAACGGTGGTGGCGCGAATCGCGCCGCCACGAAAACCGAGGCCCTTGCGGCCTGCAGACCAACCCGACGGGGGATCCCTTCCCCGCGGGGCGAGGGCATCTCTCGTCTCACTCATTTTGGAGATGAGCATGTTCACCACATTCACGGGCCAACGGCCCGCGCACAAGACCCGTTCCCATCTTTTCCGGAGCCATCTGAAGCGCTCCGAGGGGACGACTGCGGCAAAGCGCCGCGGGGATGCCGCTTCCAGCCAGTTGCATTCCTGCGGCCGGAGCGCATCATGAGCGAGAAGTCCCACGTTTCTCTCGAGCAGCACGCCTGCCTGGTGTGCGGCACGACGTTCGACACCGGCGCCATCCTGCTGGACAAGCGCCTGCGCGCGAGCATGGAGCCTCACACGACCACGGGCTGGGGCCTGTGCCCCGAGCACCAGAAGCTGTTCGATGACGGCTACGTCGCGCTGGTCGAGTGCGATCCAGAGCGCAGCGGCCCGCCGGCGGACGGACGCCTGAAGCCCGAGCAGGCGTACCGGACGGGCCGGCTGGCCCACCTGCGGCGGCCGGTGTTTTCGCAGATCTTCGATGTGCCGATCCCTGACAAGCAGGCCTGCGTCTTCGTCGAGCCTGGGGTCATCGACCGGCTGCAGTCGATGGTGGCGCCGGCGCCGCATTGATCGCGCCGCGAGGGCCATGGTGCGTCGTCTCCCTCGGGGACGACGCACTTCCTTTCTTCTGAACGTGACGCGAGCGAGTCCGGGGCGCCTTGGCGCTCCCAGCCAGCCGGCCGCGGCGCCGGCTCGCGCGGCGTCGTTCGTCTCCCAGGCCGCACATTCGCGGTCCTTCGAATCGCACCCGCAGAGTTTCCGCTCCTCGCGGGCCCTTCCTCGCGCCACGGCTGCCCTCGTCGCCCGTGGCCTTTCTTTCCGATGGAGAAACCCATGGAGATCCAAGTTCGCATCAACAGCGAAGGCGCACTGCGCAACCAGCGCTATGCCTTCACAGACCGCTTCACCCTCGTCTCGGAACTGTTGCAGAACGCCCGCCGCGCGGGCGCGACACTGATCGAGGTGAGCCATGACGAGCCGAGCCGCACGCTGCGCGTGCGCGACAACGGCCGAGGCCTCGGCGACTTCCAGAAGCTGCTGACCTTCCACGAGTCCGGCTGGGACCAAGACCTGCAGCGGCAGGAGCAGCCGTTCGGGGTCGGCTTCTCGAAGTGCCTCTATGCCTCCACGCGCTGCATCGTCACGAGCGGGGGCCTCGAAGCGGACATCGACACGGCGGCAGCGCTGGCGCACGCGTCCGTTCCAGTGAGGCCGAGCGCTGTCGGCGTGCATCCCGGGACCATCGTCGAACTGTACGGCGTGGACCTGGAAGGGCTGCACCGGCGCATCGGCCCGATGTGCCGAGGCTTCCCGGTGCCCGTCGAGTTCAATGGGCGGCTGATCCCGAGACCGGACGCGACCGACGCCAGCAACGGCGATGGGTTCCACGACACGCCTGTCGGTGCCGTGCGCCTGTCGGGGTCCGTCGACGGCAGATGCTCGGTGCGCACGCGCGTCTACTTGCAGGGCTTCTGCGTGAACCGCCGGCCCAGCCACTTGGACGAGCACGACGATTCGAACGTGGTCCATTTGGACCCGGCTCGACACCTCGCTCGCCTGCCTGACCGCGACAGGCTGATCGATGAGGACACACAGCTCAAGGCGGTCGACGAGGCGGTCACGCACCTGTGGCGGCGGATTCTCCTGCACAGGAAAGGCAGTCTTCCCGCTGCCGAGTTCGTCGAGACGTTCTACGGGGCGATGCACATGTGGAAGCACCTCGATCTTCTGGACGACGTGCCGGTGCTGCCGCGGGTACTCTGCGACACGATCACGTACCCTGTCCAGGAGGCGTTCCCTTCCCGCGACTTCATGGAGCCGCTGGCCTCGGCCCCGACGCGCGAGGAGGTCGAATCGGGCCGGCTCCGCCTGGTGAGCCTCGACGCGCCATCCGATGAATCGATGGCCGATTGGATGCTTGCATGGTCGTTGAAGATGGTCGTCTTCGACGCGCATGTCCTGGGTCCGGGCCACTGGGTCCATGCCCACGTGCGCGAATTGTCGGCCCGCGACGTCAGCGTGCGGGCCGTGGGCGAGACACTCCGCACGCGGCTGGAGGGACGCTGGCTATGGGCCGACGTGGTTCTGTGCGAACGCGTGCGCCTCGAGGCCGGCGGCGAGACCGTGGAGCTCGAAGAGGATGGCCTCGCCCATGAAGGGACGCTTTTCATTCCCGCCGGCGAATGCTCTGGCTGCGCGGTTCAGCAGGCATCGGACTTTGTGGATTCGGATGGCCACTGGCACGAGGACGACATGGAGGCCGATACGGCCATGCTGGCCGAACTCATCCATCGCATGCGCGCCAGCGACCCCGTGTCCACGCTGCGCGCGATGCTGGAACGGCTCAACCTGGAACGGTTTCCAGTGATGGTGGGTCGCACCTTCCGCCTGTCGGTAGGGCCGAGCCCGGAAGAGCATGTGCTGGAGTTACTCGGCTGATCTTCGCCTTTACGCGGGCTTGCGCAGACGAGGCGCAAGCCCGCGCGCGGTCACAGTGTCGAGTCGGTGCCGCCCAGCGCGAATGGCGAGGACACGCCATGGCTGCAGAATTGCATTTCTGTCCAACCCCCTCTGGCGTCGCTTCCCCAAGCCGACACCGCCCATGCCGCAACTAAGCCCCTGTGCCGTGCCCTTCATCGGGAAGCCGGATCGTGCGGCGCCGCTTGATCACCACCGTAGGCGTGCCGGACATCGGTCGTTCCGACGCGGAATCGGGCCGCCGTGCCGCCCGCGCGGCACCGGGAACGGCGATCCCTGCGCACTGCAGCGCGGCCTCGACCTCCACCGGATCCAAGGGCTGAACAATGTCGCCGTTGACCTGCGCGTAGCGCCCGTCTGGCAACCAGGCGAGAGCGCCCGTTTCCAAGCCTCGTCGAACGACTCCGAGCAACCGCACGTTTCTGCTCACGCGCGGCACGAAATGACGCTCGCCCAACGGGAGCACGCGCATCTGGACGTCGGGCACGTTGACCACGCCTGATTTTCTATCCGGTAGTGGCATCACGCCAACCCTCCTCTGACCTCGGCCTTCATCGTAACGCCGGTGCGGACGCGATGGGCAGGAGCACGCGAGGCACGACTAGGCCTTCTCTGCCTCCGGCGATTCGCCCTCGAAGACGGAGCGCACCGCTGCGATGATCTGCGCATGCCTCGCATAGAAGGCACCGTCCTCCGCGAAGATCTGGGGCAGCGTCTTGCGCAGCTTGTTGCTCACCTGCCAGTCCCCTTCCTTGAGCGACCGGATGATGCGGTCCGCGTCCTGGTCCGGCATCTCCAAAAAGTCCTTGATCGCCGTGCGCGCCTCGTCGTACTGGCGCAGGACCAGTGCCTCCTGCGCCATCTCCTGCTCGACCGTCTGGCGCAGCACGCTGCTCAGGTAGCGCGCCTGCTCGGTCAGGTCGAGGTAGCGCCACGCATGCTGCGCGTCCTCGGTCCGAAGGAACTCGAAATTGGTCTCGACGCCATCGGGGCACAGCCGCTTCGATCCGAAGCGGTAGGCATCGACATAGACCTGCATGAAGGGCCGGGAGAAGCCCTCCAGGGCCTGGTCATAGCCGGCGCGCCCCTTGGCCGAGCCGGCGATCGTCGCCGAGACCGGCACGATGATGTTGGCGGGCACCACCTTGTCCGCCGCGAGTAGGTGATTGACAAGAAAGCGGTGGATGCGCCCATTGCCATCGGCGAGCGGATGCAGGTAGACGAATGCGAATGACACTGCCGCCGCGCGCGCTACCGGGTTTGCGCCCCGCGTGCGGTTCTCGAAGCAGCGCAGCGCATCGAGCATACCAACCACAAGTTCCTCGGACGGGGCAATGTAGTGGACGATCTCGCTCACGAAGCCGCGCTCGCCGACGAACACCGGCGACTGGCGAATGCCGACGCGCAACGCGGCCTCACCGAGCACGGCCTGCTGCAGCGTGAGCAATTGCTCGGGCGCCATCGGATCGTCCATGTGGCCGCTGTACGTACCGATGGCCGCCGCGAAGCGCTTCACCCGATCCTGCTTGTCCGCCTCGTGTTCGATGGCGAAACTCGCCCGCGATTCCTTAAACGTCAGCCAGGCCGCGCTGCGCAGCAGTAACTCCGGCCCGTAGGTGTCGTCGAGCAACTGGACGCCCGCCGCCACGTCGTAGAGCCATTCGCGCTGCTCCTGCGGTCCCAAGTACACCACGGGGCAGAAGTCGCGCGAGCCCGGCAGGTTGTCGTTGATACGCCAGCGCCGGACGCGATCCGGCCGCTGGGCGACCAGATACTGTGCGGCATCGATCGCGTCCACGTATCCCACGTTGGGCGCCGTGTCCGGCACAGCAAGCTGCCGGCCGGTGAACCACTCGTAGAAGAACGCGGCGCGCCGTGCATAGCTCCCCGTGGGCTCATCCTTCACCCACGCCACCACGTCCTGAGGATCGACCCGCTGGAACAGCCGCGAGAAGAACTCAAAGCTCAGCCGCTCGTACTTCAAACCGAACTCGAAGTGCCCGCGGAAGTTGTCCGCGGGCTGATACGCGGCGGTCCAGGTTCGCGTCTCCCGTCCATCCGCCGCTTCGCGCTGGCGCACCGGCCCCAGGCGGCTGCGGGAGAAAAGCGGCTGTACCAGTTGGATGCCGTAGAGCTCGGCAAGCCGGTGGAAGCCCAATAGGGTGTCAGGCATGGGATGCAATTTCGCTATAGGTTCGGCAATTCTCCTAGAAAAACAGCCCATCTCTACCAAAACGATATACTCACGGCGCGCTGACCCTGGGAGTGACACCTCTGTTTGTCGCGAAGGAGCTCTCGACGCCGAAGAGCTAGGCACCGGCCGCACCGCTCGAGCACGGCACCCGCCACCGCATTTCGGTCTCGAGATGCCGAAGGACCCCTCAAGAATGCTCAACTTTTCGGCCGGAGCTCCCTCGAGCCGAAGGGCTTGGTTCCCGCGCACGTACCGCGCGGCGCGCAGCACCCATGGGCTCAGCCGCGTCTCGTAGCCGAAGCGATCGCTTACGCCCCACATAGCGTCGCAGTACGCGTTCAAGCTGCTGCCGATAGGCGAGAACCGAAAGCCGAGGACTGCCCTGAATGCGCCCCCACCAGATGCATGAGTAATCATGAACAACAAGCCCATTGAAGCTGGCCGCGGGCCCCGCCTCATCCAGGGCGACGCACAGCAGCGGGATTGCTTCGTGATAGGCAAGGCGCCGCACGATGGAAACGGCTCTGGGATTCCACACGTACCACTGCTCACCCGATCCGGCACGGATCGCGTCGAGGGAATTCTGATCCTCTGGGCGGCGCCAAACTGCAGGCTCGCTGCCTTGAAGACCACCGGGCTGCTCGACATCTGGGCGGTAGCGCCACCGTGTGCGCTTGTGGAGCCACACCTCGAGCACGCATCCATAGCGCTCGTAGGCGCCGTCTTCGTAGACGTCGGCGATGTTCGAAGACAGGAGCACCGCGCCACATTCACGGCGACGTGGCGGCTGGCCGTCGAAGCTTGCCAGAAGAAACGGCGGGATGGTTTCGTCCTCGGCGCCGAAGTACAGCGGGCCGATCAGGTCAGCGGGCGTCTGCAGCCAGGGTGTGTTCTTTCCGGGCTTGAACTCCTCCTCTCGCGACAGAGGCCCGCGATGTCCGGCTTTGGCCTTGGGATGAAGTTGCATACTATGACTCTTCATGACACACAAGAGGGAACGGTTGGTTCCTACCACCCCTTTTGCTGGTAGCTAGGCTGGTAGCTAGCCCAATTTTCCAGGTCTTGATAATCAATTTTTACCTTATAAATCAATAAGTTAGACAAACTCATGAAGATTGCCACCTGGAACATCAACTCCCTGAGCGTGCGCCTGCCCCAGGTGCTCGCCTGGCTCGCCGCCCACCCGGTCGATGTGCTGTGCCTGCAGGAGCTCAAGCTCACGGACGACAAGTTCCCGTTCGAGGCGCTGCGCGCGGCGGGCTACGAGGCCGCCTGCTTCGGCCAGAAGACCTACAACGGCGTGGCCATCCTGGCACGCACGCCGCTCACCGAGGTGGTGCGCAACATCCCCGGACTGGACGACGACCAGGCGCGCGTGCTCAGCGCCACGGTGCAGACGCCGCACGGGCCGCTGCGCGTGGTCAATGGCTATTTCGTCAACGGCCAGGCGCCCGGCACCGACAAGTTCGCCTACAAGCTGCGCTGGCTGCAGGCGCTGCTGGGGCATGTGCAGGCCGAGCTGGCGGCGCACCCGCGGCTGGCGCTGCTGGGTGACTTCAACGTCGCGCCCGAGGACCGCGACTCCTACGACCCCGTGGGCCTGGCCGGCACCATCCACCACACCCCCGAGGAGCGGGCGCATTTCCAGGCGCTGCTGGGCCTGGGCCTCACGGACGCCTTCCGCCTGTTCGAGCAGCCGGAAAAAAGCTATTCCTGGTGGGACTACCGCATGCTGGGCTTCCAGAAGAACCGCGGGCTGCGCATAGACCACATCCTCGTGAGCGCGGCCCTGCGCGAGGCCGTGACGGCCTGCAGCATAGACCGCGCCCCGCGCAAGAACCCCCAGCCCAGCGACCACGCGCCCGTGCTGGCCACGCTGGCTTGACGCTATTGTTTTGATAGCTGCCAGCGCTTGCCAGATAAGCGCTACAGCTCGTTTTTATCCGTATCCTGCGCCTCCAGGCCGAGCTCCTGGAGCTTGCGCGTGAGCGTGTTGCGGCCTATGCCCAGGCGCTCGGCCGCCTCCCGGCGGCGGCCGTGGGTGGCCTGCAGCGCGGCGTGGATCAGGGTGGATTCAAACCGCCGCAGCAACCCATCCCAGACCTGCGCCTGGCCGGCACCGAGCTGTGCCAGGGCCTCGCGCGCGAGCGCCGGCTCCCAGCCGGGCGCCAGGGCGGCGGGTGCGGGGCCAGGTTCCCATCCCGGTTCCGCGCTCGGCTGCGGCCCAGGTTCGCGCGCGGGCTCGGGCACGGGCTCCGCCGGCATCCCCGCGGGCGCCGGGCTGCCGGCGGCAGGTTCGTGCTCCAGCGGCATGGCGGCGGCCAGCGGCGGTGTCTCCAGCACCTCGGGCGGCAGGTCCTGCACCGAAATGGTCTGGGCCGGGGCCATGACGGTGAGCCAGTGGCAGATGTTCTCCAGCTGGCGCACGTTGCCGGGAAAGGCGTACTGCGCCAGGCGCTGCAGCGCGGCCTCGGAAAAGCGCTTGGCCTCCACGCCCAGTTGCTGCGCGCTGACCTGCAGGAAATGCCGCGCCAGCAGGGGGATGTCCTCGCGCCGCTCGCGCAGCGCGGGCAGGCGCAGGCGGATGACGTTGAGGCGGTGGAACAGGTCCTCGCGGAACACGCCATCGCGTACGCGCTGCTCCAGGTTCTGGTGCGTGGCGGCGATCACCCGCACATGGGCCTTGACCGGCGCATGGCCGCCGACGCGGTAGAAGCGCCCGTCCGAGAGCACGCGCAGCAGCCGGGTCTGCAGGTCCAGAGGCATGTCGCCGATCTCGTCGAGGAACAGCGTTCCTCCCTCGGCCTGCTCGAAGCGCCCGCGCCGCTGCGCCTGCGCGCCGGTGAAGGCGCCGCGCTCGTGGCCGAAGAGCTCGGACTCCAGCAGATCCTTGGGAATGGCCGCCGTGTTGATGGCCACGAAGGGGCCTTGCGCGCAGGGCGAATGCCGGTGCAGGGCGCGCGCCACCAGCTCCTTGCCCGCACCGGACTCGCCCGTGATGAGCACGGTGGCCTGGCTCTGGCTCAGGCGGCCGATGGCGCGGAACACATCCTGCATGGCGCGCGCCTGGCCCAGCATCTCGGGCATTCCTGCAGCGCACGGCGGATCAGCTCCACCGCCTTGGTCAGGTCGAAGGGCTTGGGCAGGTATTCGAAGGCCCCGCGCTGGAACGCCGCCACGGCGCTGTCCAGGTCCGAATAGGCCGTCATGATGATGACGGGCAGGCCCGGCAGCCGGGCATGCACCTGTTCCAGCAGGTCCAGGCCATTGCCCCCGGGCATGGCGATGTCGCTCACCAGGACCTGGGGCGCGGCGCCGTCCGCGCCGTCGAGGTCGGCCAGGGCCTGCAGCACCTCGTCCGTGTGGCTGAAGCTGCGTGTGGGCCAGTGTTCGCGCGCCAGCGCCTTCTCCAGCACGAAGCGGATCGAAGGGTCGTCGTCCACGATCCAGATGGGCTTGATGGGCAGGGGCGTTGGCATGGGGTGGGGCCCGTTCAGGGCATGGGGATGAGGATGCAGAAATCGGTGTGCCCGGGCCGGCTGTCGCATTCGATGCGCCCATGGTGGCGCTGCACCAGCGTATGCGCCAACGTCAGACCCAGCCCGGTGCCGCCGTCGCGGCCCGAGACCAGCGGGTAGAAGATACGTTCGCGCAAGGCCTCGGGCACGCCCGGCCCGTTGTCGATCACGTGCAGTTGCAACACCAGCCGGTGGCGCTGGCGGCCCAGGGTCACCTGGCGCGCCACGCGCGTGCGCAGCACGATGCAGGCATCCTCCCCGGCCGCCATGCGTCCGGCCAGGGCCTGGGCGGCGTTCTGCACGATGTTGAGCAGCGCCTGGATCAGCTCCTCGCGGTCACCGCGGAACTCCGGGATCGAGGCGTCGTAGTCGCGCACGATGCGCAGCCCCTGCGGGTACTCGGCCAGCACCAGGGCGCGCACGCGCTCGCACACCTCGTGGATGTTGACATCCCCCAGTTGCCGCGGGTGGCGGTGCGGCGCCAGCAGGCGGTCCACGAGCGACTGCAGGCGGTCCACCTCATGGAGGATCACGCCGGTGTACTCCTTCCACTGCGGGTCCGGCAGCTCCATGTCCAGCAGTTGCGCCGCGCCGCGTATGCCGCCCAGGGGGTTCTTCACCTCGTGCGCCAGGTTGCGCACCAGGTCCTTGGTGAGCTGCGCCTGCTCGGACAGACGCTCCTCCCGGTCCTGCCGCGCCTGCTGCTCCACCGGCCAGAGCTCGACCAGCGCCTCGCCGGGCGACGGCCCCGGCGAGACCTGGACATGCACCGGCAGCGCGGCGCTGAACGGACGCCGCAGGCTGGCATCGCAGCGCAGGGTCTCGCATTCGCGCCCCTGGATGGCGGCCAGCGCCGTCTGCAGCAGTGCGGGTTCGGTGAAGAAATGCGAGAACGCAGCGCCTTCCAGGCTGCGCCGCGACAGGCCGAGCTGGTGCTCCAGCGCCGCATTGGCAAACACCACCGTGCCATCGGGCCG
>ERZ778025.1387-NODE-1387-length-17974-cov-21.128523_pt1 | contig 17974 bp, 19 predicted proteins | sample MGYA00375755_ERZ778025 | MGnify/ENA primary metagenome ERZ778025 (study PRJEB29350, sample SAMN05389825) | bioreactor metagenome | isolation source: Thiocyanate bioreactor | place: South Africa: University of Cape Town | collected 2014-03-17 ... | reverse complement strand
CAATCGTGCCAATGTTGCAATGCGGCTTCGTACGTTCAAACTTCTCTTTGGCCATCTATGTCCACCTCTATCGGCCGGGCATCTGCACGGCACCAAACCGGCGGCTGGTTACAAGGGAAAACGGCCCTGTTCAAGTCAGAAGTTCTGGGCCAAGCTCACCAACCCTCACCGGAAGAGGCCTTATTTAATCCGGCAAATCATAAGATCAATCGGGAGCGCGCCATGAACATCCAGACCGCTGCGAAACACCTCGCCAGTCCGCAGACGCCACCGCTGCCGCATGCCAAGCCGGACGCGCTGGGGCTGTCGCGGACCGGCCTGCAGCGGGTGTCCGATGCCTTCAAGCGCGAGATCGACAAGGGAACCGTCCCCGGCGTCACCGTCATGGTGGCGCGCCGCGGTCAGATCGGCTGGTTCGATACGCTGGGCCAGCGGAATCCGGCGACGGGCGCGGCGATGACCCAGGACAGCATCTTCCGCATTTTCTCGATGACCAAACCGATCGTCTCGATCGGCATCATGATGTTGCTCGAAGACGGCCGCCTGCTCCTGAGCGATCCTCTGACGAAATACATTCCCGAATTCGCCGAGCAGAAGGTCGGCGTCGAGAACGGCGGCAAGCTCGATCTGGTGCCACCGGTGCGCCCGATCACCATTCAGGATCTGCTGCGGCATACCTCCGGCATTACTTACGACCACGTCGGCGATGGGCCGATCCACAAAATGTATCAGGAGTCGCGGCTGCGCAGCCGCAAGATCGACAATGCCGAGCACGCCCGGATCGTCGCCAGCCTGCCGCTGATCTGCCAGCCCGGCAGCGAATGGAATTACAGCCGCTCCACCGACATCCTTGGCCGTGTCATCGAAGTGATCTCCGGTCAGACGCTCGGCACCTTCCTGACCGAGCGCATTCTCGCGCCGCTCAAGATGATGGAGACCGGCTTTCATACTGCAGCGGAAAACCAGCACCGGCTGGCCGAGGCGTTTCCGACAGACCCTTGGACCGGCGACAAGGTGAAGCTGTTCGACATGACCGAGAAGCCGGCGATGGAGTCCGGCGGCGGAGGATTGGTGTCGACGACGATGGACTACGCGCGGTTCTGTCAGATGCTCCTCAATGGCGGCACGCTCGACGGCGAACGGATCATCGGCCGCAAGACGCTGCAGTTCATGGCGTCCGACCACCTGACGCCCGATATCAAGGTCAATGGAACAATGCTGGCGCCCGGACACAGCTTTGGCCTGGGCTTCTGCGTCCGAACCCATGAAGGCTTCGGACCTGTCACCGGATCCGCCGGACAATTCTTCTGGAGCGGCATCGCGGGGACGTTCTTCTGGATCGATCCAAAGGAAGAGCTGTTCGCCGTCCTCATGTCGCAAGCACCAGGCCAGCGCGAATATTTGCGCAACATGGTCCGCAATCTGGTTTACGCGGCGGTGGAGTGAACGTGCAGCGCCGGAATCCACCATGATAAAGCCGAAGCTGCCTCTCACCGGCGGCTGCTCCTGCGGCGCGATCCGCTATCGCATCGATGCCTTCCCGTTGCTGCTCTATGCTTGCCATTGCACGGATTGCCAGCGCCAGAGCGGCAGCGCCTTCGCGATGTCGATGCCGGTCACAACAACAGCATTCCACATCGCCAAAGGTGCCCCCAAGCCATGGCGGCACGAATCTCGTGGTGCAGAAGGCACATCGTGGTTTTGCGATGACTGCGGGGGGCGAATCTATGGCGAGCGCAACACGCGCCCGAACAGTGTCAACGTGCGCGCGGGAACACTCGACGACACAACGTGGCTGAGACCGGCCGCACATCTGTTCATGCGTAGCGCCTAGCCGTGGGAACAGATCGCTGATGCTGCGAACTGCTACGACACCATGCCCAGCGACTTCAGCGAAGCCGCCGAACGCTGGCGTCTGTTTTGGACGACTTAAGTAACTAAGACCGCATCAACCGGTCGTCACACGACAACCCGATTACAACCCAAATCGAGATTGCGCGCGCCCATTGCGCCGGTTTGCTGCGATAGCAAATCGCGAAGGCACCCCCAGCAATTTCATACTTGTGAATCGTTCCAAACCATCCCCAGAATAACTTCAATAACACAGGAGGGACTCATGGATACGGCAAGCAAGAAGATTTCCGGCGGTCAAAAGCGCGCGCCCAAGAGCGGACCGACAATCAATGGATCGACCTATGTTCGCCCCGCCGAAATGGAATGGAAGGCAACCCAGATCGACAAGGTTTGGCTCAAGGTCCTCTACGAAGATAAGGCCAAGGGTGAGTCCACTGTCCTGATCAAACTCGATCCCGGCGCCCATCTTCCGTTCCATCGCCATCCGGAACTTGAACAGGCCTACGTCCTGGAAGGCTCCATGTACGATCACGACGGAACCTGCAAAGCGGGAGAATACGTCTGGAGAAAGCCGGATTCCATCCACGAAAACCACTCGGATACGGGCGCGCTCGTTCTGGCGATCTATCGCAAGCAGAACATCTTTGTGAACAACGCGGTGGGGTACACGACGAAAGACTGACAGGCGAGCGAGTGTCAGGCCACCTGCCCTACGTTGAAAACGGCCGGCCAATCACAAGACCATCGGATCGAGGGGGATGCGTGCCATGTCTGTGGAAATCAATCGCCGAAATTTCATAACCATATCGGCTGGCGGAGCGGTTCTAGCGGCACTTCCCGCTGCGCCGGGCTGGAGCAAGGCAGCCGCTGCAAAACTGGACTACGGTGTCGCCAGTATCGACCCATTGTATGCAGTTGCCTATGTCGCATTACAGAAAGGATTCTTTGGTCAGGAAAACCTCGATGTAAATTATCTGAACACCCAAAGCGGACCGCGCACCAAGCAGTTACTCGCCGCCAGCCAGATTTTCGTCGGCACATCCGGCGTGAGCGATGCCGTTGCCCTCAGTATCGCCGGCAAGCAAGCGAAGGTCGTGTTTGGTTTCGATCAGCGCGTCCCGTTCGCCAATATTCTGATCCGCAAGGAAGATTACGACGCCGGCCGCATTCGCAGCGTCAAGGATCTCGCCGGCAAGAGTATTGCGGTCACTCAACCCCAAGCCGCGACGTGGCTGATGGCCACCTATATCGCGACCCGGTCTGATATCGTGGATAAGACCAAGATCCTTGGCCTTGGTGATTTCGCCACGATGCTGGGAGCCCTGAAGTCTGGCCGTGTGGATGCAGCGATATCGACCATTTCCATGATCGATTCCGCCCACCAGGAAGGCTGGGGACATACGTTGTTCGACGTGACGGACGAAGCGGAATGGAACAAGGTCTTCGGCGGGAATGTTCCTGGCGTCGGCTGCTACATCCTGGGCGAAACAGTCGAGAAGCAAGCCGACACCGTTCAGGCATTCGTCAATGCGATGTCGAAGGCACAGGGCGTGCTCAACGCCAGCACAGCCGAACAGATCAGCGACATCATTTTCAAGGACTATCTCGGCGGATACGAACGTCCCGCCATCCTGCGCGCTCTCAATGTCTACAAAAAGGGAGTCTGGAGCCAAAGTAACGAAATCACCGCCGAATCCTACAATCGGCTGACCGGCATCATGAGCCAAGGCAAGATGTACACTGATGCCGAGTTGGCAAAAGTGCCGTTCGAGAACATGATCGACATGAAATTCCTTGCCAAAGCAAAGCGGGCGTAAAAATCTAGCGGATACGCTGGTTCGCAATCGCCCGTTGTTCAACGGAGGATCGGCCAGCGTCCGCCATCGCAACCGTCTGGCCTGGGATTTCGCATGATTGAGCTTAACGGGATTGAAAAGATCTATCTCTCCAAGACGCGCGATGTGCACGCGATCGGCAACATCTCGACCATCATCAATGAAGGAGAGTTCGTCTCTATTGTCGGTCCGAGCGGATGCGGCAAAAGCACGTTGCTACACATCATCGCCGGCTTCGACGAGCCCACGGCCGGTCGCGTCAAAGTTGCCGGCAAAACCGTCAATCCCGGCACGGTGCCGAGCGCGCTGGGATACATTTTTCAGAAAGATACCGTGCTGCCGTGGCGAAGCGTCCGCGACAACATCAGTCTCGGCCTGCAGTATAGGAGCACACCGCGGGCCGACATCGACAACAAGGTGGCAGCACTTCTAAAGCTCGGCAATCTTCAGGGGTTTGAAGATACATTCCCACATCAATTGTCGGGCGGTATGCGGCGTCGTGTCGCGCTACTCATGACACTGGCCTGTGAGCCGAAATTGCTACTTCTTGACGAGCCATTCGGCGCCCTCGATACTCACACGCGGACGTTGCTGCACAAGGAACTGATCAGTATCTGGCGGCAGATGCGCCAGACCATCATCTTGGTGACTCACGATCTCGATGAGGCTGTCACGTTGTCGGACCGCATTATCGTATTGTCGCGGCCGCCGAGCAGGATATTGCTGGATCAACATGTAAGCATCCCTCACCCGCGCGATGTATTCTCGGTTAGGGATACGCCAGAATTTGCCGAGCATTTCCGCACCATCTGGAAAGTACTGGGCCAGGAATTCCGTGACGCACAGCAACCTGCGGATCTCGTTGGAGGTTTGCACTGATGGCCGATGTCCAGGCGCTCAGCCTAAGCCGGGAGGATCGGCTTAGAACAGTCGCGCGCAAGGCCTTTTGGCGACGATTCAGGCTGGCGTTCTGGCAGGTTGGCCTGGTCGGCCTTGCAGTCGCAATCTGGGAAATCGGGACACGAATTCCGTTCCTGTCGAAGAATTTCAACGTTTTCGATCCCTTCTTTGTCAGTCGGCCGTCCGCAATCATCCTCCGTCTGTATGATTGGACATTTGGCGCTAAAGCAGGCTTCCTGTGGCCACATCTGGAAGCGACGCTGATTGCTACGCTGATCGGACTTGTCCTGTCGGTTTCGACCGGTTTCGTTGTCGGTCTGCTATTCAGTCAGAAGCGCGAGCTGGCGATCGTGCTCAATCCTTTCATCGTTGCGCTCAACTCATTGCCGCGCATTGCGTTCGTGCCGCTGATCACAATGATTTTCGGTCTCGGTCTCGCATCCAAGGTGGTGACAGCCTGGTTCATCGTGTTCTTTCTCGTTTTCTTCAATACCTTCAAAGGCGGTATGGCGATCGAGAAGGAGTTGATCGAATTTTGCCGCACACTGGGTGCGAACGAACGCCAAATCACCCGAAGCGTCCGGATTCCCAATGCACTCGGGTGGACATTTACGGCGCTTCCAAATGCCGTCAGTTTCTCACTGATAGGCGTTGTGATTGCAGAATTCGTGGGATCAACGACAGGAATGGGCTATCTGATCATCACGTCGCTGGCGACCCTCAACTCGGCCGACATGTTCGCCGCATTGACTGTCCTGAGTCTGGTCGGTGTTGTACTTGTATCGTTATTCAAGTTGCTTGAGCGGCGACTGATGCGCTGGTCGCCTGAATTCCGCGAGCAAGGCTAGGACCGATTGAGCTGAATGTGACGCGGCTTTCGGATGATACTGCTTTATCCGAAAGCAAACTCCAAACTCGAATGGATTAGCCAAGAAAGCCGTTCTTTCGGGAAGTATTCTTTCGCGCCACAACAAGTTGGCAAGCCAACTTCAATTCATTTTGCCCATGCTGTCCGGGTTGCCAGCGAGAGCAAGTGGCCGCCCGGCCATTTCTCGCGGCTAATCAAGTCTTCCGCCACCTCCGAGACAATCGCCGCAACGCCTTGCACGGATTGCGATGGGGCACGCACCGGCGTCAACGCAATACAACTCCGCAGTTGCAATCGCGGGTTACGAATTCGTGTGAAGAACAGGCGTTCATCATTCACGGCTTCGCCGAAGGAAATCTTGGGCAGCACGGCATAGCCATGCCCCTGATAAATCAGTCCCTTGATTTGCGGAATTGAATCGATTTCCGCGACGTAATGCAAGGAATAGCCTTGGCGATGGGCGATTTGATCCAACACCCGCCGCAGCGCATGCTCGCGCGACGTATGGAAGAGCGGAAAATTCGCTAGCTCCGAGAACGAAATCTCGGCGCGCTGTCGCAGCGTTGCACAGTTGTATCCGATCAGGAAGACATCGTCGGCTGCCAACGGTGTCGCTGGGAGTGGCAATGTGCGATCCGATTCGTAGAGGATTCCGATATCAAGTCGACCATCCATCAACCAAGCGAGGATATCCCCGCTCATTCCATCGACCACCCGCAGTTCGATTTTCGGATAGCGTCGGCGAACCGATTCCACGATCGGAACGGTCAGGATCGTTGACGTGGTCACTGGCAGTCCAACCACAACGGCACCGGCGTGCTCAGTTGCGGCGTCGATAGCGGCGGCCCGAGCGAGACGAACGTTTTCGACGATTGTACGGGCATGCGGGAGTAGCGCACGACCGGCACTTGTCAACGTCATCCCGTGCCTGTGGCGAACGAACAGCGACACACCGAGTTCGGACTCGAGATTGCTGATTTGAGCGCTGAGAGCTGGCTGGGCAATGCGTACCGCGGTCGATGCCGCCGCGATACTGCCTCGCTCGGCGATCGCGATGAAGTACGTGATCTGCTTCATATCCATCGCAGTGGTGCCCCCATCCAGCAGGCAGCTTGGCCAAAGCGGCTACCTAGGTCAATTGCGACAGAGACCCTCACCCTGAAAGGCTCAATCCTACACTCAATTGGCCGGTTTGGCGCGGAGGCGCCGCCCGCCCCGCTCCAACTTCGGCCAAATCACTCCCCCGTTCACGCGAAGATTGATAATACTTCAACTAATCGTCGCGCCGCCGTCGATCACAACGGTTTGCCCCGTCATGAAGTTACCGGCGGCAGACCCCATGAAGACGGCCGCACCGGCGATTTCATCCGGGATGCCGATACGCAGCAGCGGCGAGCGCGACGTCGACGCTTTGAGATTCTCCGGATTGTCCCACAACGCCTTGGCGAAGTCGGTCTTGATGAGACCGGGCGCGATGCAGTTCACTCGCACATTATGCTTGCCGTATTCGCAGGCCAGGTTACGCGCAAGTTGCATGTCCGCAGCCTTCGAGATGGCGTAAGCGCCGAGAATGGTCGACCCCTTCAACCCGCCAATCGATGACACGATGATGATCGAGCCATCCTTGCGCTCGATCATCTGCGGCACCACCATGCTGATGAGCCAGTTATTGGCGACGATGTTGTTGCTGAGGATCTTGTTGAACTGGTCATCGGAAATGCCGGCGAGCGGACCGTAATACGGATTCGATGCCGCGTTGCAGACCAGCACGTCGATCTTGCCGAACGCCTTGTTACTCTCGTCGACGAGGTTCTGCAGATTCTCCTTGCTGGAGATATTTGCGGCGATCGCCACCGCGGTGCCCTTGCCGAACTTGTCGTTGATCTCTTTCGCCACGGAATCGCAAACGTCCTGCTTGCGCGACGAGATTACCACCTTGGCGCCATGCTCAGCCATGCGCTCGGCGATGGCGCGGCCGATGCCCCGCGTCGACCCGGTGATGACTGCGACTTTTCCAGTCATATCGAACAAAGTCATTGCGTTTCTCCCGAACGTTTGCAGATTTGAATGTTGGTGGGTCGACTGACGTGAAGCGTGTCAGCCGGCGTTCAAGCCAGTTTGGTAGCGCCGACCGGCTCCGCGCCCGACGGCTGATGCATGGCATTGTGCGAAGGGTCGGCGATCCAGGGCTGCTGATTGACCATCGGAATGCGCCAACCGCTGTGATCCGGGCTCGCCAGATGATCGAGCCGCGTCACCGATACGTTATCGATGGTGAAGGCAAGTCCCCGCTCCGGCTGATTGCCGAGAGCCACGCCGAGCGCTGCCTTGATGGTGCCGCCATGCGCGACGACGACGACGTCTTCGCCGGCATGCGCGAGGTTGATCCGATCGATCGCGCCTTTGACGCGAGTGTAGAGATCCATGAAGCTCTCACCGCCCGGCGCTGGGTCGTCGATCGGCGCAAACCAGTAGCTGCCGACCTCGATCGGACGGCTGGCAAAGAACGCAGCCCGATTGAGACCTTGCCATTCCCCGAGATGCTGCTCGGCGAATGCCGGCTCGTGCGGCATTGTTGCGGGCTTGGGATATCCAGCCTGCCACAACGCATTCGCGGTCTGGTGCGTGCGTTTGAGATTGCTCGCAAACCACTTGGCATTGTGCGGAAGAATGCGCGCCACGGCATCGAACACCGCGCGATCGCTGCAATCGCAGCCGATATCGGTCTGTCCATAGATGCAACCGCCATCCTCGCGCACCGGCGCGTGACGCACCCACCACCAGCGCGTCGCCACGGCACCGTTTGGAACGGTGTGCTGCGCGGTGAAAACCGGCTTGGCGGCATTAGACATCCTGGAAACCCTTCAATACTGTTTCATGCGGTCGTAAGAGAGATATAGCGTGAACTGAAGTCAACTCCATGTCCAACATGGCCACATAGGCCGCGCTCTGCTTCAAACATTGTATGAATTCCACGAGGCGGCAAACACCAATCATCGCGAACACGCACGGAGAGTTTCATGGGTCGCCTCGAAGGCAAATCGGTCATCATCACCGGCGCAGGTAGCGGCATCGGGCGCGCAGCATCGCTGCTATTCACCAAGGAAGGCGCCAAGCTGATCGCCGTCGATCGCACCGATGGCGTCAACGAGACTGTCGCGCAGGTGCGCAAGGCAGGCGGCACGGCCGAAGCGGTGATGGCCGATGCAGGCTTGGAAAAAGACGTGATCGCCTTCATCGAAAAAGCCGTATCGACCTACGGCAGGCTCGACGCGATCTGGGCCAACGCCGGCATCAGCGGCGGGCTGGTGCCGCTCGCCGAACAGACGGTCGAACATTGGCAGGAAATCCTGCGCATCAATCTGATCGGCCCATTCCTCGCGGTGAAATATGCGATGCCGCATATGATCAAGCAGAAATACGGCTCAATCGTTTGCACGGCGTCGGTGGCTGGCCTGAAGTCGGGCGCCAGCGGCCACCCTTATGCGGCTTCGAAAGCCGGTGTCATCAGCCTGGTCCAGACCACGGCCTATTCGCTGTCCGGCACGGGTGTGCGCATCAACGCAGTGTGTCCCGGCCTGATCGAGACCGGCATGACCAAGCCGATCTTCGACAACGCCAAGCAGCGCGGCACCGATGGCAAGATCGGCCAGCTCAATCCACTTAAACGTGCCGGACAGCCGCACGAACTCGCGGCGATGGGCCTGTTCCTCGCCAGCGACGACGCGTCATATGTCAACGGACAGGCAATTCCGGTGGATGGCGGCCTCACCGCATCGATGCCCTACGCGGGCAAGCCGATCTGACATCAAGTCACGACACCACTCACAATCCATCGGGCGGCATGCCGGAAGTGCTTGCCGCCACACGACGGAGACGGTCGCGCAGGCGTTCGCGATAGAATGCGTAAAGGCCTGACGACACGATCACGGCTGCACCGGCGATCATCATCGCGTCCGGCACATCGCTGAAGACAAAATAGCCGAGCAGCATCGCCCACACCAAGGCGGTGTAGCGGAACGGTGCTACTGCCGAGATATCACCGACGCGCATCGCCATGATGACGCATTGGTAGCCGACCAGCACCAGCACGGCGGCAAGCGCCAGCAATCCGACTGAATGGTTGGAAGGCGGCGTCCAGCCGCCGAGCGGAACCAGCATTGCCGCTCCCGCCAGCGTCACCGTGATCGTCGTCAGCAGCGTGATGAACATGGAGGGAATTTCGGACGGGATGCGTTTGGTCGCGAGATCACGCACGGTGCAGAAAGCCACCGAGATCAGCGCGAACAGCGAGAACTGGCTGAAGCCTTCGACGCCCGGCCGGACGATGATCAGCACGCCGATGAAACCCGCCGCAATCGCCATCCAGCGCCGCCAGCCGACTGGTTCGGCAAAAAACAGCGCCGCGCCGAGGGTGATGGCGAGCGGTAACGCCTGAAAGATCGCCGCGGCATTGGCGAGCGGCATATGCGTGATAGCGGCAAGGAATGAAATCGAGCCGCCGACCTCGCCCATCACTCGCAGCGCGACAGATTTCACCATCAGCGTGCGCAGCGGACGTATGGCGCGCTGGTGCCAGGTCAGCGCCGCGATCAGCACGATGGCGAAGACGCCGCGCACCAGCATGACCTGGCCAAAGTTGATTTCGGCCGACACCGCCTTGGTGATCGCATCGTTCATCGTGAATGCCGCCATGGCCACAGCCATAAGCAGACTTCCACGCAGGTTGGGGGAGAGAACCAAGATCGTATCCGGATCGGTCATGTGCGGCGAACGCCGTTCGCCGGACCTGTAAGACATCAAGCGCAGCCGCCAAGGCGCTGGCTTTGCCGCACTCAATTAGAGAATTGCAATGAGAATGAGACGCGATCCGGACGGATCGCGTCTCGATGATGTTGCTTAAACCGCGCCGGCCTTCTGCGCGTACTCCCATGACGCCTTCGACAGCGGCACGGTCCGCTTGGCGGACTCCATCGCCTTGGCGCTTGCCGCCGTCCCGTCACGTATCCGGCCGGCGATACCCTGCGTAATGCCCGCGAGCCGGAACAGATTGTAGGAGAAATACCAATTGAGATCGGCGATGCCGTCGCGGCCTGTCGCCTTGCAGTAAATCTCGGCGGCCTCTTCCATCGTCGGAATGTTGAGCGCCTTGAAATCGGCGCCCTGCAGTCCGGGCATGGTCCATTGCATCAAGAGATAGGTGAAGTCGGCCATCGGATCGCCGAGCGTCGACAACTCCCAGTCCAGCACCGCCTGCACGCGCGGTTCGGTGGCATGGAAGATCATGTTGTCGAGCCGGTAGTCGCCATGCACGATGGAAACGCGCTGTTGCTCTGGCACGGTGCGCGGCAGCCACTCGATCAAGTGTTCCATTTCCGGAATGTGCTGCGTTTCCGAGGCGCGATACTGCTTTGTCCAGCGATCGACCTGACGCGCGAAATAGTTTCCCGGCTTGCCGAAATCGCCGAGTCCGATTTTGTCCGGTTCGTATTGGTGCAACTTCGCCAGCGTTTCGATCTTGCTGGTGAAGATGGCGCGGCGCGCTTCCGCCGGCTGACTGGGTAACAGCGGATCCCAGAATACGCGGCCCTCTTCCATCGACATGATATAGAATGCCGCGCCGATCACAGCATCATCGGTGCAAAGCGCATAGGCTTTCGCGACCGGAAAGCCTTGCTTGCCGAGCGCGGCAATGACGCGAAATTCGCGGTCCACCGCGTGGGCCGATGGCAACAGCTTGCCGAACGGCTTCCGCCGCATAACGTAGGAACGCTGCGGCGTATCGAGCCGATACGTCGGGTTGGACTGGCCGCCCTTGAATTGCAGAACAGTCAGCGGCCCTTGATAGCCTTCGACATTCTCACGCATCCAGCCGTCGAGGCGAATCTCATCGATCCGATGACGTTCCTCGACCGGCTTGGTGCCGGAATATTCTTCATCCTTCCTGACACCTTCGGCCACTACGGCGCTCCCTCGTTTCTTCGCGGGAGCGCCGCAAGACGCTCCCAGTTAGTGAGTGGGAGAATTTGAATACTTCCGAAGTTCAAGTCTGGCAATGGCGCGATTGTGCACCTCATCCGGACCATCGGCCAGACGCATGGTGCGCATCGAGGCATAATCGCGTGCGAGGCCGGCATCGTCGGACACGCCGGCAGCGCCGAACGCCTGAATGGCGTTATCGATGATCCTCAGCGCCATGTTCGGCGCCGCCACCTTGATCATCGCGATCTCGAGCTGCGCGGTCTTGTTGCCGACCTTGTCCATCATGTCAGCTGCCTTGAGGCACAGCAGGCGATTCATCTCGATGTCGGTGCGCGCTTCGGCGATGCGCTGCTCCCAGATCGAATGCTCGATGATCTTCTTGCCGAACGCAGTGCGCGACGACAGCCGCTTCACCATCTTCTCCAGCGCCTCCTCGGCTTTGCCGATGGTGCGCATGCAGTGATGGATACGGCCCGGACCGAGGCGGCCCTGAGCGATCTCGAATCCCCGTCCCTCGCCGAGCAGCAGGTTGCTTGCTGGAACGCGGACGTTTTCCATCAGCACCTGGGCGTGGCCGTGCGGCGCATCGTCGAAACCGAACACCGGCAGCAATTTCTCGACCGTGATGCCCTTCGAATCGAGCGGCACCAGGATCTGCGATTGCTGCTGATGACGCGGCGCCTTCGGATCGGTCTTGCCCATCACGATGGCGATCTTGCAACGTGGATCGCCGACACCCGACGACCACCACTTGCGGCCGTTGATGACGTAGTGATCGCCATCCTTCTCGATGCGCGTCTCGATGTTGGTAGCGTCGGACGAAGCCACCGCCGGCTCGGTCATCAGGAACGCGGAGCGGATTTCGCCCTCCATCAGCGGCCGCAGCCACTGGCGCTTGTTCTCTTTCGAGCCATAGCGCATCAACACTTCCATGTTGCCGGTATCCGGCGCCGAGCAGTTGAACACTTCCGAGGCCCAGCCGATGTGGCCCATCTCCTCGGCGAGCGGCGCGTATTCGAGATTGCTCAATCCCGCACCGCGGAATTCATCATCCTCGTGCTCCGACGGCGGCATGAACATGTTCCAGAGGCCTTCGGCACGCGCCTTCTTCTTCAATTCCTCGACGATCGAAATCACCTTCCAGCGCTCGCCCTGCTCATCCTGCTGCCGGTAGATCGGCACGGCCGGACGCACATGCTTGGTCATGAACGATTGCACGCGATCGAGCCATTCGCGCTGGCGGTCCGACATATTGAAGTCCATGGGGCGGTCCTCACAGGTTGTTGCAAACTTTGGCGGCACTGTCCCGCCGTCGATATTCGACCGCAACACAGCTTTCGCGACGCCGTCGCGGCTGCGATGAAAGATCGACCGGCAAGTGGCCAGGAAATATTCGCGCCGGTGGCGCATTGACATTTCCCGACAGTAAAACGATAGTTTCATACAACTGTTTGAAATGCAACAACCGCGTTGGGCGCCATGCGCATGGGGCCATGAGCGGATGATCGAGCTGAAGCGACGGGCGATGGCTACGGACCACACCAGAACGGCGATTCTCAGCGCCGCCGAGCGTCTTTACGCCGAGCGTGGCTTCTCGGACGTCACCTTGCGCGACATTGTCGCCGAGGCCAACGTCAACCTGGCCGCGGTGAACTACCATTTCGGATCGAAGGACGAATTGATCGCGGAGCTGTTTGTGACGCGCAGCATTGTGCTCAATCATGAACGGCTCGCGGAATTGAAAGCTGCCGAAGACGCGGGCGGCGGCCGCGCGCCAATCGAAGCTGTGATGCGTGCACTGGTCGGGCCGACGCTACGCGGCTGCCTTGGTCCGGAAAAGCAACGCTCGACCGCCGCGCGTTTCATGATCCGCGCGTCGATTGAGGCGGTACCGCCGATCCGCAAGATCCGCAATCGCGAGATCAGCCACCTTCGGCGCTTTGCCGCAGCGATGCGGCGCGCGCTGCCCGGCTGTGCAGATGTCGATATCTACTGGGGACTGCACTTTGCGCTCGCAATGGCGCATCAGACCATTCGCGACAGCGAACGGTTGGATAAACTCTCGGAAGGCCTATGCGATCTCGATGACGTCGACGGCGTTATCGACCGTGTAGTCGCCGTTACGACGTTGGCATTGACGGCGGGCCGCCCCAAGACATCCAAAGCTGTTACATCACGCGACCGCACCGGAACCTGACGGCGCGCTTCTTCGATGCCCTACCCGCGCGGCTGGAACCGCCGGTATCTCGGTTTGCTTTCAATCGTATGCTCACGATCGTCGTCATTGAGCACAGAGGTGACGAGCTGATCGGTTACGATTTTTTCCATCACGATTTGAACGAGGCGGGTGCGGGAAATGCGTCGCACGCGCGCAGCTTCTTCCAGATATTCAGTCTCGATTGGTATGACGACGTTCTTGATCGGCACACTGTCCCCCGTGAGCAGAATGAACAAAAATTCATACTCGGGGTTTGATTAGGAAGTTTGGCAAGAATTCGGTGACACCGAGGTTTTGCAGCCTCCGATGTGCCACATATGTGGAATGGCGCGGCTACGTCTCTGTTGCGCCGCACGCACGACCGCGCTTGGTCAGCAGGTCTTTCGACCGCAGCACGCGATTACTGGATTATCGATGAGCCGCGCGAGGGCCTCAAGCGCGCAGCCAGGTCAGCGATTGATATCGGTTTTGCCATTCGGGCTGCCGTCACCGCCGCCGTTGCCGAACCCGTTGTTACCGTTCTTTCCACCGCCAGAACCGGCAATCGCCGAAGAGTTGAGCGAGGTGGACAACAGCAGGGTGATGGCAGGTGGCGTAACGACCGCGAACCTGCCACAGGCAGCCAGAAATCTGCGCCGGTCTTCACCTGAATTGGACATCGTCTGGAAATCATTTTCAGGAGTATTCATATTAAATCCTCCACGTTAATATTAGTTAATTAGCTGTACTTTCCTTGTGGTTGTCAAGAAATGGAGACGTGCAGCAACGTTCCAGCACTCGCTTCGCGATTGCCTGTCGTACAGTGCATTCGAGTTTGGAACACGCTTGCGGTTGCACACCCTGCGTTATCCGGCGTCGCCCGCCGATCCAAAATAAAAGCGAAATGTCAGGATATTGGAGCGGGTGAAGGGAATCGAACCCTCGTATTCAGCTTGGAAGGCTGCTGCTCTACCATTGAGCTACACCCGCATACCCGGCGATGAACTATCACGGCACCGCACAGGTCTCAACCGCCCCGGCGGGTAATTTCCGGTGGCGAATATGTCCCCCCGGCCCGGCGAGGACTGCGGTCAATCGTCCGCGAACTCGGAGAATATGGCGCGGGTCAGCCGCCAGCCCCGCGGCTTGGCCCTCTTCGGTACTTCGCCGGACTTGTGCTTCATGATGACCGGCTTGTTTTCCTTGCCACGATACGGCGGCGGCCAATTCGCCAACCGGGTCCCCTCTGTCTCCACCGGGCGCGGGTAGGCACGTGCGGACCGCAGTCCGACGTCCTTGGAATCGCCAAATCTGGAATCGCGTCGGTTCGCCACGGCACAATCTCCTGCCCCTCAGGCTTCAAGAAAGAGGTTGATACCGGGTTAATTGGGTGCCTCCGAAGGGCAGCGTGCGGCAGCGCGCCGCAATCGCCGGATCGTCCATTGCGGCCCTGCCGCGGCTGGCTGCCATGCGATATCCGGACGTGCTAGGCTCAACGCCAACCATTATAGCCAAATCAATATAACGATCGCGACAAGATCAACAAACGGGAGGCTCTCATGGCACAAGCTCAACCGATTCCCATCAATCGTCATCCTTATGCCGACGGCGGCAAAAAGAAGATGCTGATCGACGGTCAGTGGATTGACGCCACGTCGGGCAAGACGTTCGAAACGCACAATCCGGCCACGGGCGAATTGCTGGCGACGGTTGCCGAAGGAGACAAACCGGATATCGACAAGGCCGTGGCGGCGGCGCGCCGGGCCTTCGAAGGCCCGTGGAGCAAGTTCACGCCATTCGAACGGCAGAACCTGCTGCTCAGGTTCGCCGACCTCGTCGAAAGGCATTTCGACGAACTCAGCACGCTGGATACCCTCGATATGGGCGCGCCGCTCAGCCGCACGCGCGGCGGCCGGCTGCGCGTGCTCGGCATGCTACGGTTCTATGCCGGTCAGGCCACGTCGATCCACGGCGAGACCATCGAGAACTCGCTGCCGGGCGAGATCTTCTCTTATACGCTGAAGGAGCCGGTCGGCGTCGTCGGCGCCATCATTCCGTGGAACAGCCCGCTGACCGCCAGCATCTGGAAGATCGGCCCGGCGCTGGCTACCGGTTGCACCGTCGTGCTCAAGCCTGCCGAGGAGGCGCCACTGACGCCGCTGCGGCTGGGCGAACTGGCCTTGGAGGCCGGCGTGCCGCCCGGTGTCATCAACGTCGTGCCGGGCTACGGCGAGACCGCGGGCGCGGCGCTTGCCGCGCATCCCGACGTCGACAAGGTGGCGTTCACCGGCTCGCACCTCACCGGGCAAGCCATCGTCAGGGCCTCGGCCGGCAACCTCAAGCGCGTCTCGCTCGAACTTGGCGGCAAATCGCCTGACATCGTCTTTGCCGATGCCGACATCGACGCGGCGGTGCCCGGCGCGGCGATGGCGGTGTTTGCCAACTCCGGCCAGATTTGCAGCGCCGGGACCCGGCTCTTCGTCGAGCAACGCATCTACGACGAGTTCGTCAGCAAGGTCGCCGAATTCGGCAAGGGCCTGAAGGTCGGCAACGGACTTGACCCCGAAGTCCAGATCGGACCGCTGGTGTCGCAGGAGCAGCTCACGCGCGTCACCAGCTATTTCGAGGTCGGGCAGAAAGAAGGCGCTTCCGCCGTCGTCGGCGGCAGTCGCCTGACCGAAGGCAAGCTCGACAAAGGCTACTTCGTGCCACCCACGGTCTTCGCCAATGTCCGTGATGAGATGCGCATCGCGCAGGAGGAAATCTTCGGGCCGGTGATCTCGGCGATCTCCTTCGACGATCCCGAAGAACTGGCGAAGCGCGCCAACGCCACCAATTTCGGTCTCGGCAGCGGCGTCTGGACGCGCGATGTCAGCAAGGCGCACAAATTCGCCAAGGCGATCCGTGCCGGCTCGGTCTGGGTCAATTGTTATCAGGCGATGGACCCGGCCGTGCCGTTTGGTGGCTACAAGATGAGCGGCTACGGCCGTGAATCCGGCATTCAGCACGTCGAGGAGTATCTCAACGTCAAGGCGGTATGGATCAAAACGGCCTGACCTGACTGCAAGCGAGCGGTGGCGCGCTTGCGGAAGTTACGATCAGTGGCAAAGGGGGCAGTGCCCCTGCCTTCGCTGCCATTATCGGGAAATTCAAAACGCCGATCAGCCCGAAGGGACGGACTGAGCCGGCTTGTGTCGGCTCAGGCCGCGCGCTTTTGTCCGGACCGATAGCCGTCAACGGCATGGGCGAGGAAAATAGCTCCACTCAGTAAAACACAGATCGCGATAATTGCTTCAAACATCGTCGTCGTCCTTGGCCCAGCGATCTCACGTAACGGTATGCAGCCCCGCACAGTCAAAAGGAAAACGGCAACGCCCCCGATTCAACGATGCGCTGAGGATTTTCAGCAACAGAATTCGGGCATCCGGTTGCGCAAGCCGTACCGGCGACGCATGATCGCCGCGAGTTGGCCGCCGATCGGCCGCACATGTTTCGACCGCTACTGGTGAGGACATCCTTCGGAGCGAAGCGAACCACATGATAGCTGGCAGAATCTTCACCCTGCTCCGAAGCGTTGGCATGGCGGCTGCCCTGCTCGGCTCATTCGCCTCATTCGATTCGGCCGCAGCACAGAGTCGCGCGGCTATCCTGATGCCCGACAGCGCGGAGGCTGGATCGAGCGACTTCCTCGTCAGAAACAAGTACCGCATCGGCAGTGGCAGCACCTCGGCCGTCGTCAGCACCTCCCCAGGCGAAGCTGTCTCGATCGCGCGGACCGAGGCAGCCAAGGGCCGCAAAGTCATCCTGATCGGCTTCGGTCATGGCACCATCGATGTCGCACGGGCACTGGTCGCCGGTGCGCAAGTCAGCGGCGTCGTGCTGGTCTCCGGCGCCTACGATGGCGTTCGCAGCGAATTGAGCTCGCCGGCCAAGCTTCCGCGTACACTCGCCATCCATCACCGCGCGGATGCATGCGATGTCTCACCGCCGTCTGCGGTAGCGACCTTTGCCAAGTGGGCCGACGGAAGGGTCGCCGTGCAATGGCTCAACAATCGTGGGCCGCCGGTTCCGGATCCATGCGGCCCCCGCAGCGCGCACGCCTTTTTCATGCGGGATGGCTCGGCGGTGGCCGCCATCAACGGCTTCATTCGCTCGCGGTGAGATAGCTTCCCCAGAGCGACTGCTGCAGACGGACGCGACGTCGGCGAGCCGACTTGCACCAGTCGGGGGAACAAGCTCGGCAAACTCTCCGCCTAACGCGGCAATTTCATAGTGAAATCAGGATGGTGGGGGAAGAAGGACTCGAACCTTCGAAGCCATACGGCGGCTGATTTACAG
>ERZ778025.1381-NODE-1381-length-18032-cov-6.270290_pt1 | contig 18032 bp, 14 predicted proteins | sample MGYA00375755_ERZ778025 | MGnify/ENA primary metagenome ERZ778025 (study PRJEB29350, sample SAMN05389825) | bioreactor metagenome | isolation source: Thiocyanate bioreactor | place: South Africa: University of Cape Town | collected 2014-03-17 ... | reverse complement strand
AAACACCTGTGTGCGGGTGCGAGCCGCAACGGCGGCACGGTCGAGCATCTCGACGCTCACACCGTAGCGTTGCCATTGTCGCGCGCGCGCGTGCATGCCGTCCACGGCCTTGCGGGTATAGCCTGCCTGGATCCAGCCTGCGCGCACTGGATGGCAGTCGATGCCAAAGCGTTCAATCAGGCCATAGACCAGGTCGGCCGAGTCCGACACGGTCTGGATCAGCCGCTCGCACTGGGCCGAGCCGTAGATGTGCAGCAGGTCGTCCGGGTCGTGCTTGAGCGTGGGGTTGACCTGCCCGCCGTTGCGGCCAGAAGCGCCCCAGCCGGGCGCATGAGCGTCAAGCACGCACACCTGCGCCCCTTTTTCTGCAAGGTGCAGCGCGGTGGACAGGCCCGTGTAGCCCGCGCCGACCACCAGCACTTCGGTGGTGATCGATTCGCCCAATGGGGGGGTCGGCGCCGCTTCGGGAGCGGTCGCTGCCCACAGGGAAGCGGCGGCAGGGTGCGATGTGATAGAGCGGTCGCGGCTCATGCGTCCCCCTTGATGGGGGCCTGCAGCACCCGGCGCAGGAAGTCCTGCGTGCGCGCATGCTGGGGAGCGCCCAACACCTGCGCGGCGGCGCCTTCCTCGACGATGGTGCCGCTGTGCAGAAAGCACACCCGGTCAGCCACTTCTCGGGCGAATCCCATTTCATGGGTGACTACGATCATGGTCGGTGTTTTCAAAGCAGCTTCTGCATTCGAGCCACGAGCAGCGCCCCGCTGGTCGCGCGCAGGCCTGTACGGGCGTCGGTCAAGAACAGTGACTTGCAAAACGGCCTGTAGAGCCATGAAGGGTTATCAACCGCCAACCAGGGCTGATGGGATTGGCAGGCGCCGTGGGCCCTTGTGTAATATGCTGATGTTTTGTACAGTGTCGTGAAATTCGATACCGAGAAGGCCATGTACAAACCAACCCGTTACGTATTCCGTCCTGCCAGACCGGCTCCCGCATTGTTGCGCCGCATCTGGGCATGGTTTTGAGATCGCCCTGCGTGCCTCGGGCCTTGCCCAGTCTCGAGGCTCGCTTGTAGCCAAATGGCGATTCACCATGAGCGAGCTACTGGCATTGCACAAAGAACGTCGCTGAACTGGTCATGCCCGAGGGATTTGGGGTCCACAACGGGGTCAACGCGGTGTCGCTGTGAGTGGCGTTACAGCTTTTATTTTTTACTTTCCGCCAGCTTTGGGCGACGCGCGACTTTTTACAGGCTGTCGAAATGCAAGCAGCAAAGGGGGCGTTTTTACAGAGTTTATTTTTACGATCACCATAATGGGATTGCCCCCCTCCTGAAACTCCACTCTGATGCGTGTCACCCAACGTCTTAAAGCCACTTGGAGTGGAGTCGGCAGCCATGTGGTTGTTCTGAGCCACGGGTTTGGTCTGGATCAGACATCGTGGTCCGACCTGCGGCCAACCTTGGATGCACGGTTTCGTGTGTTGTCCTATAACTTGGCCGGTTGTGGAGACGACGGGGCCAGCAGTTATCACCGCGACATGCATAACTCGCTCTTTGGTTATGCAGATGATTTGCTGGCTCTGCTGGACGATGCGCAGGTGCAAAAGGTCAGCTATGTGGGGCACTCTGTCAGTGGGATGATTGGCATGATTGCAGCAGTGGCCAGGCCGGATTGTTTCCAGCGCCTGATTCTGTTGCAGCCCTCGCCGCGCTACCTCAACGATCCAGATGCCGGGTATGTGGGTGGCTTCGAGCAGGGCGATCTGGACGCTTTGTATGAGGCGATGGCCATGAACTACCAGACATGGGCTGCTGGCTTTGTTCCGATGGTGATGGGGGTGGACGATCAGCACGTGTTGTCGCGGTTCAGCGAGACGCTCTTCAAGATTCGCCCTGACATTGCGCGTCACATTCTGAGAATGATTTTCCAGTCAGACCACCGCGTCATCGTCCCGCGAGTGCCAGTGCCCACTCATTTCATCCATAGTCGCAAGGATGTGGCCGTGCCTTTGGAAGTAGCGCGGTGGTTGCATGCGCATTTGCCGGGTAGCACTTCGGAAACGCTGGAGTTGGAAGGCCACATGCCTCACCTCACGCAGCCTGTGGTCGTACTGGACGCCCTGATGCGTCACCTCTCCCGCGAATAGATCTTGCCCATGACCTCCGATTCGACGCCAGACGATGCCCTGATCGCCTTCCTGCAGGGAGTCAGTGTGCAGTCCCAGTGTCGACTGGCTGTGGCCTTGTGGCAGCGAGCGCCCGATGAGGTTGTCCCCCTGTGCAGCGTGCCCACCATCGCGCTGACTCATACACCCGTCTGGCGCTGGCGGTTGCCGGTATCTCCAAAAACTGGCACACATGCCGTTCAGCGTCTGTCCCGCAAGGAGTTGCCCAGCTTGGTCACTGCGGGCTTGCCGTTCAGTCCGGGTCTTGCGCTATACGTCGATTGCAGTGCGTTTGGCCGGATGGCGGGGGGCGGATTCGTGCTGATATGGGATGAGGCCACGGCATTGGCTGATGGTTCTGCGGATGCAGACCTTGTTGGAGGAGAGGCCACTGTGCAGTGGTTGCGGCCTGTATATGCCCAATTGGTAGATGCGCGGCAATGGGAGGAGCAAAACGCGGAATCTGCGGCGCAGTTTCACCATGTGTTCGACAGTGTCCCGCAGGGAATCGTGGTGTTGTCTGCGCGACATCCGCAAGCGCAGATCAACGCAGCTGCAGCGGCCCTGCTGGGTCTTTCTGCGGGATGGGTGTCGGCCGAGGTTCTGGCCCAAGCCATGCGGGCCACCCGTGAGCGTTGCGACAATGCGTCCGAATTGGAGCAGGCCTATGCTCCTTTGCAGAGCGACTTGGACGCAGAGCTGGTCGTCCGCTGGTTTTTGGATGATTGTGTGTGGCGTGTGGACACGCATCCCATCCTCCAGAGTGGGCACAAGGGGCGGGTTTGGTTGTTTCATGACATCACGTCACAAGTTCGGCTGGAGCGTTTTCTGCGCATGGAAGCCAACCACGATTCGTTGACCGGACTTTTCAACCGCCGTGCCTTTTTCGACCGTGCCCAAGTGGCCTTCCAGCTACCATCTCCATGCCCCAGCGACGGGCACCGCCTTGCGCTCGTGATGCTGGACATTGACCACTTCAAAGCGGTCAACGACCGGTATGGACATCCTGCGGGAGATATGGTGCTCAAAGAGGTGGCCCGTCGTGCGAAGTCCGTCTTGCGTGACGGTGATGTGTTGGCCCGTTATGGTGGGGAGGAGTTCATCGTCCTCCTGAACGTCATCAGTAGCGACACAGCCCGCGTCGCCGCAGAGCGCTTGCGAACGGTGATGGATACGGAGCCAGTGCAGGTGGGGGACCGGGCGATCACGGTCAGCGTCAGTGTGGGTCTCGCGCTCCGAAGCAGTGGGTCCGAGACGCTATTGCAGACCATTGAACGGGCCGATGCGAATCTCTACCGGGCAAAGCGACAGGGTCGAAACCGTGTGGTGGATGATGCTGATTGATACCCTCAGGGATTGCATCGCGCGCAGTGGCGCGGATCGGCCCGTGCGACCTTGTTCACCCTGGATTGGTACTCGCAGCGTGGGCAGGACCACACCTCAGCGCGGCAGGATGCGGTAGGCCGTCCACACGCAGAGCAGGCAAGCCCCGGTATGCGTTCGGTGACCCAGTAACCCGGGGCGTTGCAGGCCGGGCAGCTGGACTGCAATCGCTGCAGCAAGTCCTGCGCAGCTTGCTCGATGAGGCGCATGCGGGTGGGGTTGGCAAAGGCCCTCAGGTCCGTCTCCACAAAGACCTGGCGGTTGCTGGCCTGGGCTTGGCCGGCGTCAAAGCAGCGCCGCAGCCGGCCCCAGTCCCCGATGCCTTTGTGCATGCGGGTGTCGTTCTGGCTCTCCGGGCGCAGCACCAGCCGGTGCTGCGGGAAGCCCTCGCGCTGCGCAAATGCCTCCACGGCACTCCAGTCATCGCTCAGCAGGTGCCCGCTGCGCGCAGGCCCTTGTGCCATGCTGACGACTTCGATGCCCATGCGGTCGTCCAGCCAGGCGATCAGCTCCACGTTCCAGGGCACCATTCCTGTGAACGGATCGGGACCAAAGCTGCCCTCGCTGGCTAAGCCGGCATCGAGGCCGGAGAGCTCCATGCCCTTGCGGGCTTTGCGCCGTGCTGCATCCAGTTGCGAGCCCGCACGTGCCGTTTCGCGGGTGAAGGTGCCCAGCAGGTCGGTATCGAACCCGCTGACATGTTCAATCGTGCAACCCAGACCCGGCTCCAGCGCGGGCGCGATGACCCGCTCCTTGCCATGCTGGGTCAGCAAGGCGATGCGGCGGTCTGCATAGGGGCGTGCACTGGGGTGCATCACCAGTTCTCCGTGTGCAGCGGCTCCCAGACACCCTGGTCATAGCGCATCAGGTCGGCGCCTTCCCACCGCCAGAGGTGCAGCCACCCGTGGTCCACCAGTTGCTTGACGACGGCATGTTGATTTATCACTGCGTCGATGGACCGGCGAGGCGCATCAATCACCACGGTCAACCTCAGCGGTTCGTGGGCCCAGCGCTTCCCGTCGTGCACCGACTGCTGCGACAGGCCGATGCGCAGATCGCCGCCGTTGCCTTCAAAGACGCCGATGTTTCCGCCCACCACGTTGTGCAGCACCTTGTTGCCACTCCCCAGGCGTGTGGGGTCGCAGGTGGATGCGTGGTACTGCCAGTTGATCCAGTGCGTGACCAGCATGGGCGCGGTCATGAGCGCCTCCAGCAGGCTGCCGTCGGGGTCTCTTTGGGCGTCATAGTCGTGCAGAAAGCTGCGTCCTTGCAGTGCAGCACCCTGCGTCCTGTGCCTGGGCGCGATGACGAAGGCTGCGTTGCCCGCCAGGCCCCATTCCGGGCGTGTCTGGGCGCCATCGTTGGCGCGCCTGCGCAATTGCTTCAGCAAATCGTCGTGCGGTGTCCGTGGGTCGATGTGCAGGTGCGGTGCTCGTTCTCTGCGGACCTGGTCACTGGCATGGTGCAGCACCGGCTGCAGGCTGTCCCACCGTTGGCGAGCGGCTGGGAGCAGCAGGTCCAGGTCAAAGCCCTCGATCTCATCGGTTGTGGTGTTGTGCAGGGCCGCCACGAAGGCTGTGGACTCCGGAATGGCGATGCCTTGTTCCGCCAAGCCCGTACGCACGGCAGGTTCGTTCAGCAGTTGTGCCAGGCTGCGGGCGCTGACTTCGCCGGTCTGGCCGCAGCATGCGCCGCAATCCAGCGCTGCCGCATGGGCGTTGTTGGCCGACTGGCTGCCATGCCCTACCAGCAGTACCAGGGGCGCCAGATATCCGTCCAGCCCCATGGAGCGCAGCACCCGCGCTGCCAGCGACACCTTGGCGCCGATGTCCAGCCCCGTGAGCTGGGGCCGGCACAGGGGGCGATAGCGCGCAGGCAAACCTTCCAGTGCATCGTTGGCCCTGGCTTGCCGGGAGGGCCGCAGCCACTGGCCCAGCTTACCCGCATAGCCCACGCCCGCCGCTTCAACGAACGAGAAAGCCGCCCCCGGCCAGCGGCTGGCAGACAGCCATTGGTCGGCCAGCGCAAAGCGCCTGGAGCGTGCGTTGGTCGCTGCTTCTTGCAGCGTCGCATTAGTCTGCAACGCCCCAGTGGTGGACGGAACGATGCAGTCAGTGGCTTCTACTGCGGGTGCCAACAGGCCCGGCAGGTGGGGCGTGCGAGCGCTGGTGCCCAGCGGTGTGTAGGCGAGGGGCAGGCCAAAAAATCCCGCGAACCCGATGGTCTGTACGGCGGGCCAAATGGCCTCCAGGGACCTCCGCAGTGGCTCGCTGCGCACATCAATACAAAAAGCGGCTTGCACCTCGATGTCGTGCTGGTTGGGCGGGGCACTGCCGGCACCGAGCAGCCGCTGAGCCAGTTGGCGCTGGTAGCCGACTTCCAGAGCTACTTGCCACACTTCGTCGACCAGCAGAGCCTGTTCTGCCCGTTGCAACAAGGCGGGGGCCTGGCCCCAGGCCTGTTGCAGCGCCTGGAAGGCATGGGTGCCTGCGGCATCGTCCTTGCAATGCAGTAGAACCGCACCCCATGCCAGCCGGATCGCCAGCAACTCCCGCAGGTGCGGGTCGGAGGTCTGGTTCAGGTGGGCCTGCCAGCCAAGATAGGCGCACCACGAAGCCCAGCCATTCACTGTCAGCAGCACCGACTCCAGATAGTCTGGCCACACCGCCTTGGGAAGGCGCAGCCTGTGCAGTACCCAGCGTTCAGCGTCTTCCCGGGTGGCGGGCAGGGCCTCCAAGGCCTCGGCGAGGTGTGGCAAGCCCATCAGCAGGCCGATGGAGTGGTCGTGCTGCAGAGTCTCGCGCCAGAACGCATAAAGGCCCTCGGACCGCTGGGGCTGCCAGTCCGCCTGTGTCTGGTCGAAATAGGCGGCGCAGGTCTGGCTCACCTGGTGGGTGATTGCCTGGCGCCAGGACAAGCGGGTGTGGCGGTGGGGGTCGTTGTCCAGCACATCGATCAGCAGGGGCAATTGCTCTACGGGCTGGGTGTTGTGTAAGGCCTGTACGCAGTCTTCGGCAGTCAACCCGCAGGCTTGCGCCTGAGGCATCTGGCGGATCGCCTGATCAAGGTCCTGGGCGCTGATGCGTCCTTCCGTCCACGCTTGCAGTTGCCGGTCGCGCCCGGGAAAGACCTGAATGCCGCCCAGCGCTGCCATGCGCGCTGCCACCCGGCGCACCGGCATGCCGATGCGCGCCCAGTGCGGGTTGACTGCAATGGCACGGTCCAGGGGCCAGGCCGGTGCAATGGCTTGGCACGCTTGTGCGCAGGCGGTGTCGATGTCGTTGTGCGAGGCCGGGTGCTGCGCAGCGTGCGTGGGCGCTGGCGCCGCGAGCTCCTCGGTGGGGCAGTCGGTCAGTGATTCCATCATGGGGTTCTCCGGGTGCAGTGCGGTTCAGGGGGCGGCTCTGTGCAACGTGGGGCCTGCTACATGGGGGACCGCGTCACGCGGGGCAGGGGGTGTCCAGGCGGTGGGCCAGATGTAGAGGGCCAGCCGGGTGTACGCCTCGTCGATGTAGAACCCCGCATAGCTCCACCGGCGCCACGTCCGCAGCATGTGGGGCTGCCTTTGCAGCAGCGCCATAAAGAGGTAAAGGCCTAAAAGTCCGATCAGTGCCAGCCACCCCAGCACGTGCGCCGGAGCATCGCGCAAGCCCAGTGGCACATGGTGGATGGCAACCGCTGCTGCGGTGAGGCCCGCCACCATCATCAGCCCGGCCAGGCTGTGCCAGGCCGCAGTCTTGGCACTGGCTTGGCCCTGAGGCGACCAGAGCAGCGGTGCCCAGGCCAGCCCCAGCACGGCAGACCACCAGGCGGGCCAGGGCGCATCCGTCGCCACGTTCAGCACCAGCAGCACGGTGGCCGTGGCGGCGGCGGGTGCCAGCGCCAGGCTGATGGCAGTGGGCGGGGTTGCGCTGTGCATGGCTTGCAGCCGGGTTTGCCGAACCGCGTTAGACGCCGACAGAAACACGTGGGCCTTGTACAACGAGTGGCCCACGAGGTGCAGCGCAGCCAGTGTGTTCAGGCCCAGCCCGCATTCGAGCAGCATGAACCCCATCTGCGCCACGGTAGACCAGGCCAGTCGCACCTTGATGCTGATGCGCGTCAGCATCACCATGCCAGCAAGTACGGCCGTGCCGAGCCCAAAAATGACCAGCACGACGCGGGCAGCGGCTGCGTTTTCCAGCAAGGGGGCGAACCGTATCAGCACGAACCCGCCCAGGTTGACCACGCCTGCGTGCAGCAGTGCAGAAACCGGCGTGGGCGCCTCCATCACCTGGATCAGCCAGCCATGTACGGGCAACAAGGCCGTCCGCAAAATCACGGCCAGGGTCAGCAACACCGCGCTGGTGTGCAATAACGGGGACATGCCGTCGCGTGCAATGTGCGCCCACAATGCCGACAAAGAACCGCTGCCGACTTCCAGCCAGGCCAGTGCCGCCGCACCGACCAGCAGCACGTCGGCCACCCGGTCCGCCATCTGCTTTTTGTGGGCGGCCAGGCTGGCAAAAGCCCGGTCGGGGTAGAAGCACAGCAGGTGCTGCAGCGCAATGCCCACCAGAGCCCAGGCGATGGTCAGGACGATCCAGTGGTCTGCCAGCAGCAGCATATGCACGGCAGCCAGCACAGCCGCAAGTGCTGCCATGTAGCGTGCCTGACCGGGCTCTCCCTCTAGGTAACGCGCAGAAAACGCCGCGATGACGGTGCCCAGCAGTTGCACCAGAACCCCCATGCACAAGCCCATCGGCGAAGCCTTGAGCCAGCTAGGCATGTCCAGACTGCTGATGCCAGCCATGGCAGCAATAGCCGCCAAGACAGAACCCGCCAGGGCGGCACCAGACAGGATCAGTACCCAGCGCCACAACGTGGCGACCGAGCCTTTGTGGCACAGAGCCAGCGCCATGGCGGCCAGCATGAGCATGCCCGGTGCCCATGCGCTGGCGTGGGACAAAACGTGAAGAGATGGCATCACTCGACCTCTAGAAACAAGATTGGGGGCGATGATGCTGCGAGGTTATTGTTCTGTAAAATACATTGAAAAGAACAAAAATATACTAAAAATAGAACAATGAGACTCGATCAACTCAACTTCAACCACCTGTTCTATTTTTGGCGTGTGGCCAAGCTGGGGCACCTTACCCAGGCAGCGCAGGAGCTGCACACGTCCCAGTCCGCGGTGTCCACCCAAATCCGGCAACTGGAAGAGCGCTTGGGCGAAGAGCTGTTTTTGCGGGAGGGCCGCCGCCTGCTGCTGACCGACACCGGGCAACTGGTGCTGGCATATGCCGAGAACATCTTCGGGCTGGGTCAGGAAATGCTGGGACGCCTGCAGGGCAGCGCGTCGGGGGTGACCCGGCTGCGCGTGGGCAGTGTGGCAACGTTGTCCCGCAACTACCAGGAGAACTGGATCCGCCCCTTGCTGGCCGACCCGTCCGTGGTTCTGACGCTGGAGTCAGGGCTGCTGGAGGGGCTGATTTCGCGCTTGGTGCAGCACCAGCTGGACGTGGTGCTGGCCAATGAGTCAGTGCCTTCCGACTCCGAGCGTCCCTTGCACTGCCAATTTCTCGGCAGCCAGTCCATCTCGCTGGTCGGCCCTGCCAGCGTGTGGCAATCGCGCTCGTTGCGCATACCTGAAGACCTAGAGGGTATGGAGGTGGCGCTGCCTGGCCCCCGCCATGCACTGCGTGCGCAGTTTGAAGCCCTGTGTGCATCGGCTGGGGTGACGCCCCGATTGCGCGCCGAGGTGGATGACATGGCCATGCTGCGCCTGATCGCCCGTGACAGTGGCTGGCTGACCGTACTGCCCGAAGTGGTGGTGCAGGACGAGTTGCGCACGGGCATCTTGGTCAAGGTGGGCTACTCCGCCGGGCTGCAGGAGCATTTCTACGCCATCACCACCCGGCATCGGCACCGCATCGAGGTGCTGGAAACCCTGCTGGAACGTTCGTCAGGCCGCATGGGGCCGTCCTGACAGACCCAGCTGGGATTCGTCAAAAGGTTGCCCCATGAAAAAAGCCCCGCAATGGGGGCTCGTTCATGGGCGATGCAATGTGATGCGGGTGCGCCGATGACGCCTTCGCGCCGCCGCAGTGGATGCGCCGGGCGGTGGCGTCTGAAACGCCCGCATCGGCTTGCATCACATGGCGTTGCCGATTTCGCCGTGGGAGATCTGGCCCGTGCGAACGGCTTCTGCGGCCTGGGCACGCACGGCAGCGCGGTCGGCGGTGGATTGGTAGGTGGCAACGCGCGAGCCAGCAGGTTCCATGCTGTGTGTTTTGGCTTCTACCACGGCCTCTGCGCGGACTTCGGCGCGGGTGCGCTGGGTTTCGAATTGGGTAGCGAACTGCGAAGCATCGGCTTCATCAGCGTGGGCGCCCAACGAGGCGAAAGCGGCAAGAGCAGCGATGGAGAGGAAGCGTACGGTCTTGTTCATGATGCAAATCCTTAAATAAAAATGCGTCTCAAAAAAAGCCGGTGTGAGGTGCACAAAGTGATGACAAAAAACCACTTCACTCCGGGTTCGGTGAGTCGCCAGAAGGGTTCGGCTCATCGATGTGATGAACTGTACGCCGATGGTGTTCAATTAAAAACTTCTGAGTTTTTAATTGACTATTCTGGTATTCGAAATAATTAAGCTGAGTTCTGAATGCACTGAGCAGCGATCTCTGCATGCCTTGCCGCAGCCGTGGCGGGTCAGGGCTTGCTGCGCGCCTTGCGTGCTGGACGGGGGGCGGCGGTGGGGGGCTTGTGGCTCGCCTGATCCAGCCACAGCAACGTGTCCATGTGCGCCATGAAGTGGCGAAGATAGTCTGGAGACAGGGTGCGCATCAGGCTGAGGGAGCGCAGCACCAGCTTGTGCGCGTTGAGGGGGCCCGCATTCTCCGGCCCTCGGTGCAGGGCCTGTACCACCTGCTGCTCCGCCGCGATGTGGGACCAGGCCTTGCTGAAATGGTGCACGCTTTTGAGCGCGGGCAATGGAGCGCTGTCCACGGCAAACGGGTCGCCCCCGGCGGCTCTGTGCCGGGGCATTCCCAAGGACTGATTCAGTTGTGCCAGCGCGGAGTCCGCGTTGGCATGGCGTTCGTGGTGTGGGGCGCCTTCTGGGGGTAGCTCGCCAGCGCGGCTTCCAACTTGTGCGCCAGCAGCCGCTGCACGGCGGGCGGCTGGCCGGGCAGGCGGCGTGCCAGCACCTCCAGATAGTGGAAACGCACGGGGTCGTGATGGTGCGCGCCTGCTGCGCGCAAGGCCTCCAGGCGGAGATCGGTCATGGGGCGCGGGGGGGCTCGGCTGGCCGTTGAGGCGCGGCCTTGGGGACGGGCGCCATCTCCACCCGTCGGTTTTGTGCACGGCCTTTTTCGTCACTGTTGTCGGCCACGGGTTGTTCGGCACCGAAGGCTGCCGCAAACACCTGGGACGATGGCATGCCTTCGTCAATCAGCGCCCGGGTCACGGTGAGTGCGCGCTGGGCCGACAGCTCTAGGTTGTCCGCAAAACGTTTCTGGCTGCCGCGCAGCAACGCGGTGTTGTCGGTGAAGCCGCTGACCATGAGCATTTCATCGCGCTCGCGCAAGTACACCCCCAATGGCTGGACCAGGCTTTTGAGTAACTGTCGTCCCTCGGTACGCAGTTCGTCCGAGCCGGTCGCAAACAGCACACTGCCGCTGATGCCAATGCGTCCGTTGTTCACCGTCACGCGCCCAGCAGCCAGCGGAACGGCCAACGCCTTTTCAAGCGCCATGCGCCGCTGCTCTTCCATCTGGCGCTTTTGCACTTCTTGCTGCAGGCTGGTCACCAGGTCAATCTGCACCACCAGCACGCCGACGAGGATCAACACAAAAGCACCCAGCAGCCCCGCCATCAGATCGCCGAAGACGGCCCACACCGGGGCTGTCTGGTCGGTAGCGTCGTCCAGAGTGTCGTCCACGCCGATCACGCAGGCACCCCTTGTTCTGCCGTGGCACGGCCATGGAGTCGGCGCAGGTCTTCGACGATGCCTTGTTGTGCGCTGATGCTCAGGTCAATCACCTCGCGGGCCTGTGCCACGTAGTAGGCCAGTTGCTCGTCGCTGCGGCCCATGGACTCGCGAAGCGCGCCTTCCATGCCTTGCAGGCTCTCCACCAGCTTGTCGTTGCTGGCGCTGAACAGGCCCACGCCGTGCTGGAAGGATTCACCGAGGCTGGACAACTCGATGGCGCTGGCGGCCACTTGCGCAGCGACCTCGTCCACCTTGCCCGCTTGTGCACCCAGGGCCTGCGCAAACTGCTGGCCCGCCTGCTCCAGTACCTGGGCGGCCGAGCCCACCAGGGCGTCAATGGCCGCGCGCTGCTGCACAGCAGCTTCGTTAACGGATTGCAGCAGTGTGCCCAACTGCTGCGTCATGGCCGTGCGCTCGGCCAGTGCGAGGTTGTCGCGTTCGCCCAAGCGTGTCATTTCCTGCCGCAACTGGGTGATGACTTCGGCTGCCGCCTGCGGCACGTCGGAGGCGGTCTGCAGCAGGCGCGTGAGCGGTGCTTCCAGCGCAGCGCCGAGGGTGGCCAGGTGCTCTGCCACGGCGGCTTGCAGGGTCTCCAGGCGGTCCACGGCCGCCTGTCCGCGGGTGGCTTCGGCATCGCGCAGGGCAACCAGTTCATCGCGCCACACCTGGGTCAGTGCCTCCATGCGCTGGCCCTGGGCTTGCACCCACTGGGCTTCGGTGTCGATGCGTGCGCGCAGCAGCGCGTCGGATTGCTCCATCAGCGCAGTGGTGCTGCCCAAGGTGCGTTCCACCTGGGCGTTCAGTTGCTGGCTCACCTGTGTGGCAGTCTTCTCCAGCGTCTGCACCAGGGCGCGCTGTTGTTCCACGGTCTGGGTGGCGGCGCGCTGCCATTCGGCGCTGAGCGTGTGCGCCAGGTTCTCCAGGGACTGGCTCCAGTCTGCCAGCCGTTGCGTGTCGGAGTCGCGCTGTAGCTGCTGGGCATCGGCGGCTGTGGCTTGCAACGCAGCCAGCAGGGCCTCTGAGCGTTGTTCGAAGGCGCTGTTGGCGGTCTGCAGGCGGTGTTCGATCTGCTGGGCTGCCTGAGCGAGTGCAGCGCTGGTGGCCTGGTGTTGTTCCGCAGTCTGTGCCCCGGCGCTCTGCCATTCGCCGCTGATTGTCTGGGCCATCTGGCGCATGGACTGGGTCCAGTCGGCAAGCCGCTGTGCGTCCGCAGACCGTTGTGCAGCGTGGGCTTCGGCCACGGTGGCTTGAAGCTTGGTGACCAGTGCTTCGGCCTGCTGTGCAAAGGCCTGGGTGGTGGCCTGCAATTGCCGGTCCATCTGCTGTGCTGTGCGCTCCAAGGCCTGGCCCACCTCCTGCTGTTGGGTCAGGGTGTGGGTGCCTGCACGCTGCCATTCAGCGGCGAGGTTGCGGGCCATGTCCTGCATGGTGTGCACCCAGCCTTGCAGTCGCCGTTGGTCCACCTCCGCCTGGGCGGCCTGTTGCTGTGCGGCGGATGCGTGCAGGGAGTCCACCAGGGATTTCGAGCGGTCGTCAAAAGCCTGCGTGAGTGTTTGCAATGCGCCCTCGAACTGGGTTGCCAGTGCGCCCTGCGTGTTCGTCTGCTGGTCGAGCGCCCGGGCCCAGGTGTCGGCCACCTTGCGTGCGGTGCCCTCCCATTGCGCGCTGAGGTTTTGCAGCTGCTGACTGGTGTGTTCTCGCAGCCGCTCGTGGGTGCGCTGGGACTCTTGTGCCAGCGTCGCCATGGCCTGTTCCACCACCGGGCGCATGGCGGCAGTGGCCTGCTGGGCACTGGTGCTCAGGCTGTCTTGCAGCGATGCGCCCACGGCCTGCGCCAATTGGGTGTAGGCGGCAGAGGCCTCTTTGTGAAACCCCTGCTGTTGCGCCAGCAGCTGGTCGTTGAGCTGGCTGTGGCGGCGCTCCAGCCCCTCCATCATGGCTTGCAGGCGGTCGGCAATCAGCGGCAGGGCCTGGGCCTGCGCTTGCAGGGCCTGCAGTGTGTCCTCTCGCCGTTGAGCGGAAGAGAAGGCACGGAACAGCGTGGGGATGCGTGCATCCAGCTGGCGGACCGCCTGCAGCCGTTCACGGCGGCTCAGGGCGGACAACAGGCCCAGCGCGGCCGACGTAGCCACCCCCGCGACGGACGTCCCAAACGACAGGCCCAGTCCCTTGATGGGCGCAGCCAGTGCGTTGCGGATGGATTCCAAGTTGCCAGAGGCCTCCAGGGCGAACACCGCACCGTGGAACGTCACCACCATGCCCACAAAGGTGCCCAGCATGCCCAGCATCACCAGCAGTCCCACCAGATAGGGCGTGAGCGCTGGGCCCGGCAAGGCCACTCTCTCGCCTTCGATGCGTTGCCGAACCGGGTGGCGTAGTGCCGGGTCCAGGCTTCCCAGCCAGGCCTCCAGCGCAGGAGGTTCTTGATGGGCGTCGAGCGCGCGCGTCAGCGAGGCGGTGGCCGCTCGATAGCGCATCAGCTCCCAGGCTCCCATCAGGTAGGTGGCGGCGATCATCACCGTCATTGCCAGTGCCAGCGGGCTGTGGCCTATAAAACCCCAGCCCACCCAGCCAGCGGCCGCGAGGCCTGTGGCAAAGATGGCTGTCATCACACTCTTGTTCATTCCTGTTGTCCTGTTGTGTCGTTCTGGGCCGCTTCCAGCAGTCCCGTGATCGGTTCCATGCGCGTTTGCAGCTCTGCGGTGAGCAGAGCCTGCATGTCGCGTTCGAAGGCCCACAGCCAGCCTCCTGCCTGCCGCCAGCGCGCAGGCTCATCGGTCAGCCCCTGGGCGGTCAGCCGGTGCTGGTGTTGCCGATGGCGGTGCGCCAGTCGGCGCTCCAGATGCGCGGGGAGCAAGGCCCACAGCCGTTGCTCACGCGGTGCCAACATGTGCTCCATGACGGCGTCCAGCGCCGCTACCTGGCGCAACCTGGGTGTGCCCTGTGCGATCGTCTGGCGCACTTGCGCCCTCAGGGGCTGCAGCCGCAGCTCCATCTGCTTTTGCAGGTCCAGATAGCGTGGCGCATGGGTGGCGAATTCCGTTTCCACCATCGGGTCCGGCAGCTCCACGGGCGTGTTGTCCGCCCGGGCCCGCAGCGGTTTGGGTGCAGCGGGCCTGGTGGTCAGCTGGCCTTCGAGATCGGCCCGAACCTTCGCTACCAGGCCGGCGAGTGCCGTCATGTTCAGCACCATGGGTGGGCGTTGTGCACTGCCTGCCTGCGATGGCAGGGTCTCGATCGCGTGTAGCGCCCGGCTGAGCTGGACGGCGTCCACGGTTCCCAGCCATTGGCTCAGCTGCTCTGCCACGTCGGGGGGCTTGACGGCTGGCACCGGACGCGCGGCCCGCTCACTGGCTTCCCGCGTCCATTGCTGGAGCAGGACCACGAGGGGTGAGCTGTTGAGTCGGTGGTGTTGGGTCATCCCGCGAAGGCTGTGCACTGGGTGGGCACGGCCGAGCGGGATGGTCCGGCGGCGCGTGCAGGAGGGAACGGGTCCCCGTAGGCAAAGCCCGCTATTTTCGCAGGAACGAAAGGCCGGTCGGCCGGTCAGCGTCCGGCGTTGCAGCTGTTACACGACGGAAAGAGCGCCATGCAGCGCCCAGAGGCCCGGCCGCTGGGCCTTTTGGAGGCTCCAGGGCTTGAATTAGAGAGAGATCTCAGGCCAAGGCCTTTGCGGCCTTAATAGGTTTCCAGGTGCAGTCGGCCTTCGCGCTGCAGCGTCGCGCCCAGGGTCTCCCAGCTCAGCCCTGCCTCTTGCGCGATGTCACGCAGTGCCATCACCACGCCTTCTTCCATGCCCTTGAGGCCGCAGACGTAGAAGTGGCTGTTGTCGTCGCGCAGCAGGGCCAGCAGATCGGCGGCGCGCTCGCGCATCAGGTCTTGCACGTAGCGCTTGGGCTGCCCGGGCGTGCGGGAGAAAGCCAGGTTGATGTCGATGAAGTCTTTGGGCAGGCTTTGCAGGGGGCCGAAGTAGGGCAGTTCCTGCTGCGTGCGTGCACCAAAGAACAGCAGGAGCTTGCCGCCTTCAAACTTGCCGCTGTTGCGCAGCCTGCGCCGCCACTCGGTCATGGCGCGCATGGGAGCGCTGCCAGTGCCGGTGCAGATCATCACGATGTGCGATCGCGGGTGGTTGGGCATGAGGAAGCTGCTGCCGAAAGGCCCCACCACTTGCACCTTGTCGCCCACCTTCAGGTCGCACACATAGTTGGAGGCCACGCCACGCACAGGGTTGCCATCGTGGTCCACGGTCACGCGCTTCACGGTCAGCGCCAGATTGTTGTAGCCGGGGCGTTCACCGTTGCGTGGGCTGGCCACCGAGTATTGGCGCGCGTGGTGCGGTTTGCCCAGAGCATCGACACCCGGCGGGATGATGCCAATCGATTGCCCTTCCAGCACAGGGAACGGCATGCTGCCGAAGTCGAGCACCACATGGTGGGTTTCGCTCTCAAAACCCGCCTCGGTGCAGTTGAAGTTGCCGACCACGGTGGCTGTGGTCGGGTTTTTGGGTGGAAACAGATTGGTGTACGGATGTGCGGCGGACCAGGGCGGTACCGTGGCTCCGTACTGGGCAGACCGAAACACCTGCGTGCCCGGCTCTGCCGGGGCCTCAACGGCTGGTTGTGGTGCTGCCGCCGCTGTGGCGGGTTCTGCACCTGCTGCAACCAGTTCGTGGGGCGCGAGCTCGCCGGGCAATTCTTCCCAGCTGAACTGCTCTTCAATGCTGTAGGCCCTGCCCACCGGCACCGCGCGCCAGTTGTCGATGGAACCCGTGGGGCAGGGCGATATGCAGGCCATGCAGCCATTGCACACATCTGCCCGCACCACGTAGTTGTTGTCGTCGTGCGTGATCGCATTGACCGGGCAGGTGGCTTCGCAGGTGTTGCAGCGGATGCAGATCTCCGGGTCGATCAGGTGCTGCTTCAGGATGCCGTTGTCGATCAGCGTGTGGGTATCCATAGTCGTTCTTCGTGCAATGTCTGTCGACGGGTACTGTGACCTTGCATGCGTTGGCTGGCTTCAGTCGATGCAGAGCAAAACCGTTGTGCCTGGCCGCGGGCGCCTCGATATCCCAGGGAGAGGCGGGCGCTGGCGGCTAGGGCTCAGCAGGGGTCAATTGAAACGCACGTACTCGAAATCCACCGGCTGGCGGTTGATGCCCATGACCGGGGGCGCGATCCAGCCAGCGAACTTGCCCGGCTCGACCACGCGGCCCATCAACGACGCCACAAACGCAAAGTCTTCGGGCGTGGGCAGCCATTCGGCCTTGCGTGCGGTCCATTCCGCCTCGCTCACCACGCGGCCGTCGGGCGACATCTTGATGCCCGCGAGCGCGCCGATCTGGCGGTTGAAGGCCTTGTGAGGAACCACCAGGCGGGTGGGAACGCCCGCTTTCTCCAGCACCTTGTTCCACCGGCCCACGCCCGCCATGGAGTCCTTGATGAAGTCGTCGCGCAGCACTTCGTTCAGCGCGTTGAGCATGGGCACTTCTTTTTCCAGCAACTGGCCGTCCTTGACCTCCAGCACCTTGTACGTCTGACCCTTGAGCACGTGGTCGTCGGTGCGTTTGCCTTCTTCGTAGCGACCCTTGAGGCCCGAGCTGTAGAAGGTAGCGGCGTTGCTCGACTGGTCTGCGCCGAACAGGTCGATGGTCACGCTGTAGTGGAAGTTGAGGTAGCGCTGGATGGTGGGCAGGTCGATGGCGCCCGCTGCACGCACCTGCGCAGGGTCATCGGTCTTGAGGTCGTTCATCACCTGCGCAGTGCGCGACAGCACGCGCGAGATGCCGCTCTCGCCCACAAACATGTGGTGGGCCTCTTCGGTCAGCATGAACTTGGTGGTGCGCGCCAGTGGGTCAAAGGCGCTCTCTGCCAGCGCCGAGAGCTGGAACTTGCCGTCGCGATCAGTGAAATAGGTGAACATGAAAAACGCCAGCCAATCCGGCGTCTTTTCATTGAACGCGCCCAGGATGCGCGGGTTGTTCTCGTCGCCGGACTGGCGTTGCAGCAGCGCTTCAGCTTCTTCGCGGCCGTCGCGGCCAAAGTGCTTGTGCAGCAGGTACACCATGGCCCACAGGTGACGGCCCTCTTCCACATTGATCTGGAACAGGTTGCGCAGGTCGTACATGCTGGGCGCCGTCAGGCCCAGGTGGCGCTGCTGCTCTACCGAGGCTGGCTCCGTGTCACCCTGGGTCACGATGATGCGGCGCAGGTTGGCGCGGTGTTCGCCGGGCACGTCTTGCCAGGCTTTTTCGCCTTTGTGGTCGCCAAAGTGGATTTCGCGGTTGGTATCGCCAGGGTTCAGAAAGATGCCCCAGCGGTAGTCGCGCATCTTCACATGGCCAAACTGTGCCCAGCCATTCGGGTCCACGCTCACGGCGGTACGCAGATAAACCTCATGGTTGGTCGATCCCTCAGGGCCCACGTCGTCCCACCAGTTGATGAAGTTGGGCTGCCAACCTTCAAGCGCGCGCTGCAGCGTGCGGTCTTCGCCGAGGTTGACGTTGTTGGGGATCTTC
>ERZ778025.1368-NODE-1368-length-18226-cov-4.491883_pt1 | contig 18226 bp, 10 predicted proteins | sample MGYA00375755_ERZ778025 | MGnify/ENA primary metagenome ERZ778025 (study PRJEB29350, sample SAMN05389825) | bioreactor metagenome | isolation source: Thiocyanate bioreactor | place: South Africa: University of Cape Town | collected 2014-03-17 ... | reverse complement strand
GGCGCGGCGCAGCACCAGCTTCGAGGCCGCGGTGAGGTGGGCCACGGTGAAGATGCCTTCGACGTTGAGGCGCGCTTCCATCGAGGCGCCGATGCCGCACAGGTCGCGCAGCTTGAGTTCGTGCAGCGCGTGCGGCAGGTCGGCCTGCTCGATCACCACCAGGCCGTCGGGCTTCTGCATGTCCGAGGCGGTCTTGGCGAGGAAGTCGTTGGGCGCGATGCCGATGGAGCAGCGGATCGCGCCGCCGGGCGCGGCCCTGGCGATCTCTTCCTTCACCTGCCGCGCGATGCGCTCGGCTTCCGTTCGCTGGCGCTGGCGGCCGACGAGTTCGCAGGCCATCTCGTCGATGGAGCCGACGTGGGCGATGGGGATGGCGCGGTCGATCGCCTTTATCAGGCGCCCGTGCCATTCGACGTACAACGCCGGTCGCGCGGTGACAATGGCGATGCCCGGACAGCGCGCGCGCGCCTCGCGCACCATCGTGCCGGTGGAGACGCCATGGGCCTTCGCCTCGTAGCTGGCGGCGATCAGGCTGGTGGTTTCCGCGTCCACCGGAGCCACGCCCACCGGCCGGCCGCGCAGCGCCGGCACCTCGTGCTGTTCCACCGAGGCGAAGTAGCTGTTGAAGTCGACGAACAGGCTGCGCAGGCTCATGGCCGTACTTTCCGGGGCGAGCCGGGCGGTATAGCTTGCACCCGTCGCAGGGGCGGAGACAGTGCCGCGAGGAAGGCCCCGCAGGCGCGCGTGAGCGCGCGGCAATGCGGCCATGCAGCTTGTCAATTGTCTTATTATATGTTCTCGTTCATGTCTGTTTCAGTCACCCACCCATGCCTAGGGCAGGAATCACCATGAACCGAAGCCTCGCCGCAAACGTCCTCCTGATGTCGCTGCTGGCCGCCGCTCCGCTGGCGCAGGCAAGCGACGCCACGCGCGCCACCTTCGGCAGCATGCCGGATGGACAGAAGGTCGAGGTGGTGACGCTGGACGACGGCCACGGCTTCACCGCGCGGGTGATCAGCCTCGGCGCCAGCCTGCAGTCGTTGATGCTGCCGGATCGCCACGGCAAGCTGGCCGACGTGGTGCTGGCCTATCCGAACCTGCAGGATTACCTGGCCAAGCCGCAGTACTTCGGCTCCACCGTGGGGCGTTACGCCAACCGCATCGGGCACGGGCGTTTCGCGCTGGACGGCAAGAGCTACCAGCTCACCCTCAACGACGGCCCGAACGCCCTGCACGGCGGCGTGAAGGGTTTCGACAAGGTGGTGTGGAGCGTCGTGAAAGTGGTGAAGGGCCCCGAGCCCAGCGTCACGCTGCAATACGTGAGCCCCGACGGCGACCAGGGTTTCCCGGGCACGCTCACCGCCACGGCGATCAAGCTGCCGCCACGGCCACCTACACGCTGAAGGCCGATCACGAGCTGGACATCGACTACAGCGCGACCACCGACAAGCCCACCATCGTCAACCTCAGCAACCACACCTACTGGAACCTGGGCGGCGAAGGCTCCGGCACGATCTACCACGACATCCTCACCATTCCCGGCGACAGCATCACCCCGGTGGACGCCACGCTGATTCCCACCGGCGAGTTCCGTCCGGTGGCCGGCACCGTCTACGACTTCCGCGCGGGCAAGCCGATCGGCCAGGACATCCGCGACGGCAAGGAAAAGCAGCTGCTGCTCGGTCGCGGCTACGACATGAACTGGGTGATCAGCCGCACCGGGGCGGCGCAGCCGCGCATGGTGGCCAGGGTGGCGGACCCGCACAGCGGCCGCGTGCTGACCCTGTATTCCGCGCAGCCGGGCCTGCAGTTCTATTCGGGCAACTTCCTCGACGGCACCAGCACGGGCACGTCGGGGCGCGTCTACCGCCAGGGCGATGCCTTCGTGCTGGAACCGCAGCAGTTCCCGGATACGCCCAACCATCCGGCCTTCGGCTCCGGGCGCCTGGCGCCGGGACAGACCTACCGCAACCACATCGTCTACCGCTTCTCGGTCGAGCACGACGCGGCGCACTGAGGCATGGCGGCACAGTAGTCCGGCCCGTCGCTGCTGGCGGGCCCCACGGGCGGCCAGCCTGGCCGCCGTCACGGGAGGTTCCATGAAACACGCATTGTCCTGTCTGCTGCTCGCCCTGGCCATGGCCGTCACGGCCAGCCCGGCACGCGCCGATTCGGCGGTTCCCGCCCGCTGGTCGAAAGCCCAGGCGAACGCCTGGTACGCGAAGCAGCCGTGGCCGGCCGGCAGCAACTACGTTCCCTCCGACGCCATCAACGAGCTGGAGATGTGGCAGGCCGCCACCTTCGATCCGAAGCGCATCGACGAGGAGCTGGGCTGGGCGCAGTCGCTGGGCATGAACACCATGCGCGTGTTCCTGCACGACCTGCTGTGGAAGCAGGACGCGGCGGGCTTCAAGCAGCGCATCGACCAGTTCCTGACGATCGCGGCGAAGCACCACATCAAGCCGATCTTCGTGCTGTTCGATTCCTGCTGGGATCCCGAGCCCGTGCTCGGTCCGCAGCATCCGCCGATTCCCGGCGTGCACAACTCCGGCTGGGTGCAGTCGCCGGGCGTGGCGATGAGCGACCGCAGCCAGTACCCGCGCTTCGAGCAGTACGTGAAGGACATCGTGGGCAGCTTCGCCAAGGACGACCGCATCCTCGCCTGGGACATGTGGAACGAGCCGAACAATCCCGGCGGCGGCGACTACGACGCGCGCGAGCCGAAGGACAAGTTCGAGCGCGTGGCCGAGCTGCTGCCGCAGGTGTTCGACTGGGCGCGCGGCATGCACCCGACCCAGCCGCTCACCAGCGGCCTGTGGGATCACCCGGACTGGAGTCCGTCGGGACATCTGGACGCCATCGAGCGCACCCAGGTCGAGAAGTCCGACATCATCACTTTCCACAACTACGGCTGGCCCGAGGATTTCCTCAAGCGCGTGGAGCAGCTGAAGCCCTACGGGCGGCCGCTGATCTGCACCGAGTACATGGCGCGCGGCGCCGGCTCCACCATCGACGGCGTGATGCCGCTGGCCAAGAAGCTCGACGTGGGCATGGTCAACTGGGGCTTCGTGAGCGGCAAGTCGCAGACCATCCTGCCGTGGGATTCCTGGCAGCGTCCCTACACGCTGCAGCAGCCGACGCTGTGGTTCCACGACCTGCTGCATGCCGACGGCAAGCCCTACCGCGAGCGCGAGGCGCAGATCATCCGCGCGCTCACCCACTCGCCCAGGGGCGTGGTGCCGGCGACTGCGCTCGGCCTCTGAGGCTGGCGCACAGCGGGCCTTTTCCGCACGGGTGGCCCCATGCATGGAAAGCGAAACGCCCGGCAAGCCGGGCGTTTTCGCTTTGAAGGGATGCGCGAAGCGCCGATGGCTCGACGGCGATCTTGAAGCGAGTTTGCGGATCACCGGGTTCCAGAAATCTTCAGTGCATCTTGGAGAGTCGAATGAACGATCAAGGCCAGGCCGGGAAAATGAATCGCCGCGACTTTCTGCGGCTGACCTCCGCAGGTGCGGCCGCGGCCGCGGTTGCCGCCGGCACGGGCGTCGCCAGGGCGGGCGCTGCGTCGATGGCGACAGCAACGGCAGGCGAGGCATCCAGGTCCGGCCAGGCGCGCCGCCCCAACGTCATCCCGCTGATGGACGACCAGAACACGGCGGGGCTGTCGAAGCGCTACGGATATCCGTTCGACACGATGCCGATCATGGATCGGCTGGCCTCCGAAGGCGTGGATTTCACGAAGGCCTACTGCACGATGCCTGCATGCATGCCGAGCCGGACCTCGATCTTCACCGGGCGCTGGCCGAGCGCGCACCGGGTGCGCTCGAACTACATGAGCGACGCCGTGTTCTTCGAGCGCGACATCTACGACGTGGCGGCATCGTGCGGCTACAGGACCGGCCTGGTCGGCAAGAACCACACCTACCTCGGGCCGGAGAAAGTCGATTTCTGGCGGATCTACAACCATACCCGCGGCGACAGGACGAACGGCGACAGGAAGATGCTGGATGCGTACGAGCGCTGGCTCGATGCGCTCGAGTTCAACGTGTCGACCACGCCCACGCCGTTTCCGGTGGAGACGCAGTTTTCCCATCGCATCGTGACCGATGCCATCGACTTCATCGACCAGGCGGGGGCGCAGCCGTTCTTCCTGGAAGTGTCGTTCCCCGATCCGCACGATCCCGAACAGGTGCCGGCGCCCTACTGGGACATGTTCCCGCCGGCAAGCATCCCGGAGCCGCGCGCGAATCTCGGCGATCTCAAGAAGCTGGGCTATCGCGCCGAATGGCTGCACGACCTGGAGATCGATGGGTTCCCGGCGACGAACAAACTCTGGAGCCGCTATCTCTCGAATTACCTCGGCTCGCTGCGCATGATCGACGACCAGGTGGGTCGCCTCGTCGATCATTTGAAGGAGAAGGGCCTGCTGGACAACACCGTGATCGCCCGGATATCGGACCACGGCGACTACCTGATGAAATACGGACTCGCCCGGAAAGGCGTGGGCATGCCGGAGACCCTGATCCACGTCCCCATGTTCTGGTGCGGTCCCGGTTTCCATGCCGCGAAAAACGTGGGCGAGAACAATTTCGTTTCGCTCGCCGACGTGATGCCGACGATATGCGAAATCATGGGCGCGCCGATTCCGCGTGGCGTGCAGGGGCGCAGCCTGCTTCCGCTCATTCGCGGCGAAAACTATCCCGCGGCCGAATTCCGCAGCATCTATGCGGAAGCGGGTCTTGGCGGCCTCTATTACGAGCGCGAGGACAGGATGCCGGTTTCCATCGCCCGCAGCGGGAAAACCGGTTGGGACGAATTGAACGGAGTCACGCAGAGCGGCTGCCAGCGCATGGTCAGGATGGGCAAATGGAAGCTCGTCTTCGACATGATGGGTTACGGCCAGCTCCACGATCTGGAAAAGGATCCGGACGAACTGGAAAACCTGTTCGGCGATCCGCGCTTCGTGGCGGAACAGGCTGCGCTGATGGCGGAACTGGCGATGTGGACGATCAGGAACACGGACAGTCTTCCCACCGGTCCGCAGGCGAACAGCGAAGTGCAATTCGAGAAGTACCAGACGAAGTGGGCCACCCCGCACAACTGGTACGCACCGCACCGGCGAGGCGAGCGGCATCCGGTGGCTTTCGCGCCCTAGCCGTCCTTCTTTTGATCGCTCGTTCCCGCGTAAACCAGGCAGGGTCTGGCCGGGTTTCGAGGCATGCGCATACCAGCGGGTATTGCCCATTTGCAGGTCTTGCGAAAGGGAATGAAAACGTCCGAAAAGCAGGCGTTTTCATTTGGGACTCGCGCAGAAAATTGCGTCGAATCATACGGTGCGCTGCAGCATGACAAGCCGGCGCAAGTGTTGCATCGTTAGTCATATAGTATGACAAATAGAAATTGTCGGACTATTGTTGTCCGCCGGCTTCCAGCGTGATTCCGGGATGGCTGGCGATCCTTCGAAGGGCGCGGCAAGGGAGTGCCGGACCGGGTGAATGCCCGGGCCACGGGGCGATGACCGCGTCCTTTCCAACCGTCACAAGCACGGCAAAACTTGGGGAGACATCCATGAAGCACCCGATTCTGGTTACCTGCACGACGACGCTGCTGGCCAGCGCGATCGCTGGCTGCCTGTTCCCTGCGCATGCGAGCGATGCCGCCCCCGCGGCGACGGCCGCAGCCCGGAGCACGGATGCCGCCGCGGCCACGGCAAGCGCTGCCGACGCCGCGGCGCAGACCACGCCACAGACCGCCGCCAGCGGTTCGGACACCTCGACGGAAGCCCGCAAGCGTCGCGAAGACGAGGCAAAGCAGGCCAACGCGATCACCTTGTCCACGGTGAACGTGTCGCCGCTGCGCAGCAGCCTGGAGAGCGCGCAGTCGATCAAGCAGAACTCCCGCATGGTGGTCGACTCGGTGGTGGCCGAGGACATCGGCAAGCTGCCCGACAACACGGTGGCCGACGCGCTGCAGCGCGTCACCGGCGTGCAGGTGGCGCAGGGCTTCACCGGCGAGACCTCGAACGTGGTGGTGCGCGGCCTGCCCAACGTGGTGACCACGTTGAACGGGCGCCAGCTCTTCAACGCGGGCGGCCGCGGCTTCTCGTTCCAGGACCTGCCGGCGACCGCGGTGAGCGGCCTGGACGTCTACAAGACCACCGAAGCCAGCATGATCACCGGCGGCATCGCCGGCACGGTCAACGTGCGCACGTTCCGCCCGTTCGATTTCGACGGCTTCAAGATCGCCGCGACGATGACCGGCACGCACCAGAAGTACGGCGGCAGCACCGATCCCACCGGAAGCTTCCTGCTCAGCGACCGCTGGAGCACGGACATCGGCGAGTTCGGCGCGCTGTTGAACACCGGCCTCACCACGATGCACTACGACTACAACGTCGCGTTCGTGGACAACAACCTGACCCGGGTGCTCACCAACCCCGGCGGCCAGCCCGTGCGCACCAGCAACGGCAACCTGCTGGTGGGCAACAACTCCTACGGCGCGAACTACAACGTCGGCTACCGCCAGCGGCCCGAGGCGAACTACGCCCTGCAGTGGAAGCCGAACGACAGCACCGAAGTCTACCTGGAAGGCATCTACACCTGGATTTCCGAGAAGTACAGCCAGCCGTTCTACGGCACGGTGCCGGTCGGCGTGGGCACGCTGTCGCAGTACACCACCGGCGGCGGGTGCTTCCCGATCGGCCTGGCCGGCTCGCCCTACTTCGGGCAGACCGTGTGCCCGCTGAGCAGCGCCCAGTTCACCGGCAACTTCTACGGCTTCACCAGCACCCAGGCGCACCGGGACTGGGGGCACAACAGCCAGAACGCACTGGGCGTGAAGTGGCACAGCGGCCGCCTCACCCTGTCCAGCGATTTGAGCCTGAACGGCTCCAGCTTCGAGAACGACAACTTCGTGGTCGATACGCTGATGGACGCGTACAGCAACCCGTTGACCTTCAACTACAAGGCGCCGAACAACTTCGGCTTCGCCGGCAACCCGCAGCTGAATCCGTCGCAGTTCTACCTCAACGGCCTGTTCCAGGCCTGGAACAACAACAAGGCCAACCAGACCGCCTGGCGCGGCGACGGCAACTTCGACATCAACGGCAGCTTCTTCAGCTCGCTGGACTTCGGCCTGCGCTACTCCGACACCACGGTGAAGGCGTCCGGCGCGCAGCTGGGCATGGGCCCGCCCGGCGGCGCCTACCTGCCGAACGGCCAGCCCAACCCGGCCAACCAGGCGGTCGCGGTGTTCGGCTCCTCGTACTTCTGCAACATCCCCACCATGCCGGCCGTGCCCGACGGCGCGCTCACCGGCTGCTACGACTACCTGATGAACAACCAGAACGCCATCCGCGCCTATTACGGACTGGGGTCCGGCAAGCTTCCGGCGCAGCAGGGGCATTACTTCAACATCGGCGAGAAGACCTACTCGGGCTACGCCCAGATGAACTACGGCAACGAGCTGTTCGGGCTGCCGTTCGACGGCGTGTTCGGCGTGCGGCTGGAGAAGGTGAAGCGCAACCTCAACGCCTACACCTACGACAGCTCCAGCGCGGTGTACTCGCCGATCACCTTGAACACCGACGAAAACCACGTGCTGCCGAACGCCACGTTCAACCTGCACTTCACCGACTCGCTGCAGATGCGCCTGTCGGCCGGCAAGACCATCCAGTACCCGGACTTCGGCCAGCTCAACCCCTCGCTCACGCTGAGCCCGCCCACCGCGAACACCATCGCCAGCGGCGGCGGCGGCAACGCCTACCTGAAGCCGACCAAGTCGAACAGCTACGACGCGACGCTGGAGTGGTACTTCAGCAAGTCCGGCTCGCTGACCGGCGGCGTGTTCTACCACGACATCACCGGCTACATCGAAAACTACACGTTCGAGCAGAACATCGGCGGCATCAACTACCTGATCTCCGGCCCGCAGAGCGCGGGCGCGGGCCACCTGGACGGCGTCGAGCTGGCCTACCAGCAGTTCTTCACCTTCCTGCCCGGCCCGTGGGACGGCTTCGGCGTGCAGGCGAACTACACCCACATCAACAGCAGCCTGAAGACGCCCGCGATCAACGGCACCGGCTTCATCACCACTTCGTTCCAGAACGTGTCGAAGGACAACTACAACCTCGTGCTGATGTACGAGAAGTACGGATTCTCGGCGCGCCTCGCGTACAACTACCGCAGCCGCTTCCCGGAATTCTTCCTGGCGGCGTCCAACCTGATCGGCGGCAACGCGCAGATGTACGACAAGCCGGCGAACATGCTGGACCTGGCGCTGAGCTACGACATCAACAAGAACGTGGCGGTGGTGCTGAACGCCACCAACCTCACGCACGCCAAGTTCCATTCCTATGCGGGACCGGGGCAGGCGCTGCCGCAGGACCTGCGCTACCAGGACAGCTCCGTGGGCATGGGCGTGCGCGTGAAGCTCTGACCGGCAGCGTCCGGGTTGCCCGCTGCGCCCGCCACGCCGGTTTCCCGGCGGGCGCGGCGTGGCGGGACCGTCGAGGAGGACATCGTGTTGCGACACTTTCGAAGTGCCGTGCCCGTGCTCGCGGCCTGGGTGCTGTCCCTGTCGTCGGGGGCGGCGCCTGCCGCGACCAGCTTCCGCAATCCGCTGTTCGCGGGCGGCGACCCGTGGATCACGCGGGTCGACGGGGTTTACTACTACTCCGCCTCGCAATGCGGCGTGGCGGATGTGTGCATCAAGCATTCGCGCAGCCTCGCCGGGCTCGCGCATGCGCCATGGATCGGCATCTGGAACCACACTGACGACAAGGCGCCGAACGCCCACGACATCTGGGCGCCGGAGCTGCATCACATCGATGGCCGCTGGTACGTCTACTACGCGGCCGACGACGGCGACAACGACCATCACCGGCTCTACGTGCTGGTGGCGGATCGCCCCGAAGGCCCCTATGCGGAAGCGGATACCGGGCTTCCCCACGGCGCGCTGGCCGAAGCCAGCGGGCACTGGGCGATCGATCCGGATGTCTTCACCGCGGCCGACGGCAAGCTCTACCTCACCTGGTCGTGCACCGACCACGCCGACTCGCGCTTCCCGCAGCGCATCTGCCTCGCGCGCATGCGCGATCCGCTGCACGTGGCCGCGCCGACCGTGGCGATCTCCACGCCGTCCGAGTCGTGGGAAACGCGCGGCAAGCCGATCCAGGAAGGGCCGGTGGGCTATACCCGCGCGGGCCATACCTACATCACCTATTCCGGCAGCGCGAGCTGGATTCCGAACGACTACGCCGTCGGCCTGCTTGCACTCGCTCCGGACGCCTCGCCGCTGGATGCATCGGCGTGGCGCAAGTCCGGCCCGGTCTGCGGTCCGGGCTCGGTGGTGTTCGCGCCGTCGCCGGACGGCCGCCAATGGTGGAACCTGTACCACGCCATCGAGCGGCTGGATTGCCAGCCGGCCTACCGCTGCCGCGACATCCGCATGCAACCCATGCATTTCGATGCCGCGGGCGCGCCGGTGCTGGGCGTGCCGGCGGAGGCGGGTGTCGCATTGCCGTTGCCGTCGGGCGACCAGGCGCAGACCCATGAACCTTGAGACGCCCTGCATGCACGGGTCGATCGCGGCAGCGCGCCGCGTCGCGTTGCCCGATGCCGGTCGCGGCGATCGCCGCGGCCATCCGGATGTGCGCTTCATTACTTGAGCGCCGGTGGCGGTGGTGCCCCTCCCCGACGCCACCGCCACGTTTTTTTTCCGCTGATCACGGGGACTCCAGCGAGGCGAAGACAGCATGATGGACACGGGTTCGATCAGGCGGTACGTGGCGGTGGCGGCGCTGGTGCTGGCTGCAGCGCTGCAGCCGGGCGCGGCGCGCACGCATGACCGCAGCCAATGGAGCACGGTGTGGGCGACCGCGATGATGCAGTCGCCGCTGCCGCCCAGCGCGATAAGGCCGGCGACGCTCACGACGCCGACATTGAACGGACAGACGCTGCGGCAGATGGCGCTGCTGAGCGCGGGCGGCTCGCGCATCCGCGTTCGCCTCTCCAACACCTTCGGCAGGCAGCCGCTGCGCATCGACGCGGCGAGCGTGGGCAGGACCGTGGCGGACGGCGCGGCAGGGCAACTGGATCCCGCCAGCCTGCATGCCTTGCGCTTCGACGGGCGTGCCGACGTGGTGGTGCCGCCCGGCGCGGTGCGCTACAGCGATCCGCTCGACCTCGCGGTGCAGGGCGGCGACACGCTGGGCATCAGCCTGTACGTGGCCGGCACGGCGATGCCGAGCACCTGGCACCAGGACGCGGTGCACGACAACCTGATTTCCACGCCGGGCAACTACACCGCGAAGGCGGCGATGCCGGTGGCCGCGAAGACCGGCGACACGCTGTGGCTCTCCGGCGTCGACGTGCAGGCCGACACGCCGCTGCCCGTGCTGGTGACGCTCGGCGATTCCATCACCAACGGCTACCGCTCCACGCCGGGCACGGCGAGCGGCTATCCGGAACAGCTCGCGCGGCGCCTGCGCGAACAGCGCCCGGCCTGCCGCGCCGGCGTGGTGAACACCGGCATCGACGGCAACGAGATGTCCGGCCGCAACGACGGCTACGGCCCCGGCGAAGACATGGCGACGCGCTTCGGGCGCGACGTGCTGGGCCAGTCCGGCGTGCGCTACGTGCTGCTGCTGGGCGGCGTCAACGACATCGGCGAAACCACCTCCGCGCTGCGCCCGCAGGGCAGGACGCTGGACGACCGCACGGTCGCGGCCAACGTGATCGCCGCGCAGAAGGAAGTCATCGCGAAGGCGCATGCCGCCAGGCTGCGCGTCTACGGCGCCACGATCCTGCCCTTCGAGGGCACGCAGAACGCGTACTCCGAAGCGGGCGAACGCGCACGTCGGCAGGTGAACGACTGGATTCGCCACCACGCGGGTTTCGACGGCGTGGTCGATTTCGACGCGGTGGTGCGCGATCCCGCGCACCCGGCACGCATCCGCGCGGATTTCGACAGCGACGACCACATCCACCCGAACGACAAGGGTTATGCCGCGATGGCGGCGGCCGTGCCGCTGTCGTGGTTCGGCTGCAGACAGTGAGGCACGGGAACGGCGGCAACCCGGGGCAGGCCCATGCGGCATGCCTGAGCCGCGGGGCGTGCATTCGCGCCTGCCACTGATTCATTTCAACCAGGAATGCCGGGGCCGCATGCGGGGGACGCGCGCGGTTTGCGCCCCGGTGCGCCGCTGCATGCGGCGCTTGCACGGCATGACGAGTTCATCAACCCGCGGGCGAGCGTCGCGCAGGCGCCGCAGTGTCCGTGAATGGCATCGCACCACGATCGAGGGATACCCCATGACGTACCCAGTCAGTCGACGATTCCAAGCAAACACCCGCCGCATGCTTTCGGTACTGGCCGCCGCCGGTCTCGGCGTGGCGGCCGCTGCGCCGCTGCACGCGGCCGTGCCATCGGTCCTGTACACGCCGAACCTGTCCGCGTACCCGAACGCGAGCGCATCCTCGCCGCGGGCGATCACGCTGCAGCACAGCGGCGATCACAACGGCACCATGCTCGCCAGCTTCGACGACGGCAACACCTTCGCCGTCACCGACGGCACCGGCCAGCCGACCGGCTTCCCGATCTACCGCAGCACCGATTCCGGGGCCACCTGGTCCAGGCAGCCGCTGTCCGTCGTGACCGACACGGTGCACGGCTGGAAGTTCTCGCAGCAGCCGATGCTGCTTGAAGTGCCGCGCCAGATCGGCGGCCCGCAGGGGCTCAAGCCGGGCACCATCCTGCTGGTCGGCAACTTCGAGGCGCCGAACGTCGCCGCGCAGGACATGGAGGTCTACAAGAGCACCGACCACGGCCGCAGCTGGACCTACCTCAGCTCGTGCGTCAGCGGCGGCGGCTCCGGGCACGGCATCTGGGAGCCCTACATGCAGGTCGATGCCAACGGCAATCTGGACTGCTATTTCTCCGACGAGCGCCGGAACGTTTCCGGCTACAGCCAGATCATCGGCCACGTCACCTCGACCGACGGCGGCAAGACCTGGGGCCCCGAGGTCGCCGACGTCGGCGTGCCCGACCACCACATGCGTCCCGGCATGCCGGCCGTGGTGCGCATGGCGAACGGCCGCTACGCGATGGCGTTCGAGATGGTCGGCGAGACCGCCAGCCAGGTGCACATGAAGTTCTCCGACGACGGTGCGAACTGGGGCGACGAGAGCGACCTCGGCACCCTGGTGGCCACCGCGGACGGACACTACCTCGGCGCGACGCCGGAGCTCATCGCGATACCGCCGAGCCGCAAGTATCCGGATGGTGCGCTGGTGCTGGCCGCGAAGGCCTATTTCGACCAGAACGGCGGCCAGACGCCGGCCACCGGCAACGTGCTGCTCATGAACACCGCGAACGGCACCGGCCCGTGGAGCCGCGCCCCGGCGCCGATGGGCTTGAATCCCTCGCCGACGCTCTACCCCGACTGCAACAACTACAAGCCCGGGCTCGCGTGGACGGGGAAGGACAACCAGATCGTGGCGCTGTCGCCGCGCTGGATCGCGCCCAACGTCTGCGAGGTGGTCTATGCACGCGGGCATGTCGCCCCGGCCGCCGAGGACGCCACGGTGGTGGCCGTCGCGGTCGGTCCCGACAGCCGGCCGTGGGTGTTGTGGAAGTATGCCGACAACCACATCGCGCTGTGGGTGCTCACGCCGGACGGCAGCTCGCTCGTGCACAGCGCCAGCTTCAACCTCAAGGCGGGCTGGACGGTGGCGGGCCTCGCGGTCGGCGCCGACAACAAGCCGCGCCTGCTGTGGGACGGAGCCGACGGCTCGGCGGTGATCGGCGTCGTCTCGCGCGATGGCGGCTACGTCGAACAGGTCCACCAGTACGGGGCGCCTGCCGGCACCATCGGCCGCGCCATCGCCGCCGGTCCCGACGGCCTCATCCATGTCCTCTGGTCGGGCGTGGACGGTCCGGCAGCGCTGTGGACCCTGGACGCCAACGGCCAGAATGTCGCGACGTCGAAGTACTTCCCCGGCTTCCAGGGCTGGACCGCGGCGAGCCTGGCCATCGGCAGCGACAACAATCCGCGCTTGCTGTGGAACAACGACAACGGCGCGATCGCCGTGTGGACCCAGTCGGCGGACAACGCCACCACGCTCAACAACTACCAGTACGGGCCCTTCCTCGGCACCCGCGCACTGGCGCTCGCCAGCGGACCGGACAACCAGATCCGCGTGCTGTGGTCGGCCACCGACGGGCACATCAACCTGTGGACCATGAACAGCATCGCCTCCACGCTGATCAACAACAGCGGGTTTGGTCCGTACCCGGGCGCCACGGCGGTTTCGCTGGGCGTCGGCGGCAACAGCGAACCGCGCGTGCTGTGGTCCAGCACGGGCGACTTCATGGACCTGTGGACGATGGGCACGGGCGGTTCGAACCTGCTGTTCAACTACAGCGGCACGCCGGTGGCGGCGAGCGACGACCATCGCGGTCGCAGCTACCGCGACCATGAGCGGGATCAGGACCAGCAGTAAGCGATCGTGTCGATGCGGGGCGGCGAGTGGCGCAACCGAGACATCGGGAACGCGCTCGCCGATTCGCATCAACGTCGAAGTTTGCGTCGCCGCATCCGGTTTGACGGGGCGGCGCAGTGGAATGAAGGAAGCAACCGGGCGCGGCCTGTGCCGCGTCCGGTTTCGTCAACGAGGGATCAAGGCGTGGCCGTCTGTCCCGACGGCACGGCCAGCGCTTCGCCGGCCTTCGCCGGCACGCCGAAATCGGGCGTGCCATCCACGCGCCAGTGCATCTGCTGGATGCGCGGCGAGCGGCGCGTACCGCACTTCCAGCCGGGACCGCCGTTGGCGTGGTAGATGATCCAGGTCTGCGTGCCGTCCGGCGACTCGAAGAAGCCGTTGTGGCCCGGCGCATAGACGCCGTTGGCGGGCGACTGGGCGAACACCGGCGTGGGCGACTTGTGCCACGCGGCGGGATCGAGCGGATCGGCATCCGGCGCCGCGCCCAGCAGGCCCAGCGCGTAGTGGTCGGACCAGCAGGCGCTGGCCGAGTAGCTGAGGAACAGCTTGCCGGTGGGGCCTTCGAGGAACTCCGGTCCCTCGAGGATCTTGCGTCCGCCCTGCATCTCCCACGCGTAGGTGGGCTGGGCGATGTCCACTTCCGGCTGGCCCAGCGTCCACGGGTTGGTCATCGGCGCGATGACCAGGTCGCTGCGGTCGCCGACGTAGGCGGAATACACGAAGTACAGCTTGCCGCGCAGTTCGAACACGGTGCCGTCGATGCCGTTGCGGGCGGTCTTCAGCATGCCGCGCGACACCCACTGGCCCTGCGTGGGATCGGCCGAGGCGTTCTCCAGCACGAACACGTGGCGATGCGCATCGTCGTCGTGCGCCTTGTCAGCGGCCGTGTAGTACAGGTACCACTTGCCCGCGATGAAATGCAGCTCGGGCGCCCACACCGAGGTCGATTCCGGCCCGCTGGCCGGCGCGCGCCAGACCACGGTGACCGGCGCCTTGTCCAGGCGGCCGATGTCGCGCGTCTTCCACAGCGCGATGCGGTCGCCCAGGGTGCTTGTGTAGTAGTAGACGCCGTCGCGCTGCGCCACCCACGGGTCCGCGCCCGAGGGCAGCAGGGGATTGCGGAAGGTCTCGCCGGCCCGCGCGTGGCCGGGCAGGGCGGCGAGACATGCAAGCGCCAATGCCGCCAAGGCGGCGCGGCGCCCGCGTCCAGTCATGGTGCGCGATCCGGACGCGGGGCCGCAGGCGATGCGCATGCCTACTGGCCGATCCGCCGCAGCGCCTTGCCGGCCATCAGGTTGCGCTCGATCTGCTCCAGCGTGACGCCCTTGGTCTCCGGCACCAGCCAGATGGTGAGGCCGATGAACACCACGTTGAACGCGGCGTACAGCCAGAACGTCTCGGCCTGGCCGATGCTGTTGAGCAGCGGCAGGAAGGAGAGGCCGACCAGCCAGTTCGCCACCCAGTTGGTGAAGGTGGAGCAACCGATGCCGAAGTCGCGGCCCTTGAGCGGCTGGATCTCCGAGCACAGCGTCCAGATCAGCGGGCCGGCCGACATCGCGAAGCCCACGATGAACAGCAGCAGCATCGCCACCGTGAAGAGCTGCTCGCCGTGCGTGGCGATGCCCAGGTGCATCATCGTGCCGACCAGGCCCATGCCCAGTGCCATCACCGCGAAGCCGGTGTACAGGATCGGCTTGCGGCCCCAGCGGTCGACCAGGCCGATCGCGATGAAGGTGGCCAGCACGTTGGTCAGGCCGACGATCGCGGTGAACCACATCTGCGCCGCGGTGGCGTAGCCCATGTCCCGGAAGATCCGCGGCGCGTAGTACATCACCACGTTCATGCCGGTGAACTGCTGCATCACCTGCAGCAGCACGCCCAGCCCCACCGAGCGGCGGAAGTTGCGGTTCTGCAGGAAAAGGTGCCAGCCGCGCTGCGGCGTCTTCAGCTGCTCCTCGATGTCGGCCACTTCGCGTGCGACATGGTCGGCGTCGCCGCGCAGCTTCTGCAGCACGCCGGTGGCCTCCTGCTTGCGCCCGCGCATCATCAGCCAGCGCGGGCTGTCCGGCAGCAGGAACAGGCCGAGCAGGAACAGCACGCCGGGCAGCGCGATGATGCCCAGCATCCAGCGCCAGTTGCCGCTGTAGCTGAACGCGGTATCGGACAGGAACGCCACCAGGATGCCGATGGTGATCATCAGCTGGTACAGCGAGATCATCGCGCCGCGGATGTTCTCCGGCGCCACCTCGGCCAGGTACAGCGGCGCGGTGAAAGTGGCCACGCCGATCGCCAGGCCCAGGATCACGCGGGCCACGATCAGCGCCTCCGGCGACCATGCGCCGCCGCTGAGCAGCGAGCCGAGAACGAACAGCACGCCAGCCAGGATCAGTGACCGCTTGCGCCCCAGCGCCGCCGACATCCAGCCCGCGCCCAGCGCGCCGATCGCCGCGCCCAGCATCATCGCGCTGACGATCCACTCGATCATGTGGTCGGAGATCTGGAACTCTGTCTGGATGAACTGGGTGGCGCCGGAGATGACGCCGATGTCCAGGCCGAACATCAGCCCGGCCAGCGCGGCCAGTGCGCAGGTGAAAACGGCGGTTGTCTTCGGTCGCACGATGGCGCTTGCGGCGATGGCGTTCATGAATTCTCCCCAGGTTCGGAATGCGGTCGGCGGTGTGGATAGAGAGGATCGAGCGGGGCCTACGACGGCGACAGGAGCGCCTCCGGCATGCCGGCGAAACGCGCTTCGGCCAGGCCGCGCACGCCGGCGGCGGTGGCGAACACGGCACCGTTCAGCGGCTCGTCGCGCAACGCATCGGCCGAGAGGCCGTCGCGCGCGCTGGTCATGTAGAGCGTGTCCAGCGCCGCGCCACCCAGCGCCGGTCGCGTGGGCTGCCGGGCCGCGCGCCATGCCCCATTGCGCACTCCACAGGCCGCCTTCGGCGTCCACCGTCGCGCCATCGGGCTCGCCCGCGATGCCGCGCAGGTCGACGAAGTTGCGCGGCGGACCGATCGTGCCGTCGGCGGCGTAGTCGCAGCACTGGATGCGCCGCGTGGGCGAATCGCAGAAATACATGGAGCCGCCGTCGGGGCTGAAGGCGAGGCTGTTGCTGATCGCCACCGTCGGCAGCGGCAGGCGCTGCAGCGAGAGGTCGGCGTTCAAGCGGTAGAAGCTGCCGATGGCGCGTTTCGCCTCGCCGGCCGGCGGCTCGTGCAAGGTGCCGAAGACGAAGCGGCCCTGGCGGTCGCACACGCCATCGTTGAGCCGCGTGGGCAGGTCGGCCTCGACCTCGACGATGGGTTGCAGCGTGCCGCTGTCCAGATGAAAGAATGCCAGCCGCGAGGCCAGCCCCAGCAGCAACCAGCCGTCCGCCTCGCACAAGGCGAACGAGGCCAGCCGCTCGGGCAGCGCCCACTGGCGGGTGGCGCCATCGTGCGGCGTGCAGCGCCACAGCGTGGCGTTCGGGATATCGGTCCAGTACAGCGCCTGCGCGCGCGGACACCACAGCACGCCCTCGCCAAGCTGGTTGGCCGCATCGACGACAACGCGCGCCGTGCCGTTCACACCCAGCCGCCGTCAACAATGAAATCCTTGGCGGTGATCATGCGGCTGTCGTCGGCAGCAAGGAACAGGGCGGCGCGGGCCAGATCCTCGGCCAGCACGTGGCCGGGCAGGCATTGCTCGCGGGCAATCTCGGCCTCGCCCGCGGCGTCCAGCCACAACCGCTGCTGCTTCTCGGTGATCACCCAGCCGGGCACCAGGCAATTGATGCGGATGCGCTGCCGCCCCAGCTCGCGCGCGAGGCCGGCGACCAGGCCGTGGATGGCGGCCTTGGCCATGGTGTACATCGGGTAGCCGTCGTTCTTGATCATCCAGCTGGTGGAGCCCAGGCAGATCACCGAGCCACCGCCCAGCGCGGCCATGTCCGCCACCACGGCCTGGGTGGCGAAGTACTGGTGGCGCAGGTTCACCGCCACGCTGCAGTCGAACTCGGCCGGCGTGGTGGCCGCGAACTCATGCCGCACGTCGTTGGCGGCGTTGTTGACCAGCACCGCGATGGGGCCGATCGCCGCGCGCGCCTGCGCGATTGCTTTTGCCAGCGCAGCGAGATCGGTGAGGTCGCAGGCGATGAACAGCGGTCGGTGGGCGACGTCGGCGAGACCGTCGAGCAGCGATTGCGCCGACGCGGTATCCACATCGAGGAAGGCGACCCGCGCACCCTGCCGCGCAAAGTGCCCGACGAAGGCCGCGCCGATGCCGCTGGCGCCGCCGGTGATCAGCACGCTGCGGTCGATCAAGCTGGGATAGCTGGCGAACGAAGGCATCAGCAGGCTCCGGGGTCGGGGAAAGGCTCGGCGGGCATGCTCACCATTCGGCGACGCTGCCGTCGTCGTGGCGCCACAGCGGATTGCGCCAGCGGTGGCCGACCTTGGCGCGCTCGCTCACGTAGGCTTCGTTGATCTCGATGCCGAGGCCCGGGCCGCCGGGAATCGCGACGTAGCCGCCCTCGTAGGCGAAGACGTTGCGGTCGACCACGTAGTCGAGCAGGTCGTTGGCGGCGTTGTAGTGGATGCCCAGGCTCTGCTCCTGGATGAAGGCGTTGTGGCAGACCGCATCGAGCTGCAGGTTGGCCGCCAGTGCGATCGGGCCCAGCGGGCAGTGCAGCGCCAGCGCCACGTCGTAGGCTTCGGCCATCGCGGCGATCTTGCGCGTCTCGGTG
>ERZ778025.1345-NODE-1345-length-18648-cov-5.960146_pt1 | contig 18648 bp, 18 predicted proteins | sample MGYA00375755_ERZ778025 | MGnify/ENA primary metagenome ERZ778025 (study PRJEB29350, sample SAMN05389825) | bioreactor metagenome | isolation source: Thiocyanate bioreactor | place: South Africa: University of Cape Town | collected 2014-03-17 ... | reverse complement strand
CGACCGGCTGCGCGCCGAAGAACATCCACACCTGGGCGAGCACGCCGTAGATGGGGTTCATCATCATGTTCTTCCACATCAGCGCGTTCACCGTGGGCATGACGAAGAACGGCGAGATAAGTAGCACCCGCACAATGCCCCGCCCCGCAAACGGCTCGTTGATCAGCAGCGCAATCGCAATTCCGAACACCACCGTGATGAGGATCACGCTGCCCAGCAGCAGCAGCGTGTTGACCACTGCGGTGCCAAACGAAGGATCGGTGACGAAATACTCAAAATTCTCCAGCCCGGCAAAACCGGTCTGGTCCGGCTGCATCAGGTTGTAGCGGATCAGCGAGAAGTAGATCGTCATCAAAAGCGGCACGATCATCCACAGGAAGAGCGTGGCCATGGCTGGCGTGAGCAGCAGGCGGGGGAGCAGGCGGCGATTCATGGAGGCCTCAGAAAAAAAGTCCAGCAGAAATAGGCGTTCAGTCGGCGTCGCGAGCGGGCCGAGGTGGGGTCGCTGTACCGCAGCCGTACTCTCGTACGGCGAGGAACACCGGCCCCGGATCGGCCCGCGCAGTAGCCGAATGAATGCCTATTTGTAGTAGCCGGCCTTCTTCATCTCCCGGTCCGCCGTCACCTGGCTGGCCTTGAGCGCGGCGTCCACCGTTGTCTTGCCTGCCAGGGCTGCACTCATCTGCTGCCCCACCGCAATGCCGATGGCCTGGAACTCAGGAATCGCAGCGAACTGCACACCCACGTAAGGGCTCTTGGGCAAGGTCGAGTCGGTGGGGTTGGCCGAGTCGATCGCGGTCTTCTCTGCAGCAGCGAAGCGGGCGGCCTTCTGGAACTCGGGCGACGCGTAGGTGCTCTTGCGCGTGCCGGTGGGCACGTTGGCCCAGCCGTTGGTCTTGGCCACCAGCTGGATGTACTCCTTGCTGGTGGACCAGGTGATGAACTTCTGCGCGGCTTCCACCTTCTTGGACCCCGCGGGGATCGCCAGATTCCACGACCACAGCCAGTTGGCGCCCTTGGGAGTGTTCATGGTGGGCGCCTGGGCAAAGGCCATCTGGTCGGCCACCTTGGACTGCTTGGGGTCGGCCACGAACGACGCGGCGATGGTCGCATCCACCCACATGCCGCACTTGCCCGAGTTGGTCAGCGCCAAAATTTCGTTGAAGCTGTTAGCGGACGAGCCGGGAGGGCCATAGTTCTTGAGCAGGTCCACGTAGAAAGTGATCGCGTCCTTCCAGGGCTTGGATTCGAGCTGCGGCTTCCACTGCATGTCAAACCACTGGCCACCAAAGGTGTTAACCAGCGTGGTCAAAAAGGCCATGTTGTCGCCCCAGCCCGGCTTGCCGCGCAGGCAGATGCCATACACGCCGTTCTTGGGATCGTGGATCTTGGCAGCCAGGTCCTTGATCTGTGGCCAGGTGGGGCGCTCGGGCACCTGCACACCGGCCTTGTCGGCCAGGTCCTTGCGGTACATCAGCATCGAGCTTTCGCCGTAGAAGGGCGCGGCAAACAGTTTGCCGTCGATGGACAGGCCATTGCGCACGGCGGGCAGCAGGTCATCCACGTCATAGGCGGCGTCGGTTTTCAGCTCCTGCAGCCAGCCCTTCTTGCCCCAGATGGGCGCCTCGTACATGCCGATCGTCATCACGTCGAACTGGCCGCCCTTGGTGGCGATGTCGGTCGTCACGCGCTGACGCAGCACGCCCTCTTCCAGCGTCACCCACTTGAGCTTGATGTCGGGGTTGGCCTGCTCGAAGTTTTTGCTGAGCTTTTGCATCTCGATCATGTGGCCGTTGTTCACGGTGGCAATCACGAGCTCGGTCTGCGCATGCGCAGCGGCGCCGCACAGCGATGCCGCCAGGGCAGCAACGGCCAGGGCCAGGCGGGTGTGTGGACGGGTGGAACGGGGCATCGGAACGTCTCCTGCGTAGTTGGTATGGATCTGCCATTCAACGCCAGTCGGATCGCGGCATTGATGGACTGAACGATACCGATGCTCTGATGCTCAGTTGATACTTTGAAAAGCCATACACATACTAAATTTCGCCAGAATCTCAGGATTTATACCTAGATCCATCAACTGGGTATGTGTATTGCGGGCCCGGGATGCCTGCCTTAGCGCTGAGTAGCCCAGAGCAAATTCCGCACAGAGGCGCACTTCGTGCGCGCCCACTGTTTCCAAAACTGGAACAGTCAGTTTGCAACTGCGTAGTTTTTCCCTGAACACCATCGGCGTACAGTTCATCCCATCGATGAGCCGAACCCGCAAGGCGACTCACCGAACCCGGTTCAGGAATGGTTTTTGACCCGGCTTTTTTGAGACGCTTTTTTAACTTCAAGGACTTATCCATCATGAACAACACCGCACGTTTCCTCTCCATCGCCGCTATCGCTGCTTTCGCTTCTTTTGGTGCCCAGGCTGACGAAGCCGATGCTTCGCAATTCGCCACCAAGTTCGAAACCAACCGCACCCGCGCTGAAGTGCAAGCCGAAGCCGCTACCGTGGCACAGACCCGCTCGATCGAACCCGCTGGTTCGCGTGTGGTGACTTACAAGTCCACGGCCGACCGTGCTGCCGTGCGTGCCCAGGCTGCTGAAGCTGTGCGCACCGGCAAGATTCCATCGGGCGAAATCAGCGCGATGTAAGAACGCAGAGCTTCCCGGGGGGTGGCCTCGCACGTTGCTGGCCTGGACCCCGGACTCTGAAAGGGCTCCCACTTGGGAGCCCTTTTTGCGTGGGCAACCGACTCAGGCCACCAGCGTCTTGAACATCACATGGGCATCGACATAGCCCAGCGTGTGGTGCCTGAAGGCCCCGGGCAGCGTGCCCACGATCGCAAAGCCCAGGTGCTGCCACAGCCGCACGGCGCGCACATTGCTGGCCACCACCAGGTTGAACTGCATGGCCCGAAAGCCCATGGCCACAGCCTGCTGCTGCGAGTGCTCGCACATCAACGACGCCACACCCTGCCCCTGCGCAGCCGGTGACACCACATAGCCGCAGTTGCACACATGGGCGCCCTGCCCTACCTGGTTGGGTTTGATGAAGTACGTGCCCAGAATCTCCCCGCCCGCACCGAGGGCGACAAAGGTTGCTGCAGGCAGCTCTACCCAGGCTTTGTGAATCTCGGCCTCGGTGCTGTCGGGGGCGAAGGCATACGTGTCCCCTGCCTGGAAGGTGGTGCGCAGGACGGGCCATACAGCGGGCCAGTCGGCAGCCTGGAGGGGGCGGATGGTGACGGGGGTGCCGGAAGTCGTCATGGGAACTGCAGTGGATGGAAGGCGAGTCCCGCATTGTCCCGCTCCGCATAAAATCCGCCGTCGGCAACGGCCACCCCTTGATGGCGGCGCCCTACCCTGAGTGATCCATCCCATGACCCAGCCTTCTGCCGCCCCGGCAGCCTCTGCCTTGCCCACCCGCCCCGCGCGCTCCCAGTACGAAGACTTCATGCGCCACGTGTTCACCCACGGCGTGGACAAGTCGGACCGCACGGGCACGGGCACCAAGAGCGTGTTCGGCCACCAGATGCGGTTTGACCTGAAGGAAGGTTTTCCGCTGGTCACGACCAAGAAGGTGCACCTCAAGTCGATCATCTACGAGCTGCTGTGGTTCCTGACCGGCTCCAGCAACAACAACTGGCTGAAAGAGCGCGGCGTGACCATCTGGGACGAATGGGCGCGCGAGGACGGCGACCTGGGCCCCGTGTACGGCGTGCAGTGGCGCAGCTGGCCCACGCCGGACGGCGGGCACATCGACCAGATCAGCGACGTCATCAAGACATTGAAAACCAACCCCGACTCGCGCCGCATCATCGTCAGCGCATGGAACGTGGCCGAGCTGCACAAGATGGCGCTGATGCCCTGCCACGCGTTCTTCCAGTTCTACGTGGCCCCGGCGCAAGCGCCCGGCGGTCGCGGCACGCTGAGCTGCCAGCTCTACCAGCGCAGTGCCGACATCTTTCTGGGTGTGCCCTTCAACATCGCCAGCTATGCGCTGCTGACCCACATGGTGGCGCAGCAATGCGACCTGGATGTGGGCGACTTCATCTGGACGGGCGGCGACTGCCACATTTACAGCAACCACCATGAACAGGTGCAGACGCAACTGGCACGCACGCCCTACCCTTACCCCGTGCTAAACATCAAGCGCAAGCCGGACAGCATCTTCGACTACGAGTACGAAGACTTTGAGGTGCTGGACTACCAGTGCCACCCGGCCATCAAAGCGCCCGTGGCGGTCTGATCACCGCCCCAGTGCCCCTGCTGCATCTGTCCTGCTTTCACCCATAACCAATACAACGAGTTTTTATCCATGTCTTCCGGCGGATTCCACGTACACGGCCCCCACGACCACGCGGTCGAACATGCCACCCACGGCCACGATGCTGCGCACCACGGCGCGGACCACGGCAGCGGCTCGTCCACCAACAAAATCGCCATGTTCACGGCCATCGTGGCCACGGTGGGCGCCATCTTTGCCTACATGGGCGGCGCCACGCAGGCCAATGCGGGCCTGATGAAGAACGACGCGGCCATCAAGAAGACCGAGGCCTCCAACCAGTGGAATTACTTCCAGTCCAAAAGCACCAAACAGAGCCTGGCCGAGCTGGCGCGTGACCTGACCCCAGCCGAGACCGAAAAGGCCAAGTACCAGGCCAAGATCGACCGCTACGAAAAAGAAAAGAACGAGATCAAGACCGTGGCCGAAAAGCTGGAAGCCGACGCCCACGCGTTCGACCAGCAAAGCGAAGCCCAAATGCACCAGCACCACCGCTGGGCCCAGGCCACCACCGCGCTGCAGGTCGCGATCGCCCTGGCCGCCATTGCGCTGCTGACCAAGAAGAAGTGGCTGGAATACGGCATGTACGGCGTGGCCGCCGGGGGCCTGGGCGGGGGCGCGCTGGCGGTCCTGCACATCTGATCCCATCCACCTCCCAAGCACCGAGCGAGCCCTATGCCCCTGCACCTCATCTACGCCCGCGCGGCCAACGGCGTCATCGGCAAGGACAACCGCCTGCCCTGGCACATCCCCGAGGACATGGCGCACTTCAAGCAGCTCACGCAGGGCTGCCCGGTGGTCATGGGCCGCAAGACCTGGGACTCTTTACCCCCGCGCTTTCGCCCCCTGCCCGGCCGCACCAACATCGTGGTGACGCGCCAGGGCGACTGGCAGGCCGAGGGTGCGCACCGCGCTGGCAACCTGGCCGAGGCCCTGGCACTGTGCGACGCGGGCAAGACCGTGTGGATCATCGGTGGCGCGCAGATCTATGCCGAGGCCCTGCCCCGGGCAGACTGCGTGGAGGTGACGGAGATTGCGCAAGACTTTGACGGCGATGCCTATGCCCCCGTGCTGGGCGCAGAATGGGTAGAAACCGCCCGCGAGCACCATGTCAGCACCAACGGACTGCCGTTCAGCTTTGTGACCCGTGTGCGCCGCAGCTGATGGCGCAGCCCTATCACTCTTTTACTCACATTTTGATAGCTACCAGCGCATGATCCACTAGCGCTACCGGCCAAAAACCATGCAAATTGCCACTTGGAACGTGAACTCCCTGTCGGTGCGCCTGCCCCAGGTGCTGGCCTGGCTGGCCGCCAACCCGGTCGATGCCCTGTGCCTGCAGGAGCTCAAGCTCACCGACGACAAGTTTCCGCACGACGCGCTGAAAGAGGCGGGCTACGAAGCCGTCGCCTTCGGCCAGAAGACCTACAACGGCGTGGCCATCCTGAGCCGCCACCCGTTGCGCGACGTGGTGCGCAACATCCCTGACTTTGGCGACGAGCAGGCCCGCGTCATTGCCGCCACGCTGGACACGCCCACAGGCCCGCTGCGCCTACTCAACGGCTACTTCGTCAACGGCCAGGAGCCGGGCTCGGAAAAGTTTGCCTACAAGATGCGCTGGCTGCAGGCCCTGCAGGACATGGTGCGCGCCGAGATGGCGGCCCACCCCCGCCTGGTGCTGGTGGGCGACTTCAATGTGGCGCCTGAAGACCGCGACTCGTACGACCCCGAAGGCCTGCGCGAAACCATCCACCACACGACCGAAGAGCGCAACCACTTCCAGGCGCTACTGGCGTTGGGACTGACCGATGCCTTCCGCATGTTCGAGCAGCCTGAAAAGAGCTACTCGTGGTGGGATTACCGCATGCTGGGCTTCCAGAAAAACCGGGGGCTGCGCATCGACCACATCCTGGTGAGCGAAGCGCTCAAGCCCACAGTGACGGCCTGCATGGTGGACCGCGCTCCGCGCAAGAACCCGCAACCCAGCGACCACGCGCCGGTGGTGGTCACGATGAGCGCCTGATACGTAATACGACCGCTCGGCTGCAGCCCTCAGGCTGCCTGCAAGCGACGCAAAAAAGGCTGCCAGAGTATTCCTCTGGCAGCCTTTTTTTCTAGGGGGCAACCCTCAGGTGCAGCACAGGCGCCATCTCAGGCGTGGCTCACCCAAAGGGGCACCCCTGGCCCGTGGGATCAGGGCCGTGGCGAGAACCCGTCGCGCAGCGCACGCACCTCGTCGTGGTTGCGCTGGGCGCCTTGCGCCTGGCGCTCCACCAGTGCGCGCACATCGGCAGGGAGCGTCGCCTTCAACGCCTTGCGGTAGCGGGCGACCGCAGCGTCCTCGCCACGCTCGCACTCTTCCAGCACGGCCTTGTCGTCGCGGGTGGAGAGTGCCGTCTTCACCGACACCCAGCCCCGGTGCAGCGCACCTGCCACCGTGCCGCCCTGTGCAGGGTCGCCATTCAGGCGGCGGATCTCATGCTCCAGCTCGACAGCGGCAGCGGCACATTCACGCGAGTGACGCTGGAAAATGCCCTTGAGCTGGCCCGACTCGGCATGCTCCGCACAGGCATGGAAGCCGTACTCGCCGTCGCGTGCAGACTCCAGCAGGTCATTGAGTACATCGACCACATCCTCGGCGTCGATCACGTCCATCGGGCGGTCGGTGGCGAGCGCAGTGCGGTTGGCGGCGCGCTCCCACGCCGCACGGGTGGCGGGGCGTACGTCGGTCCAGGCCAGGCCATCGCTGCCGTGGCGTGCGCGCCAGTCGTCCGCCAGGCGCGGTTCGATGGCGTCAAAGTCGCCCTCGTAGCGCCCCACGGACGACCAGCCCAGTTCGTAGGCCGGACGGTATTGGTCGTATGTGCGGCCGCCCACGTAGTAGGGCTCGCGGTGGTAGGTTTCGCGCCAATAGGCGTCTTCTTCGGTGGGGTTGACGGCCTCGGCGGCCGCCTTGCCAGCCAGGCCGCCAGCCACAGCCCCTGCTACGCCACCAATGGCAGCGCCGACCGGGCCGCCGAAAGCACCAGCAGCAGCGCCGGCAGCAGCGCCACCCAGGGCTGCACCCACGCCCGTTCCGACAGGGTGAGCGCCCGGCTCATTGGTCAAAGGGTCACGGTTGGCATCGTTGAAATCCGACATAGGAACATCTCCGGTTGGTTGACAGTGACTTCATTGTTGAAGCCACCTCCGAAGTGCCAGGTCGGCCCAGGGAGGGCCTGCCTGTAGGACATGGCCCGCCATGCAGTGCCAAGCGCAGCGCGCATCCCGGCCGGGTTACAGCGATGCCACCAGCGATGTAGTGGCACTTTGCATCGCTATTATTTCAATAGCTGCAGAGGCATGATCAACATGCGCCTGCCGCCATTTTCACGCTTCGTCCGGCGCGTCCAGGCCCAGCTCCTGGATCTTGCGGGTAATGGTGTTGCGCCCAATGCCCAGGCGCTGCGCGGCCTCCATGCGGCGACCGTGGGTGGCCACCAGGGCCGTGCGAATCAGGCGCGACTCAAAGCGCCGCGTGAGCGCGTCCCACACCTCGGGCTGGCCGCCCGCGAGCAGTTTTTGCGCTTCCGTTTCGAGCGCCTGTTCCCAGCTGTGGGCGGCAGCCACAGGGGCGGCCACAGCGTCGGCCGACCAGGACGCAGCGGCCGCAGGTGCAGACGCGGGCACGGGAGTCGACACGGGCGCTGCGGGGTGCAGCCCCCCCACCAGCTCGGGTGCAGGCTGCGCCACCGGTGCGACAGACGCCAGCGGGGCCACCGGCATGGATGTCACCGTCGTCGCCGCAGGCTCGGTACCCGCGGTAGCGCGCACGGGCGGCTGGTACACCGGGGCCTCCAGTACCTCGGGCGGCAGGTCTTGCAGCGAGATCACCTGGGCGGGCGCCATAACGGTCAGCCAGTGGCAAATGTTCTCCAGCTGGCGCACATTGCCCGGGAAGGCAAACTGCTCCAGCCGCGCCAGCGCCGAGTCGGCAATGCGCTTGGGCTCCACACCCAGCTGCCGCGCGCTTTGCTGCAGGAAGTGGCGCGTGAGCATGGGCACGTCCTCGTGCCGCTCGCGCAGCGCGGGCAGGCGCAGGCGGATCACGTTGAGGCGGTGGAACAAGTCCTCGCGGAAGCCGCCTTCCTTGACGCGCTGCTCCAGGTTCTGGTGGGTGGCGGCAATCACGCGCACATGGGCCTTGACGGCCGCGTGGCCGCCCACCCGGTAGAACTGGCCGTCGGACAGCACGCGCAGAAGACGCGTCTGCAAATCAAACGGCATGTCGCCGATTTCATCGAGGAACAGCGTGCCGCCCTCGGCCTGCTCAAAGCGGCCGCGCCGCTGCGTCTGCGCACCAGTGAAGGCACCACGCTCGTGGCCGAAGAGTTCGCTCTCCAGCAGGTCCTTGGGGATGGCGGCGGTGTTGATGGCCACAAAGGGGCCGTCCGCCACGGGCGAATGCTTGTGCAGCGCGCGCGCCACCAGTTCCTTGCCCGAGCCGGATTCGCCGGTGATGAGCACCGTGACCTGGCTTTGCGACAGCCGCCCGATGGCGCGGAACACGTCCTGCATGGCGGGCGCCTGGCCCAGCATTTCGGGGGTTGCAGTCTGGCGCTCTTCGGTGACTTCTTCGCGCTGGCTTTCTTCGACCGCGCGGCGGATCAGCTCCACCGCCTTGGGCAGGTCAAAGGGCTTGGGCAGGTATTCGAACGCGCCGCGCTGAAAGGCCGACACCGCGCTGTCGAGGTCGGAGTACGCCGTCATGATGATGACGGGCAGGCCGGGCTGCAGCTCGCGCACCTTCTCCAGCAGTTGCAGGCCCGAACCTCCGGGCATGCGAATGTCGCTCACCAGAACCTGGGGGCCCTGGCGCGCGGGGTCGCCTGCGGTGACATCGGCCAGTGCGTCCAGCACTTCGCGCGGGTGCGTGAAGCTGCGCGTGGGCAGGTTCTCGCGGGCCAGCGCCTTTTCCAGGACGAAGCGGATCGAGGGGTCGTCATCTACTATCCAGATCGGCTTCATATGTTTTTCTTACCTTCCCTGTGGTTGCGTGTCAGGGACCGTCGTGCGCTGTCAAGGCAAGGGGATCAGGATTCGGAAGTCGGTGCGACCCGGTACGCTGTCGCATTCGATCAACCCGTGGTGTCGCTGCACGAAGGTTTGCGCCAACGTCAGCCCCAGCCCTGATCCGCCGTCCCGACCCGACACCAAGGGGTAAAAAATCCGCTCCTTGATGGCATCGGGTACGCCCGGTCCGTTGTCGATGACATGCAATTCCAGTGCCAGCCGATAGCGTTGCCGGCCGAACGTGACCTGGCGGGCCACACGTGTGCGCAGCGTGATCACGGCATCGCCCTTGGCGATGCGCTCTGACAGCGCCTGGGCCGCGTTCTGCACAATGTTCAGCACCGCCTGAATGAGCTGCGCACGGTCCCCGCGAAACTCGGGGATGGAGGTGTCGTAGTCGCGCTGTACCTTGAGGCCCTGCGGGTATTCGACCAGCACGAGCGAGCGCACCCGCTCGCACACCTCGTGGATGTTCACGTCGCCCACCAGATGTGGATGGCGATGGGGGGCTAGCAACCGGTCCACCAGGCTTTGCAGGCGGTCGGCCTCGTGGATGATGACCTGGGTGTATTCGGTGAGCTCGCGGTTGTCGAGCTCCATCTCCAGCAGTTGCGCCGCGCCCCGAATGCCGCCCAGCGGGTTCTTGATCTCATGGGCCAGGTTGCGGATCAGCTCCTTGTTGGCCTGGGCCTGGTCGCGCAGGCGCTCTTCGCGGTCCTGGCGCGCTTGCTGCTCCAAGGGCCACAGCTCCACCAGGATTTCGCCCACCTGTTCGGCATCGGCCACGTTGACATGCACGGGCACCGGGTCCTGGTGCAGGCGCTTCAGGCTGGCCTCGTAGCGCAGCGCGGCAAAGTCTTTGCCCCGGGCGCCCGCCAGGGCGGTCTGCAGCAAGGCGGGGTCGGTGAAGAAGGTGGAAAAGTCCGCCCCTTCCAGGGTGCGGCGCGACAGGCCCAGCGTGTTTTCCAGGGCGGCGTTGGCAAACTGCACGGCACCATCATCCGCGCGCAGCACCGCCACCAGGGTGGACATCAGGTCCAGAGAATGAAAACGCCCGGTGTCAGTGCCGGACAGGTCGGGAAAGGAAGGGGCACTCACGCGCTGTGGCCGTTGTCAGTTGGTGGGCGCAGCGGGCGCGGGCAGGCGGGCAATCTCGCGCTTGATCCCTGCGATGTCGCTCTCGCTGCGGGCGAGGCTGGCCTTGAGTTCGGCCGTGCGCTCGGTATAGCGCTGGGGGTTGCGCAGATCCAGCGCATTGCGCTCGGGGGCGCCGTTGTTGTACTCCTTGAGCAGTTCGGCATGGCGCGTTTCCGCCTTGCGCAGCTCGGACTCCAGAATGGCGCGGGCATCCGAGTCGCGGGACTTTTGTTCATTGTTGCTGACGCGCGGAGCGTTGGCGGGCGAGGTCGCAGACGATGGGGCTGCTGCACCACCGCCGCCTGCGGCTGGGGCTGCGGCAGACGCCGGGCGGGTGCCTTGCACCACGGTGACATTGCCCCCTTCGACCAGCTTGCAGCCACGCTCTTTGGCCTGCTGCGCGTTGTTGGTGTATTCGTTGCCGCAACGGTAGATGCGGTCTTGCGCCTGGACTGCGGGAACGGCGGCGGCGATGAGAAGCAGGGTGATGAGCGTTTTTTTCATTCGGTTTCCTCGCACGGACATGCAGGGGTCGGGGGAGTATCCCCCAATCACCCCACATCTCCAATCCAACAAAGACAGACCCTTGCAGGGCTGTGTATACGGATGCAACACCTGACGCCTTGGTTCCACCGCGTGCACTCAGCGCGTTCGCCCGCCCATGAAAAAAGGCGGCTTGCGCCGCCTTTTTGAGCCATGGTCTGCAAGCAGACGATTACAGCGAGTAGTACATGTCGTACTCGACAGGGTGCACGGCCATGCGGAAGCGGGTCACTTCGTTCATCTTCAGATCGATGTAGGCGTCGATCATGCTGTCGGTGAACACGCCACCCTTGGTCAGGAACGCGCGGTCCTTGTCGAGGTGCTCCAGGGCCTGGTCCAGGCTGTGGCACACGGTGGGCACCAGCTTGTCTTCTTCTGGAGGCAGGTGGTACAGGTCCTTCGTGGCGGCTTCGCCCGGATGGATCTTGTTTTCCACGCCGTCCAGACCGGCCATCAGCAGTGCAGCGAAGCCCAGGTAGGGGTTCATCAGTGGATCGGGGAAGCGGGCTTCCACGCGACGGCCCTTGGGGTTGGCCACATAAGGAATGCGGATCGAGGCAGAACGGTTCTTGGCCGAGTAGGCCAGCTTCACCGGGGCTTCGAAGTGAGGCACCAGGCGCTTGTAGCTGTTGGTGCCGGGGTTGGTGATGGCGTTCAGGGCACGGGCGTGCTTGATGATGCCGCCGATGTAGTACAGCGCAAAGTCCGACAGACCGGCATAGCCGTCGCCAGCGAACAGGTTCTTGCCGTCCTTCCACACGGACTGGTGCACGTGCATGCCGGAGCCATTGTCGCCGTGGTAAGGCTTGGGCATGAACGTGGCGGTCTTGCCGTAGGCATTGGCCACGTTGTGGATCACGTACTTTTGCAGGATGGTCCAGTCGGCGCGCTCGACCAGCGTGCTGAACTTGGTGCCGATTTCGTTCTGGCCAGCGCCGGCCACTTCGTGGTGGAACACTTCGACCGGGATGCCCAGGGATTCGAGGATCAGGGACATCTCAGCGCGCATGTCTTGCGTGCTGTCAACGGGAGGCACGGGGAAGTAGCCGCCCTTGACGGTGGGACGGTGGCCGCGGTTGCCGCCTTCGAGCTTGGCGCCGGTGTTCCAGGGGGCTTCGTACTCTTCGATTTCGTAGAAGGTGTTGTTGGGCTCGGTGCTCCAGCGCACGCCGTCGAAGATGAAGAATTCTGGCTCGGGACCGAAGTAGGCGGTGTCGCCCAGACCGGAGGCCTTCAGGTAGGCTTCAGCGCGCTTGGCGATGGAGCGTGGGTCGCGGTCATAGGCCTTGCCATCGGCGGGCTCGATCACGTCGCAGGTCAGGATCAGCGTCGTTTTTTCGAAGAAAGGATCGATGTTGGGCGTGCTCGGGTCGGGGGTCAGCTGCATGTCGGAGGCTTCGATGCCTTTCCATCCGGCAATCGACGAGCCGTCAAAGGCGTGGCCCGAAGTGAACTTGTCTTCGTCGAAGTGAGAGACGGGCACCGTGGTGTGCTGTTGTTTGCCACGGGTATCGGTAAAACGGAAGTCAACGAACTTGACTTCGTTCTCCTTCACCATCTTCATCACGTCTGCAACGGTCTTGGCCATCAGGTTCTCCTGGATAAAGCGCTTGTTGAAAAAAGAGTTTGCTGAAACAAAAGCAGTTTGCGTGCCAGCCGAGTGCAGCACCGCACTATGAAGGAGCGCTACTGGCAGCAGGTCGGCGTGGCATACGCCCAAAAGCACCAATACGGTGCAATTCCTCTATCCAATCTGGACCTCAGAGGTTGCGCACCAATTCAGGGCCACAATTTGCACCAAATTCGTGCAAACCTGTTTTTAGTGCCTGCCATGCCGCAGGCACGGAAGACGCAGGCCCTTTGACACCCAGTTCGATATGCCGCCCGTATTGTGGATGATCTACGCTGGGCAAACTGAACACCCGCACATCCGGGTGCGATTTTTCAATCTGCTCCATGAGGGGCGTCAACGAGGCCTCCATCGCACCAAAGACCACCACCGACTGCTCGGTCTGCGGCGCGCGGTTGAAATGGGCTGCGTAATGCTGCTCCAGCACCCACTCGATCATCGGCCAGGCCATCACAGGAAACCCTGGAACGAAGTGCACGGATCCACCGCCAGGCCCGTCGCAGCTGAAGCCGGGGATCTTGTTGTAAGGATTGGGGATGATGCGCGCGCCCACCGGGAACATGCCCATGTTGAGGCGGTGCACATTGTCGGAGCGATCAGGCTCGTAGGGCACGCCCTGCTCCCGCGCCACATCCTGCATGCGTTCGCGGATCAGCGCCTCGGCCTCCGGGTGCAGGGCCAGATCTTGGCCCAGGGCTCGTCCAGCGCACTGCCGCGTGTGGTCGTCAGGGGTTGCACCAATGCCGCCACACGAGAACACCACATCGGCCGATGCGAACGCCCGCTGCAAGGTGGCCGTGATCCGGTCCGGGTTGTCGCCTACATAGTCGGCGTAGGCCAGGGACAGGCCGCGCGCCGACAACAGTTCGATCACCTTGGGCATGTGCTTGTCGGCCCGTTTGCCTGACAGGATCTCGTCGCCCACGATGATGAGGCCGAAGGTAGGTGTCATGGTGCGTTGTCTCCAGAGGGCGAAATGGCAGGGGGTGGTAGCACGGCCGCAGCAGGGGCCGCAGTTTCCAGCGCCGGCGTGTCAGCAGGGCGTGGGGTCAATGCAGACGAGGCCGACGAAGGGGCGGGCTCGGCCATGGGCATATTCGTCCCCCGCTCGGCCCGCAAGCGTTGCAAGGCGGCCAAGCCATAGTGCGCGAACCACAGCGAGGAAAAAGCGAACACCAGGGTGTAGATCCAGATCGCCAGTGGCACCAGCACAAAAAACGCGGCGGCAAACACCACACCCGATGCCCACACGATGCTGGGGGCCGCCCCCAGGTAACCCGTGACGATGCCAATACCCAGCAGGCTGCTGCGATGGCGCCGGAAGATCTCCTGGCGCTCCTCCTTGCTGGCGTGGTCCGCCAGCGCATCAAACACCATCACCCGGTAAGTCAGCCATCCCCAAATCAAGGGCGGCAGAACGAGGACCAGCGGCGGAACCAGCCACAGAGGAACCGACACCACCAGCGCCACAAGCGCCAGCACCGTGGAGCCCACGGACCAAGCCACACTCGCGATGAAAGACCCGCCTTTTTTGCGCTCCAGGTCCGGAAAACGCCGGGCAGCCACCAAGGCCACCAGGGCAGGCGTCATCAGCACCGCCACGGCCAGCAGCGACACCACCACCAGTACAGGTGCCACAGCCAGCACCACCATCAACGGCGCCATGACGGCCGTCACATCCCCCAACCCCCAGCCCTGGAGCCAGCCCCAGACGCTGGCCAGCAACGAGGAGGCGTCGAGCAAAGTGCGCATTGCCTGCACTGCCCCGTCCCAGTAAAAATAGCCCAGGCCCATCGCCAACAAGGCCATCAAGACCAGGGGCAGGAGCGACAGCGCGATCACACGCGGACGCAGGCAGTAGGCGGCGGCACGCCAGAAAGAATCAAGCAGTAATCCCATGGCGGCAAGCATACAGGCAGCGCCCGCCGGGTCGCTCAGGCCTTGCCCAGCAACCTCAGTACGCCCCGCCATTGCTGGGACCAGAAGCCTCTACCGTAGTCGCGCACCCGGCCATCAGGCCCCGGCTCCACCTGGTCGCGCACGCCGGTCGGGTCAAACCGCTTTTCGAAGTTGGCCGTACCCATCAGCATGTCCCACCAGGGCAGCAGCACCCCGAAGTTATGCCCGCCGAGCACCACGCGCGGTGGCGTTGCAGGTTGGCCTGATGTCGCCTCGGTCGAGGGTTTGACCGTCTCGTGGCCAATACCAATGCTGTGGTGCCGGCGGTGAAACCGGGGGCTGATCCAGAGCCGCTCTCCCACCTGACCGAACCACAGCCGCACGTTGGCGTGCTGAAAGCTCTCGCTGAGCTGGGTGATGGCCACAATGGCGATGAACTGCCCCGGCGCAACACCAATCAGCTGCGCCACCGTCACCAGAATCACGTCGCGCAGCAGGTCGTCGAGCAGGTGGTTGCGGTTGTCGCTCCACATCGTCATCTGCTGCTGCGCATGGTGCAGCGAATGCAGTCGCCACCACCACTCGAAGTGATGCTGCCCCCGGTGGATCCAGTAGTCCACAAAATCGAACACCACCAGGTACAGCAGCAAGCTGACCCAGGAGATGTCCGTCACACCCGGCCAGATACCGTCGAGCTGGAAGGTACTGACACCTGCCACACGCAGCGCACCAAACAACGAATCCGCGAGCGGGTCTACTGTGAAGAACAGCGCCAGACGAAACAGCCCCAGCCGGTGGATCAGGGTGTAGAGGATGTCGGTGCGTATGGTGGCGCGGTCATTGATCTCCTCCACTGGCCACCAGCGCTGCATCGGACCAATCACGGCCACGATGACCACCAGCTGCAGCAAGCCCACCAGCAGCCATCCAGAAGCCTCATAGCCGTTCTCCAGCAGGCTGGCCAACCCCGTGGTGAACATCAGCGGTTGCAGCACGCTTTCAAAAAGCCATTGCTGCACGCTGTCAAATACGCCGCCTAGCCATCCCATCGTGTTGCGCTCCCTGGCACCCGTTTATTCATGCACCCATCCGGCACCTGTGCCCTGCGCCACTGCATACATGGTCGCACTGGCCCCCACAGCCCTCTAGCGAACCTGCACCACTGCGGCTGCATAGTCCGGATGGTCCCGCAGGGTGCGAAAGCAAAACCCTCGCTGCTTGAGCCCTTCAATCAAAGGCTCCAGCACAGCGGGCGCCCAGGCGTCCTTGCGCGACCAGATCCCCAGGTGGGCCAGCAGGATGTCGCCACTGCGCACATCGCGCAGCGCCTTGTTCAGCAGCGCGGCGTTGCTGGCCGTCTCACTGGGCAGCTCATCGCCCAAAAAGCCGGCGGGCGACCAACCCACATGCGCATAACCGCAAGCCTTTGCACTAGCAATCAATTGCGCAGAGATCTTGCCGCCCGGCGCGCGGAACAGGGGCAAAGGCGTCTTGCCGGTTATGGCCTTCAAGCGATCCGCTGCATGGGTGATTTCTTCGCAGTATTCCGCCGCCGACATCACAAAACTCTGCCCCTCACGCGGTCCCGCCGAGGGGCGAACCCGAAACGCCAGGTGTTGCGCGTTGCCGGCATCGGCGCGCCAGTAGGTGTGGTTCCAGGTATGGGAGGCAAACTCATGCCCCTCCGCAGCGCGCGCACGCCACCACGGAGCCCAATGGTCTCCCAGGCTTCCATCGCCTTCCTTCGTGCGCTCGTTGGCGGCAAAGAAGGTCACGTGCACCTGCTGGCGTTTGAGGACCTCCGCCACCAAAGGCGCCACCTCCATGTGGCCGGTGTCAAAGGTCAGGTAGAGAGGCTTTTTGCAGTCATTTTGCGCAGTAGCGCTAGTGAAACATGCCCAAGCAGCTATCAATACAATAGCATTGCGGCGCCTGCCGTGTGTTGCACGAAGAGCGCTGAGAAACATACCTCTGACCGGCTGTACAGTGCTCAACGCGGCGCGTGCTGCAAGGTCCACACGCCGTGGGGCGATTTGCCCACGTTGACCTGGCGCACCACCTTCTTGGCCTGGGTGTCCACCACGGACAGCTTCCGTGCCCAACGCGAACTGACGTAGATGTAGCGTCCGTCCGCCGAAACATCCATGCAATCAGGTCCGCCTGGCACCGGGTACGACTCGACGACCTGCTGGGTGTTCATGTCGATCTTGCTGATCGAATTGGCTACGCGATTGCTCACATACAGGTGGCGCCCGTCGCCAGCGGCACGAAAAGCGTGTGCACCGTTGCCTGTCTTGATCCGCTTGACGCTGACCGCTTCACGCCCGGAGATATCGAATACCTCCACGCTGTCACCGCCCGTGAGGCCCACAAACAGGTGCTTGCCATCGGGGCTGCCATACACATCCGCAGGCATAGGGCCTGTTTTGACGCGCCATTTGATGGTCTGTGTGGCAATGTCAATCGCCACCAGTTCGTCACTGTCCTGCATGGTCGAGTAGACGGTGGTGCTGCGGCTATCGATCCACAGATGGCTGGGCGTGCGGGAGGTGGCCACACGCTGCACCAGCGTCAAGTCCTTGCCATCCCAGCGGTAAAAATCCACATGGTTCAGGCGGTTGGCGGCCGTGATGAACCATTTCATGTCCGGGCTGAAGCGCAGGTGGTAGGGGTCCACAATGCCGCGCACCGTACGCTGCACCTCGGCGGTACGGGGGTCTACAAAAGTCAGGGTATCGCCGAGCGCGTTGGCCACGATGATCGATTTTTCATCGGGCGTCAGATACAGATGGTGCGGCTCTTTGCCTGTCGGTATGCGGGCCGTCTCAGTCCAGGTCACCGGGTCGATGACGCTGACGTTGGCCTCCAGCGAATTCAGCACAAAAAGAGGCGGCGCGCCCGATGCGACACTGGCAACGGAATACCACAACCCAACGAAGGCGATAACGCAGGCGCGTGCAATCGAGAGAATCTTCACAAAACCACTTTCAACACAGTCTTGGAGTGTAGCGCCGCGCCTGCCGCGGTCTTGAGCGACAACACGTAACATCAGGGTGATCGTGCACTCTTTGACCAAAGTCATGTCGGCACTGGAACGAGCAAGGATGCCGGGTGCACTGAGAGATGCCGTCGCACTACACCAGGAGGGCCGAATTCGCTTGGATGGCCGGACCTTCAAGGATAGGGAGCACCATGCATCGGCCGCACGCTTGGTACCAAACAACAATGATTCCCCCCTGAAGAACGACTCAAGTGTTGCTGCTCAGAAGCTCAAGATCAGACGCACTGAGCCATCGCCATTGCCCTGGCGCCAAATCAGCCGGCAAGTCAATGCCTCCAATGCGAGAGCGGTGCAGCCCTTCCACCCTGTTGCCAACAGCAGCAATCATCCGTTTGACCTGGTGGTATTTACCTTCGGTCAGTGTCATATCCAAGCGATGGGTGTCCACCATGGTGCAATGTGCTGCACGCACTGGCTTGGGGTCGTCATCCAGAACAACTCCTGCCAACAGTTTCGACACCTGCGCCTCATCTACAGGGTGTTTGGTCGTGACTTGATAGACCTTTGGCACATGCTTCTTGGGTGAACTCAAGCGGTGGATGAACTGCCCGTCATCGCTCAGCAGCAGCATGCCGGTGGTGTCCTGATCAAGACGCCCCACCGCCTGCACGCCTTGCACCGCACTCTTTGTGGGCCGCTGGCGCAACGGCGGAGGCAATAGCGTGTAGATGCTGGGATAGGTAGAAGGCTTTTGAGAGCACTCCGTACCGGCGGGCTTGTGCAGCAGTACGTAAGCCTTGGCGTGGAAAGGCCAGTCCACCCCTTGCACGCGAAGCAGCAGCCCTTCGGGTTCGAAATCGGCTGTTGCCTCCGTGCAAAGCACGTAGTCCGAATTGGGCAACGACGCATCACACACCGAAACCCATCCCTGCTGAATCAGCCCCGCGCAGACACGTCGCGTACCAAAGCCCTGGGAATAGAGAATGTCTTGCAGTTGCATGGCCAATAGTTGCAGAAGATGCTGGGACAGCGGTTATCAACTTCCGCCTTTCCAAAGCAAAAAACCCCAGTCTTTATGAGACTGGGGTTTTCTGGGCTGTAAGAGCC
>ERZ778025.1335-NODE-1335-length-18753-cov-6.583271_pt1 | contig 18753 bp, 15 predicted proteins | sample MGYA00375755_ERZ778025 | MGnify/ENA primary metagenome ERZ778025 (study PRJEB29350, sample SAMN05389825) | bioreactor metagenome | isolation source: Thiocyanate bioreactor | place: South Africa: University of Cape Town | collected 2014-03-17 ... | reverse complement strand
GATCTCGGTGGTCTGCGAGTCGTCGATGGAGTAGGCTTGTGCGGGCGACAGTGGCAGCTCGTCCGCAATGACCGGTGCAGTGACTGCCGGAAAGCCCGTGCCCTTGGGGAAGTTCTCGAACAAAAAGCGCTTCCAGTGGAACTGGTAGGCGGAGTCGATGGCTCCCGCCTTTTGCAGCAGGTCCAGCGGCGCGGTGTGCGTGGCACGGCTGGCCTCGACCACGGCCTTGTACTCGGGCGCGTTCTTGTCGGGCTTGAACAGAATCTTGTAAAGCTGGTCGCGGATGGGCTGCGGGCATTCGCCCCGGCCCAGTTGCGCGGCCCACTCCTCGATTTGAGCGAGGATGGCCTTTTTCTTCTCGATGGCGGCCAGCGCCTGCTGCAGGATCTCGGCCGAGGCCTTTTTGAAGCGGCCCTTGCCTGCGCGGCGGAAGTAGTGCGGTGCGTCGTACAGGCGGAACAGCGCACCGGCTTGCTGGGCCAGGGTGGCGTTCTCGGAGAAATAGTCGCGCGCCAGGTCGGCAAAGCCGAATTCGTCTTCGGGAGCGAATTCCCAGGCCAGGTCCAGTTCAATGGTCTCGGCCACGGCCTGGGCCTGGGCGATGAGTTCTGCCGGGGCGGGTTTTTCGAACTTCAGGAGGATGTGGGCGGCCTTGACCTTGACCCGTTTGCCCGAGTCCAGCTCCACTTGGGCGGAGGTATCGGCTTCGGACAGGATACGGCCGGCGAGAAATTTGCCGGCTTCTTCAAACAATGCGTGCATGGCGGCGATTGTCCCATGGGCGCCAGCGGGTACCCGGGCAGCCGCGCATATGATCCACGGCGCGCCCTTTCTGCCCGACCTGCCATCCCATGCCCTTTGCCACCATGGCCACGCCGCTGACACTGCTGGCACTGGCGCTGCCGTTCCTGTTCTGCTTCACGCAGGCCCCCATCAACAACTTCTGGCCCCTGCTGGCGTCCTGGGGCTGCGGCGCGGTGCTGGTGTTGCTGGCCCTGGCTCGCTGCGGCAGTACGCTGGGGCGGGATCAGGAGGGGGAGACCGGGGGGGGGCCCGCCCTGGTGTCGAGCCGGATGCTGGCCACCGGGGTTCTGGTCGCAGCGCTGGCCAGTGCGGTCATCGGGCTGCTGCAGTATTTTGTGGGGGACCCCGGCCTGCCCGGCGTGCAGCCCTCCACCCTGGGGCAGGCCATTGGCAACCTGCGCCAGCGCAACCAGCAGGCAACGTTGCTGAGCCTGGGCGTCTGGGCGCTGCTGTGGGGCCTGGCCCAGATGCAGGCACGTCTGGACCACCCCGGCATTGCCACCACCGTGCAGGGAGGGAGGGCCTGGCCCGGGTGGTTGACGGGGTTGCTGGTGGCCTGGGGGCTGGCGTTGCTGGCGATGTCGAGCGCGGCCACGGCCTCACGCACCGGGGCCGTGCAGTGGCTGTTGATACTGGGGCTGATGTTCTGCTGGCGCGTGTCGTGGGGGCGCCTGATCCTGGGGCTGGGACTGGTGGGGCTGGTGTTGTACGGCGCAGCGGCCTGGCTGCTGCCTCGCTTGCTGCTGGATTGGACCGGGTTTGCATCGGACGGACTGTTTGTGCGCATCCTCGACGAAGAGCCGGGCTGCACCAGCCGCCGTGTGCTGTGGGCCAATGTGCTGCACCTGATCGCGCAAAAGCCCTGGGCGGGCTGGGGCTGGGGGGAGTTGGATTACGCGCACTACGTCACCGTGTTCCCGGGGGAGCGGTTTTGTGTGCTGCTGGACAACGCCCACAACCTGCCCCTGCACCTGGCGGTGGAACTGGGCGTGCCGGTGGCGCTGATCTTTTGCGCCGCCGTGGTGGTGTGGGTGCTTCGCGAAAAGCCCTGGCGCGAGACCGATCCGGCGCGGCAACTGGCCTGGGGAGTGCTGGCGCTGGTGGGGCTGCACAGCCTGCTGGAGTTTCCGCTGTGGTACGGGCCGTTCCAGCTGGTCACGGTGCTGGCCGTTGCGTTGCTGTGGCGCTGGCAGCTGCCCGGCTGGGCAACTTCGCTGGCAGCGCGCCAGGGTGCGGCCGCCATCATCGTGGGCGCGCTGGCAATCGCGGCCTATGTGGGCTGGGATTTTTACCGCGTCAGCCAGCTGTACCGGCCGCTGGCCGACCGGCCACCCTCCCTGCGCCAGGACACCGTTCGCAAGGTGGGCAACACCCCTTTCTTCACCGATCAGGTCGATTTTGCGCTGCTGACCACCATCGAGCTTTCACCCAGCAATGCGGGCCAAGTCTTTGGCGTGGCCAACAAGCTGCTGCACTTCTCGCCCGAGCCCCGGGTGATCGAGCCGCTGATCGAAAGCGCCACGATGTTGGGGCTGGACGACGAGGCGGCGTTTCACCTCAAGCGATACCGTGCTGCGTACCCGGCGGACTATGAGCGCTGGCGCGAGCAGGGGCGGCGGATTTCGTCCCACCTGAAGCCCTGACCGGAGGCGCAACGGATGGCTGCCGCGCGTTCCGTTCAGGCCAGTTGCAGGAACTGGCTCACCAGCGGCAGGTAGTCCCCATAGTCGCCCAGCGCGTGGTCGCCCCCCTCCAGCACTACTTGCTCGGCCTGCGGGTAGCGCCCCACCATCTCGCGCCAGTCCAGCACTTCGTCGCCCTTGGCAATGAGGGCCAGTTCGCGGGCGGCAGCGGGGCGGGCCCGCATGTCCAGGGCCTGCAACTCTTCGATGTACTCCGGCAAAAAATAAAAGCGCTCGCTCGGGTCGTGCCAGCTGGTCTGCTCGCCGATGTAGCGGGCGAGGTCGCGTGCCGGGTCCACAGCGGGGTTGAGTATCACGCTGGGGCAACCCGCGTGCTGCGCCACCCAGCTGGCATAGAAGCCGCCCAGCGACGAGCCAATCACGGCCATCGAATGCCGGGGCCAGCTGGCAATGCCCTGCGCCACCAGCGCCATGGCGGCACGGGGCGATGGCGGCAGCTGCGGGCACCAGAAGGTCACGGAGGGGTGGTGGGCCGCCACGTGGGCCGCAGTCTGGCGCGCCTTGGCCGACGAGGGGGACGAGCGAAAACCGTGCAGGTACAGCAGGTGGGTGGTGGTCATGAGACAGAAAGTGATCGGGGCAGGGGAATCACTGCTTTAACCGGGCTGGCGCAGGCATAAGATGTGTGCACCAGGGCGCCACACCGTGCGGCGCCTGGTTTTGCTACCCGCACCATGACCGATTTTGCCCCGCTTTCCACTGCCAGACGATGGGCGCTCGGATCAGGCGACAAGCCGCCTGCGTCGCTGGGGCGGTTTGAACTCAAGAAGCAGCTGGGCCGGGGCGCCCAGGCCACCGTGTGGCTGGCGCTGGACCCGCGCCTGCAGCGCGAGGTGGCCATCAAGCTGATGCGCCCCATGCAGGACCAGGACCCCTCCGTGCTGGAGCAGTGGCTGCGCGAGGCCCGCCACGTGGGGCGTCTGGCCCACCCCTACATCGTGCCGGTGTTCGAGGCCGATGTGCAGGGCGCGCAGCCCTACATCGTGTTCGAGTACGTGCCCGGAAGCACGCTGGCCGAGCACCTGGCCCAGCAAGGGCGCTGTACCCCTCATGATGCCGTAGCGCTCATGGTGGATGTGCTCGATGGTTTGCATGCCGCCCACCAGGCGGGTATCGTGCACCGCGATCTCAAGCCGTCCAACATCATGATCGATGCGCACCGGCACGCCCGGGTGATGGACTTTGGCATGGCGGCCCCTGTGCAGGCCGTACCGGATGCGCAACTGGCGAGCGGCACGCCCGCCTACATGGCGCCGGAGGCTGCGGCGGGCGCCGCGCCCACCCCCGCGATGGACGTGTATTCCGCTGGCTTGGTGCTCATCGAGATGCTGACCGGGCGCCCCCTCATCCACCAAAAGGACACCTGGCAGGCGCTGTACCGCATTGTCAACGAAAACCTGGCCCTGCCCGCCGACCTGGGTCCCGGCGTGGACGATGGCCTGCGCGCCATTCTGCAAAGGGCCATGGCGCGCGACCCGGCGCAGCGCTATGCCACGGCGGCGGACTTTCGGGATGCGTTGCGCGCCTGGGCGGCACCGGCCAGTGCGCCATCGGCTGCCAGCAACGCCACGCTGGACTTTTTGCTGCGGCGCATGCGCCACAAGAGCGACTTCCCGGCCTTGTCGGATTCGGTGGCGCGCATCCAGCGGGTGGCCAATTCGGAAGACGACAGCATCAGCGACCTGACCCACGAAATCCTGAAAGACGTGGCGCTCACCAACAAGCTGCTGCGTCTGGTCAACAGCGTGCATTACGCCCACGCCAGCCGGGGCACCATCAGCACCGTGTCGCGCGCGGTGAGTCTGGTGGGCTTCAATGCGGTGCGCAACATGGCGCTGAGCCTGGTGCTGCTGGACCACATGCAGGACAAGGCCCATGCCAGCCAGATGCGCGAGGAATTTTTGCGCGCCATGATGGCGGGCTCGGTCGCGGCCGAACTGTGCAGCACCAGCCAGGCGGCCGAAGAGGCCTTCATCGGCGCGATGTTCCAGAACCTGGGGCGCATGCTGTGCGAGTTCTACTTTCCCGAAGAGGCGCGGCAGGTGCGCAGCCTGGTGGCGTCCGGGCGGCTGGAAGGGGGCGAGGAGGCCGCATCCGTCCAGGTGCTGGGGCTGGGGTTTGAAGACCTGGGTGTGGGCGTGGCGCGCGTCTGGGGCCTGCCCGACAGCCTGCAGCGCTGCATGCGCAAACCCCTGGGCTCGCCCATGCAGCGTGCGCCCGAGCAGGGCGTGGAGCGTTTGCGCTGGGCCGCCATGGCGGCCAACGAGGTCGCCAGTGCCCTGTTGTTCAGCGAGCCCGCCCAGTTGGAGGGACAACTGGGGCAGGTGGGCACACGCTACGCCCGCACGCTGGCGCTGTCGGCCGAGGCCATTGCCGACGCCACGCTGCGCGCGCGACACAAGCTGGTGGCGTTGGCCGAGGCGCTGGACCTGCGCGTGGACCCCGACACGCCGGCGGCCCGCCTGCTCAAGCTGCCCTCGGCCGCTGGTACGCAAGCCGCACCCGACGATGCCCTCGGCGCCCACGAGTTGCGGGTGACGGAAACCCAGCCCCTGCCCGCCGTGCTCGAATCCCAGGCGGGTGGCGCAGTGTCGGTAGCGCAGGTCAATGAAGTGCTGGCGGCAGGCATCCAAGACATCACCAACGCGATGGTCGAGAGTTTTCAGCTCAACGATGTGCTGCGAATGATCCTGGAGACCATGTTCCGCGCCCTGGGTTTTCGGCGCATGGTGTTTTGCCTGCGCGAGGCCCGCACCGACATGCTGACCGGCCGCTTTGGCCTGGGGGAGGGCAGCGAGGGGGCGGTCCGGGCCCTCAAGGTGCCGCTCAAGGCCCAGGGCGACCTGTTTGCCGCCGTGTGCCTGCGCGGCGCCGACACCCTGATCAACGACGCTACCGAGCCCCGCATGCAGGCGCGGCTGCCCGAGTGGTACCGCAAGGGCGTCAATGCGCCGTCGTTCCTGTTGCTGCCGCTGCAGATCAAGGGGCAGCCCTTTGCCCTCATCTATGCCGACCAGGCCACGCCGGGCGGCATTGTGGTGGACGACAAGGCCTTGGGCCTGCTGCGCACCCTGCGCAACCAGGCGGTGATGGCCTTCCGGCAGGCGGGGTAGGGCTGCGGCTCGCGATGTCCCTGCAGGGGCGTGGGCTGCTCTGGTGTGCGGCATCCCCCCGATAATCGGGGGATGGCCGTCGTTTTTGAAAAGCCCACGCTCGTTCAGCGTCTGGCGCCCCTGTTCCGGGGCTTTGACCTCCCCCTCCTGTTGCTGGTGCTGATGCTGGCCAGCGCCGGGTTGCTGGCCATGTATTCGTCGGGCTATGACCACGGCACGCGGTTTGTGGACCATGGGCGCAACATGCTCATCGCCGGGGCCATCCTGTTCATGGTGGCCCAGGTACCCCCCCAGAAAATCATGGCCTGTGCCGTGCCGCTGTACCTCACCGGCGTGGCCCTGCTGGTGGCGGTGGCGCTGTTTGGCATCACCAAAAAGGGGGCGACGCGCTGGATCAACGTGGGCATCGTCATCCAGCCCAGTGAGATCCTCAAGATCGCCATGCCGCTGATGCTGGCCTGGTGGTTCCAGAAGCGCGAGGGCACGCTGCGCCCGCTGGACTTTGCCGCGGCAGGCCTGCTGCTCGCCGTCCCGGTGGGCCTGGTCATGAAGCAGCCTGACCTGGGCACCTCGCTGCTGGTGCTGGCGGCTGGGCTGTCGGTGATCTTCTTTGCGGGCCTGTCCTGGAAGCTGATCCTGCCGCCGGTGCTGATCGGCGGTGTGGGCATCGCTACCCTGGTGCTGCTGGGTGACCAGCTGTGCGCAGACGGCGTGCGCTGGGTGGTACTGCACGACTATCAGCAGCAGCGCATCTGCACCTTGCTGGACCCCACCCGCGACCCGCTGGGCAAGGGTTTCCACATCATCCAGGGAATGATCGCCATTGGTTCGGGCGGTCTGTGGGGCAAGGGATTCATGGCGGGTACGCAGACCCACCTGGAGTTCATCCCCGAACGCACCACCGACTTCATCTTTGCCGCCTATTCCGAAGAATTTGGCCTGGCAGGCAACCTGTTCCTGCTGGTGTGCTTCCTGCTGCTGGTCTGGCGCGGGCTGGCCATTGCTGCAGGGGCCAGCACCTTGTTCGGTCGCCTCATGGGGGGCGCGGTGTCGATGATTTTCTTCACCTACGCGTTTGTGAACATGGGCATGGTCAGCGGCATCCTGCCGGTGGTGGGCGTGCCCTTGCCCTTCATCAGCTATGGCGGCACGGCCATGGTCACCCTGGGGCTGGCACTGGGCATCCTGATGTCGGTGGCGCGGTCCCAGAAGCAGGAAACCAAGGACCCTCTCCCTGCCGCGCTGTAGGGCCTTGTGCAGGCGGTTGCCGGCAGCACGCCCTCGGGGTACAAACCGGCTGGCCAACTGTGTTTTGGCCGCTCAGCATCCGGAGGGTTTCCCATGGCGGCGAAGTTTGAGCTCAAGAAGTCGAAAAACGACAAGTTTGTTTTTAACCTGCTGGCCGCCAACGGCCAGGTCATCCTGACCAGCGAGATGTACGAGTCCCGCGCCAGCGCGCTGAACGGCATCGAAGCGGTGCGCAAAAATGCCCCGAACGATGGTCGTTTTGGTCGGCTCAGCGCCAAGAACGGTGCGCCGTATTTCACCTTGAAAGCCGCCAACGGCCAGGTGATTGGCCAAAGCCAGATGTATTCCGGTGCCAAGGCCCGGGACGAGGGCATTGAGTCGGTGCAGGCCCATGCGGCCGAGGCCGTGCTTGACGACCAGACGGCCACCTGACGCGGTGGGCGGCGCTGAAGGTGCGCCGGGTGCACATAGGGGCATGTGGCCCCCACCCGGGCAAGGGCTGGTCGGGCGCCTAAAATGCTTTGATGACTTTCCGCTCCACCACTGCCGCGCCCCAGCGTGCGGCCACCAGCCAGCGCATCGATGTTGCCCGTGAACTGCTGCTGACCCCTTTTGGCCTGGACGAAGGCCACCTTGCCCGCGCTTTGGCCGAAATCCGCGCCCACCAGGTGGACGATGCGGACCTGTACTTCCAGTACACCCGCAGCGAAGGCTGGAGCCTGGAGGAAGGCATCGTCAAGACCGGCTCCTTCAGCATCGATCAGGGCGTGGGGGTGCGTGCCGTCAGTGGCGAGAAGACAGCCTTTGCGTATTCGGACGACATCTCCGAGGCCTCTTTGCTGGATGCCGCCCGCACCGTGCGGTCTATTTCGGCTGCAGCGCAGGCAGGTAAAGCGCGAGTAGCTCCCAAAAAGGTAGCGGCGAGCCGCAGCCTGTACCCGGGCGTTGACCCCATCGCCTCGCTGGACAGCACGGCCAAGGTGGCGCTGCTGGAGCGGCTGGAGCAGCGCGCCCGCGCCAAGGACCCGCGCGTGGCACAGGTGATGGCCGGGCTGGCTAGCGAATACGACGTGGTGCTGGTAGCGCGCGCCGACGGCACTCTGGCGGCGGATGTGCGCCCGCTGGTGCGGCTGTCCGTCACCGTGATTGCCGAGCAGAACGGTCGCCGCGAGATGGGCTCTGCTGGCGGCGGTGGCCGTTTTGGCCTGGCCTATTTCGACGATGAGCAGATGGGCAAATATGTCGATGAAGCCGTGAACGCGGCCCTGGTCAATCTGGAGTCCCGCCCCGCCCCGGCGGGCGAGATGACCGTGGTGCTGGGCTCGGGCTGGCCGGGCATCCTGCTGCACGAAGCCATCGGCCACGGGCTGGAAGGCGACTTCAACCGCAAGGGCTCCAGCGCGTTCAGCGGCCGCATTGGCCAGCGTGTGGCGGCCAAGGGCGTCACGGTGCTGGACGACGGCACCATTGCCGACCGCCGAGGTTCGCTGAATGTGGACGACGAAGGCCACGCCAGCCAGCGCAACGTACTGATCGAGGACGGCATCCTGAAGGGCTACATCCAGGACTCGCTGAACGCTCGTCTGATGGGCGTGGCGCCCACGGGTAATGGCCGGCGCGAAAGCTATGCCCACATCCCCATGCCGCGCATGACCAACACCTACATGCTGGGCGGCGACAAGGACCCGCAAGAGATCATCGCCAGCATCAAGAAGGGCCTGTACGCCAGCAACTTCGGGGGCGGGCAGGTGGACATTACCTCGGGCAAGTTCGTGTTCTCGGCCAGCGAGGCGTACTGGGTGGAAAACGGCAAGATCCAGTACCCCGTCAAGGGTGCCACCATCATCGGCAGCGGCCCGGAGTCGCTCAAAAAAGTGACCATGATCGGCAACGACATGCGCCTGGACAGCGGCGTGGGCACCTGCGGCAAGGAAGGCCAGAGCGTGCCCGTGGGCGTGGGGCAACCCACGCTGCGCATCGAAGGTCTCACGGTGGGCGGTACGGCCTGAGGGTTGCGTTGGCAGTCTGTCGGCAGACCTTGGGTGGTGCGTGACTTCGCGTTTTCACCTGCTTTTCGGGGCTTGTACTGCGCATTGGCCGGCGCACAATGGGTGACACCATGCCCGCCACGCGCCCCAGTCAACTGCTGACGCTCCAGTCGTTTGGAGACATCAGCCGCTTCTTGCGCGAAGGCGTGGCGGACGAAGATTCACGCCAGCTGCGTGACAGCCTGGGCGTGCTGTCCACGCAGATCGACGAGGCGGTGCGCACCCGCCGCACCAGCACCGACACCACCGAAATCACCCGCCGCGTGGTGGCCTTGTCCCACAGTGCGCGTGAGCACCAGCTGTTTTTGACCGGCCTGGGTTCTGCGTGGCACGCGCTGTACGAGTTTGGCGCCTACCAGCGCGCACTGCGAGAGCTGCGCAACGCCATTGCCGACTGGCAGTCGATGCTGGAGCAGCGCAGCACCAAAGAAAGCGCCAGTTTCGACCAGTTCGAACTGCTGGCCTGGCGCACGCTGGGCGAGGCGTTGCTGCTCATCGACATGTACGAGCACCAGAGCAATCCGGCAAGTGAATTGCAGGACATGCCGCCGCCGCGCAAGCCCTCGGCACTGCAGCGCTTGCGGGCATGGTTTCGGGGCGGCCGGCGGTGAATGGCCGTGGCGCCACGTGTTGTAAGCGGGCGCGTGTCGTGCATTCGCAACAGGCCGAGGGTGCCGAACCGGCGCGCTCCTGTGCTACATTGGCTGCCATGCAGGTTCGCAGCGCGTTTTATTTTTGGTTTTTTATCTCGGTCCCCGGCGGATGAGAGGAAAACGCGCAAGCAAACACAACCTCCCCATACCAACCGCCGACGCTGCAAAGCCCGGCGGTTTTTTGTTTTTCAGCCCTCCCGTTTTTCCATCCACTCCAACCGACTCCACGAGGAAGCAACCATGACGGCCACTACCAACCCCACCAGCGATGCCTGGTACCGCAGCGTCGAGAAAACCAGCCAGACCGACGACGAACGTATCAAGGACATCACCGTGTTGCCTCCTCCCGAGCACCTGATCCGCTTCTTCCCGATCGGCGGCACGCCGGTTGAGTCGCTGATCACCCAGACCCGCAAGAACATCCACAACATCATGGCTGGCAAGGATGACCGCCTGCTGGTGGTGATTGGCCCTTGCTCCATCCACGACCCAGCCGCCGCCGTCGAGTACGCCCGCCGCCTGATGGCCGTGCGTACCCAGTACGCCGACACGCTCGAAATCGTCATGCGCGTGTACTTCGAAAAGCCACGCACCACCGTGGGCTGGAAGGGACTCATCAACGACCCCTACCTTGACGAAAGCTACCGCATCGATGAAGGCCTGCGCATTGCGCGCCAGCTGCTCATCGAGATCAACCGCCTGGGCATGCCTGCTGGCAGCGAGTTCCTGGACGTGATTTCGCCCCAGTACATCGGCGACCTCATCAGCTGGGGCGCGATTGGCGCGCGTACCACCGAAAGCCAGGTGCACCGCGAGCTGGCCTCGGGCATCTCGGCCCCCATTGGCTTCAAGAACGGCACGGACGGCAACATCCGCATCGCCACAGACGCCATCCAGTCGGCGAGCCGGGGCCACCACTTCCTGTCGGTGCACAAGAACGGCCAGGTTGCCATCGTGAACACCAAGGGCAACAAGGACTGCCACGTGATTTTGCGCGGCGGCAAGACGCCCAACTACGACGCTGCGAGTGTGGCCGCCGCCTGCAAGGACCTCGAAGCCGCCAAGCTGCCAGCCACCCTGATGGTGGACTGCAGCCATGCCAACAGCAGCAAGCAGCACGAAAAGCAGCTGGACGTAGCCCGCGACGTGGCGGCCCAGGTGGCGGGCGGTTCGCGCAGCGTGTTCGGCCTGATGATCGAAAGCCACCTGATGGCAGGCGCCCAGAAATTCACGCCTGGCAAGGACGATCCTTCGGCACTCGAATACGGCAAGAGCATCACCGACGCTTGCCTGGGCTGGGACGCCTCGCTGCAGGCGCTGGCCGAGCTGTCGGACGCCGTCAAGGCACGCCGCGCCCGCTGATCGCTGGCTCCATTGCAAGGTCTAAACTGGGGCCTCTTGCTGCACGCACTCTGCGTGCAGCAGCGGTCACCAGTCACCGCAACAACACAGAAAGGCGATCCATCATGCACAGCGAAGTGTCGGTCAAGCTGGCCGCAAACCAGGAATACCGTTTTGATCTGGAGGGCGCCGAGCCCATGGCCCACGAGGCGGGGCGGCGCTGGCTCGACGATCAGTTCATCGCGCTGGACTGCGAGCCTCTGCGCGCCAGCGGCAAGGTGCTGCTGGCCGACAAGGTGCTGACCGTGGCCCGCGCGGCCGGTGTGGCGCTGATGCAAGACCCCACCTGGTCCCGCGACTTTGCGCGTGCCGCCAGCGCCGCACTCGCCAAGCCCATCGTGCGGGTGGACGTGCCGGGCATGGCGGTCACGTTTTGAACGCCATTTGATAAAAATTGGCTGCTAGCGCTAGTGGAGTATGCGCCAGTAGCTATTATTTTTGTAGTGCTTGCAGCAGCTTGGCGTGGATGCCGCCAAAGCCACCATTGCTCATGCACACCACGTGGTCGCCCGGGCGTGCGGCCTGGGTGACCTGGGCCACCAGCGTATCGATGTCCGGGGCCGTCTGGGCGCGCTGGCCGGGCCCGACGCCCAGCGGTGCCAGCGCCTGTGCAGCATCCCAGTCCAGCCCTGCCGTGTGGCAAAAGGCCAGATCGGCGGGCTCCAGCGCCCAGGGCAGCTGGCTTTTCATCGCGCCCAGCTTCATGGTGTTGCTGCGGGGCTCGAACACCGCCAGGATGCGTGCGCCGGTGCCTAGAGTGCGGCGCAGGCCGTCCAGCGTGGTGCGCAAGGCGGTAGGGTGGTGGGCAAAGTCGTCGTAGACGGCCACACCGCCCACCGTGCCACGCAATTCCATGCGCCGCTTGACGTTCTGAAAACTGCCCAGAGCGGCCGCGGCCTGTGCGGGCGCCACGCCCACATGGTGGGCCGCCACGATGGCCGCCATCGCATTGAGCTGGTTGTGCACGCCGGTCAGCGACCATTCCACGCGCGCCACGGTTTGCCCTTGGTGCACCACGTCAAAAGCCTGCGGGTCACCCACGGCGTGAAAGTCGCTGACGGCGGCGCCAAAGCTGGTCACCTCGCTCCAGCAGCCGGTGTGCAGCACGCGGGCCAGGCTTTCTTCCAGTCCATTGACCACCACGCGCCCCGACGGCGGAACCGTGCGGACCAGATGGTGGAACTGGCGCTCGATGGCCGCCAGGTCGTCAAAGATGTCTGCGTGGTCGAACTCCAGGTTGTTCAGCACGGCGGTGCGGGGCCGGTAGTGCACGAACTTGCTGCGCTTGTCGAAAAAGGCGGTGTCGTATTCGTCGGCCTCGATCACGAACAAAGGCTTAGCCCCGAGCGGCGCGGCGGCGGGTGCGGGGCGCTGCGCGGCACCCAGGCGTGCAGACACGCCAAAGTTCAGCGGCACACCGCCGATCAGAAAGCCCGGCTGCTGTCCGGCCGACTCCAGAATCCATGCCAGCATCGAGGTGGTGGTGGTCTTGCCATGCGTGCCGGCCACGGCCAGTACATGGCGACCTTGCAGCACATGCTCGGCCAGCCATTGGGGGCCGCTGGTGTACGGCAGACCGGCGTCCAGAATGGCTTCCATCAGCGGAAACTTGGGGGAACCATCGGCCAGCCGTGCGCGGCTGACAACATTGCCCACCACAAACATGTCGGGCTGGAGCGCGAGCTGGTCGGCGCCGAAGCCTTCGATCAGGTCGATGCCCAGCGCGCGGAGCTGGTCGCTCATGGGTGGGTAGACCCCGGCGTCGCAGCCCGTCACCTTGTGCCCTGCCTCGCGCGCCAGGGCCGCGAGGCCTCCCATGAACGTGCCGCAGATGCCCAGTATGTGTATATGCATGGGCGCAGATTCTAAGGCCGGGGGGTGGGTGCCTCCTTCAAGGCAAAAAGGACTGCTGGTGCCGACTCTGTCTGCGTGAGGTGCTCTCAAAATAGTAGTTCCCCTGCGCGCCGGTTGTCTGGGTCGGCAGCACGGCCTGGGGTCATCGGTCGCCGTGTCACGGCTTCGCGCCACAATGCAGGTTCTTTAGTTCCCCACCGCTGCCATGCACACACCCCTGAGCGAAGAAATCGCCCAAACGACCGCCCGCCTGGTGGTGGAGGAGGGGCTGGAATGGGGCCCCGCCAAGCGCCGGGCGCTGCGGCAGATGGGCCTGCCGGCCCGCACCCCGCTGCCGGACAACGATCAGGTGGAAGAGGCGGTGCGGGAGTACATCCAGCTCTTCTGTGCCGATACCCAGCCGCGCGAGCTGCGGGCGTTACGCCAACTGGCCCTGGTGTGGATGGACCGCATGGCGGCCTTTCGGCCGCATCTAGCGGGGGCGGTGTGGCATGGCACGGCCACGCGCCTGTCAGACATTTACCTGCAATTGTTCTGTGATGACCCCAAATCGGCAGAGATCGCGCTGATCGATCATCATGTGGACTACGAACCCCGCACGGTCACCGGCTTTCATGGCGAATCGGTGGAGGCGCTGAGCCTGGGCAGCAAATCGCCCGAGCTCAATGAAATGATTGGTGTGCACCTGCTCATCTATGACCTGGACGACCTGCGGGGGGCACTCAAACCCGACGCCAAGGGCCGGACACCGCGCGGTGACATCACGGCCGTACGCCGCTTGCTTCAGGAAACCACGACCCCATGACACAGCCTGCTGAATCTCTCGCCCCGGTGACTCCCGATGCCTCCGCTCCCTCGGCAGCGCGCAGGCGCCTGTTGTATGCGGGGGTGGCTGGGGCTGCGGCTCTGGGGGGCGCGGGCTTCGCATGGTGGAAATTTCAGCCCCATGCCGTGGAGCCGGGGGTCGAGCAGGCGCTTTGGGGGCTGGAGTTTGAAACGCCCGCCGGTAGCACTGTGGCCATGAAGTCCCTGGCAGGCAAGCCGCTGCTGCTCAATTTCTGGGCCACGTGGTGCCCACCTTGCGTGGAAGAGCTGCCCATGCTCAACGCCTTCTATCGCGAACAATCTGCCAAAGGCTGGCAAGTACTGGGGTTGGCGATTGATCAGCCTTCGGCGGTGCGCAAGTTCCTGACCCGTATCCCGCTCGATTTTCCCGTGGGGCTCGCCGGTTTGGGCGGCACGGATCTGGGACGGTCGCTGGGCAACCTGACAGGAGGCCTGCCCTTCACGGTGGTCCTGGGCGGGGAGGGGAAAGTGCTGCATCGTAAAATGGGGCAAGTGACCGCCCAGGACTTGCAGCTTTGGGCGGGTCTGCGTTGAGGATGCGCGCCCATATACACGGGCTGTATAGGGGTTCTCGACGTGTCTTCTCTCGATGAAACGGCACTTTTCCATGCCGAAGTTCATGAAAAATGCGGGTGGAAGACTGCGATAGGGTGAAATTGGAGTAAATTCGCGCCCTATTCAGTTTTATAGCCGTTGGAGCTTCCATGGATCTGCGAAAACTCAAAACCCTCATCGATCTCGTGTCCGAGTCGAACGTCTCTGAACTCGAAATCACGGAAGCCGAGGGCAAAGTCCGCATCGTCAAGAGCGGTGGTGCTGTGGTCCAGCAGTATGTGGCGGCCCCGGTGGCAGCCCCTGCCGCGGCGCCAGCAGCCGCGCCTGTGGCTGAACTGCCTGCCCCACCGGCCGCAGCAGCCCCTACCGGTCACATCGTGAAGTCCCCCATGGTGGGCACTTTCTACCGCTCGTCCAGCCCCGGCGCCAAGCCTTTTGTCGAAGTGGGCAGCCAAGTCAAGGAAGGCGAGACCATCTGCATCATCGAGGCCATGAAGATCCTCAACGAGATCGAGGCCGACAAGTCGGGCACTGTGACCCGCATCCTGGGCGAGAACGGCCAGGCCGTGGAATACGGACAACCTTTGTTCGTCATCGAATAAGGCGCGCATGTTCAAGAAAATCCTGGTCGCAAACCGAGGGGAGATTGCCCTTCGCATTCAGCGCGCCTGCAGTGAACTCGGGATCAAGGCCGTGATGGTCTACTCCGAGGCCGACCGCGACGCCAAATACGTCAAGCTGGCCGAAGAGGCCGTCTGCATTGGCCCCGCGCCCTCGCCACTGTCGTACCTCAACATGCCGGCCATCATCTCGGCGGCCGAGGTGACCGATGCCGAAGCCATCCACCCTGGCTACGGTTTCCTGTCCGAGAACGCCGACTTCGCCGAGCGCGTCGAAAAGAGCGGCTTCCAGTTCATCGGCCCCACGCCAGAGTCGATCCGCATCATGGGCGACAAGGTGTCGGCCAAGCAGGCCATGATCCGCGCGGGCGTGCCCTGCGTGCCGGGTTCCGAGGGCGAACTGCCCGACGACCCGGTGCAGATCCGCCGCATCGCCAAGGCCATCGGCTACCCCGTGATCATCAAGGCTGCCGGCGGCGGCGGTGGTCGCGGCATGCGCGTGGTTCACACCGAGGCTGCCCTGGTCAATGCCGTGCAGATGACCAAGGCCGAGGCGGGTGCTGCGTTCGGCAATCCGGCGGTGTACATGGAGAAGTTCCTCCAGAACCCGCGCCACATCGAGATCCAGATCCTGGCCGACAAGCACCGCAACGCGGTGTACTTGGGCGAGCGCGACTGTTCCATGCAGCGCCGCCACCAGAAGGTGATCGAAGAGGCACCAGCCCCTGGCATCCCCCGCAAGCTGATCGAGAAAATCGGCGAGCGCTGCGTGGCCGCCTGCAAGAAGATTGGCTACCGCGGTGCGGGCACGTTCGAGTTCCTGTACGAAAACGGCGAGTTCTACTTCATCGAAATGAACACCCGCGTGCAGGTGGAGCACCCTGTGACCGAATGGATCACGGGCGTGGACATCGTGAAGACGCAGATCATGGTTGCGGCTGGCGAAAAGCTGCCCTTCACCCAGCGCCAGATCGAAATCCGTGGCCACGCCATCGAGTGCCGGGTCAATGCGGAAGATCCGTACAAATTCATCCCGTCGCCGGGGCGCATCACCACGTGGCATCCACCGGGGGGGCCTGGCGTGCGTGTGGACTCGCATGCCTACAGCAACTACTTTGTGCCGCCGAACTATGACTCGATGATCGGCAAGATCATCGTGCACGGCGACACGCGTGAGCAGGCCCTGGCCCGCATGCGCACGGCGCTGTCCGAAACGGTGATCGAGGGCATCAACACCAACGTGCCGCTGCACCGCGAACTGATGGTGGACGCCAAGTTCATGGCGGGTGGCACCAACATTCACTACCTGGAAGAGTGGCTGTCGCAGCACAAGCGCTGAGCAGGCAGACTTGCAGGTCGTTCACATGCTGGCTCCTGGCAACGGGTGCCAGCATTTCACTTTTTTCGAGAGACGCCTATGTTTGAGCTGAGTCTGATGTGCCCCGAGGACCGGATTGAAGCGGTCAGCGATGCGCTGGACGCGCTGGATGCGCTTTCCGTATCGGTGGAAGACGCCGATGCGCAGACCGACGCCGAACAGGCGCTGTTTGGCGAGCCTGGCATGCCGCCGCCCAAGGATGGCTGGCAGCGCAGCCGTGTGGTCGCCTTGTTCCCCTCCGAGGTGGCGGCCCGCGAAGCGCAGCAGTTGCTGGTGGTGCAGGACTTTTTTGTGGGCTGCCAGGTGCTGGGCGTAGCCCAGGTGCCTGAGCAGGACTGGGTGCGGCTGACCCAGTCGCAGTTTGCACCGGTGGACATCACACCCGATTTCTGGATCGTGCCTACCTGGCATGAACTGCCTGCCCAGGCGGTACGCAGCATCCGGCTCGACCCTGGTCTGGCGTTTGGCACGGGCACACACCCCACCACACGCATGTGCCTGCGCTGGATTGCGCGCAACGGCGCTACGCAGCCCGGTCAGGGTAACCCCCTGGGGCGGGTGCTGGACTATGGATGCGGGTCGGGCATTCTGGCCATTGGTGCGGCCAAGTTCGGCGCCACGGACATTGATGCAGTCGATATCGACCCTGCGGCCGTGGAGTCCACCGTACAGAACGCCCAGGCCAATCAGGTCACACTCAAAGCAGGTCTGCCGGACAAGGCACAAGGCGAATACCAGACGGTGCTGGCCAACATCCTGGCGACGCCGTTGCGGGTGTTGGCCCCGCTGCTGTGCAGCTATGTGGCTGCGGGCGGCCATCTGGTGTTGGCGGGCATTCTGGAGCGCCAGGCAGATGAGCTCAAGGAGGCGTACGCGCCCTGGCTGCCGCTGGAAGTGGCGGACACCGAGGATGGCTGGATTCTGATGACCGCACGCCGTTGAACGTGCGCGAGCGCTGTTCTGGCGGCAGTGGCATGGCCTCTACAATCCTTCGCTGATGAGCCAGATCACCCGCTGCCCGTCCTGCACCACCACCTTCAAGGTCGTGGCGGACCAATTGCGCATCTCGGAGGGATGGGTGCGCTGCGGCCAATGCAAGGAGGTATTCGATGCCTCTGCCCATTTGCTGCCGGTGGCGCCTGAGGCCCTGCTGCCCGATGTGTCCCTCACGGACCTGCGGGCGCCCATAGCCCCGGTCGCCCGCAAGCCCGATGCGCTGGGCGCGTGGGGCGGAGGTAAATCAACTGGCGCCGCTCCGCCCGCTGCTGCGAATGCAGTCAAGGCGACCACGCCTGTCACTGGGAGTGTTTCGGAGTCCACTACCAGGGCAGCGGTGACCAACACGGTTGACGCCCCGCTGTTCGGAGTGGTGCATGATGTACCTGCAGCCCCTGTGCTGGATATCCCCAGCCCGGCGGTGCCCGCGTTTCTCACGGCAGGCGCTCGCAAGGAAGCCTCTCCTGAAGTTCTGGGGGATGACCTCGTCGCCCCCTTTGCATGGAGGGCCCACAGCTCGCCACGGGCCCCGGCTGCGGTGGATGCCGGGGCAACGCTATCGGCCCCAGTGCCTGCGGAGATCCGGGAGCCGGTGGTGGAACCCAGCACGGCTCCACGCGCCGGCGATTCCGCATTGGATGCGAACGGGTTTGTACATGGACATGGGGATGCTGCGGCGGCGCCCTCGGGCTCGGTGACACCCGTTGTCGGCGAGGAGTCAGGCAGCTTGGCCGGAGGGTCTTTGCCGCCGGTGACTGGGCTCCCCAGCCCTGCTGGTTACGAACTGCCTTTTGCAGAACTTCGCGATTCCGAAGTGACACTGGATGCATCCTTGGATGCGGATGCCGCTGGCCTCGTCGACCTGTCGGGCGGTCCTATTCATTCAACGGGGGCATCGGAGGCTTTGGCGCCGCAGCCATCCGACCCCAGTGTCGCGCTTCTGGACGAAGTGCGGAAGCCCGCGCCAGCGCCGGTCGCGGAGTCTGTTGCTCTGGCACCTCCGCTGCCTTCCGTCGACTTTGTGCCCAAGGCGGACGCCCCGGAGACGCCGGCCATGGAGCTGGTGAAGGACGATTCGCACGCGGCCATCCTGCGGGCGCGACCTCGGCGGGCTGCGGACGACGACGATGAGGCCGAGGACCAGGAGTCCGACCCCGAGGTCAGTTTTGTGCTTGCTGCGCGCCGTAAGGCGTTCTGGCGCAAACCTGTCGTGCGGATGGCGTTGGGGCTGGTGTTCTTTATTTCCCTGCTGGGCCTGGCGTTGCAGATTGCCGTGCAGGAACGCGACAGCATTGCCGCGCTGGACGCTCGCACCCGCCCCTGGCTGGTGAAACTGTGCGAGCCCTTGCGCTGCGAGCTTGCTCCCGTGCGCCAGATTGCCGATGTGGTCATCGACAGCTCTTCCTTCAACAAGGCGCGCGGCGACAGCTACCAGCTGGCGCTGACGATGAAGAGCACCGCCACCATCCCCTTGGCCATGCCTGCGGTGGAATTGACCTTGACCGATGCGCAGGACCAGCCCGTGTTGCGGCGG
>ERZ778025.1308-NODE-1308-length-19153-cov-7.006231_pt1 | contig 19153 bp, 16 predicted proteins | sample MGYA00375755_ERZ778025 | MGnify/ENA primary metagenome ERZ778025 (study PRJEB29350, sample SAMN05389825) | bioreactor metagenome | isolation source: Thiocyanate bioreactor | place: South Africa: University of Cape Town | collected 2014-03-17 ... | reverse complement strand
GCGGGTGCCGGGGGGCAGGATCTCGACCAGCACACCGTTTTCGCTGCGCAGGCCCACTTCGCTTTCCGACAGGTTCACCTGCACAAACTCGGCCGCCACCACGGCGGGCTCCTGCGCCATCAGGTACTCGGCCAGGCCGTGGGTGAAGGCGGGTTGTTCGAGGGCGAAGGTCTCCACGCGCAGGTCGTCAGTGCCTGCAAAAAACCAGTAGGTGCCGCTGCGCAGCACGCGGTCAAAGCTGCCGTTGCGCAGTAGCAGGGCGCGTTCGTTTTTCTTCACGGTGGTGCGTTGGAACATCTTCATCAGCATCTCGGTTTCCTCTTTCTTTCTTTCTTTCTTTCTTCTTCGTTGTCGTCACTCGTCACATATCGGGTTGCCGTTACAGCGATGGCGGGGTGCCAGGGGGCGCAGCCTGGGCCGTGCAGTGCGCCGTGGGTGCTGCCCCCCACTGGGAAGGGCGGCAGCGCGGCTGGCTGCGGGCGCGGGCTGTGCCGGGTGCTGGCACAAACCGCCACCGGCTGACGGGGCGGAGCCCTTGCGGTTGCGGCGCAACCTGAGGGCCTCTCCCCGCGTGCGGCGGGTGGTCTTTCGACCGGTACTTCCAATCAAGGTCTTGCGACCGTGGGCAGGAATCGAACCTGCGACAACCGCCTTTCGACGGGGCTCTACCAGACTGAGCTACCAGTGGTGGCACGCCTGGAGTCGAACCAGGCAGTTCCTTTCGGAGTGGTCACCACGACCGTGCCGTTACCCAGCGTTTGCGATGTGCGGCATGCAGAACATCAACAGAACCCGAAGGCCCTGGATGCCCGGCACCGGTAGGGCGAACGTTGGTCCTAACCCCGACCTGTGAGCGGTCACCGCTTGCGCTGGATGCATCTTCTATTGCCAGATGCATGCCAGCTTGCAATGCAAGGCGTTAAATGCGATCAAGTTGTTGATTTGTATGGGGTATTTCCATTTTGGCGAAATTGATTGGGTGCTTGGGTGCCAAGATAATTAGAATAAAAGCTAGTTAAATAGATAAAGAAATATGCGCAAAAACAGGGTGGTCATCGGCTTCCTGGGCACCCAGCTGGACTCTGGCAAGGGCGCAGGCCGGTGGGAGAAATGGCGCCCCACGGTGTCCCTGGTGCAGCACGAGGACGTCGTGATCGAGCGGCTGGAGCTGCTCTACACCCCGCGGCACCGCGAGCTGGCCCACCAGGTGCGCGCGGACATGGCCACCGCCTCGCCCGAAACCACGGTGAACCTGGTGCCCATGCCCATTGCCGACCCCTGGGACTTTGGCGAGGTCTATGCCCAGCTGTACGACTGGACGCAGGCCTACCGTTTTGACACCGAGCGTGAGGAATACTGGACGCACATCACCACCGGCACGCACGTCGCGCAGATCTGCTTGTTCCTGCTGGTGGAGTCGCGCCGCATTCCGGGTGTGCTGGTGCAAACCTCGCCGCCCAAGCGCCAGCGCATCGGCGACCCCGGCAGCTACACGCTGATCGACTTGGACCTCTCGCGCTACGACGTGATCGCACAGCGCTTTGGCGCCGAGCAGCAGAACGCGGTGCAGTTCCTCAAAAGCGGCATTGCCACGCGCAATGCCCGCTTCAATGCGCTGATCGACGAGGTGGAGCGGGTGGCGGTGCGCTCGCGCGCGCCCATCCTGTTCACCGGGCCCACGGGCGCGGGCAAGTCGCATCTGGCGCGGCGCATGTACGAATTGAAGAAGGCCCGCCACCAAGTGGAGGGCGAGTTTGTGGAAGTGAACTGCGCCACGTTGCATGGTGATGGCGCCGCGTCCACCCTGTTCGGCCACAAGAAAGGTTCGTTCACCGGCGCGGCGGCCGACCGCGCGGGCCTGCTGCGCACGGCGCACAAGGGCGTGCTGTTCCTCGACGAGATTGGTGAGCTTGGCGCAGACGAGCAGGCCATGTTGCTCAAGGCCGTGGAAGAAAAGCGCTTCTACCCCCTGGGCAGCGACCGCGAGGTGGAGAGTGACTTTCAGTTGGTGGCCGGCACCAACCGTGACCTGCGCACCGAGGTGGCGGCGGGGCGCTTTCGTGAAGACCTGTTTGCGCGCATCAACCTCTGGAGCTATGTGCTGCCCGGCCTGGCGCAGCGACCCGAAGACATCGAGCCCAATGTGGACCACCTGCTGCAGCGCGCGGGCGAAGAGCTGGGCCGCAGCGTGCGCTTTTCCAACGAGGCGCGCGCCGCTTACCTGCGCTACGCCCAGTCTCCCGAAGCGCTGTGGACGGGCAACTTCCGCGACCTCTCCGCCAGCGTGACACGCCTGGCCACATTGGCTGACAGTGGCCGCATCGGCCTGCCGCTGGTGGAGGCCGAGATCGCGCGCCTGCGCTGGCTGTGGCAGCCCGCCAGCGACGCACGCCATGGCCTGGCTCCCGCCGCAGGAGCGGTGGGGCGCGACGAACTCGCGGCTTTGCTGGGTGACGAGGTGGTGGAGTCCATGGACCTCTTTGACCAGTTGCAATTGGCCGCCGTGCTGCAGGTCTGCCGGCAGTCGCGCACCTTGTCGGATGCAGGGCGCGTGCTGTTCCAGGCCTCGCGCACGCAGCGCACCGTGGTCAACGATGCGGACCGGCTGCGCAAGTACCTGGCGCGGTTTGGGCTGGATTGGGAGCGGGCATCGGGTGCTGGGCGATAATCTCGCCCGTGAAGCACGCCAGACCGCCGCTGGTGCAATCTGGGAAACCAGGCACTGGAGGAACGTCCGGACTGCACAGGACAGCGTAGCAGCTAACGGCTGCCCACCGTGAGGTGAGGATCAGAGCAACAGAGACGAGTCCCGGGGGAGTGCCGCAAGGCAAACCACCGGGGGTGAAACGGGCAATCTCTACGCGCAGCAATACCAAGTAGGCCAGCGTTGATGTGGTTCCGCAGAGCTGGCGGGTAGGTAGCACCGAGCCGTGGTGGCGACACCCGGCCCAGATTAATGGCGGTCACACTGCGGGCAACCGTGGTGCACAGAATCCGGCTTATCGGCGTGCTTCACACTTTATTTCTACCCTGGCGCCTTTGGCGCAGGCGGGTTCAGCCTTTCGCGCAATGGGGCGCGTGCCCCCGCTCCAGCTCTGTCGCCCGCTCCACCGTGTCGGGATGGCTGCTCAGAAGCGACCAGACAGGGTGCGATCCGATCTCCTGCGCCGTCTTGCGTTGGCGTGCTGCATCGGGTGTGCTGGCACCAGACGCGGGCACCGAAGCCGCGGCGGCCTGGCCCTTGCCTGGGTCCTTTTTCTGGGCGTCTTCGTTGTCCTCGTCCCGCGCAATGGCCAGCAGCAGCTGGCCCATGGGCGCCGTCGGCAGCGCGGTATGGCGCATGAGGGCGATGGCGTAGCAGTCGGCCTCGCGCTCGTGGCTGCGGCTGTAGGCCAGGCCCGTCATCACCGAGGCGCCGGTGGAGATGATGGCCGATACATCACCCAGTGCCAAGCCCAGGCCGACGTTGAGCACGCCTTGCTCCACCACCATGCGGGTGGTGTGGCGGTGCACCACGTGGCCGATCTCATGGGCCAGCACGCCCACCAGGGCGTCGTCGGGCAGGCCCTTGTCGGCGGCGGCTTTCACGATGCCGTCGGTCATCACGATCTTGCCGCCGGGCAGGGCAAAGGCATTGGCGCCCATGCCCGAGCGGAACTCCAGTGACAGGGGTGGGTTGTATTGTGCGTAGCGGTGCAGCGTGGCGGGCGCCTGTTGCACCAACGTGTTGAAGCGTGCCTGGAGTTGCTGCTGCCGCTCCTTGGGGAGCTCGCTGGGCTTCAGCGTGCCTTCATCCATCTGTTTGAGCACGTTCTCAGCCACGCTGGTTTCCCAGCCCAGGGGCACAAACCGCGTGAGTCGCGTGGCGGCCCAGGGCGTGCCGTAGCGGTAAAACAGCGTGAGGCCGATGATGGCGGCGGCCGTCACGCCCAGCAGCACGGGCCAGCGGGTCTGCATGCGTTGTGCGATGCCGGGGCGCTCGCCCGCAACGGCCAGGGCCGCACGCCACTCGGTCACGGCGTCGATCTCCACGCTGCCATGGTCGCGCAGATCAATGACCACACGGGGCTGCGGCTTGCGCTCGTTCCAGGCCTCCGGCCAGCCCACCTGCTTCCAGGCAAAGACCACCGGTTCACCACCCGGCTGCGAGAGCGGATGCAGTACCAGCGATGGGCCTTGCGGTGTGGACCGCAGGCTCACCACCACCGGACGGGCCTTGCTGCTCTGGCCGTCAAACCAGCGCCCGGGGACCAGGGCAGGGTGCTCGGGCGCCGACATGATCAACCGATGAGGTCGAGGCCAGCGGCATCCGCCAGCGCATCGCCCAGGCCACCCTGCTGCTGGCGCACCATGGCGCCGGTCACCTGCTCCACGCCACCCTTGACGTGCAGGGTGACGGACTCGCACTTCATGCGGTATTCACTCACCCGCGCAAACGGGCGGTACAGCCCCAGCGTCAGCAGGGTGAGCAACATGTTCTTGATGCGCAGCCACACGTACTGGCCGCTTTTCAGGTGGCACTTGAAGCGCGCCACATGGCTCACGCCGATGTTGTTCCACATCAGCTGGAACATGCGCGCCTCGCGGTAGGCGCGGGCGGGTGCCGACGCCAGGATCAGCATGAAGATGCCCGCGATGATGGACACGATGATCACCACAAACATCCACAGGCCCAGCCGGTTGCTCTGGCTGGCCACCAGCGCGATGGAGCTGCCTGCCAGGATGCCGATCAGGGCCGAGAAGCCCACCACGCACAGAATGAAAACGGCCACGGTGGCCATCCACACCTTGACGAAGTCCATGTACACGGGCTTCCAGCGGCCTTTTTCGGCGCCGACCTGGGCCTTGAGCACCAGCAGGCTCTTGAAGTTGTACTCCATGCGGATCACACACAGCACCGACAGCACCAGGCCCAGCAGCACCAGACCGCCCATGGCGGGGGTGAACGAGGGCATGGGTTGCTTCTTGCCTTCTTCCTCGATGGTCTCCAGCGCCTGGGCCAGGTCGGGCGACAGCAGCTGCAGGCCATAGAACACACCAAACCACACCAGCGCCAGTGCAAACACGGGCCAGCTGGCGAGGTAGACCTCTTTCCAGCTCGCGGTGAACTGCAGTCGCAGCCCGCGCCAGCGTGTGGCCCCCAGGCGAAACCGCATGGCGCTGGCCCAGATGAAGGGCGCCAGCGCCGCGCCCGCCAACAGGAACAGGCCCACGGCCGTGTCCTGCCCGGTGTTGGCGGCCAGGTTATAGGCAATGGTCAGCAGCATCAGCAGCACAAAGCCCATCACCATCTTGCGCTGCTGCGCGGTGAATTCGAGGGGGCTGCCGGCCACCAGCGTGTGGCTGTAGAAATACTGGGCGGTGCGGCGGCGCGCCCAGGGGGTGTAGATGCCCAGCGTGACGATGGATAACAGCACGTTGACGATCCAGACCCGGAAATACTCGCCACCGCTGCCCGTGAACTCGAGCGGGTGGGCATCGATGTTCATCGGCATGAAGGTGGACATCGGCCCCGCAGCGCCGCCTGACGATTGGTTTGTGTTCATGAACTCCCTCCAGAGTGCTGCGCAGTGTAGCAGCGGTGTGGATCGATGGAATTCAAATGGAAAAGGCCTGAAGCGCTTGTTGTAAAAGCGCTGACAGCTATGTTTTCAGGAGCATATGTGCGTCGCCTGTCGCTTGCCCGTCGGCAGTGCGCCGCTGGGCCCGTAAGCGCTTCGAGCAGATTCTTAGAACTTCTCCCACGGCTGCAGGTAGCGCCACTGCCCCTCGGGCACCTTGGCCAGCGGCACGCGGCCGATGCGGATGCGCTTGATGCCCACCACCGTCAGGCCCACGGTCTCGCACATGGCCGGGATCTGGCCCGGGCGGATGCCCTTGAGTGCAAAGCGCAGCTTGGTCTCGTTCTGCCAGCTCACCTTGATGGGGGGCAGGGGACGGCCGTTGAACGTGAGGCCATGGCACAGGCGCTGCAGGCCATTGGGCGCGATGTCGCCCTTGACCTCGACGATGCACTCTTGCTCCAGCACCTCGATGTCTTCGGCCAGCTTGCGCGCGATGCGTTTGTCTTGCGTGTACACCACGAGGCCGCTGACCTCGGTGGGCAGGGGCGTGAAGCATTCGAGCTGCTTGAAGTGGCGCTGCAGCACGCGGATGCCCGACGCGTCTTCCGGCAGGTGCGACGCGGCATTGAGCAGCGTGAGTGCTTGTGGCGCCTCCTGGCTGCGGCTGGCATGGGCCGCTTGCCCTGTGGGTGCGCCCGGCAGGCCCAGGCCAGCTTCAAACCCGGCGGGCTTGTGCAGCAGCAAGGTCACCGGGGTCAGCGCCAGCAGACTGGCATCGGGTGCGACCGTCACCGCCTGATCGGGGCGCACGCGCGCGCCGGGAGCCTCCTCGATCTTGCCGTCCACGCTCACAAAGCCGCCCTCGATGAATTGCTCGGCCGTGCTGCGCGAACAGTTCAGTTGTTCGGCCACGCGTTTGGCCAGGCGGATGTGGGTGGGTTCGGGGTTCTTGTCGGTCATTGAATGTTGAAGGCGGTCTTGGTGTTCTTGGGGCTCAGTTGTTGCCGGGCTGCAGCGAGCGGATGCGCTCCACATGCGCCAGCAGCGAGCGCTGGGCCACCGGCCACATGCGCTGCGGTACGTCGTCGTAGGCGTGGCGCACCCAGTCGTCCATGCTGCCTTGCGGCAGCGCCTGCATGGCGGCCAGCACCTTGGCCTCGCGCGCCAGGCGGTGGGCCTTGAGCTTGGCGATGGCATTGCGGGCACCCAGTACCGGGCCCCCCAGCACGTAGCCGTGCGCAGGCAGGATGAACTCCACGCCGTGCGCGGCGCAGACTGCATCCAGCCGGTCCAGCGAATCCAGGTAGTCGGCCATGTTGCCGTCGGGCGGGTCGATCACGGTGGTGCTGCCGTTCAGGATGTGGTCACCGCTGAACAGCAGCGCGTCCTCCACCAGCAGCAGGCACAGGTGGTTGGCGGCATGGCCCGGGGTGTGGATCACCTGCAGGGTATGGGTGATTTTGCCCTCAGGCGCTAGTCCTTCAAGCACGAGCAGCTCATTATTTTGTAGCGCTCGGTCGGGGGTGAACTGGCTGGCCGCGCGGGCCGTGGGGGCGGACGGCAGGCCCAGAACGGGCGGGCGCGCCTTGCCGGCCTGCACACACATCGCCTGCAGCGGCACGGCGCCGGGGGAATGGTCGGCGTGCGAGTGGGTGCACACAATCATGCGGATGTCGCCCCCCGCTGCACGCCAGAGCTTGTCCAGGTGCTCGGTATCGGCCGGGCCGGGGTCGATGGCGATGAAGCCCGTGGCCGGGTCGCCCACCAGGTAGCTGTTGGTGCCGGGGCCGGTCATCACGCCGGGGTTGGGGGCGGTCAGGCGCATCACGTTGCGCAGCAGCGGCACGGGGCGCTCGGTCTGCCAGTCCAGCGGGTGCACGATCTGCCCGTCGGGGCACACCAGCGCCAGCTCGCCAAACGGCATGTCGTCTTCCATGTAGCGTGCCTCCTTGCCCGCCAGCAGGCCTGCGCGCGGGCAGCTCACCCACAGCGGCTGCTCGTGCGCCACCGCGTCCAGCACCGCCTGGGTGCTGGCAAATTGGGCCAGGCGCTGCAGCGTGCGGATGGTGGGGAAGATCATGAAGAACTGCCCCGCCTCGTGCCGCGCCAGCGCATCGGCCGGGCGCACCCACACGGGCTCGAACTGCTCGGCCTCGTCGGCCACGGGCTCCTGGCCATCGGGCATACGGGCCACCAGAAAAGGCACTTCAAAGCGGCGCGCCAGGTCGCGGTCGGCCGTCCAGTGGGCCAGCAGGTACACCCCATCGGCTGCCAGGCGCAGTCCACGTGCGGTGCACTGCGCAGCAAAGGGCTGGTGGCGGTCGATGGCGGCAATGTCCTGCGCATCGGCCATCTGCCCTTGGCGGGGGCCCTCGGCATGGCGCGCCAGCAGCACGCCCAGTTCTTCAAAACTCTCGCGGATGGCGGCGATTGCCTGGGTGAGATGCAGGTCGCTCTGGGTGGGGCGGCGGTCCGCAGCGGCGTGCGTGGCGGGGGCGGCATCCAGCGCATCAATGCCCCCGCCGGGGAAGACATAGGCGCCTGGCGCAAAACTGGCTGTGGCCGAGCGGCGGGTCATAAGGACTTCGAGCCCGCCGCCGTCAGGCACATCGCGCAGCAGCAGCACGGTGGCGGCGGGGCGGGTGGCTACCGGTTCTCGGTGGGGGTGGAGTTGTTGGCTGGAGCGGGGCATCAGGCCATTATCGAGGCGCGCTGGACTCCGTGCACTCCTGCCAGCGCACAGGCTGCAGTGGGTAGCCCATGGCGCGTGCCCCTTTGTGTTTAGGGGCACGGCACGGTCAGTGCCCCACGGGCACAGGGCCGCTGGCGCGCACGGGGATGCCGCTGCGCCGGTCCAGCACACCGCTCCAGTGCGTGAGCGCGAGCGATACCAACACCACCACCGCACCGATCCATGGCGTGTGCTGCAGGCCCAGGTGCGTCACGATCAGGCCCCCCGCCCAGGCGGCGCCGGCGATGCCCAGGTTAAAAGCCGCGATGTTCAGGCCCGAGGCCACGTCCACTGCCTGCGGGGTGAAGCGCTCGGCCTGTTTCACCACGTACACCTGCAGCCCCGGCACATTGCCGAATGCCACAGCGCCCCACAGCAGCACGGTGCACACCGCCAGCCAGGGATGGGGGGCCGTGAGCTGCAGTACCAGCAGCACGGCCGCCAGCAGCGCAAAGATGATGCGCAGCGCCGGGATGGGCCCCAGCCGGTCGGCCAGCTTGCCGCCTCAGAGGTTGCCCACGGCCACGGACACGCCGTAGACCAGCATCACCCAGCCCACGGCACTGGCGCTGAAGCCCGAGATGTCGGTGAGGATGGACGCGAGAAAGGTGAACGGGATGAAGGTGCCGCCGTAGCCAATGGCCGTCTTGGCGTACACCAGCAGCAGGCGGGGCTCGACCAGCACCTGGGCTTGTTGCGCCAGCGAAGCGGGGGGCGTGTGGGCGATGTGGCGGGGTACAAAGACTGCACTGCCGATGAAGGCCACCACCCCCAGGACCGACACGGCCAGAAAGGTCTCACGCCAGCCGAAATGCTGGCCGATGAACGTGCCCAGCGGCACACCGGTGACCAAGGCCACCGTGAGGCCGGTGAACATGATGGCAATCGCGCTTGCGGCCTTCTCGCGCGGTACCAGGCCGGTGGCGATGGTGGAGCCGATCGAGAAGAACACGCCATGCGCCAGCCCGGTGAGGATGCGCGCGGCCACCAGGGTCTCGTAGCGGGGCGCCTGCCAGGCCAGCAGGTTGCCGGCGGTGAACAGTGCCATCAGCGCCAGCAGCAGCGCCTTGCGCGGCAGTTTGCCGGTGAGTGCGGTGAGCACCGGGGCACCAATGGCGACCCCCAGGGCGTACAGGCTGACCAGCAGGCCCGCCGAGGGGATGCTGATGGAAAGGTCTGCCGCAACGGTGGGCAGCAGGCCAACGATCACGAACTCGGTCGTGCCGATGGCAAATGCGCTGAGCGTCAGCGCGAGCAAGGCAATGGGCATGGGAACACTCCAGGTTTCAGGCTTTCGGGCTGTGGAGTGTGGGTGTTTCAGTCTTGCTGAAAAAGATCGCTAAGCGCCATTGATAATTGATTTGAAGTCAACAATATCGCGGCAGGAGAACCCATGAAAACCACGCTGGAAGAACTGCAGGCCTTTGTGGCGGTGGTGGACGGCGGTTCGATCACGGCCGCAGCCGACACGCTGGGCCAAACCGTCTCGGGCATCAGCCGGGCGCTGGCGCGGCTGGAGAAAAAGCTGGACACCACGCTGCTGCGCCGCACCACACGCCGCACCGAGCTGACGGAGGAGGGCCGAGCCTTTTTGCAGCGCACGCGCGCCATCCTGGCCTCGATCGACGACGCCGAGGAGCACATGGCCGCGCGCCGCCAGCAGCCCGCCGGCCGCCTGCGGGTGAATGCGGCCACGCCCTTCATGCTGCACGCCGTGGTGCCCCTGGTGCCGGCGTTTCGCAAGGCCTATCCACAGATCACGCTGCAGCTGGACACGGACGAGACATACATCGACTTGCTGGAACGGCGTACGGATGTGGCCATTCGCATCGGCCAGCTTCCGGATTCCACCCTGCATGCGCGCCCGCTGTGCACCAGCCGCCTGCGGGTACTGGCCAGCCCCGACTACCTGGCGCGCACGGGCAAGCCCAAAAGTGTGGCCGACCTGGCCCGGCACACGCTGCTGGGCTTCAACCAGCCCGAGTCGCTCAACCAGTGGCCGCTGCGCGGCGCCCATGGAGACGCCTGGCCCATCGTGCCCGGCCTCACCGCATCAAGCGGCGAGACACTGCGCCAACTGGCGCTGCAAGGGGTGGGCATCGTGTGCCTGTCGGACTTCATGACGGCCGCTGACCGCGCGCGCGGCGACCTGGTGCAGGTGCTGGCCAAGGACACGGTGGAGGTGCGCCAGCCCATCAGTGCGGTGTATTACCGCAACACGCAGCTGGCGGCACGCATTGCGTGTTTTCTTGATTTTCTGCAGGAGCGTCTGGGCTGAGCAGGCCTGCCTTGCAGGCCCGCCGCTAGCGCAAGGCGCGCAGTTGCTGCAGGCGCTGCAGCACGGCGTCGATGACGGCGTTGGCGCCCTCTACATCGCAGCTCCACAGCATTTCCAGCAACTCGATCAGCGCGATGGCGTTGGTTTCCTGCAGCGCTGCGCGGGCGGCAGCCTGCAGGTCGTGCAGGTCCAGATCCTGAAGAACATCAACGGTCAATCCCATGGGGTGCTCCCTGTTTTTTTGAGGAGGCCCATGGTAGGTGCGTGGCGCCCGGGTGCCGGGCTGCGCGGCATGATCAAGATCAAGGGCGGATGAGAAACCCGGCGCCCTAGCCGTCAGCCGCGCGCCGGAATCGCCAGCCCCCGGGCCACCGCCGGACGCGCCACGAAGGCGGCGAGCACGCGCTGCACCTCCTTGAACTGGTCAAACTCGACCAGGTCACCCGCGCCGTAAAAGCCCACCAGGTTGCGCACCCACGGCAGGATGGCGATGTCGGCGATGGTGTACTGGTCGCCCATCACCCACTGGCGGCCCGCCAAGCGCTCGTCCAGCACCTTGAGCAGGCGCTTCGATTCGGCGACATACCGGTCGCGCGGGCGCTTGTCTTCGTAGTCCTTGCCTGCAAACTTGTGGAAGAAGCCGAGCTGGCCAAACATGGGGCCCACACCGCCCATCTGCCACATCACCCACTGCAGGGTTTCGTAGCGCCCGGCGGTGTCCTGTGGCATCAATTGGCCGGTCTTGCTGGCCAGGTACACCAGGATGGCACCGGACTCGAACAGCGCCAGCGGCTGGCCGTCCGGGCCGTTCGGGTCCAGGATGGCCGGGATCTTGTTGTTGGGGTTGAGCGAAAGAAATTCGGGCGTGGTCTGGTCGTTGGTCTCAAAGCTCACCAGGTGGGGCTCGTACGGCAGGCCCAGTTCTTCCAGCGCAATCGACACCTTCACGCCGTTGGGCGTGGGCAATGAATACAGCTGGATGCGGTCCGGGTGCCGGGCGGGCCACTTGCGGGTGATGGCAAAAGCGGAAAGATCGGTCATGCGAGGTTCCTGAAAAGCCGGTGGAATCGAGAGAAGCTGCCAAGCGTAAGCTCGTGCGCGGTTTAGCGCAGGGGCGGGGCCATAATCCCGTCCCATGAAGATTCGCTTCACCAAAATGCAGGGCGCGGGCAACGATTTTGTGGTCCTCGACGAAACCCAGGGCCGCCTGGGGCTCAGCGCCGCCCAATACCGCTTCCTGGCCGACCGCCATTTCGGCGTCGGCGCCGACCAGATCCTCACCGTGCGGCCCTCGCCGGGGGAGGGCATCGACTTTGAATACGTGATCCACAACGCCGACGGCGGCGAGGTGGAGCAGTGTGGCAACGGTGCGCGCTGCTTTGCGCGCTTTGTGCATGACCGGGGCCTGTCGGGCAAGGACACCATTCGCGTGCAGACCAAAAGCGGTGTGATTGCCCCCCGCCTCACGGGCGACGGCCGCGTCACGGTGGACATGGGCCGGCCCGAGTTCGACCCCGCCAAGGTGCCGTTCGACACCACCGGTCTCACGCCCGTGCAGCAGGGTTCGGGGCAAAAATGGCCGGTAGCGCTAGAGGAATATGCCTCGGGCGCTTCTGTTTTGGTAGCGGTGGCCTCCATGGGCAACCCGCATGCGGTGCAACTGGTGGACAACGTGGACACGGCGCCTGTCGCGCAGACCGGACCGCTGATCGAACGCCACGCGCGCTTCCCCCAGCGGGTGAACGCGGGCTACCTGCAGATCGTGGACCGTTCCCATGTGCGCCTGCGGGTGTTCGAGCGCGGCGCAGGCGAGACCCTGGCCTGCGGCACTGGCGCCTGCGCGGCCGTGGCCAGCGGCATCCGGCTGGGGCTCCTCGACCCCGAGGTGCAGGTGGACACGCGCGGCGGCCGCCTCACCATCGCATGGAGTGGCCAGGAGGCTGATTCCGTTTTCATGACCGGCCCGGCCGCCACGGTGTTCGAAGGCCAGATCGACATTCCCGACACGCTCGTATGACTACCCACATCCCACCGATCACCGAAGACGACATCGCCCAGTTCCTCACCAACACGCCGGGTTTCTTCGAGCGCCATGCCGAGGTGCTGGCCAGCGTGCAGATCACCAGCCCGCACGGTGCGCGCGCCGTGAGCCTGCAGGAGCGCCAGGCCGAGATGCTGCGCGAGAAGATCAAGGGCCTGGAGCATCGGATCATGGAAATGGTGCGCAACAGCACCGAAAACGCCGCCATTGCCCACAAAGTGCACCAGTGGACCGGCAGCCTGCTGCAGGTGCGCGACCCGTTCGACCTGCCCCAGGCCGTGGTCGATGGAGTGCGCACCCTGTTCGATGTGCCCCAGGCGGCGGTGCGGGTGTGGGCTGTGGCCGCTCCGTACATCGACGCCGACTTCACTCAGGGTGCCAGCGAAGACGCGCGGGCATTTGCCTCGTCGCTGACCATGCCCTTCTGCGGCCCCAACCTGGGCTTCGAGCCCGCTGGCTGGCTGGCGCAAGAGGGCGGAGAGCCCGCCCAGTCCCTGGCCCTGCTGCCGCTGCGCGCTGGCGCCATCGACAGCGCCACGCCAGCGTTTGGCCTGCTGGTGCTGGGCTCGCACGATCCGCAGCGTTTTGATGCCACGATGGGCACCGACTTCTTGTCGCGCATGGCAGAGCTGGCCAGCGCAGCGCTGTTGCGGCTGCAGTAACCCGCGTTCTGGCAGCCCGTGCCAACCTAGCGGCGTCTCGGCGACGGCACCATGTCTGAAACGCCCGCAGCCCCCGCCACGCTCGACCCTCAGGTCGTGCGCTATCTGGAGCATGTGCGCGTTGAAAAGCGGCTGGCCGCGCGCACGCTCACGCTCTACACCCTGGACCTCGAAAAGCTGGCGCAGTTTGCGGCTGGCGTGAACGTGCCGCTGCTGCAGTTGCAGACCGCTCACATTCGCCGCTTTGTCGCGCAGATGCACAGCGGGGGTCGCAGCGGGCGGGGCATTGCGCTCATCCTCTCGGGCTGGCGCGGCTTCTTCATCTGGGCCGGGCGGCAGGGGCTGATTCCGCACAACCCGGTGCAGGGCGTGCGCGCGCCCAAGGCGCCCAAGCCCTTGCCCAAGGCGCTCGGCGTGGACGACGCCGTTCGGCTTGCAGAATTTGACAACACCGGCGCCGACCCCTGGCTGGAGGCGCGCGATGCGGCCATGGTGGAGCTGCTGTACGGCTGCGGCCTGCGCGTGGGCGAACTGGCGGGGCTCGATGCCATCCCCAACGCCGACACCCAGCGCCAGGGCCGAGGCTGGGTGGACCTTCAAGCGGGCGAGGCCCATGTGTTCGGCAAAGGCAGCAAGCGCCGCAGCGTGCCGGTGGGCGCCGCGGCCACGGCCGCGCTGCAGGCCTGGTTGCAGCTGCGGGCCACACCGTTTGGTGGCGAGGGCTCTGCAAGGCTCGACACCGCCCTGTTCGTGGGCCAGCGCGGCAAGCGCCTCACCGCCCAGTCCATCTGGCTGCGCCTGCGCCAGCGTAGCCAGCAGGCGGGGCTCACCACACCGGTGCACCCGCACATGCTGCGCCACTCGTTTGCCAGCCATCTGCTGCAAAGCAGCGGCGACCTGCGCGCGGTGCAGGAGCTGCTGGGCCACGCCAACATCACCACCACGCAGGTCTACACGCGACTCGATTTTCAGCACTTGGCCAAGGTGTATGACGCCGCCCACCCGCGTGCGCGGAAGAAGTCCCCCTGAGCCGCCGCGCGGGTCTCCGCGAAAGCGAAGCAACCGCCCGCCCGCCGCGCGGAACCAAGTGGCCCCCCGGCGCCTCCGATCCATCTGCCGCCCGCCGTGGGTGCCCTGGAGTTGTCGTGATGCTGCTGAACTGGATCCAATCGAACCTCAAATCGAACCGGTGGTTCATCGTGCTGCTGTTGTGCTTTGGCGTCTTTCGCACTGCCGTGGCCGACTGGAACCCCATCCCCTCGGGCTCGATGCGGCCCACGCTGCTGGAGGGGGATGTGGTGCTGGTTAACCGTCTTGCTTACGATCTCAAGCTTCCGCTCACCGACGTCATCCTGGCGCACATTGACGACCCGCAACGCGGCGACGTGGTCACCTTCTCGTCCCCGCTGGACGGCACCCGCCTGATCAAACGCATTGCCGCCTTGCCCGGCGACACGGTGGAGATGCGCAACGAGGTGCTCTACATCAACGGCCAGGCGGCCGAATACGAGAGGCCCGATTCCGTGCAGGAGGCGGTGCTGCCGGGCCGCACGCTCACCGCCACGCGCTGGACGGAGCGCCTGCTGGGGCATGAGCGCCGCGTGCAGTGGCTGCAGGGCGTGACGGCGCGCAGCAGCTTCGATCCGGTGCAGGTGCCCGAGGGCGAATACCTGGTGCTGGGTGATAACCGGGACAACAGTGCCGACTCGCGCTACATCGGCCTGGTGCCGCGCCATCTGCTCATCGGGCAGGCGCACCGCGTGCTGCTGTCGGCCGATGTGCTGGGCCACTGGGCGCCGCGCCTGGAGCGCTTTGGCAAGGCGCTGTAGTCCGGTTCATTCACAGCGTGATCGGCCGCTCTAAGCCGCTCAGGCGGCCGCCATCGGCAAATGGGCGTGACCGAGCAAGGGGCGGCGTACGGGCCGGTGTTGCACGACAGCGCGTGGCTCCTGCACGGAAGCCTGGACTTGCTCCTGGCCATCGGGCAGCTTGAAGGTGGCAACCGTCTGAACCAGTTCGCCCGCCTGCTGGTTCAGGCTGGCAGCGGCGGCGGCCATTTCTTCCACCAGGGCAGCGTTTTGTTGTGTGGCGTGGTCCATCTGCGTCACCGCTTCGTTGATCTGGTCCACGCCCTGGCTTTGCTCGGTGCTGGCGGCACTGATCTCGCCCATGATGTCGGTGACACGCCGGATGGAGGCAACGACCTCGCTCATCGTTTGACCGGCGCGGTCCACCAGGGCCGATCCGGCTTCCACGCGCTCTACGCTGGTACCGATCAGGCCCTTGATCTCGCGGGACGCCTCGGCCGAGCGGCTCGCCAACACGCGCACCTCGGTGGCCACCACGGCAAAGCCCCGGCCCTGGTCCCCTGCACGGGCGGCCTCCACGGCAGCGTTCAGCGCCAGGATGTTGGTCTGGAACGCGATGGAGTCGATGACGCCAATGATCTCGGAGATCTTGTTGCTGCTGTCGTTGATGTCCTTCATGGTGCGCACCACGTCGGCCACCACCTCGCCCCCTTGCACAGCAATCGCTGTGGCGGCCTGGGCCAGCTCGTTGGCCTGGCGGGAGTTTTCGGCGTTCTGGCGCACGGTGGCGTTCAGCTGCTCCATGGAGGCAGCGGTTTCCTGCAAGGCGCTGGCCTGCTGCTCTGTGCGGGCCGACAGATCGTTATTGCCTTGGGCGATTTCAGCCGACGCGTAGGAGACGCTGTCACTGTTGGTCCGCACCTGGCCGACCAGATGCACCAGTGACTGTTGCATCTCCTGCAGCGCCTGCAGCAGTTGTGCGGTTTCGTTGGTGCCACGGTAGGTGATGGGCAGGCTCAGGTCCCCGGCCGCCACGGTGCGGGCGGCATCCACTGCGCGGCGCAGGGGAGCCGTGGTGGAGCGCACGATGCCAAAACCAATCGCGGCACCGGCCACCAGGGCCAGCGCTGTGAGCGCCAGCACCGACACGTTCAGCGTGGACACCGCCGCCACGGCATCGGCCTGGGCGGTCTTGGCCAGTGACTCCTGGAATTCGATCAGGCCGTCGAGGGCGTCAAAGTACGCCTTGCGCGGCGCCGCCATGGACCCTGTCAGCACGGCCCGTGCATCGTCCATGCGCCCGGCGGTCAGCAGTTCGGAGTAGCGCGACAACTGCGCCGCGTACTCACCGCGTGCGCGCAGGGTTTCGGCCAGTGCGGCTTTGCCTTGGGGCGTGGTGATCTGCTGTGCGAGGGCTTCGAACAGCTGCGTGATCTGTTGGCGCTTGGCGTTGATGGTGGCCTGGTGCCGTTGTACGTTTTCGGGGCTGGTATCCAGCAGCATCTGCGTGAGGGCCAGTTCGACCCCCGTCACGTCTTCCTTGGCCACATGCAGGTGCAGCACCTTGGGGAAGCGGTCATCGATGATGGAGTGGAACGCTTTGTCAGCGCGGCTTGCCAGCACCACCGACATCGTGCCCATGAGGCCGATGAGCAGCGCCATCAAGCCAAAGCCCAGCGTGAGCCGGGTCGAAATCTTCAGGTCATTGAATTTCATGGTGTGTCCAGTTCTCGGGGCAGGGGGTGGCCGTTTAGGGGGTGGCGGCAAGGGCTTCGCCCGCCACAGGCGGGGCAAGGAATTTCTCGATGTCGAGCAGGATCAGCATCCGTGGACCCACCGAGCCGATGGCCAGCAGGTGTTCGGGCTTGACGTTGCCGCGCAGGGCGGGCACGGGGCGCAGCTGTTCGCGCTCCAGAGTGAGTACATCGGAGACCCCGTCCACCACCACGCCCACCGTGCGCTGGCCGATGTGCAGCACGATCACCACCTTCAGGTGGTCGTACTGCACGGCGGGCTGCCCCAGCTTCAGGCGCAGGTCGAGGATGGGCACGATCACGCCGCGCAGGTTCATCACGCCCAGCAATTCGCCCGTGGCGTTGGCAATGGTGGTGGGCTTCTCGTACGTCCGGATCTCCTGCACCCGCAGGATGTCCACCCCGTATTCCTCGTTGCCGATCTTGAAGGCCAGAAATTCGCGCAGGTCGGTCATCACTGCCTGGGCCGTGCCGGGCGCGGGGGCGAGGCGGGTGGTGCTGGGGCGTGTGGCGGAGGTGGTCATCGGAATACTTTGATAAAAATGATAATTTACGCAATTCTATCGATTGAAAATCACATTTGTCAAATACGCGGTTTCAAGAGAGCGACTCGTCCGGGTGTCTGCCTGGCGAAGAGGGGCGGACTGCGCGTGTCTGACCAAGGCGTGATCAGGCGCGGTGATGGCTTCTGCGCGCGTTTTTCCGTCGGCGGGGCACTCTCCCGTGCCCGCCAGCCCGCACAATCCGGGGCATGAAAACCCTCCGACTCCGCGCAGGCAAAGAGCGCTCGCTGCTGCGCCGCCATCCCTGGATCTTTGAATCGGCCATCGCCAAGGGCGGCGGCGACAGCGGCGAGACCGTGCGCGTCGAGTCGCACGAAGGCCAATTCCTCGCCTGGGCGGCCTACAGCCCCAGTTCGCGCATCCGCGCACGGGTGTGGAGCTTTGACGAGGCGCAGCGTATTGACGCTCCGTTTTTCATAGCTGCTTGTGCACGTTCCATCATCGCCAGAGCCCGTTTTGATGTGCAGAGCGATGGTGTGCGCCTGGTGCATGGCGAGTCCGACGGTCTGCCGGGGCTCATCGTGGACCGCTATGGCGATACCCTGGTGGCGCAGTTCACCAGCGCAGGCACTGAGCGCTGGAAGGGCGTGATTGCCGATGCGCTGCTGCGCGAGACGGGGCTCACCAAGCTGTACGAGCGCTCGGACGCCAGCGTGCGTTCGCTGGAAGGTCTGGAGCCCGCCACCGGCTGGCTGCGCGGCGGGCCGACGGGCGCTGCGGGCGATGGCGAGGGGCCGCCGCTCGAACTGACGATCCGCGAGCACCAGTGGCGCCTGACCCTCAACATCGCCGAGGGCCACAAGACGGGCTTTTATCTGGACCAGCGCGACAGCCGCAAGCGGTTTGCTGACTACACCCAGCGCCTGGGCTTCAAGCATGTGCTCAACTGCTTTTGCTACACCGGCGGCTTTAGTGTGGCGGCGCTGGCGGGCATGCGTGCTGCGGGCAATGTGGCCGACGGGCACGTGACCTCCATCGATTCCTCCGGCCCGGCCCTGGAGCGCGCCCGCGCTCACGTGGCGCTCAATGGGTTCGATCCGAACCGCGCCACCTTCCTCGATGCCGACGTGAACGCCTCGCTGCGCCAGTTCCTCAAGGAAGGCCAGCGCTTCGACGCCATCATCCTGGACCCGCCGAAGTTTGCGCCCACTGCGGCGCACGCCGAGCGCGCCGCACGCGCCTACAAGGACATCAACCGGCTGGCGCTGCAGTTGCTGTCGCCGGGGGGCGTGCTGTTCACCTTCTCCTGCTCAGGCGGCATCAGCGCCGACCTGTTCCACAAGATCGTGGCCTCGGCCGGAGCGGATGCTGGGGTGGACGGCTACATCCTGGAGCGCCTGGGCGGCGCGCCCGACCACCCGATGACGCTGGAGTTTCCGGAGGGCGAGTACCTCAAGGGGCTGGTCGTCATGCGCAAGGGGTGAGCTTTCCGGCGCCAGCAGGGGCTTGACAGCCTCGGTACACTGAAAAAGATGCCCCTGGGTGGGGGCACTGCTGCCGCGCAGCGCGAGTATTTGATTCCCTTGAAAGACAGATTTATGGCACTGATCCCCGTCACCATCCTCACCGGCTTCCTGGGCTCGGGCAAAACGACGTTGCTCAAGCGCCTCTTGAGCGAAGCCCATGGTCAGAAGATCGCCGTGATCGAGAACGAGTTCGGCGAAGAAAACATCGACAACGACATCCTGGTGACCGAGTCCAAGGAGCAGATCGTGCAGATGAGCAACGGCTGCATCTGCTGCACCATCCGCG
>ERZ778025.1291-NODE-1291-length-19428-cov-6.313168_pt1 | contig 19428 bp, 15 predicted proteins | sample MGYA00375755_ERZ778025 | MGnify/ENA primary metagenome ERZ778025 (study PRJEB29350, sample SAMN05389825) | bioreactor metagenome | isolation source: Thiocyanate bioreactor | place: South Africa: University of Cape Town | collected 2014-03-17 ... | reverse complement strand
GCATCGTGCTGCTGATCGGCATCGTGAAGAAGAACGCGATCATGATGATCGACTTTGCGCTGGAGGCGCAGCGGGACGAGGGTCTGAGTGCGCGTGATGCAATTTATCAGGCGTGTCTGCTGCGGTTTCGGCCCATCTTGATGACGACGCTGGCGGCTTTGCTGGGGGCGTTGCCGATGATGTTGGGGACGGGGGTGGGCAGTGAGCTGCGGCATCCGCTGGGGGTGACGATGGTGGGGGGGCTGATCCTGAGTCAGTTGCTCACGCTGTTCACGACGCCGGTGATTTACCTCACGTTTGAGGGGTGGGCGCAGCGGTGGCGTGGGCGTTCCGAGGTCGTGAATGCCTGAAGCGTTGGCCCTTATGAATAGCGTGCTTGGTTTGAGCGCGGGAGCCGGGTTGTCGCCCCGGCGGGCGAGGTACTTTTCTTTGCTTCGCCAAAGAAAAGTACCCAAAAGAAAGGCGACCCCCAGTCTGCGACCCCTTCGCGGAGCGAAGGGGCAAACCTGCGGCGTGTCGGTTGCGGGGTGCGCCGTGGAACTCACTTTGCGCTACGCGCGCCGCTCGGACAGCCACGGCGAGTCAGTTCACGAAGCATGGGCGCTCCGACGCCCATGCCCACCCCGCAACCGCCCCGCCGCAGGCGCAGCCAGCAGGGGTGGGGAGCCAAACATCCAAACAGCCGGACATCCATTCGGGCCATCGCTGCGCTCGGCTTGGCCTGCGCAGCGCGTGGCGCTTGCGCCCGCGAGTTGGGGCCGAGCGCAGCGCAGCGAAGCAAAGGCCCGTGTGGATGTTCTGACCCCTTTGCCCCTCTGGATGCGCCGAGGAGCGCAGCGGGCGGGGTGGCGCGTGTGCCGCAGGACACACGCGCTTCGTGAACTGACTCGCTGCGGCTGTTTGAGCGGAGCGCGCCAGCGCGCAGCGAGTTCCGCAGCGCACACCGCCCGCGAGCACCGCAGGTTGCCCCGTAGCGAAGCGCAGGGGACGCAGACAGCGGGGTCGCCTTTCTTTTGGGTACTTTTCTTTGGCGAAGCAAAGAAAAGTACCTCGCGTGCCGGGCGACTCCCGGCCTCCGCCCTCAACAAAGGCATGCGGCCCAATCAGCGCCCAAAAGAAAACACTGCAAAAACAATAGCTACCAGCGCATATCCCACTAGCGCACCCAGCCAAAAACACCCAAAAACCACCCGGAGAGCCCACCCATGAGCCTCTCCACCCCCTTCATCCACCGCCCCATCGGCACCATGCTCCTCACCCTGGGCCTGGCCCTGGCGGGTGCCGTGTCGTTCTTCCTGCTGCCCGTGGCCCCGCTGCCGCAGGTGGACTACCCCACCATCTCGGTCAGCGCCAGCCTGCCGGGGGCCAGCCCCGACACCATGGCCGCCACCGTCGCCACGCCGCTGGAGCGGTCGCTGGGCGCGATTGCGGGCGTCACCGAGATCACCTCGCGCTCCATCCTGGGCAGCACCTCCATCACGCTGCAGTTCGACCTGGACCGCAACGTGGACAGCGCCGCGCGCGATGTGCAGGCCGCCATCAACGCTGCGCGCACGCTGCTGCCCACGGGCATGCCCAGCAACCCGACCTACCGCAAGGTCAACCCGGCCGATTCGCCCATCATGATCCTGGCGCTCACGTCGGACCTGCTCACCCGCGGGCAGATGTACGACGCGGCCTCTACCGTGCTGGCGCAAAAGCTCTCGCAGGTCGAGGGCGTGGGCCAGGCCACGGTGAGCGGCGGCGCGCTGCCCGCCGTGCGGGTGGAGCTGGACCCGGTACGGCTCGCGTCCAACGGCATCTCGCTGGAGCAGGTGCGCAGCGCCATCGTCAGCACCAACGCCAACCGGCCCCTGGGCGCGGTGGAGCGGGAGGACCACTACTGGCAGGTGGCCACCAACGACCAGGCCCGTGTGGCTGCCGACTATGCCCCGCTGGTGCTGCGCTGGAAGAACGGGCAGGCCGTGCGCCTGCAGGACGTGGCTGATGTGGTGGACTCGGTGCAGGACGTGCGCAACTTTGGTGTGGCCAACGGCAAACCGGCGGTGCTGCTGCAGGTCTACAAGCAGCCCGGCGCCAACATCCTCGAAGCCGTGGAGCGCGTGCGCTCGCTGCTGCCCGCGCTGCAGGCGTCCATCCCGGCGGCCATTGATATCGAGGTGGTGTCCGACCGCACCCCCACGCTGCGCGCGTCGGTCAAGGAGGTGGAGCGCGCGTTGCTGATTGCGGTGGCGCTGGTGGTGCTGGTGGTGTTCCTGTTCTTGCGTAATGGGCGCGCCACGCTCATCCCCAGCGTGGCGGTGCCGGTGTCGCTGGCCGGCACGTTTGGCGTGATGTATTTGGCGGGCTACACGCTCGACAACCTCTCGCTCATGGCGCTCACCGTGGCCACGGGCTTTGTGGTGGACGACGCCATCGTGGTGCTGGAGAACATCATGCGCCACATGGAGCGGGGCAAGACCGCGCTGCGAGCCTCGCTGGACGGCGCGCGCGAGATCGGCTTCACCGTGGTGTCGATGAGCATCTCGCTGATTGCGGTGTTTGTTCCCATTTTGTTCATGGGCGGCATCGTGGGGCGGTTTTTCCGCGAGTTTGCCATCGTCATGTCCTCGGCCATCCTGGTGTCGATGGTGGTGTCGCTCACCACCACGCCCATGATGTGCGCGGCGCTGCTCAAGCCCCACAGCCCGGCCCCGGCACGGCGCCGGGGCTGGGCGGCGGCCTTCAGCCATCGGCTTGGTCGCTGGGTGGACCGTATCCAGGTGCGGGGCATGCGCCTGTACCGCCGCAGCCTGGCCTGGTGCCTGCGCCACCAGCCCGTGGCCTTGCTGGCGCTGGCGTGTGTGGTGGGGCTCAACGTGTACCTCTACACCGCCATCGACAAGGGCTTCATGCCCGAGCAGGACACCGGGCGCATCTCGGGCTTCATCCGGGCCGACCAGGCCACGTCCTACCAGGCCATGGAGCAGCGGCTGCAGCGTTTCCTGTCCATCGTGCAGGCGGACCCGGCGGTCGAGCATGTGACCGGCTTCACAGGCGGCTGGCAGCGCAATGCGGCGCAGATGTTCATGACCCTCAAGCGCGGGCCCGGGCAGGAGAGTTCGGAGGCCGTGATAACGCGGCTGCGCGAGCAACTCAAGAACGAGCCGGGCGCGCGCCTGTTCATGGTGCCGCAGCGTGACATCCGCATTGGCGGGCGGCAGAGCGGTGCCTCGTTCGACTACACCCTGCAGGCCGACGACATTGGCGACCTGCGCACCTGGGAGCCACGCATCCGCCAGGTGCTGAGCCAGCTGCCCGAGCTGGAGGACGTGAACAGCGACGTGCAGGACTTTGGCCTGCAGACCTCACTGGTTATCGACCGCGATGCGGTCACGCGCCTGGGCCTGACCATGGCACAGATCGACGCCACGCTGAACAACGCCTTCGGCCAGCGCCAGGTGGGCGTGATCTACAACCCGCTCAACCAGTACCGCGTGGTGATGGAGGCCGCTCCGCGCTACCTGCAGAACCCCGAGACGCTGCGCGGCTTCTTCTTCGTCAACAGCCAGGGGCAGCAGATTCCGCTCACGGCGTTTGCGCGCATCACCACCACCAACACGCCGCTGTCGGTCAACCACGACCGGGGCACACCCGCCAGCAGCATCAGCTTCAGCCTGGCGCCGGGGGTGTCACTGTCGCAGGCTACTGAGGCGGTGAACAACGCGGTGGCCGAGCTGGGCGTTCCGGTGTCGGTGCGCGGTTCGTTCAGCGGCACGGCGGGGGCGTTTCAGGACGCGCTGGCGGGCCAGCCGTTGCTGATCCTGGCGGCCATCATCACCATCTACCTGGTGCTTGGCATGTTGTACGAGAGCCTGGTGCACCCCATCACCATCCTGTCCACGCTGCCGTCTGCGGGGGTGGGCGCATTGCTGGCGCTCATGCTGTTCAAGACCGAGTTCTCGCTCATCGCGCTCATTGGCGTGATCCTGCTGATCGGCATCGTGAAGAAGAACGCGATCATGATGATCGACTTTGCCCTCACGCGGCAACGCCAGCAGGGCGAGCCGGGCCGGGCGCCCGTCACCGCAGCGCAGGCCATCTACCGCGCATGCAACCTGCGGCTGCGCCCCATTCTGATGACCACCGTGGCCGCCATCTTTGGGGCCCTGCCACTGGCCCTGGGGCGGGGCGATGGTGCCGAGCTGCGCCAGCCGCTGGGCATTGCGATTGTGGGCGGCCTGCTGGTAAGCCAGTGGCTCACGCTCTACACCACGCCGGTGGTCTATGTGGCGCTCGACCGGCTGCGCGCGCGCGTGCTGCGTGCCGTGCAGCGGCGCCGCAAGCCAGCGGGCGCCGTGCCTGCTGGCCCGGTGGTATTGCAAGGAAACGACGGATGACCTCTTTCACTTTTTCACGCCAGGTCACCTGGCCTGCGGCGCAGGTCAGGCGGGCTGCCATGCCTGCGTTGCTGGCCAGCGGCCTGTGGCTGGCGGGCTGCGCGCAGACGCCGCCGTACGAGCGGCCCGCCGTGGACATTCCGGCCGCCTACAAAGAGCAAGCCGCCGCCCAGGCCCAGGGCATCTGGAAGCCCGCGCAGCCGCAGGCCTCCACCGCCTTGCCCGAGACCTGGTGGACCGTGTACGGAGACGCCGTGCTGGACCGCCTGCAGCAGCAGGCCGAGGCCAACAGCCCCACCCTGGCGCAAAGCGCCGCCCGCCTTCGCGCGGCCCAGGCGGCCGTGACCAGCAGTGGCGCAGCGGCCTTGCCCACCGTGGGGGCTAATGCCAGCAGCAGCCGTGCGCGCAGCGGCACACAGCTGTCCAGCCAGGGCGACGGTAGCAGCACCGCCCGCATCAGCACCAGCCATTCGCTGGGCCTTACCGCCAGCTGGGAGCTGGACCTGTGGGGGCGCGTCTCCGCCGGGGTGAGTGCGGCCCAGGCCAGCGCCCAGGCCAGCGCCGACGATCTGGCCGCTGCGCGCCTGTCGCTGCAGGCGGCCGTGGCGCAGACGTATTTTTCACTGCGCGCGGCCGAGGCCCAGGCGGCGCTGCTGGGCGAGACGCTCAAGGCCTACGACCGCAGCTGGGAGCTGACGCGCAACCGCCAGGCGGCGGGTGTGGCCTCCAGCGCCGATGTGGCCCAGGCCGAGGCGCAGTACAAGTCCACCCAGGTGCAGCTGCTGGAGGCCCAAACCACGCGCAGCCAGCTGGAGCACGCGCTGGCCGCGCTGCTGGGGCAGGCGCCTGCCGCCTTTGCGCTGGAGCCCACCGCTGCGCTGCCCGCACCGGCCGATGTGCCCCAGGCCCTGCCGTCTGACCTGCTGCAGCGCCGTCCGGACATCGCTGCTGCAGAACGCCGCGTGGCGGCGGCCAACGCGCAGATTGGCGTGGCGCGCGCGGCGTATTTCCCCACGCTCACGCTGTCGGCAGCGGGCGGATACCGGGGGGCGCCGCTGGCGGATCTGTTCAGCGCGCCCAACCTGTTCTGGTCGCTGGGGCCGGCGCTGGCGGCGTCGATTTTTGATGGCGGCGCGCGCAGTGCGGCCGTTGAGACGGCCCGTGCCAACCACGCGCAGGTCACGGCCGCCTACCGCCAGACGGTGCTGACCGCGCTGCAGGAGGTGGAGGACAACCTCACGGCCGCCGCTGCGCTGGCGCAGGAGGAACAATTGCAGCGCGAGGCCACCGCGGCCGCCCAGCGTGCGCTGGACGTGGTGGAGAACCAGTACCGTGCGGGTACCGTGGGCTACCTGAACGTGCTGGCGGCCCAGACCACCGTGCTGTCGTCGCAGCGCAGCCTGATCGACGTGAAGAGCCGCCGCCTGACGGCCGTGAATGCGCTGTTGAAGAATGTGGCTGGGCGCTGGGAGGCGCTGCCGCCCGCTTGAAACCGGCCTGAATAGTGAGCGAGGTTACATGGCCTTGAACAAGTGCGCGTAGAGGCGGCTCACCGGCAGCCGCTCGGGCCGCCCGCGCAGGCTCAGATGCTGTTTGCCCGCCTCGTCGCGCGTGACGGTGGCAATGGCCGTGGCGCGCACCAGGGTGCTGCGGTGCACCTGCCAGAACTCCTGCGGGTCGAGCTGCTCGATCAGCTCCTTGAGCGCGGTGCGGATCAGGTATTCACGCTCGGCGGTGAGCACGCGCACGTACTTGTCGGCCGCCTCGAAATACACCACCTCTGCCACCGGCACCATGTGGATCTGCGTGCCGTGGCTGACCTGGATCACGCTCAGCCGCGTGGCGGCAGCAGCAGGCGTGGCGGCGGGTGCAGTGCCCACGCCGGGCGCGCCCAGCAGCGCGCGCAGCTGGGCCATGGTGGCTTCGAGTTCGGGCGAGGGCGACGCTGCCGAAGGTGCAGCGGGGGGTGCGCCGGTGGCTGCAGCGGCTGAGGCGCGCTGCGCCAGCAGGCCCTGCACCTTGGCCACGGTGCGCGCCAGCCGGTCGGCCTGGATGGGTTTGAGCAGGTAGTCCACCGCCTGGGCTTCAAACGCCTGCACGGCGTACTGGTCGTAGGCGGTGGCAAAAACCAGCGCCGGAAAGGGCAGGTCATCCGGCCATGCATCGGCCAGTTCGGCGGCCGCCTCGATGCCGCTCTGGCCGGGCATGCGGATGTCGAAGAACAGCACGTCTGGCCGCAAGGCCAGCGCCTGCCGCACCGCCGAGCGGCCGTCGCCCACCAGGGCCACCACTTGCAGCTCTGGCCATGCGCGGGCCAGGTCTTGCTGCAGGGCAGCGGCCAGCAGCGGTTCATCTTCGGCAATCAGGGCGCGTGGGACGGGCTCTGTCATGTTGTGACGGCAGATTTCAAGGGAAAAGTGACGGTAGCGCTGGTACCGTTTGGCTGAATAGCTATCAATTCAAGAGCGCCTGCGGCGCCGTGCAGCGTGGCCAGGCGTTCGCGCACCTGGGCCAGGCCAAAGCTCTGGCCGGGGCCTGGGGCGGGCAGTGTGGCGGGCAGGCCTGCGCCGGTGTCTTGCACCTCGATGACCAGCAACGGGCCGTGGGGGCTCTCCTGGGTGGTGGCGCGCACGGTGATGTGGCCGCCTTCCACCTGGGGCTCCAGCCCGTGGCGGATGGCGTTCTCCACCAGCGGCTGCAGCAGCAGGGGCGGCACCGGCACATCGCGCAGGGCCTCGGGCAGGTCCAGGGTGTAGGCCAGGCGCGGTCCCATGCGCACGGCCATCAACTCCAGGTAGTCGCGCAGGCGCTCAAACTCCAGGGCCAGCGGGTGCTGGGTGCTGCGCGATGCGCTGAGCGTGGCGCGCAGGTAGGCAATCATGCGGTCCAGCATGTGCTGCGCCCGGGCCGGGTCGGTGCCGATGAGCACGCGCAGGTTGGCCAGGGTGTTGAACAGCATGTGGGGTTCCAGCTGGGTCTCCAGCAGCTTCAGGCGCGATTCGCTGGCGTGCATGCGCGCCTCGGCCATCTTGCTCTCCAGGTAGGCCGACTTGTTGACGGCGTAGAAGTAGAACGTGCCCACCAGCCCCGCAATGGCCGTGATCAGGATGGATGTGCGCTGGTCTGCACCGGAGATCAACGCCCCCGGCGGATAGAAGTGAAAGTAGTGCACGCACAGCGCGTCGGCCAGCAAGGTGCCCGCCAGGTAACCCACGACGATGCCCACCAGAACCAGCGCAATGCCCTGCCAGCCGTGCGGCCAGCCGGTTTCGGCGGCGGACGGTATCAGCTCGCGCCCCAGGTCGATGATGGCCCAGGTGAATGTGCCGATCAGCACCGAATACACCACTGGCGGCCCGTAGGGCTTGTCGGGCATGAAAGTGCACTGGATGGTGGCCACCACCAGGGTGAACGCCACCACCTGCAGGTAGTGCCGCAGCTTGCTGACCCCGTTGAACTCGCGGTGCAGCTTCATGGCCGGTCTTGGCGGCGCTGCAGGGCCTCGCGCTCGCGCTGCACCGTGCGCTCGCGCAGACCGCTGCCGGTGCCCAGCAAAAACACCGACACCCCATGCAGCACCAGCCCCAGCCCCCAGCCCAGCAGCGGGTACACCGACCACGGGCGCGTGCCAAACGCATAGCGCGACATGGCAAAGATGAGGGCGTTGACCAGCACGAAGGCCAGTGCATGCACGTACCAGCCCAGCTTGGCGTTGGCGCGGCGGCGGGCGAGTCGGTCGAGGTCTTCGGGTGTCATGGGCATGGAGCTTGGCATTCTAGGCGGCGCAACGGACGCGACAACGCGCCAGCGTGGGCGTGGTCAGGGGCGTTGCGGCGGCGTCGCCGGTTTCAGCGGCTGCAGATGCTTGGCAAAGAACGCCACGGTGCTTGCATCCACCTGCGGCAGCACGCTGCGGTCAAAGCCGGGCGGATCGCCCAGCAGCTCGCGGGTCAGGTCGTTCATGCGGTCCAGCGGCGGCATGGGCGACAGCATGATGCCGTGGCTGCCGTCTGGCAGGTCGGCAAGGTGGGTGCAGCGGTCCTGGCACGCGGCCAACACGGCACTGCTGTGAAAGCGTGGAATCTGGTTGACGTCCTTGCCCGCGGTGATCAGCCCCAGCGCGATGCGGGGGCTGGCCAGGCTGCCCATGTCGAAGTCGGCCGCAAACGGCACCACGGCCACCGTGGCCGCCACGCGCGGGTCGGTGTGCGCATACAGCGTCTCGTCGCCGAAGCGATGGCGGATGATGGCCAACGCCACGGCCTTTTTGATGCCGTCCAGCCAGTTGCCGTGCAGGCGGGTGGTGAAGCCGACGCAGGATGAAAAATCCTCCGCCAGATGGGCCTCGCAGTGCTGCTTGAAGCGGGCGGGAGACCATTGCCCCCCGGCAAACACCAGGGCGGTGTGGCCCCCGGCCGAACCACCGAACACGCCCACCTTGTCCAGCGCCAGCAGCGGCGCCAGGCGCGCATCCTGTGCGACGGCATCCACTGCGCGGGAGACCTCGGCGGGGCGGCGCTTCCAGCTCTCCGGGCCGGGGGTGGAGTGGTCTTTGTAGTTGTCGCCCGCATGCTCGGGCAGGGCCACCACAAACCCGGCCTGCACCAGCGCACGGGCCAGATCGGTGTGCACCCAGGGGCTGCCGCCAGAGCCGTGCGACACCACCACCAGACGGCCGTTACCCGCCACGGGTGTGCCCTGCCAGGCCAGCTGCAGCGCAAAAGGGCCGCGCTGCACGGGCTGGTCGGCCTCTTGTGCCGGATAGAACACCGTGACGGGCCCGTCCCCCTGTTGCCCTGGCAACTCTGCGAGACCCACGCCTGCATGGGCGGGGCTGGCTGTGATGACGGCTGCGGCCAGCAAGGCCAGGCACCAGGCCATCCAGGTTTTTGTCATGGCCGTGTTTTTGTCGGGAGGAGTCATCATCAGCCGATCAGCGGGGGTTTTGCGCAGCAGCCAGTCGGTCGCGTTCCGCCTGCACCATGCGCTCGTGCAGGTCGCTGCCACCCGCAAGAACGAACACCACCACGCCATGGATGGCCAGGCCGATGCCCCAGCCCAGGGCCGGGAACACCGCCCAGTGCCGCCCGCTGCCCACCGACAGTGCGACCAGCAGCAGGTTGACGAGCAGGTACACGCTGGCATGGATGTACCAGCCCATTTTGGCCCCAGCGCGGCGGCGGGCCAGGCGTTCGATGGGGTCGGTCGTGAGTGTGTGGTTGCGCATGGGATGCTCCTGTGCAGAGGGATGGTTATGGGGGGCTCAGGCGGTGGCCGGCGATGTGGCCAGGGGGGCGCTGCGTTGCACCAGCTTCCACAGCCGCAGTGCGCGGGCCGCAAACAGGCCGTTAAACACGCCATACAGCGCAGCAATCTGCAGCGCAAAGCCGCTGTCACGGGCCAGCGCGGGTTGCAGGGCCAGTTCCACCCCCACGAGGTATTTGGTGAGGAAGATGCCCAGGATCAGGGCCAGCGGCATGGCGCTGCCTGGAATGTAGAAGCAACGTGACTTGCTTTCGTACAGCGTGCCCTGGGGCGCCGCAGGTTGCAGCCACAGCGCCACGCCGGCAATCAGCACGGCTGCAGCCAGCCAGGCGACCACCGGCAGCAGGGCCTGGCCTGCGGCGCCAAAGGCCGAGACGATGCCGTACACCGACAGACCGGTCATAGCCACCGGCATGACCATGGCCCGCACCAGGCTCACGTTGCGGGCCAGCAGCTGGCTGCCGCCCAGCCAGAGCAGACCGGCCAGCAGGGCCCAGACCCAGTAGGGCGTGTTTTCGATGATGCGACCCAGCATCTGGGGTTGTTGGACAAGAAGGTTGAGCAGCATGGTGGTCGTCCTGTAAACAATGAAGGGAGGGAAGGGGGGTCAGATCAGTCCGAGTGCGGACCAGACCGTGTGGCCCAGAAAACGCCCTGGCAGCAACGTGAACACCCCGGCGACCACGCAGGCGCCGATGTAGGTGCGCTGCATCATCTTGCGGTGGCCCACGACGTTGCGGCGGGCCAGATAGACAAAGGCCATGACCAGCATCCCCAGCGTCACCGGGATCAGCAGGTGAATGAGCCCAAAGCTGCCCAGGCGGGGCCCGCCGCCGCCGGAAATGAAGAGGGCCGATACGGCTGTGGCGACCATCAGGGTCACCCAGGCGTAGCCGGCCGCGCGGTGAATACGGGGGCGCTGCGTGGCGCCTTGGCGGGCCCAGAGGGCAATGGGGCCGATGGCAACGGCCGCCAGGGCGGCGGCCATGTGGATGGCGATGACGGGTGTGATTTGCATGGCGGGGGCTCCTGGCGGGTTCGATGGGGTGGACTGTGCCGGGAGCCCCCAGAGGCAGCCAGTGCCTTGCGACGAAATGCAGCCTTCGGGCCGTGAAATGCACGGGCGTGGCGTGAGTTGCGGGCCGTTTTTGCGCTGAAAGCGGCCCGCACAGGTGACAGAAGGGCCCCGCCGCCCGTTGCGCCAGCACGCCCGGCGGATAATCCCGCTCCTATTTGCAAGGAGTGCGCGTGGACGTTGTATTGCTGGTCAAGGCCGCCATCATGGGGGTGGTCGAGGGGTTGACGGAGTTTTTGCCCATCTCTTCCACCGGGCACCTGATTCTGGCCGGGTCGCTGCTGGGGTTTGACGATGCCAAGGCCAAGGTGTTCGACATTGCCATCCAGACGGGGGCCATTTTTGCGGTGATCCTGGTGTACTGGGCCAAGATCCGCTCCACGCTGGTGGCCCTGCCCACCGAGCGCCAGGCGCAGCGGTTTGCGCTCAACGTGTTCATCGCCTTCGTGCCCGCCGTGGTGCTGGGGCTGCTGTTTGGCAAGGCCATCAAGGCGCACCTGTTCACGCCCGTGGTGGTGGCCAGCACTTTCATCATCGGCGGCTTCATCATCCTGTGGGCCGAGCGGCGGCCGCCCTCGGCCACCCGCATCCATAGCGTGGACGCGATGACGCCGCTCGATGCGATCAAGGTCGGGCTGGTGCAGTGCCTGGCGATGATTCCGGGCACGAGCCGCAGCGGGGCCACCATCATCGGGGGCATGCTGCTGGGCCTGTCGCGCCAGGCGGCCACCGATTTTTCGTTCTTCCTGGCCATTCCCACCCTGATCGGGGCCGGGGTGTACAGCCTGTACAAGGAACGCGCGCTGCTGTCGGCTGCCGATATTCCACTGTTTGCCACAGGGCTGGTGTTCTCCTTCCTCAGCGCATGGCTGTGTGTGCGCTGGTTGTTGCGCTATATCAGTACCCACAGCTTTGTGCCGTTTGCCTACTACCGCATCGTGTTCGGTGTCATTGTTCTGGTGACTGCGTGGACGGGCTGGGTGCAGTGGGCCGACTGATAATCGGGCCATGCGTTTCACTACCGGTCGGGTCTCCGCTTCCTTGATCTCCCTGCGGGCGATGGCGCTCGCGGGCTTGTGTGTCAGCCCCTGGGTGGGCGCACAGGGCTTGCCGGAGACTCCCGGCACGGACACAGCTGTGTCCGACAAGGCAGAGAGCCAGCAGGCCGTTGCGCCCAAATTCAACTACGCGATTGGCGCCATCGTGGGCAGCAGCCCCGACTATGCGGGTGGCGACGGCCGCAAGAACAGCCTGCGGCCCGCCTGGGCCATCGAGTACGGCCGGTTTCGCCTGAGCACCTCGCGCGGCAGCGCCTTCATGGGCCATGGCCTGGGGCCCCGAGAGTCCGGCGCCAGCGCCACGCTGGCGCAGAGCGACCGCTTCAGCCTGAGCGCAGCCTTGCGCATCGACAAGGGCCGCGATGGGTCGGATGCGCCCATTCTGGTGGGGCTGCCGTCGGTGCGGTCCACCCTGCGGGCGCGGATCAGCGCAGGCTATGCCATCACCGACCGCTGGGCCGTGGGCGCCGGGGTCTCGCAAGACATCCTGGGCCGTGACGGTGGCGCGCAGTGGTCCACCAGCATTGGCTACACCTGGCCCGTGACGGAGCAGACCAAGGTCAGCTTCGGGGCGGGCGCGAGCTTTGGGGACCGCACCTACCTGCGAGGCCATTTTGGGGTGCCTGCGGGCAGCAACAGCCCCTTGCCCGCGTTCGAGCCACGTGGTGGGCTGTACAGCGTCGACGCCGGGGTGGAGGTGATGACGGCGCTCAACCGGCACTGGGTGGTGCTGGGCGCGGCCCGGGTGTCGCAGTTGCAGGGCGATGCGCGCCGCAGCCCGCTGACCGTGCAGCCGGTGGGTTACTCGGTCTCGGTGGGCTTGGCTTATCGCTGCTGCCGCTAGGCCGTCCCCGGCGGCAAGGGTTGGCTGGGAGAGGGAGCGGCTGGCGAAAGTGCTAAGCTGCCGCTCACAGACAGTTACGCCCAGGCGGCCGCACCCTGTGCCATCACCCTCTCAGGGTGCCTCTCAGGGTATGTGAGGCCGCCTCTTCGCTGATCCTCTCCCCCATTGGGGTATTGCCGCATGACGCCAGAAGCGCCTGAGTTGTCCACGCACCCGGAGACCGCCCGCCAGAAGGTGTGGTCCAAGGCAGACCTGCTGGATGTGATCACCCGCAGCGCGGGCGCCACCATGGCTGTGATCGACCGCAGCCTGTCGATGATCTATGTGAACGACGAATACGCGCGCTGGTTCGGCACCGTGCCGGAGGAACTGGTCGGCAAGACGCTGGTGGAGGTCTATGGCGAGCAGGATTGCGCCCGTTTCATGCCCTTTGTGGACCGCGTACTCAGCGGCGAGCGGGTGCAGTACCAGCGCATGCTGCGAACGCCTTATGGCTTTGACGAGTGGCGCACCATCTGTCTGACGCCCTGGCACAACCCGCAAGGCGCGATCGACGGTTTCATCACCACGGCGCTGGACGTGCACGAGCTTCAGGTCACCATGAATGCGCTGCGCGCTGCCAACCAGCGCCTGTCGTCCCACATGGAGAACAGCCCCCTGGCCGTGGTGGAGATGGATCACCAGCTGCAGCTGCTGCATTGCTCGCAGCGTGCGGTCCAACTGCTGGGCTGGCTGCATGTGGCGGGGTTAGAGGGGCGGCTGCTGACGGACCTGCTGGCCCCCGCATCGATGGACGACAGCCTGCAGCAGGCGCTGCAGCGGCTGCAGTCCGGCCAGGAGTCGCAGAACCGGGCCGAGACCTGTTTTGTGCGCAGCGATGGCACCGAGGTGCACTGTGAGTGGTTCAACTCCGCCCTGACCGACGCAGACGGCCAGGTGACCTCGATCATGGCGCTGGTGCAGGATGTGTCCGCCAAGATCCAGATCGCGCGGCAGCAGCACTACCTGGCCAACCACGACTCGCTGACCGGGTTGCTCAACCGCGCTGCTTTCCAGGGGCGGCTGGAGCAGTCGCTGCTGCATGCGCGGCACACAGACGGCTCGGTGGCGCTGTTGTTCATTGACCTCGACGGGTTCAAGCACGTGAACGACGCCGAAGGCCACCGCGCGGGCGATGAGGTGCTGCGCATCGTGGCCCAGCGCATTGCCAGCACGGTGCGTGCGGGCGACACCATGGCGCGGCTCGGGGGCGACGAGTTTCTGGTGATGCTGGACCGCGAGGTGACGCGTGAGGTCACCGATACCATCGGCCACCGCATCATCGACGCCCTGCAGCAGGGCATGACGGTGGACGGACGCGAGCTGCGCATTGGCGCCAGCATTGGTGTGGCGGTGTACCCCCCGCTGGAGGGAGACATCGACGCGCTAATGAACCGCGCCGACCAAGCCATGTACGCAGCCAAGCGGGCAGGTAAGGGCCGCCTGCATTACGCGCAGACGGCCTGATCTACCGGGCTTCTTACCGTGCCCCTCGGGGCAGGTGCATCACCTCACCGCATCACCGCATCACCGCATTGGCGCGTTACGGCAGCCGAATGCTTTGCTGGAAGTGGAAGAAGTTGCCAGGGTCGTAGGCCGCCTTGATCCGCTGAAGCTGCGGGTAGGCGGGGCCCCAATAGGCCGAGGCAAAGTCGGTCAGCCGCGCATCCGGATAGTTCTGGTACACGTGGCCGTTCAGGAATGGCCGCACCAGCTGCATGAAGCCGTCGAGCCAGGCTTCCATCTGGGCGCGCTCCGCCGGATTGCGCCAGAACACATCCACCACCAGGTCAGCGTCCACATTGCGATGCACAAAGGCGCTGTCGCCCACCGGGTAGCGGTTGATGGCGCCCCCGTAGGGCTCCAGATACGCCAGTGACCAGGGGTTGGGCGAGGTCTTGAAGTAGTCGATGATGCGTTGCCAGTCGGCGGGCGAGAGCCGGGTATTGATGTATCCGCTGGCCTTGGTTTCGGCGATCCCGTCCGGCAGGTTGTCGGGCAGGGTGTAGGGGTGGTCCTCCAGCCACACGTTCATGTCGGGGTAGGTGCCGGTCTTGTCCACCAGCAGCTGCGCGCTGGGGATGGCCATCAGCGGTGCAATGGCTGCCAGCCCGTCCTCGCGGCTGCCGCAGAACATGCCCTGCACCATGTACACGGGCACACCGTTCTGGAAGCCCAGGTTCATCATGTAGCCCAAGGCGTCGGGCGCACCGGTCTTCATGTAGCCTGCCTGCATCAGCGTGAGTACCTGGGTCGCGTGCACGGCGTCCCAGCTGATGGACCAGGCCCACACCTGGTCCAGCCGCTGCATGCGGTAGGTCACCTGCAGCACCACGCCAAAGTTGCCGCCCGTGCCGCCACGCAGGGCCCAGTTGAGGTCGGGGTGCTCCTGCGCGCTGGCGGTGACGATGGTGCCGTTGGCCAGCGCCACACGGAAGGAGTCCACCAGATCGCTCTGGATGCCGAACGCGCGCGAGGTGTAGCCGTAACCGCCGCCTTGCACAAAACCCCCTACGCACACGCTGCCACAGGCGCCCGTGGGCACATGCCAGCCCGTGTGGTTCATGGCGCCGTTGAAGTGATCGAAGTCGGTGCCGGGCAGCACGTGCACGCGTTCGCGCGCAGGGTCCAGCACCACGCCCTGCAGGTCGCTCAGGTCCACCACCATGCCGCTGTTGACCGAGTAGCCGGCCGTGCTGTGTCCGCCACAACGCACGGCCACCCACACGCCGTAGGTGCGGGCCACGGCCAGGCACTCCAGCACATCGTTTTCGCAGGCGCAAAAGACGATGATCTCCGGGTACGACTGGAAGGCCGGGTTTGACTCCTGCCGCGCTGCGTTGTAATCAGGGCTGGAGGGCAGCACGATGCGCCCGACGATCCGCGCCTCCAGCGCGGCCACCGCCTCCCACGTGAGCACCGGTGCGCTGGCCTGCGCCGCGCTCAATGCCGGCTGTCTTGCCGCCAAAGATAAAAAGTGCGCGACGCGTGCGTCTTTGGCGAGGCGGGCCGAACTTTTGCGATGGGCCATGGCGAGCGATCCTTCAAGAAGTTGCGAAGCCCCGGGTGTACCGGAGCCGGATCGCTTTGACCAGAGGGAAATGGCAGGCGCATGTTGTCGGCCTGCATCCGTGCCTGCGGGGCCGGGCCGTCAGGTAGAGGACAGTGCGAGGTCGCCCGTGTTGCGCCGCAGGCAGAACTTGCCGCCCTGTTTGCCGCTGTACATGGCGGCGTCGGCCAGTTTGAGCAGGCCAATCGCGTCAGTGCTGTCGTGTGGTGCGATGGCGTACCCAATGGTCAGACCAATCTCCACCTGCACGTTGTTCAGCGAAAACGGCGACCGGAACGCGTCCAGCAGCTTGTGACCCAGCTCCTGTGCCTGTTGCAGGCTCTGCAACTGTCCGGCCATCACCACGAACTCGTCCCCGCCCAGGCGCGCCACCAGGTCGCTCTGGCGCACATGGCCCTGCAGGCGCCGTGTCACGGCCACGAGCAGTTCGTCGCCCACGTCGTGGCCATGCTGGTCGTTGACGGGTTTGAATCCGTCCAGGTCCATCACGTACACCGCGAGCATTTTTTCAGAGCTGCACCGCGAGAGTGCGGATGCAAGTGCTATGTTGAGCCCGCGCCGGTTGGGCAAGCCGGTGAGCGGATCGGTGTGGGCCAGCGAGCGCATCACGTCGCGCTCGCGGTTGGCGTCCAGTGCCTCCAGGCGCAGGGCCTTGGTGCGCAGGCCCAGCACGCGCATGAACAGCAGCATGTCCAGCGTGGCGCCAAACTGGAAGGAGTGCAGGGTCCAGAAGTTCACCGGCACCCAGCCCTGGATCACGCCGATGACCGTGGCAGTCGCCAGAAAGTACACCAGCCAGGCGAGCAGCAGGGTAGAGCCAACTGGGTCTCCCAGCCGTGCGCGGCGCACCGCCCCCGGGATGCCCATGAGCGCAGGCACCAACCCCAGGATGCTGACGATGCCCGTCACTGCGCGGGTGCTGAGCAGGTCGAGGGCATATAGCGCGGCCAGCACCACGCACAGCACAGCACCGCCCCGCATGCTGCGCAGCAGCCGGCTGCGGGGCCGGTCACCGGCCAGGGCCTGGCTGATGAAGAGAAAGGAGCCGCAGGTGGCCGTGAGCGCGGCCAGACTGGCGGCATGCAGCTCCACCCAAGGCATGTCGCGCCACAGGTATTGCGTGCCCAGGCCGAACAGGTGCAGAGAAAACAGCAGGCTGCCCGTGATGAGCAGTGCGTACTGGATGAACAGAACGTCCCGCAGATTGAGCCACTGCGCCAGGCTGTAGATCAGCAGGCACAGCGCCAGCCCCGTGAGAATGCCCTGCAGCATCTGCTCGTTCAAGGCCTTGCTGTGCCAGGTGGTGGGTTTGTTCAGGGTGATGGGCAACACCATCGCGCCCCGGGTTTCCACACGCAGCAGCAGCTCGTAGGCGTGCCCTGGCAGCATGGTCAATGGCAGGGCGTGCGTGCGGCTGCGCAGCGGGCGCTGGGTGTAGGGCTGCAGGCTGCCCAGCGTGGCCTGCTGGGTGACGTGGCCGTCTGCAGCCAGGTACACCTCGATGCGCTGCAGCACGGGATAGTCGATATCCAGCACCCACAGGCCATTGGATGCCACCGGCACGGTGACCGGGATGCGCACCCACACCGGTTCCGCCCGCACGCCCAGGGTGCCGCTGGTGCCGGGTGGGGTTTGAAAGCGGGCCAATTCCGCAAGAACATCATTCACGAGCAATGTGCCGGTGGGGTCTGGCAGCACGGTGACTGCGGGCCAGGCCTCGATGGAGAGCAGGTCATCCCGCAGTTCGAGGGGCGCAGCCCGGGCATTGGTCGGGAATGCTCCCATCAGCAGACACAGTCCCGCCAACAGGCAGACCGCACGCCACCAGCTTGCCAGAACCGGGCGGTGACCAAAGCCACTGAAGCGCGTGTAAGTCATGAGGTCAGCGCCAGTTCGCCCGGATTGCGGCGGATGCAGTGTTTGCCGCTCTCCTTGCCTGCATACATGGCGGCATCCGCCAGCCGGACCAGATGCTGCGCATCGTCGCTGTCCAACGGTGCCAGTGCGTAGCCGATGGTGAGGCCCACCTGAATGGACAGGTGGCTCAGCCGGAATGGCTGTTCAAACGCATGCAGCAAGGATTGCCCCAATTCCTGGGCCTGCTGGGGGGTGGCCAGTTCGCGCGCCATGACGATGAACTCGTCGCCGCCCAGGCGGGCTACCAGGTCGGTGTGCTGTCGCACGTTGGCCTCCAGCCGATGGCCCACGGCCACCAGCAGGTCATCGCCCACATCGTGGCCATAGGTGTCGTTGACCGGCTTGAAACCGTCCAGGTCCATGAGGTAAACGGCCACCAGTCGTTGGGGACTGGCCTGTGCCAGCGCCGACTGCAGCGCCATTTGCATGCCGCGCCGGTTGCTGAGCCCAGTGAGCGAGTCGGTGTAGGCGAGTGAGCGCATGGTGTCGCGCTCGCGCAGCGCTTCAGAGGCCGCGTGGCGCAAGGCGGCAGAGCGTTGACCCAGCACACGCAGGAACAGCAGCATGTCGGCGGCGGCGCCGAGCTGGAAGGAGTGCAGCGTCCAGAAGTTGACCGGCAGCAGGCCTTGCACCAGACACACCATGGTCACGGCCGCCGCGAAGTACGCGACCCAGGCCGCGAGCAACGTGGTGCTGACGGAGTCCCCCCGGCGTGCACGTGCTATGGCAATAGGCAGGCTGATGAGCGATGGCAGCGGGCCTAGGACGCTGATGATGGCGGTGGTGGTTCGGGGGTTGATCAGATCAACCAGGAAGGCCGCGAGCAGCACCAGGCTCAGCACTGCGCCCGCCTGCATCACCCGCAGGAACCGGCTGTGGGGCATGTGGCCCATGAGCGCATGGCCCATGAAGAGGAACGAGCCCGCAATGGCCAGCAGCCCTGCCGCCCCTGCGGCGTGGACCTCGATCCAGAGCTGGTCGCTCCACAGGAATTGGGTCCCCACACCGAAGAACTGCAGCGAGAACCCGGCGCTGCCCACCACCAGCATGCAGTAGTAGAGGAACAGCTTTTCGCGCTGGCTGGCCCACTGGGTGACGCTGTAGACCACCAGGCACAGGGCCAGCCCGGCCAGCACCCCCTGGAACATCTGCTCGCGCAGAGACCGGTGCACCAGATAGGGCGCCTTGCTCAGGGTGATGGGCAAGATCATCGCGCCCGACGTCTGTACGCGAATCAGCAGCTCATAGGGCGTGTCTGCCGCCAGGTCCAGCGTCATCGCAGGGGTGCGGCCGCGCAGCGGGCGCTCGGAGTAAGGCCGCAAGTTGCCCAGCGCCGCGTGCTGAATCAGCTGGCCTTGCTTGGTGAGGTAGATGTCGACTTCATTGAGCACCGCAAAGTCGATGTTCACGATCCATTCATTGCCCGACGCCACGCGCGACATCAGCGGCACCCGCAGCCAGATGGCCTCCTTGCGCACACCCAGGCTGCCGCCCCGGCTGGGGGGCTCGGCGAACTCGGGCAGACGTGCCAGCGCGTCCTGCACACCCCATTGCTGTGAAGGGTCGGCCAGCAGGGTGGCTACCGACCAGACGTTGACCGGACGGGCATCGGCGGGCAACACGAGCGGGCCGGGGGCTGCGGCCCGCGCGGTGGCGGGCAGGGCCAGCACGTGCCAGATTGCCAGTAACAGCAGCCACAGCAGAGGGCGTGGGAGTGTGGGCCGACCAGGGGGCAGGGCGTTGCAATGCATCGTCGTCATGCCAGTGCTGCCGTGGCGGGG
>ERZ778025.1281-NODE-1281-length-19625-cov-6.568523_pt1 | contig 19625 bp, 20 predicted proteins | sample MGYA00375755_ERZ778025 | MGnify/ENA primary metagenome ERZ778025 (study PRJEB29350, sample SAMN05389825) | bioreactor metagenome | isolation source: Thiocyanate bioreactor | place: South Africa: University of Cape Town | collected 2014-03-17 ... | reverse complement strand
GATGTAGGTGAAGATGTCCGCCAGGATCTGGCAGGGGTGGTATTCGTTGGTCAGGCCGTTGATCACGGGCACGCGCGAGTTGGCGGCAAAACGCTCGATCTTGCTTTGCTCGTAGGTGCGGATCATCACCAGGTCGGTCATGCGGCTGATGACCTTGGCGCTGTCCTCGATGGGCTCGGCGCGGCCCAACTGGCTGTCGCCCGTGGTCAGGTGCACCACACTGCCGCCGAGCTGGTACATGCCCGCCTCAAAGCTCACGCGCGTGCGGGTGCTGGCCTTCTCGAAGATCATGGCCAGTGTGCGGTCCACCAGCGGGTGGTGCTTTTCGTAGGCCTTGAACTTCTTCTTGATGAGCGCGGCGCGCTCGAACAGGTAGGCGTACTCGTCGGCGGTGAGGTCGGTGAACTGCAGGTAATGTTTCAGCGTCGTCATGGCAGTGGGACTATTCTTCATTCAGCCAGGATGGCTTTGACCAGCGGGGTCAGCTTGGCGACGATCTCGTCGGCTTCGGCGGTGGTGAGGATCAGCGGGGGCACCAGGCGAATCACGCTGTCGGCCGTGACCGACAGCAGCAGGCCTGCCTCAGCCGCGCGGCCAATCAGTGCGCCGCAGGGCTTGTTCAGCTCAATGCCCAGCATCAGGCCCTGGCCCCGGATCTCCTTCACACCGGGCAGGCTGCCCAGCTCGCGCTGCAGCGCCGCCTTGAGGTGCTCACCCACCGTGGTGGCATTTTGCAGCAGGCCGTCTTCTTCCATGATACGAATGGTTTCGACCCCGGCGCGCATGGCCAGCGGGTTACCGCCAAAGGTGGTGCCGTGGTTGCCGGGCTGCAGCACGTTGGCGGCCTTGGGGCCCGCCACCACCGCGCCAATCGGCACACCCGAGCCCAGGCCCTTGGCCAGTGGCATCACGTCGGGCACGATTCCGGCCCACTGGTGGGCAAACCACTTGCCGGTGCGGCCCATGCCGCACTGCACTTCGTCGATCATCATCAGCCAGCCGCGTTCGTCGCACAGCTTGCGCAGCTGCTGCAGGTATTCCACGCGCATGGGGTTGATGCCGCCTTCGCCCTGGATGGTCTCGAAGAACACGGCCACCACGTTAGGGTTGCCTTCGGTGGCCTTCTTGATGGCTTCGATGTCGTTGAGCGGCACGCGGATGAAGCCCTCGACCAGCGGGCCGAAGCCGCTGTAGATCTTGGGGTTGCCGGTGGCCGACATGGTGGCAATGGAGCGGCCATGGAAGGCCTTTTCGTAGACCACGATCTCGGGCTTGGCGATGCCCTTGTCCACGCCGAACTTGCGTGCAATCTTCAGGGCCGCCTCGTTGGCCTCCAGGCCAGAGTTGCAGAAGAACACGTTCTGCATGCCCGACAGCTCCACCAGCTTGGTGGCCAGCTGCTCTTGCAGGGGCGAGTGGTAGTAGTTGGAGGTGTGGATCAGCTTGGTGATCTGGTCCTGCAGCGCGGGCACCAGCTTGGCGTGGTTGTGGCCCAGCGTGTTCACGGCAATGCCGCCCAGGCCGTCCAGGTATTCCTTGCCATTCACGTCCCACACGCGGCTGCCTTGTCCACGGGCCAGCGCGATCGGTACGCGGCCATAGGTGTTCATCACGTGGGGCGAAGCGGCCTCAATGAAAGCGGTCATGCGGAAATCTCCAGACGGTGCAGTGGCGAAAAAACGAGTCACGATTCTAGGGGGAGCAGGGCGACGGTCTGTTGACGATTGCGCATCACTGCAATGCACCTTGCTAGCCGACTTTGGCCCGCTTGGTGGAGCCTGGCATAGGGATTAGAGGGGTAGCTCTTATATAAGAGTTAGAATGTCGCGCTGCGGTGCAGCATGCAGTGATCCTGCGTCTGAACCCTCACTACCACTCCAATCCCCGATGGTTTCCCCCTCCTCCAAAGAAGTCTTCATCCAGGGCATCACCCACGACGGGAAAACCTTTCGTCCCAGCGACTGGGCCGAGCGGCTGGCCGGGGTGATGAGCAGCTTTCGACCCGGTGGAGCCAGGCCGGGCAGCCACTTGAGCTATTCGCCTTGGTGCATTCCCACCACGCTCAATGGCGTGAAATGTGTGGTGGTGCACCGCGACCTGCAGGGGCACGAACCCATGGCCTGGGACTTCGTGATCAATTTCGCCCGCGACAACAACCTGCAGGTGGCCGAGGCCTGCCTGCTGCCCGACGTTCCCCCGCTTCCAAAGCCCTGAGGGTGTGCCTGCCGGGGCGCTGACGGCGGCCTGCGCGCGCCGTGGAGCCCCTCAATAACGCACGATGAGCGCAACGATGCCGAGGAACGCAGCCACCGCTGGTTCCATGCCAGGCAAGTTGATCACAAGCTCCCGTTTGAAGGTGATGGCCGACCTCTCCCGGATACATCCCAGCGATTGTCCGGTGGACAGGTAGGTGACGGGGAAGTTCTTTGTGAGCCAGCCGGAGGATGTCCCGACCTCGATGTCCGCTGGCTGCGTCATCACGATGCGCGGCAGGCGCTGACCGGCGCTATGGCCCAGAACGTCTGCCTGGGCGTGGATGGATTCGTCGGTGGTTTCGAGCGTGTAGCGGATATCGCTGACGTACCCCCGACTCAGGTAGCAATGCCGTACCCTCCAGGCCTGGCCATGCAAGGTCATCTGAATGTCGCCCTTGGCGGCATCTTCGGCGTTGAAGAAGCGCAACCGGGCATTTTTGGCCTGCGCAAACCACGCATAGTGGAATCCGCCCAACACCAGGCTCTCGGTGTCATCCAGAAACTCGTAGGCAAAACCATCCAACGCTGAATTCTGACGCAGGATCATGGGGCCTCGTGGAGTGGGGGGTATTGCCGGGCAATGTAGCCGGTTGCTATGTGGACGCCCACAACGAAAAAACCGCCCGAAGGCGGTTTGTTCGTTTTTTGCTGGCAGCGCACCCGTTACAAACGGCGAACGGCAGGTGCCGTTCGGGCTGTTTGCCTGCCGGGGCAGGCGATGAATTGATTAAGCGGCTGCGGGTGCCAGGGCTTTCACCTTGGCAGACAGACGGCTCTTGTCGCGAGCAGCCTTGTTCTTGTGGAAGATGCCCTTGTCAGCCACGGTGTCCACCACGGCTTGCATCTTGGCGAACAGTTCGGTCGCCTTGGTCTTGTCGCCAGCCAGAACAGCCTTTTCGACGTTCTTGACAGCGGTACGGTATTTGGAACGCAGCGAGGTGTTTGCAGCGTTGATCTTGACGTCCTGACGGACGCGCTTGCGGCCCGACGCCAGGCGCGGGTTCTTCTTCTTGGGTTTTGCGGATGCCATTGTTTAGTTCCTTGGGTCTGTGGATGATGCCAGCAAAGCCCACGATTATAGCCCAGAGCCTTTCGTTGCGCCACTGCGGCAACACTTCACGCCCACTTCACCCACTTCCTGCTCGCCTCACACGCACCGTTCACAGTGGGTGATCCACTCCCTCGTGAAGGATCGTCCTTTGAAGATACCGTCGCCCTCTGGGCCAGCCCGGCTTGCCGCAGGTGCGCGCCTGCAAGCGCATACACTCCCGCCGGTGTCACTGTTCAAAGCCGCCTCCACCGTTTCCCTGTTGACCCTCGTCTCCCGCATCACGGGGCTGGTGCGCGAGTTGCTCATGGCCTCCGTCTTCGGCGTCAGTGCCATGACGGACGCTTTCAATGTGGCGTTCCGCATTCCCAACCTGTTCCGTCGCGTGCTGGGCGAGGGCGCCTTCAGCCAGGCCTTTGTGCCGGTGCTGGCCGCCACCCGGGCAGAGGAGGGCGACGACGGCGCCAAGGCGCTGATCGACCACGTAGGCACCTTGCTCGCCTGGACGCTGCTGCTGCTGTGCATCGCCGGTGTGCTGGGCGCGCCCTGGATGGTGTGGGCCATGGCCAGCGGCATGAAACAGTCCCCCCAGGGTTTTGATGCCGCCGTCACGATGACGCGCTGGATGTTCCCCTACATCGGCTTCATGTCGCTGGTCGCGCTGGCGGGGGGCATTCTCAATACCTGGAAGAAGTTTGCGGTGCCCGCCGCGTCGCCGGTGCTGCTCAACATTGCCCTCATCCTGTCCATCACGCTGGGCGCTCCCTTGTTTGCACACCACGGCATCGAGCCCATCTATGCCCAGGCAGCGGGCGTGATGCTGGGCGGTCTGCTGCAACTGGGCATTCAGGTGCCTGCGCTGCTGCGCCTGGGGTTGCTGCCGCGCATTGGCGTGCGCTGGGCGGCCATCCGTGCGGCCTGGGCCGACCCCACCACCCGCAAGGTGGCGCGCCTGATGCTGCCCGCCTTGCTGGGGGTCAGCGTGGCGCAGGTCTCGCTGCTCATCAATACGCAGATTGCCTCGCACCTGGCCACGGGCAGCGTGAGCTGGATCACCTACGCCGACCGCTTGATGGAGCTACCCACCGCGCTGCTGGGTGTGGCGTTGGGCGTGGTGCTGATGCCGCAGCTGGCCAGCGCCCGAGCCAAGCAAGACGACGAACGCTATTCGGCCATGCTCGACTGGGGGCTGCGGCTGGTGGTGGTGCTGTCGGTGCCCTGCATGGTGGCGTTGCTGGTGTTTGCCAAGCCGCTGGTGGCTGTGCTGTACCACTACGGCGCCTTTGCCGACCGGGATGTGCAGCAGACCACGCTTGCGCTGGCGGGCTACGGGGTGGGCATTGTGGGCATCGTGGCCATCAAGGTGCTGGCGCCGGGCTACTTTGCCAAGCACGACATGCGCACCCCCATGCTGATTGCGGTGGCGGTGCTGGTGTTCACGCAGATGATGAACCTGGTGCTGGTGCCCTATTTGCAGCATGCCGCGCTGACGCTGTCCATCGGCGTGGGGGCGGTCATCAATGCCACCTGGCTGCTGGTGGGGCTGCTGCGGCGTGGCAGCTACCGGCCGCTGCCGGGCTGGGGGCGGTTTGCCCTGCAGGTGGTGGCGGCCAGCGCCTTGCTGGCCGTGCTGCTGGCTTGGGGTGCGCAGCATTTCGACTGGGTGGAAATGAAAGCGCAGCGCCTCCAGCGCATCGGCCTGCTGGCCGCGATGATGGTGGCCGCTGCGGTGCTGTACTTTGGCGCCCTGTGGGCCGCCGGCCTGAAGCTGCGCCAGTTGCTGCGCCGCTGAGCGGCAGCGGCCCGCCCGGCGCCCGAAATACCCTGCAAAGCCCGTGCTTCTGTGGCTTGACGCCATGGCAGCGGCCCCTTACAAAGCTGCCATGTCCCTGAGCCTTTCCGTGCCCACCTCGCTGGAGTACTTTGCATCGCTGGTGCAAAGCGACGACCACTTTCCCTTGCTCGAAGCGGCCGCCAGCCTTGCGCAGGATGAGTACCCCGAGTTCGACGTGCAGCAACTGCTGGGCGATGTGGATCAGCTGCAGGCCCGCATCAAGCGCCGCCTGCCTGCCGATGCCCCCGCACTGCAAAGGCTGCGCACGCTTAACCAATTCTTTTTTGCCGACCTGGGTTTTGGCGGCAACATCAACAACTACTACGACCCCGAAAACAGCTACCTGAACGCCGTGCTGCGCACGCGCCGGGGCATTCCCATCAGCCTGGCCGTGCTGTGGATGGAGCTGGCGCAGGGGCTGGGCCTGCATGCACGGGGCATTGCGTTCCCGGGGCACTTCATGGTCAAGGTGCTGCTGCCCAAGGGCCAGGTGGTGCTGGACCCGATCTCGGGCCAGTCCCTGAGCCGCGAGGAACTGGCCGAGCGGCTGGAGCCCTACAAGCGCCGCAACGGCCTGGTGGACGACTACGACGTGCCGCTGGGCTTGTACCTGCAGGCGGCCACGCCGCGCGACATCATTGCGCGCATGCTGCGCAACCTCAAGGAAGTGCACCGCACCCAGCAGGACTGGCAGCGGCTGATTGCCGTGCTGGACCGGCTGATCGTGTTGTTGCCCGAAGCCTGGGGCGAGCGGCGCGACCGGGGGCTGGCGCACGCCGAGCGCGGCAACACGGCCGAAGCTGTGGCTGACCTGGAGGCCTATCTGGCCCACAGTGAAGACGGGCTCGACCTGGACCTCATCGCTGACCGGCTGAGCGCGCTGCGCAACGCCAACGGGTGAACCCCGGCGGCTGACTCTCCAAGCAGTTTTAGAACGGCGCGCTGTCTGCAGGCAGCGCTGCCTGCAACTGCGCTACCTGGCGGCGCAGCTCGGTGTTCTCCGCCGTCAGCTCTGCCACACGCAGGCGCAGGGCGTGCAACTCGTCGGTGTTCCCTTCGGCACTGCTGGCCGGTTCTGCATGGGCTTTGTCTTCTGACGGCGCCTCTTCGCGTGGCTTGCGCTTGCTGAGCTCGCGCACGCGTTTGGCCGCCTGCTTGAGTTCGTCCTTGCCGGCCACTGCGGCCGCCACCTGTTCCTCGGCGGGCAGGGTGGCCACAGCGGCTGCGGCGTTGATGGAGATGGTGCCGGACTTGACGGCGGCCACCAGCTCGGGCGCCGCCTGTTTCTGGATCTTTTCGATCATCACCACCTGGCTGCTGCTCAGCCGCGCGGCCTTGGCAATGGCCTCGCGGCTGTTCAGCGGGTCGGGAGCGGGCAGGGCGGCTGCGGCCTCGGGCACATCAGCCGCAGGGGTGGCTTCGGTGGTCTCCGTGGCGGTGGCTGCGCGCGCCTTGCGCTCGGCCATGATCTCGCGCTTGCGCAGGGCCAGCACGCCGCGCTGGAAGTCGGACACGCTGCGGCGGCCGAGGTGCTGGTCGATCATCCACAGGTGCACGTCTTCCATCGACTGAAAGCGCGGGTTCTGCACGGTCTGGAACGGCAGGCCATGCTTTTGGCAGATGCCGTAGCGGTTGTGCCCGTCCACCAGCACATCGCCCCACAGCACCAGTGCGTCGCGGCAGCCTTCGGTGAGGATGCTGCGTTCCAGCGCGTCGTGTTCGTCGGGGGTCAGGGGTTCGATGTAGGCTTTGAGTTCTTCGTTGACGACGATGTTCATGGTGGCAGGCGGTCCGGGGAGCTGGGCAAGGGGCGGCATTGTAGTGGGGCTAGTCTCCGGGCCTGTCGTGCATCGAACCTGCCGAACAGCCTCACCTACTGATCGCGCGTGCCCCGCAGGGCCAGCCAGCCCGCCACCGCCGTGAAGGCCGCCACCACGGCCACGATGATCCAGAAGCCGTGGCCGTTGTCTGCCAGCGGCACACCGCCCACATTCATGCCAAACAGGCCGGCCAGGATGTTGATGGGCAGGGCCAGCACAGTCACCACCGTCAGCACAAACAGGCTGCGGCTGTTGGCCTCCTGCACGCTGGCGGCAATTTCCTCCTGCAGCAGCTTGATGCGCTCCTGCAGGCCCTGCATGTCGCGCAGCACCACAGAGAACTCTTCGGTCGAATCGCGCAGCTCCTGCGCATCGTCGGCGCCCATCCAGGCTGGTGGGTGCTGCAGCAGGCGGAACAGCGCAGCAGGCTCGGGGGCCAGCAGCCGCTGCAGCCGCACCAGCAGGCGCCGCAGCACGCCCAGCCGTGCGCGCTTGTGGTCCAGGCGGACTGCCAGCAGTGCGTCTTCCACATCGTCGATGCGTTGTGTCACGCCCCGCACGATGTCCACGAGGCCGGACGCCTGTGTGCGCATCAGTTCGGCCAGCAGCGCCACGCTAGAGCACGGGGCATTGCCGCTGCGCACTGTGGTGCGCAGCGCATCCACCGACCGCAGCGGCCGTGTGCGCCCCGTCACCATCAGGTGCGGCGCTACGCTGGTCCACAGGGTGGCGATGTCCGAGGGCTCAAACGCAAAATCAAAATGGGCATCGTTGAGCACCGCGATCAGCGTGTCATCGTCGCGTTCGATGCGCGTGGAAACCGAGCGGTCCTTGAGCGCATCAAAAAAGGCTTCGGGTAGATGGGCGTGCCGCTCCATCCAGCGCACCGCCTGCGCGTGGCTCAGGTTGAAGTGCAGCCACAGAAACTGGTCTGCTGGCGCAGCACCGGCCTGTAGGCTCGCCAGCCACTGCGCAGCCTGGGCCGAATCCACCTCCTGGGGTGGGGTATCGGTGCCCAGCAGATAGCCGCAGATCAGCCCGGCGGCGTCTGCGCCGTAGTTCTGGCTGGCACTGGCGGGGAAAGGGCTGGACAAAGGCGGGGAGTGGTCTGCGGTCGGCACGGCCTCGCATGCTGGCCTGTGGTTGTGACAGCGTTGTGACGGATCACGCCAGTGTCACGGCGCTGTCACTGCACCGGTTCACCATCGCGCATCTGTTTTGCACGACCGCCGGATGGTTGCCCATGTTCCACAACAACGCCCTCGACACACAGGAGCTGATGCAACGCATCGCCAACGACCTCATTGACAGCTATGACGAGGAGATTGAGCTGGAGATCGAAGACCGCGAGGTCGATGACATCGGCGCCCCCAGCCCCGGCGACAAGCTGGCGCGCCAGCAATATTTCAAGGACCTGTTTCGCCTGCAGGGCGAGCTGGTCAAGCTGCAGGATTGGGTGCAGCACAGCCGCCAGAAGGTGGTGATCCTGTTCGAGGGGCGCGATGCGGCGGGCAAGGGCGGTGTCATCAAGCGCATCACGCAGCGCCTGAACCCCCGCGTGGCCCGTGTGGCCGCGCTGCCCGCACCCAACGACCGCGAGCGCACGCAGTGGTACTTTCAGCGCTATGTGGCGCACCTGCCTGCGGCGGGCGAGATGGTGCTGTTTGACCGCAGCTGGTACAACCGCGCTGGCGTCGAGCGGGTGATGGGCTTTTGCACCGACGACGAATACGAGGAGTTCTTCCGCACCGTGCCCGAGTTTGAAAAGATGCTGGTGCGTTCGGGCATCACGCTCGTCAAATACTGGTTCTCCATCACCGACGAAGAACAGCACCTGCGCTTTCTGGGCCGCATCCACGACCCGCTCAAGCAGTGGAAGCTCAGCCCCATGGACCTGGAAAGCCGCGTGCGCTGGGAGGCCTACACCAAGGCCAAGGAGACCATGCTGGAGCGCACCCACATCCCCGAAGCACCCTGGTGGGTGGTGCAGGCGGTGGACAAGAAAAAGGCGCGCCTGAACTGCATTGCGCACCTGCTGTCGCAGTTGCCCTACCAGGAGGTGCCACATCCGCCCGTGGTGCTGCCCGACCGCGTGCGCAACCCCGAATACCTGCGCCAGCCCGTACCTGCCAGCATGTACGTGCCAGAGATCTATTGAGATGGAGGCACCCGGCGGGCTGCGCGGTGGGGGCGGCTATCCGTCCTTCAGCAGACCAATGGTGGCGATCACGTCCCGCACCTTGAAGGGCTTGATCAGCACCCGCCGCACCTGCAAGGCCTTCATCTTCACGGCGGTGGACGCATCCACCTGGGTGGTGGTCACCGCCACCGGCACATCGGCGCTGACGGCCAGGGCGTCGTTGCGCACCTGCTCCAGCAGGGCGACAGCCTCCTGCTCTTGCTCGTCCAGCGAGACGATCACGCCCGCATAGTTCTCTTGGCTCAGCCGCTGCTGGGCCATGCGCACACTGTTCACCTGCCGCACCACGGGCAGGTTCAGCTGGCGGGCCGTGGCCACGATGATGCTGCCGGTCAGCGAACTGGGTTCGACCAGCAGGATGTCCTGGGAGCTGCGGTCGCTCATGGGGCTGGGGCTCCCTGTTCGCGCCGTACCAGCTCTTCCACCGCCAGATCGCGCAGCGAGCCCAGGATGGCCAAGTCGATGTCGTCCAGGGTGCGCGGCTTGTTGTCGATGAGACACAGCGTGCCAACGTTCTGCCCGCTCGGCAGCTTGAGCGGGGCGCCGGCATAGAACTGAATGTGGGGTTCGCCCGTCACCAGCGGGTTGTCGATGAAGCGCTCGTCCTGGTTCACATCGGGCACCACCATGATGTCGTCCTGCAGGATGGCGTGGCCGCAGAACGAGATGCCCCGCGAGGTCTCGCACTGGTCCATGCCCACGCGGGACTTGAACCACTGGCGGTCGTCGTCGATGAGCGAGAGCAGCGCCGTGGGCACGTCGAACTCCTGCGCGGCGAAGGCTGTCAGGCGGTCAAACCGCTCCTCGGGGGGGGTGTCCAGAATCAGCAGCTGGCGCAGGGCCTGCAGGCGATCGGGCTCGTTGGCGGGGCGGGGTGGTTCTTGCATGGTGGCGGCCCGGCGGGTGGTGCGGCAAAGGGCTTGATTATGGGCGGGTGCCGTGTCGCGTGCATCGCGCGGCATCACGCAGGACGGGCCCCTCAGTGGCTGCGCGCATTGCCCTGTGATGGCGTGCCGCCGCGCCCGAACTGGTGCCAGGCCCGGCGCAGCTGCGTGTCGGAGCTGAAGCCTGCCATCAGCGCCGCCTGCGTCACGTTCTGGCCGGACCGCAGCGCGGCCTCGGCCGTGGCCAGGCGGATGCGGCGCAGGTATTGCAGCGGTGCGATGCCCGCATGTTCCAGAAACAGCCGCGTCAGATGCCGGGGTGAGGTGTGGGCCACCTCGGCCATCTGCGGCACGCTCCAGTCGGCCTGGGGTTGTTGCCCCACGGCGTCCTGCACGCGGTGCAGGGCCGGGTGCAGGTGGTTGCGGTGGTGCAGAAAGGGCGAAAACTCGGGGTCGTTGGGCCCCCGGCGCAGCGCCACCACCATGGCCTGTGCCACTTGGGCTGCCAGCGCGGGGCCGCAGGTGTCCGAGATGCGGTGCAGCAGCAGGTCGATGCCCGTGGTCACGCCCGCGCTGCTGTACACCGCGCCATCGGCCACAAACACGCGGTTGGCCACCACGTCGCAGCGCGGGTCCACGGCGGCCAGTTCATGAAGGTGCTGGTGGTGCGTGGTGGCGCGGCGCCCCGTCAGCAGGCCGGCGTGGGCGGCCAGCACCGAGCCCGCGCACACGGTGATCAGCTCCAGCTGTCCCGCCACGGGGCGCAGCCCGCGCAGCCAGTGCAGCAGCGCGCGGGCTTCGTCACCATCCACCGCGATATGTTGCCCGGCCAGCCCCACCAGCACCACCCAAGCGGGGCTGGGCAGGGTCGCGGGCAGCGGCTCCAGCTGGGTCAGCACGGCGCCGACCGACGAGACAGACTCGGGCGTGGGGCTCACAAAGTGCTGCACAAACCGCTCAGGCTGGCCTTGCTTGGCCAGGGTCTGGTTGGCGATGCGCAGCGCCTCGGCCGGGCCCGCCCAGTCCAGCACCAGGCTGCCCGGCAGCAGGGCGAAATAGACGTGGATGGGAGAGGGGACCGGGTTCGGCATTGATGGCGTTGAGTGGCTAAAAGCGTTTCATGGCTGAGGGTTCCAGGGCGTGTCCATCTGGCGGGCCGTGCGCTCGGACAGCGCCGCGCCCAGCAGCCGGGTGACCAGATGCAGGCTCATGTCGATGCCCGCGCTGATGCCAGCGGATGTGACGAGCGCGCCCCGGTCCACCCAGCGCAGATTCTCCAACACGTCGAGCGCGGGGTACTGCGTGCGCAGGTCGGCAACGTCCTCCCAGTGCGTGGTCGCCGGGCCTTCGGTCAGCACCCCGGCTGCGGCCAGGATGAAGGCCCCCGTGCACACCGAGGCCGTGATCTGCGCGGCCCCAGCCGCCTGGGCCACCCAGGCGCGGGTGGCGGGGCAGGCGGCAGCGGCATCCACCACGCCGCCGGGCACGATGAGCACATCGGGTGCGGCGGCGCTGACAAAGTCCGCATCGGGCAACACGCGCAGGCCCGCGCGGGCGCGCACCGGGGCCATGCTTCGGGCTACGCACTGCACCACAAACGGTGCAGTGGCGTCGGGGTGCTGCCGCTGGTGCATGCGGCTGGCGGTGGTGAAGACCTCATAGGGCCCGCCCAGGTCCAGGGCCTCCACGTCATCGAACACCAGGATGGCGACCTGCAACGATTGAGCGCTCATGCGGCCGCCCGGTCCAGCGCCTGCTGCACGGTGCACAGCGTGGCAAAGCGGCCCTGCAGCACGGTGGCAGTGCGGGTCTTGATGTCGGCCGCTGCCAGCACCTGGCCGTCGGGCTGCACCATGTCCCAGGTCAGGGTGGCGTCGGTCACGTAGTCCACGTCCCAGCCCAGATCGGATGCGTGACGCGTGGTGGTTTCGCAGCACTGTTCGGTGCGAATGCCGCTGATGATCAGGCGCTGAATGCCATGGCGCGTGAGCCACACATCCAGCCCCGTGCCCACCAGCGCGCTGTGGCGCGACTTGGTGAAGGTGGCCGCAGACTCGAAAGGCACCAGGCCATCGAGCGCGCGCACCTGGCCGGAGGCCTGCGAGAACGGGTTCTCGGCCACTTCGGGGCCGTCGCTGTGGAACACGCGCAGCACCGGTATGCCCTGGGCGACGCAACCGTCAATCAGCGCGTTCTGCGCCTGCAGGTAGGCGGGCAGGTCGCGTTCGGTGAAGAAGGGGCGGTGGCGGAAGGATTCCTGGACATCAATCACTATCAGACAGGTTTTCATGGAAGGCTCGCGGAGGCAGTGGTTGGGATGCGCTTATCTTCCTTGCGTAGCGAGCCGATGTCCGAACCGCCGAGGACAGGATTCGATCAATTTCAGCCATCAGCATTTTGCTTGCGAGGTGGCCTAGCTGTTGCCGCTTGCCGGGTGGGGTGGCCTGGGTTGCCGCTGGAGGGTGGTTTAAGAAAAAAACAGCCTCAAGCGCTAGTGAATCATGCCCTGATAGCTATAAAAAAAGTAGCAATTCGCCAGGCATGGCAAGAAGCTGTTAAGGTGACTAGGGTTTTCCCTGTGTTTTGGACATCGCCCGCACGCCCTCCTGCCTATGCCCCGCCGCTCCCGCCTGTTTTCCCTGTCGTCCCTGGCACGGGCCTACCAGCGCAATCTCAAGGCTTTTGCACGTGTGGCAGGGGCAGCCAGCAAGCCCGTGCGGGCCAAGGCGGTGTCAAAGCTGCGCGCTGCACCGCGCAATAGTGCGGTGGCCCCCGTGCCGTCCACCGCCCGTACGCCGCGCGCGGCCACCAAGCCGGTGCCGCTGCGGGGCGAGTGGATCTCTGGCGTGGCCCCGGGCCCGGCAGGGGCGCGGCGGTTCCATGCCTATGTGCCCACCGGGCTGGCCCTGCGCCCGGGCGAAAAGCTGCCGCTGCTGGTCATGCTGCACGGCTGCGGCCAGACGGGGCGGGACATTGCCGCCGTCTCGCGCATGAACCGGCTGGCAGCGCGCCATCGGTTTGTGGTGCTGTACCCCGAGCAGGAGCGCGTGGCCAACGCCCAGGGCTGCTGGAACTGGTTTGAACGCCGCAACGGCCGTGCCGAGGCCGAAGCCGCCACGCTGCTGGCCGCCGTGGACAAGGTGGCGCGCCGCCTGCCGGTGGACCTGGCGCGGGTTGCGGTGACCGGGCTGTCGGCGGGCGCCAGCATGGCGGTGCTGATGGCGGCGCTGTTCCCACACCGGTTCTGCGCCGTGGCCATGCATTCCGGCGTGGCGCCCGGCACGGCCGAATCGGCGGCCACCGCCCTGGCGGCCATGCATGGCCGCCGCGAAGCCCATCTGCCCGACCTCCCTGCGTCTACCGCTGCAGCCTCTCCAGTGCTACCGGTCGGCGCCCCTGCGGTCTTGCCCCCGCTGCTGATCGTGCATGGCGATGCCGATGGTGTGGTGTCCGTGCGCAACGCGGCAGCCACCGCGCAGCTGTGGGCCGGTGCTCTGGGTGCGCGGGCGGGGGCTGTGCGTACCTTGCAGCGGGGCCAGCGCTACCCCATGCGAGTGACCGAGTTCAAGACCCGGGGCCGCACCGTGGTGGCGCTGCGCGAGGTGGTCGGGCTGGCGCATGCCTGGAGTGGAGGCGCTGCCCAGCGGCCCTACAGCGACCCGGCCGGGCCCGATGCGTCTGCGCTCATCTGGGCCTTTGTGGCCCGGCAATTTGGAAAATAAGCAAGAAAATGGCCACAAGCGCTAGTGCGTATTGCGCTGGCTGCTATCAAAAGATGACTGATAAAGCCTGTAGCTGCCTCCTGGGTACGGAGCGCAACCGCGGGGTCACACCAGCCGAGCGGCCACCAGTTCCTTCTTGAGGTAGGCGTAGAACAGCGGCGCCGCCACCAGCCCCGCAGGGCCAAACACGGCCTCGGCCACGAACATCACGCTCAGAAGCTCCCACACGCCCATCTGGGTGCGGCGGCCCACCACCTTGGCGTTGATCACATATTCGGCCTTGTGGATCAGGATCAAAAACCCCAGGCAGGCGGCGGCCGCCAGCGGCGACACCGACAGCCCCACGATGGTGATCACCACGTTGCACACCAGGTTGCCCACGATGGGCACCAGCCCGGCCACGAAGGTGAAGGTGATCAGCACCGGCGTGTAAGGCAGCTGCAGCCCCCACACCGGCAGCACGAACAGCAGGAACAGGGCGGTGAGCAGGGTGTTGAACGCCGCGATCCAGAACTGGGCGGCCACGATCTGGCGGAACGCCTCGCCAAACAGCGTGATGCGCAGCTTGAGCTGCTGGGCCAGCGGGCCGCGCGCCAGCACCGGCGGGCGCACGGCGGCGAGCGCGCCGATGAGCAAGCCCACATAGGCAAACAGCACCCCGGCGAGCCAGGCCCGCCCCGCCATGGCCAGCGCACCGGCCTTGGCGCCCAGATAGCTGGCAATGATGCGCTGGATGTCGGCCACGCCCTCGGGCAGGTGGGAGGCCATGTCGGCGGGCAGCTTCAGGCGCAGCTCCAGCACCGTGCGGGCCATGTAGGTGAGCAGTTCCTGGTACTGCTGCGGTGCGCTGACCAGGTAGCCACGCGAATGGGTCAGGCCCAGCGCCAGAAGCGCCAGGGGCAGCAGCATCACCAGACCAGCGGCCGTGACCTGGGCCACGCGCAGGCTGGTGGGGGATGGGGCGGCTTGGCGCTGGATCCGGCCCAGCCCCGCTGCAAACCAGCCCGTGAGCGCCCGGGTGAGCAAAAAGCCCAGGCACACACACAGCAGGCCGGGCAGCAGGCCGCGCCACATCACCAGCAGCAGCGCAGCGGCCACCAGCAGATAGCTGGCCACCACGATGCCCTGGTTCATGGCGCGCGGCGGCAGGGTGGTGGGCGTGGGCTCAGTCGGCGCTGAGGGGGCGGGGGCTGGAGCGGGGCGCTGCGCCATGCGCGGTGAGGGGGCAGTGTTCCAGGCTGGGTATCAAGCCACCACCACGGCGGCGCCTTCGCCACGCGCTGCAATCGTGCCGATCGCGTAGACCTGCTCGCCGGCCGCACGCAGCGTGGCGGCCGTGGCGTCTGCGTGGGCCGCATCCACCACCACCACCATGCCGATGCCGTTGTTGAAGGTGCGGTTCATCTCGATGTCGTCGATGCCGGCCACCTTCTGCAGCCAGGCGAACAGCTCGGTCTGGGGCCAGCTGCCCTTCTTCAGGTGGGCGGCGGTGCCTTCGGGCAGCACGCGGGGAATGTTTTCGAGCAGGCCGCCGCCGGTGATGTGGGCCAGGGCCTTGATGGGGTGGGCGGCCAGCGCGGCGAGTACGTTCTTCACGTACAGGCGGGTGGGCTCCATGATGGCCTGCTTGAACGGCTTGCCGTCCAGCGTGGCGGGCACGGTGCCAGCGGCTTCGGCACGGTCAATGCACTTGCGCACCAGCGAAAAACCATTGGAGTGCACGCCAGCCGAGGCCAGGCCCAGCACCACGTCGCCGGGCTTCACGTCCTTGCCGGTCAGGATCTTGGACTTTTCGACCGCGCCTACGGCAAAGCCGGCCAGGTCGTATTCGCCCGCAGGGTACATGCCGGGCATTTCAGCGGTTTCGCCGCCGATCAGCGCACAACCGGAGAGTTCGCAGCCCTTGGCGATGCCGCCAACCACGGCCGCAGCCGTGTCCACGTCGAGCTTGCCGCAGGCGAAGTAGTCCAGGAAGAACAGCGGCTCGGCGCCCTGCACCAGCACGTCGTTCACGCTCATGGCCACCAGGTCGATGCCAACGGTGTCGTGCATGTTCCATTCAAACGCCAGCTTGAGCTTGGTGCCCACGCCATCGGTGCCGGAGACCAGCACGGGCTCCTGGTAGCGCTTGGGCACCTCGAACAGCGCGCCGAAGCCGCCGATGCCGGCCAGCACGCCTTCGCGCATGGTCTTCTTGGCCAGCGGCTTGATGCGCTCGACCAGGGCGTCGCCCGCGTCGATGTCAACGCCGGCGTCTTTGTAGGAGATGGGGGTGGAGGGGGCAGAAGAGCTCATGGATGGTGTGGTGCTGGTAGGCCCGCCGGGCGGGCTGGAATCCGGGGATTTTAAGGGGCACGCTTAGGCCCACCACCTCAGCCCTGCGGGGCGGGGGGCTTTGGGGTGCGGCCGTGCCGGGCAGATTGCACCAACACACCCGCCAGCGCCAGCGTGGCAAACAGCATTCCGGCACTAAACGTGGCGCTGGCGCCCAGCCGGTCCCACAGCAGGCCCGCCAGGCCGCTGGCCACCAGCAGCGCCACGCCGCTGACCAGGTTGAACATGCCAAACGCCGTGCCCCGCAGGTCGGCCGGTGCGGTGTCGGCCACCATGGTGGCCAGCAGCCCCTGCGTCATGGCCATGTGCAGGCCCCACAGCGCAATGCCCAGCCAGGCGGCGGCGCCCCGGTCGCTGAAGGCCAGCAGCGCATCGGCGGCAATCAGCACCACCAGCCCCCAGGCCAGCAGCGTGGTGTGGCGGGTGCTGTCTGCCAGCTTGCCCAGGGGGTAGGCGCCCAGCGCAAACACCACGTTCATCAGCACCAGCACCAGGGGCGTCCAGGCCAGGGGCAGGCCGCCCTGCTGTACGCGCAGCACCAGAAACGCCTCGCTGAAGCGGGCCAGCGTGAACACGGCGCCCAGCGCCACCACCCACCAGTAGGCGCCACCCAGGCGGCGCAGGTTCTCGCGGCGGATGGGGTTGGTGCGCATGGCGCTGGCGGCGCGCTCGGGCTCTTGCACGCCCACCAGCAGCAGGGCCACACACAGGGCCGCCGGAATCACCGCCACCCAGAACACGGCGCGGAAGTCATTGGCCCACAGCAGCATCAGCCCCATGGCCAGCAGCGGGCCCAAAAAGGCGCCCGCGGTGTCCAGCGACTGCCGCAGCCCGAACGCCGCGCCCCGCATGCCGGGCGGCGCCAGGTCGGCCACCAGTGCATCGCGCGGCGCGCCGCGGATGCCCTTGCCCACGCGGTCGATGAGGCGCGCGGTGACCACCCAGCCCACGGTGGGCGCGATGGCAAACAGCGGCTTGGACAGCGCCCCGAGCCCGTAGCCCAGCACCGCCAGCGGCTTGCGCCGCCCCCACCAGTCGCTCAGTACGCCCGAGAACACCTTGAGCACTAGCGCCGTGGCCTCGGCCGCCCCCTCGATGAGGCCCACGGCCAGCATGCTGACCCCCAGCGAGGTGACCAGGAACACCGGCAGCAGGCTGTGGATCATCTCGGACGACACGTCCATCAGCAGGCTGACGAAGCCCAGTGCCCAGATGCTCGCGGGCAGGCGCTTTGCGGGGGATGCGGGAGGTGTCATGGTGCAAGGCAGGCGAGGGTGGGGCCGAGCGGCGGCTCAGGCGGCTGGCAGCAGACTAAAATCGCGGCCATTGTCGCCCAGCTCCTGCCACGGAGCCGGTCGGTGACCACGCGCTGTACGCCACTTTGTCGCCGCGCCTGGCCGGAGTCATCGACGGCCCGGTGCCTTCCCACCCACTTGTGATGCCGCTGCTGACCCCCTTCCTGACCGCCGTTTCCGCACCTTCTGCCACGGTTCAGCCCGCGCTGTGCGGGTGCCGCGCATGACGATGAAGCAACTGGCGCTGGACATCGGCCTGGCCACCGGGCCCACTCTGGAGCGGTTTTTTGCCGGGCCCAACGAGGCCGCGCTGCAGCACCTGCGCCTGGCCGCCGGGGCAGGCAGCAGCGAAACCACGCGGTCGCCTGTGCCCACCTACCTGTGGGGCGAGCCGGGCAGCGGCAAGACCCATTTGCTGCAGGCCGTGCGCCAGGCCCTGCGCGAGCAGGGCTCCAGCGTGGGCTGGCTGGACCCCACGGTGGGCGAGCCGCCAGACTTTGACGAGCGCTGGGCCGCCGTTGTCATGGACGACGTGCATCTTTACGACACCGCCCAGCAGGCCACCGCCTTCAACTGGTTCGTCAACGCCATCAGCCCCGCCAGCGGCAGCCAGCGCTGGGTGCTGGCGGCGGGCGACCTGCCCCCTGCCGACCTGCCGCTGCGCGACGACCTGCGCAGCCGTCTGGGCTGGGGCCATGTGTTCCAGCTGCAACTGCTGGGCGAGGCCGAGCGCCGCGCCGTGCTGCGCCAGGAGGCCGACGCGCGCGGCGTGTTCCTGGGCGACGAAGTTATGGACTACATGCTCAACCGCTTTTCGCGCGACCTGGGCAGCCTGATGCAGTTGCTGGACCAGCTCGACGCGTTTGCCCTGCGCACCCAGCGCGCCATCACGATTCCGCTGCTCAAGACGATGCTCGAATCTGAATGAAGCCGCGCACCTCTTTTTGCCCTTTTTGCCCTTTGTGACACTGAATGACTACTGAATCTCGCCGCCTGCGGCTTGCGCTGTTTGACCTGGACCACACGCTGCTGCCGCTCGACTCCGACTACGAGTGGGGCGAGTTCACCATCCGCATCGGCTGGAACGACCCGGTGGAGTTCGCGCGCCGCAACGACGAGTTCTATGCCCACTACCAGGCCGGCACGCTCGACGTGCACGACTACGTGCGCTTTGCCACCGAGGCCGTGCGCCTGCGCGGGCCCGAGGCCGCAGCAGCGGCGCACCAGCAGTTCATGCGCGAGGTCATCACCCCCGCCATCAAGCCCCAGGCGCTCGACCTGATCCGCCAGCACCAAGCGGCGGGTGACGAGGTGCTGATCGTCACCGCCACCAACGAGTTCGTGACCACCCCCATCGCCCAGGCCCTGGGCGTGCCGCAGCTCCTGGCCGTGCAGCTGGTGCGTGATGCCAGCGGCTGGTACACCGGCGAGATCGACGGCATCCCGACCATGCGCGAAGGCAAGGTGCGCCGCATGGAACAATGGCTGGCCGAGCGGCAGCTCAGCTGGGCCGACGTGGAGAGCACGTTCTACAGCGACTCCATGAACGACGTGCCCCTGCTGGAGAAAGTGAACCACCCGGTCGCCACCAACCCCGACCCGCGCCTGCGCGCCCTGGCCCAGGAGCGCGGCTGGCGCATACTGGACCTGTTCTCGGCAGCCTCCGCCGAGCCCGCCAGCCAGACGGCCTCCTGACCCCTGCGCGCGCAGCCCCCTGATACCTCCCTACCCATGATCAAGAAGTTCATCGACAAACTGCTGGGCAAATCGACGCCCGGCACCGCGGGCGGCAAGCCCCATTTCGGCAAGCGCGAAGAGGTGCCTGCCAGCGTGCATGGCATCAACCCCGAACTGGTGGACCGCCGCGCGGCCGAGGTGGTGCAGACGCTCAAGGACGCGGGCTTCGAGGCCTACATCGTGGGCGGTGCCGTGCGCGACCTGCTGCTGGGCCTGCGCCCCAAGGACTTTGATGTGGCCACCAACGCCACACCCGAGCAGGTCAAGGGCCTGTTCCGCCGCGCCTTCATCATCGGCAAGCGCTTTCGAATCGTGCACGTGGTGCACGGCCGGGGCCGCGAGCACGAGGTGATCGAGGTCTCCACCTTCCGCGCCTACCTCGACAACAGCGCCGCAGGCCAGGTCAGCGGCAACGAAAAAACCTCCAAAGCGCAACTGGCGGGCATGCAGCACGCCGTGGACGCCAGCGGCCGCGTGCTGCGCGACAACGTCTGGG
>ERZ778025.1276-NODE-1276-length-19684-cov-5.542157_pt1 | contig 19684 bp, 20 predicted proteins | sample MGYA00375755_ERZ778025 | MGnify/ENA primary metagenome ERZ778025 (study PRJEB29350, sample SAMN05389825) | bioreactor metagenome | isolation source: Thiocyanate bioreactor | place: South Africa: University of Cape Town | collected 2014-03-17 ... | reverse complement strand
ACGATTTCCGGCTCGGGCAGCGCGGCGGGCGTGGTGACGATCGCCGACGGCGCGCATCTCGCGGCCGGCGGCGCGGGGGCGGGAACGCTCACCACCGGCGGACTGGTCCTGTCCGCCGGCTCGGTGCTCGACATGGGGCTCGGCACGCCGAACCTGGCGGGCGCGAGCGACCGCATCCAGGTCAACGGCGACCTGACGCTCGGCGGCACGCTGAACGTCACCGACCTGGGCGGCTTCGGCGTCGGCGTCTACCGCCTGATCGACTATAGCGGCACGCTCATCGACAACGGCCTGACGATCGGCACGTTGCCGGCCGGCGCGAACGCACCGCACATCAACCTGCAGACCTCGGTCGGGCAGCAGGTCAATCTGGTCTATGACAATATCGTTCCCGAGATTCAGTTCTGGGACGGTGCCGGCACCATCGCGAACGGCGCGGTCGGCGGCGGTTCGGGCAGCTGGACCGGGACGCGCACCAACTGGACCAACGCGAACGGCACGGCGAACGACAGCTGGAGCAGCCGCTTCGCCGTGTTCCAGGGCGCGGCGGGCACCGTCACGGTCGACGGCGCGATCGGCGTGACCGGCATGCAGTTCATGACCGATGGCTATGCGATCGTCGCGGGCACGGGCAGCCTGAGCCTGGCCGATGCGCAGACCAATATCACGCTGATCCTGGGCGGCGCCAACAGCTATGCGGGTGCCACCGGCATCGCCGGTGGCACGTTGCGCGCGGGCGTGGACGGCGCGCTGCCCAGCGGCACCAATGTGACGATCGCGGCGGGCGCGACGCTCGATCTCGCCGCCTCGCAGACGGTGGCCAGCCTGGCGGGCGATGGCCGCGTGACGCTATCGGGCGGCAGCCTGACCACCGGCGGCGGCAATGCCGACACGCGCTATGCCGGCACGATCAGCGGCAGCGGCGGGCTCACCAAGACGGGCAGCGGCACCTTCACCCTGGCCGGCGCGAACAGCTATGCCGGGGCGACGACGGTTTCGGCCGGCACGCTGCGGCTCGACGGCGGCACGATCGGCGGCGGCGCGCTCAGCGTCGCGAGCGGGGCGACCCTGGACGTCAACGGCGCGGCCGCATCGGTCTCGGGCCTGAGCGGCGCGGGCCGCATCCTGCTCGGCAGCGGTTCGCTCGCCGCCAGCATAGGCGCGACCAGCAGCTTCACCGGCGTGATCGGCGGCACCGGCAGCTTCGTGAAATCGGGCAGCGGCACGCTCACGCTGGGCGGCGCCAACACCTATTCGGGCGGTACGACAGTGACCGGCGGCACGCTGACGGCGGGCCTTCGGCACCGGCACGCTCACCGTGACGGCGCCGGGCGCGGTCAATCTGGCGAACTTCGCGACCACCGTGGGCGGCCTGGCCGGCGACGGCGGCATCGCGCTCGGCAGCGCCGTGCTGACCGTGAACGCCGCCGCGGCCTCCGCCTATTCGGGCGTGCTCTCGGGCACCGGCCGCCTGGTCAAGTCGGGCAGCGGCACGCTGACGCTGAACGGCGCCAACACCTATACCGGCTCGACGACGATCAACGACGGCCTGCTGGTGGTGAACGGCTCGCTCGCGGGAGCGGTGACGATCGGCGCGACCGGCCGCATCGGCGGCTCGGGCAGGGTGGGCGCGCTCACCGTCTCCGGCATCGTGGCGCCGGGCAATTCGATCGGCACGCTCAACGTGAATGGCAGCCTGACCTTTGCAGCGGGCTCGACCTATCAGGTCGAAGTCTCGCCCACCGGGCTCTCGGACCAGATCGTCGCCACCGGGGCGGTGACCATCAACGGCGGTGCCGTGTCGGTGTTGACCGGGGGGCAGACCAACTTCCTGCCGCTCACCACCTATACGATCCTTTCCGGATCGAGCGTGACGGGCAGTTTCGGCAGCGTCGTCACCGACCTTGCCTTCCTCACGCCCTCGCTGGTCTACAATGCGGCGAGCGTGCAGCTGCGCCTGCTGCGCAACGATGTCAGCCTGGGCGCGGTGGCGCAGACGCCGAACCAGATGGCGGTCGCCGCCGCGGTCGGCGCGCAGAGCTCGGGCGGGGTGTTCGACGCAGTGATCGGCCTCAACGCCGGCGATGCGCGCGGCGCCTTCGACCAGCTTTCCGGCGAAGTGTTCGCGGCGGGCATGACGGTGGCGGCGCGCGACGGGCATGACGCGGCGCGCGAGCTGATCGGCCGGATCGACGGGCCGCGCGAGCAGAAGCGGACGCTATGGATGGCGGGGGATGTCGGCCAGCTCAAGGCCGGCGCGCGCGACGGCCTGGCCGGGATCGAATCGAACCGCCGGGTGCTCGCGGGCGGCATCGAGATGACCGGCGACAATCTGCGCTACGGCTTCTCCTATCGCTATGCCAGCAACGATGTCCGCCTGGATGCGCGCGCCAGCGACGGCAAGCTGGTGAGCAATTCGGCCTTCGCTTATTTCGGCTATACGCTGCACGGCCTGCGCATCGCCGGCGGCCTCGGCTATTCGGCGAACACCTTCTCGACCGATCGCCGGGTGGCCTTTGGCGGCTTGGCCAACCAGCTGAGCGGGGCGGGCGACGGTCATGGCTATACCGCTTTCGGCGAGCTGGCCTATCTCGCGCCGCTGGGGAAGGGCGTACGGGTCGGGCCCTATCTGGGGGCAAGCGTCAATGCGACGACGTTCGATCGGGCGCAGGAATGGGGCGGCGCGGCGGCGCTGATCGCCGGCAAGGCGCGGACGACCACCAGCCTGGCCGGCTATGGCCTGCGCGGCACCGCGGCGATGGGCGGCGTGACGCTGACCGGCGACATTGGCGGGCGCTCCTATATCGACGATCCGGAGACCCGGCGGATGTTCCGGTTCATCGACACCGGCAATGGCTTCGCGGCGCGCGGCGCGCAGTTCGGCAGGACCACGCTGACCGGGCGGCTCGACGCCGCGACCAATGTCGGCCGCTTCATGCTCGGCCTGGGCGTGCGCGGCGAGACCGGCGGCGGCGGCTCGAGCGTCGGCGCCCGGGCCAGCGCCGGCTTCCGGTTCTGATCACGATATGAGCATGCAAGGAGAGTGGACATAATGAAGAATGTGAAGATCGCCGTGACCGTCGCGGCGCTGCTGGTCTCCGGCCAGGCGCTTGCCCAGAAGGCCGGCCAGACCCGCGCGGAGGCCCAGGCGGCCTCGGCCAAGAAGTTCAGGAGCCTCGACACCAATGGTGACGGCAAGGGCAGCCCGGCCGAACTGCTCGCCTTCATGACCAAGTCGGCCGAGAAGCGCGGCGAGACGATGGACCAGGCCAAGGTCGATCGCCGCCTGAAGCGGCTCGACACGGATGGCGACGGCTATGTCAGCGCCGCGGAGCTGGCGGCGGAGGATCTCGCCAAGTTCGACAAGGCCGATGCCAACCACAATGGCGTGATCGACGCCGACGAAGCGCCGTGATCCTGCGCCTTCCCCCGGCGACATGGGCCGGGGGAAGGCGCCGGCCTATCCGGCCTGAAGGCGGAGCGCCGCTTCGGCGACTTCGTCCATCGTCTTCTGCGAATAGCCGGTGTTGTTGAGCACCACCACCGTGCCCTTGCCGTCGAGCCGGTGGCCGAGCACCGAGCGATAGCCCGCGCGATTGCCGGTATCCCAGGCGCAGCGCACGGCCTTCCCCGCGATCGTCACCTCGCGGACGCGGCCGCCGAGCGCATAATGATCGGACGCCACTTCGATTGTCGTCAGCGCGTGGCGCGAATCGGCGGTGAGGAAGGACGTGCCATAGACCCGATGGGCGAACCGCATCAGGTCGCGGCCCGTGCCGCAGAAGCCGCCGCCGGCCGCAAGATAATCGGCCGTGGGGGAGGCCCAGACGGTGGGCGGATCGAGCGTGCGGTAGGACATGGAATCGCCGAGCTGCTCGAGGCGCGTGGCGCCCAGGCGGAGCGGCGCGGTGACCAGGTTGCGGACGAGATCCGGGAATCGTGCGCCGGACACCGTTTCGAGGATCGCCAGCACGAGGATCCAGTTGGTCAGCGCATAGTCGAAGCGCGTACCGGGCGCGAACACGAGATCGCCGGAGGCGAAGAGGGAAACCGCCTCGCCGGCGGGCATGTCCTTGCCGAAGAGCTCGGGCCGGGCGCGCACCACGGCGCCGAACTGGTTGGGGATGCCGCTGCTGTTCGAGAGCAGGTGGCGCAGCGTCACCTGCGCGCCGATATCCTTGCGATAGGCGGGAAGATAGCGGGCGATCGGGGTGTCGAGCGCCAACTGGCCGCGCTCGACGAGCCGCATCACCGCCACCGCCGTGATCCGCTTGGAGATCGAGGCGATGGCCATCGGCACGTCGAGATCGAACGGCAGGCGCATCTCGACATTGGCGAAGCCCTGGGCGCTGCTCGCGGTTGCGTGTCCCTTGCGGCCGAGCGCGACCAGGCCCCTGAAGCCCTGCTCGTTCGCCCATTTGCGCACCAGTGCGTCGAGCCCGGCCTGCTCCGCACCGCTCCCGAGACGCGCGGCGCGGGCAGTGACGGGCAGCAGGATCATGCCGGCCATCAGCATGCGGCGATCGATATGCTCCACTTCTCGATTCTCCCTTGGGGGCCCCTTGCGCGATCCCGGCGCGAACGTCAGGAACGCGCCATGGGGCGTTCCATCCACTCCTGCGATCGGCTCCGCCGGATCGCCACCGCCAATCGGTGAGCGTTCGTGGCGGTCGGTGAACGCGTCCCCGCATCGCTGATCGCGTCGTTCCTGCTCCTTGCCGGGCTGGCCGCGCTTGGGATCGCGGCGTGGCCCCGGCCCGTGCCGGCCCCGCAGCCGAGGGCGCCGGCATGGTGGATCTGTCCCTCGAATGCCGCGTGCGGCTGGGGCGAGCCGACCGGCGCGTCGCTCGCCGCGCCGGTCACGGTGATGCGGCGCGTGGTGCGGATCGCCGATCCGCGGCGGGAGGAGGCGCTGGCGGTCGACGTGACGGCGATGGCGAGTGCCGAGGTGCGGTGGAACGGCGCGGTGATCGGCGTCAACGGCCGAGTCGGCCCGGATCGCGCGCGCGAAGTGCCCGGCAGGTTCACCGCGAGCTTCCCGGTGCCCTGGGAACGGCTGCGCGCGGGGGACAATCTGGTCGAGGTGCGGTTCTCCGCGCATCATCGCTGGGTGCCGGTCGGCCGGCCGGTGCACCGGCTCGCGGTCGGCCCGCCGCAGGAGCCGCTGCGCAGCGTGCTGCGCGCCTATCTGCCGACGCTGATCGCCCTGGGGCTGCTGGCGGCGGCCCTGCTGCTCCAGCTGTTCGCCGGAACCGGGCGCGTGGCCGCGCTGCTGGGCGGCGTCGTGCTGGCGCAGGCGGTGGCCGAGGCGTCGAAGCTGATGCTGACCTATGCCTATCCCTGGCAGGTGACCCGGCTCTTCGTGGTGGCGCTGCTCGCGGGGATCGGCGCGCTGCTGCTGGCATGGCTGGCCGGCGCGCTGGTGGAGCGGCGGGCGCGGCTGCTGCTGCTGTCGGCCACGGCGCTGGCGGTGGGCGGGGCATGGTTGCTGCCGGCCTGGGATGCGAAGGCGCTCTGGGCGCTGCGTGCCGGCGCGGGCGCCGCGGTGGCGGGCGCGGCACTCGGGCGGGGGCGGATGCGGGTGCTGCTGGGCGGCTATGGGCTGGCGCTGCTCTGGTCGTCGCTCGTGCCGGGCTTTCTGGATTCCGGCTATTACCTGCTGGCCGCGGCCTTCCTTGCCGCCGTCGCGTTCCCCAGGCGCGCGGTCCCGGTGGAAGCACCGATGCCGGCGCCAGCCGTACCGGCCTATGTGACGCTGCCGCACGGCAATGTGCAGCATCGCATCGCGAGCGGCGACCTGCTGCGCGCGCAGGCCGAGGACGATTATTGCCGCGTCCATCTCGCCGACGGGCGCGACCTGCTCGTCACCGTCAATCTCGGTGCGCTGGTGCGGATGGCGGCACCGCATCTGATACGCGTGCACCGCAGCCATGCCGTCAACGGCGCAAGCGTCGCGGCGCTGCACCGGGGCGGGCCGATCGAACTGATCGACGGGAGTTCGATCCCGGTCGGCCGCACCTATCGCGCGGCGCTGGCGGCCTGGCGCGATCAGTAGATCGCAGGCGGGTCGCTGGCCGGAAAGGTTTCCTTCAGCGCCTCGTCCAGCTCGCGGTCGCGCTGCCGGGCCCGTTCGTCGATGGGCAGGCGGCCGGCCAGCCACAAGGCCAGGTTGCGCGCATAGTTGCGGACCGAGGCCTGCGCCTCGGGCGAAGCGGCAAGACCCTGGCCGGGCGCTTCGGCGACGAAGCTGGGGCAGCCGCGGGCGGGATCCCAATTATAGTCGGCGAAATGGTGGAAGGTCGATTCCGCCCAGGCCGGGCCGCCCTGTTCCGAAGGCTCGAAGGCGATGGCGATGTTGAACGCGCGCCCGCTGGCCTTGCTGGTGCCCATCGCCACCACCCGTGCCGAAGGATCGTCCGCCGGCGCGCCGACCGCGCCCTCGTGCGGATGCGCGGGCAGGAAGCGGATCAGCCCGCCCGCCGCATCCGGGTCGCGCAGTACCGGATGGACGTCGCCGAGGATCGCGATCTCCTGGAAATCGCCGTTCGCGCCCGAATGATAATTGGGCCACCGGATGTCGCCGGTCTCGCGATCGTCGTCGACGCGGCGGTCTTGCTCGGGATCGGGATTGTGGCTGTGGAAGAAATGCGCCGCGCCCACGCCGCCCAGCGAGCAGACCGAGCAGCCCAGATCCATATGGTCGCGCGTCACCAACAGGCCGCGCCCGCTCCGGCGGAAGCGGCCGATCGCCGCGCAATCCTCGGCGGTGAGCCCGTCGCCGGTATCGACCGCGAACAGCCAGAGCGCCGCATAGTCGGACCGGTCGAGCGTGGAGAGCACCGGATCGGGCGCGCCGGGGGCGGTGCGGTTGCGCGCGGTCACTTCGAAGATGGGCATGCCGTCCTCGCCGGCCAGCCCGGCCAGGTGTTCGCGTAGCATCGAGAAACGCGTGATGTTCCAATCGTCCGCGATCATGGGGATCGTGGTCTGGAGCAGGATCTTGACCGGCACTCCCATCTTGCACTCCCGAACTGCGCTTCCGCGATTATCATGCCATCCCGGGGGCTCCAACGCTCCGAACGGGCTATTTGACCCGCATCGGCAGGCCGGCGACGATGAACGTCACTTCCTCGGCCACCGCCGCGACCGCCTGGTTGACTCGCCCCGCCGCATCGCGGAAGCGGCGTGCCAGCGCATTGTCCGGCACGATGCCGAGGCCGGTTTCGTTGGCGACGAGGATCAGCCGGCCGTCGAAGCGCGCAATGGCCGCGCGGAGCCCGGCCGTCGCCTGCTCGATATCGGCATCGGCGAGCAGCAGGTTGCTGACCCAGAGCGTGAGGCAGTCGACCAGCACCACCGCCCCGGTGCCGCTCGCGGCATCGAGCGCGGCGGACAGGTCGCGCGGTGCATCCACCGTCTCCCAGCGCGCGTCGCGATCGGCGCGGTGCCGGGCGATGCGCTCCACCATTTCCGCGTCCCAGGCTTCGGCGGTGGCGACGAAGACGTGGCGGCCGGGCAGCGCCTCGGCGCGCTGCTGGGCATAGCGGCTCTTGCCCGAGCGGGCGCCGCCGAGGACGAACAGCCTGGTCATGAAGTCCCCCGGGCCAGTTGCAGCAAGCCATCGACATCGACATGGCATTCGAGTTCGGCGGCGATCTGGTCGAGCGCGGCATCGACGTCCGCCGCATGGTCGCGGCCCGACCCGGCCACGCCGATCCGGGCGAGCAGCGTGCCGCGCGCTTCGGGCGCGGCCAGCAGCCCGTGGAGATAGCTGCCCATCACCGAACCGTCGCGGCTGATCGCGCCTTCGGGGCCGATCCCGTCGAGCAGCGCAAAGGGGCGCGCCGTGTCCGGGCCGGTCGTCTCGCCCATGTGCATCTCATACCCATGGACGGGTGCGCCGAGTGCGACGCCCGCCACCTGGCGCAGCATCTTGCCGGGCGCGAGGCTGGTCGCGACATCGAGCAGGCCGAGCCCTTCGACCTGCCCCGGCGGCCCCTCGATCCCCAGCGGATCGGCAACGCTGCGCCCGAGCATCTGGTAGCCGCCGCACAGCCCGAGCACGGCGCCGCCGCGGCGATGATGGGCGTGGATGTCGATGTCCCAGCCCTGGGCGCGCAGGAAGGCGAGATCGGCGATCGTCGCCTTGGAACCGGGCAGCACGATCAGCGCCGCATCCCCCGGAATCGGCGTGCCGGGCGGCACCATCGCCAGTTCCACGCCCGGCTCCAGCTTCAGGGGATCGAGATCGTCGAAATTGGCGATGCGCGGCAGGATCGGGCACGCGACCAGCCTGCGCCCTCCGCCGCGCGGCGCGCCGCGATCCAGCACCACTGCATCCTCGCTGGGCAGGCGAACGGCGGCGGCCAGCCAGGGCACCACGCCGAAGCCCGGCCAGCCGGACCGTTCCTCGATCGCGCGATAGCCGTCCTCGAACAGTGCCGGATCGCCGCGGAACTTGTTGATCAGGAAGCCGCGGATCATCGCCGCGTCCTCGGGCTCGATCACCGCGCGGGTGCCGACGATCGCCGCGATCACGCCGCCCCGGTCGATGTCGCCGACCAGCACTACCGGCACCCCGGCGGCGCGGGCGAAACCCATGTTCGCGATGTCGCCGGCGCGCAGGTTGATCTCGGCCGGGGAGCCGGCGCCCTCGACCACCACCAGGTCGCATTCCGCCCGGAGCCGGCGGTAGCTCGCCAGCACTTCGGCGATCAGGCTGCCGCGCGCTTCGCGGAAATTGCCGGAGCCGAGCGTGCCGCGCACCCGGCCCTGCACGATCAGCTGCGAGGTGCGATCGGCCTGGGGCTTGAGCAGCACCGGGTTCATGTCGCTATGCGGTTCCACGCGGCAGGCGATCGCCTGCAATGCCTGGGCGCGGCCGATCTCGCCGCCGTCCGCCGTCACCGCGGCGTTGTTCGACATGTTCTGCGGCTTGAACGGGCGCACGGCGAGTCCGCGATTGGCGAAGGCGCGGCAGAGCCCGGCGACCAGCACCGATTTGCCCACGTCCGAGCCGGTGCCCTGCAGCATCAGAGCGCCCATGCCATGCCTCCCGCGACGAGCCAGAGCAGCAGGCAGGCACGGACATAGATGCGCAGCGCGCGGCGGATGTCCCCGCTGTCCGCGTCATCGCGGCCGTCGCCGATCCAGGGCTTGTCGTGCATCACGCCGTCATAGGCGATCGGGCCGGCAAGGCGCAGCCCCAGTCCACCGGCCATCGCCGCTTCGGGCCAGCCGGCATTGGGGGAGGCATGGTTGCCGGCGTCGCGCCACAGGATCCGCCAGCCGCCAGGGCCGGCAAGGCAGAGCAGCAGGCCGGAAAGCCGCGCGGGAACCAGGTTGAGCAGGTCGTCGGCGCGCGCCGCGGCCCAGCCGAACGCCCGCCAGCGCGGCTCGCGATGGCCGATCATCGAGTCCGCGGTGTTGATCGCCTTGTAGGTCCACACTCCGGGCAGGCCGAGCAGCAGCAGCCAGAAGGCGGGCGCGACCACGCCGTCGCAGAAGCTTTCGGCCAGGCTCTCGATCGCGGCGCGCGACACCCCGGCTTCGTCGAGCATCGCGGTGTCGCGGCCCACGATCCTGCCCACTGCCGTGCGCGCGGCGGACAGGTCGCCCTGGGCCAGCGCCCGGGCGACGGGGCGGACATGATCGAACAGGCTGTGCTGGGCGAGCGCGGGCCAGGCGAGCGCCGCGACCGCGGGCCAGCCCCAGGGGCCGAGATGCCGCAGGAGCAGCTGCTGGGCGATCCAGCCGGCGCCGCCGACGAGCGCGATCAGCAGCAGCAAGGCGAGGATGCCCAGCGCGCGCCGGGTGCCGAAGCTGCGCTCGGGCCGGTTCCACCGCGCTTCGCACGCGCCGATGATCTGCGCGAACAGGCCGACGGGATGGCCGATCCGGCGATAGAGCGCGTCCGGCCAGCCCAGCGCGGCGTCGAGCATGAGCGCGGCAAGGGCGATCGGCTCAGCCATCGGCCAACGCCGCCGCGAGCCGTGCGCGGCCGGCTTCGTCGGGTGGCAGGCCGATGCGCAGCCAGTGCGGCCGATCGGCAAAGGGACGGGTGAGGATCGCGCGGCGTGCCAGCCGCTCGAACAGCGCCATGCCGTCCGCCACCTCGATCAGGCGAAAGAGCGGACAGGCGCCGGCCGGGCGGTGGCCCGCCTCGCGCAGCACCGTGTCGAGCGCGGCGGCCTGGGCGGGGAGCTGCCCGCGCATCCCGTCGATCCAGGCGCGGTCGCGATAGGCGGCGGTGCCGATGGCGATGGCGGCGGCGGAGACCGGCCAGGCGCCGAGCGCCGCCCGGAGCGCATCGAGGAGCGGGGCAGGCCCGAGCACGAAGCCCAGCCGCACGCCGGCCAGGCCGAAGAACTTGCCGAAGGAGCGGAAGATCACCAGGCGGTGTGCGTCGCCGATCCGGCCGGCCAGGCTCAGCGCCGGATCGACATCGGCAAAGGCCTCGTCGAGCAGCAGCCATGCGTCGTCGGTGCGCCGGCCGAGCAGCGCGCCCAGCAGCGCCGGGGCAAGAACGCGCCCGTCGGGATTGTTCGGATTGGCGAGGATCAGCGTGCCGTCATCCGCGTCGTCGAGATCGGTCGGCGCGGCGTTCGCGATCATCTCGCCATGGGTGCGATAGCTGGGGGCGGCGAACTGTGCCGCCCCCCCGAGCAACCTGCCGGCCAGTCGCAGCCCGATCTCGGTGCCCGGCACGGCGCAGACATGGCGGGGGTCCAGGCCGAAATATGCGGCGGCCGCGGTTTCGAGTTCGGCGAGTTCCTGGCGTTCGGGCAGGCGCCGCCAGTCGATCGCCACTGCATCGGCGCCGGGCCAGGGATGGGGGTTGATGCCCGTCGACAGGTCGAGCCAGCCGCTCCCGCCGAAGTGCCGCCGCGCGGCTTCGATCCCGCCGCCATGCCAGGTCCAGCCGCTCATGCGAACCGTGCCACGAGCAGCGCCGCGAGGAGCAGGCCGGTCTCGGTCGCTTCGATCCCGCCGCCATGGCCGTCGCCCGAGATGCCGCCGAGCTTGCGCCACAGCCATGCGGCCCAGCCGAACAGCAGCAGCGGGGTGGCGAGCAGGCTGGGCGAGAACCAGGCGGCGGCGAGCAGCGCCAGCGTCCAGATCGCCAGGTCCATCGGGCGCACCGCGTCGCGAAACCGCGCGGCGAGGCCGGCGTGCAGATCGGGCAGCCAGCGCGTCCAGAACAGGGGCCCGATGCGCGCCGCGAACGGGATCAGGGCAATGGCGGCATAGGCGCTGCTTGCGACCAGCGCGTGCAGCAGCAGCAGCTTGGCGAGCAGTTGCAGCCCGATCGCCACCGCGCCGAAGCTGCCGAGATGGGGGTCGGCGAGCACCGCCAGGACGCGGTCGCGATCCTTGTGCGCGGCCCCGCAGGCATCGGCGATGTCACCGAGCCCGTCGAGATGCAGCGCGCCGGTGACTGCCACCCAGAGCACCAGTCCCGCAAGCGCGGCCGTCCACGGATCGACCTCCGCGCCGGCCCGGCATCCGGCCGCGACGATCGCTCCCACGATCAGCCCCACTGCCGGGAACCAGCGCATCGAGGCGGCGAATTCCGCGCCGCTCACCGCGATCCGCGGCGTCGGCAGTCTGGTGAGGAACTGGATCGCGACGATCAGCCCCTTCACGGATAGAGGCCCATGATCTGGGCGGTCGGCCGCGCGCCCGGCCACACGCGCAACGAGACCAGCACGCCATAGGGCAGGTCGAGCGCCCAGAGCTGGTGCTGTTCGAAGCCGCACAGCAGATGCAGCGCGGCGCGGATGGCCCCGCCATGGGTGACGACGACCGTGGGTGCGGGCGCCAGCGCGCCCAGCGCCGCGGAGACGCGGGCGACCAGTTCCGACCAGCGCTCGCCGCCGGGCGGCGGATTGGCATCGGGGTCCGCCCAGAAGCCGGCGAGCGCGTCGGGATCGACCCGGTCCGGCGCCAGCCCGTCCCATGCGCCGAAGTCCAGCTCGCGCCAGCGCGGGTCCAGGATCGGCGTTCCGATCGCTTCGGCCGCCGCGCGGGCACGGAGCAGGTCCGAGCTCACGAGATGCGCCGCGCCCAGATCCGCCGCCTGTGCCGCGCACGCCGCGATGCCCTCGGCCGTCGGTTCGCCATCGGTATGCCCCATCAGCCGCCCGGGCAGGACGGGTGCGCCGTGGCGCAGCAGATGGAGCGCGAAGCTGGTCACAGCGATCCGGATACCTGCGCTTCGGCGAAGGTCGCCATCTGGTCGTGCGCGGCCAGCGCGGCGCGGATCACGCCGACTGCCACCGCCGCGCCGCTGCCCTCGCCCAGCCGCATGCCGAGTGCCAGCAGCGGCTCCAGCCCGAGCCGGGCGAGCAGACGGGCATGGCCGGGCTCGGCCGAGACATGGCCGGCGATGCAATGCGCGGCGATCGCCGCATTGTCGGCGGCGAGCGGCGCGACCGCCGCGCTGCCGATGAACCCGTCGAGCACCACCGGGATGCCGAGCCGGCGCGCTCGCAGCACGGCGCCGGCAATCGCGGCGATCTCGCGCCCGCCCACGCGGCGCAGCGTCTCGAACGCGTCGGCGGGTGCATCGAGGTGGCAGGCGAGGGCGCGCTCGACCACCGCCGTCTTGCGCGCGATCCCCTCCGCATCCACGCCGGTGCCGGGGCCGATCCAGTCCGCCGCCGTGCCGCCGAAGCTGCGCAGGCAGAGCGCGGCGGCGGCGGTCGAGTTGCCGATGCCCATCTCGCCGATGGTGAGCAGGTCGAGATCCCCGGCCACCGCCGCGGCGCCGGCATTCAGCGCGGCGAGGCATTCGGCCTCGGTCATCGCGGGGCCAATCGTGAAGTCGGCCGTGGGCTTGTCGAGATCGAGCGCGGTCACCACCAGCTCCAGCCCCGCCGCGCCCGACAGCGCGTTGATCGCCGCGCCGCCGGCCTCGAAATTGGCGACCATCTGCGCGGTCACGCTCGCCGGGAAGGCGCTGACGCCGTGCACGGTCACGCCGTGATTGCCGGCGAAGATCGCGGCACGGGCGCGGGCGATCCGCGGCCGGGCGGTGCCCTGCCAGCCGGCGAGGAAGAGCGCGATGTCCTCGAGCCGGCCGAGCGAGCCGACCGGCTTGGTCAGTTCGGCCTGGCGGGCACGGGCGGCGGCGATGGCGCCCTGATCGGGGCCGCGGAGATCGGCAAGCGCGGCGCGGAAATCGGCGGGCGAGGCAAAGGTCATTCGGCGACGTATCCAGGTGGTGGGGTGCGCGTGACGAAATGCCCTTTGACGCCTTCCGGCCATTGCTGGAAGGGCACCCGGCCATGTTCGCTCGCCGCATGGTGCACGGCATAGTCGAGAATGGCGCGCGCGCTGTCCTCGTCCGGCGCGAACCGGCCGAGGACATAGCCCATCTTGCCGGGCGCGCGCAGATGGACGGTGCAGAAATCGGTGCAGGCGAACAGGCAGGGCATCTCCTGGACCGCGACACCGGCATAGCGCGCGTCGCTCGCCTGCACCTTGCGCAGCGCCGCGACCAGCCGGGCGCCGCCGCGCACGCCGTCGCCATCCTCGCGGGCATCGGCGGAGTGGCGACAGGTGTTGCAGGCGACGACCGCCGGGCCGTCCGCGACGCGCTTCAGCATCAGGCGGCGGCGAGCTTCTGCCGCGGTGCGGGCATGCCGAGCGCGCGCAGGAGGTGGTAGAAGGCGTAGAGCCCGATCAGGATCGCGCCGTTGCGCAGGAACTGGTCGAGCGAATAGCCGGGATGGAGCGTGATCGCGACGCCGCCGAGCACCGCCGCCCAGCACAGGGTCACCAGCTTCCCCGCCACGAACGCCGCGACATAGGCGATGGCGAGCCCGGCGGCGGTCGACCGCACCCGCAGCCGGGCGAGCGCCGCATAGGCACCGATCGCCGACCCCGCCGCCGCGGTACCCAGCCCGACGCCCCACAGGAGCGTCTTCGGGTCGTGCGGATAATGGAGGAAGAGGAAGCCCACCGCCTGATTGGCGCCCCAGGCGGCGAGCGCCAGCGCGATCCCGTCGCGCCGGCGCATGTGCACCGCCGCCAGCGCGGCGAGCGCCGCGACCGGAGCCGTGCAGGCAAGGGCGAAGCTGGTCGCCATGCTCGCCAGGGTGAGCAGCATGATCCACAAGGTGGAGGCGCGTGCCTGCGTCATATTGTCTTCTCCCATCAGAAGCGCCCGCGAATGCCGGCATAGATGCTGCGGCCCAGCGTGCCGTAGCGATAGGCGGTCATGTAGGTCTCGTCGAACAGGTTCTCGGCGCGGGCGAACACGCTGAGATTGTCGCCGGCCTTCAGCTCGGCGCGCAGGTCGACCAGGGTGTAGCCGTCGAGCCGCGTCGTGTTGGCCGCATTGTCGAAGCTGTGGCCCGACCAGCGGATCGCGGCGCCAGTGGTGAGGCCGAAGGGGAAGGCGTAGCTGATCGAGCCGTTGGCGCTGTTCTGCGGACGGCGCGGCAGCCACTTGCCGAAATTCGCGGTGCCCGGCGAGCGGTCCTCGGCGACGATCCAGCTATAATTGCCGTCGAGCGTGAGGCCGCCCAGCTTGAGGGCTCCCGCGGCCTCGATGCCGTGCGCCTCGGCGCGCGAGACGTTCGAATAATAGCCCGAGCGGCGCGTGGTGGTGCCCGGCACGAAGCAGAGCGGCACGGTCGAAGTCGCGGTGCAGCTGTTGAAGATGATCTGGCTGGTGGTGGTGCGCTCGAAATAGGTCGCGCCGAAGGTCAGCTTGCGGCCGAACAGCTGCTGCTCGACACCGGCCTCCCAGCCCTTGGCCCGCTCGGGATCGAGTGCCGTGTTCCCATATTCGCTGAACTGCTGGTAGAGCGTCGGCGCCTTGAAGCCTTCGCCATAGCTGGCGCGCAGGATCGTGCCGGTCGACAGGCGCCACACGCCGCCTGCCGCGAACAGGGTCTGGCCGCCGAAGCGGTTGTGATCGTCGTAGCGGATGCCGCCATTGAGGGTGAGGCCGTCGATCGGCTCGACGCTCAGCTGGGCATAGGCGCTGGTGATCTCGGCATTGCCGCGCGCGAAGGCCGGGAGCGGCGTGGCGAGCGAAGCCGCGGGCGAGCGGCTGCGGAACTTCGAATTCTCGTTCTCCAGCCCGAATACCGCCGAGACGCGCTTGGTGAAGGCGAAGCTGCCCTGATATTCCAGCCGCTGGTTGCGGCCGTTGGATTCGAAGCTCAGCGGGCGGGCGCGGGTGGGGCCGTAGCTGTCGCGATCGGTGTCGGTATAGGCATAGGCGAAGCGGTTGCGCAGCCGGCCGCCGAGCAGGGCGAGGTTCACGCCAGCATAGCCGACGAACTCCTCGTTCAGCGAATAGTCGCTGCTGTCGCCGGTGGTCGCGTCGATCTCGGTGCGGCCGTTCGAATAATAGCCGCGCACCTCGACGCTGAGGTTGCTCGCCAGCGCCAGCTCGGCGCGGCCGGTGGCGCTGCGGTTGGTATAGCCGTCGGTTTCCTTGCCGCCGAACGCCGGGGCGATCGCCGAGATGCCGGCGGTGGTGAAGCTCTGGCCGCCGACGCGCCAGCTGAGCGGCCCGGTGCGGCCGCCGATCGCGGCGCGGGCGCTCACCGTCTCGCGCGATCCGGCCTCGATGTCGAAGCTGCCTTCCAGCGGCTTCTCCGGCGCGGCGGTGACGATGTTGACCACGCCGCCGATCGCCTGGCTGCCCCACAGGATCGATTGCGGCCCGCGCAGCACTTCGATGCGCGACGCGTCGCCGACCAGCAGGTTGGCGAAGTTGTAGCCGCCGCCGGTGGCCGCCGGATCGTTGAGCTTCACCCCGTCGATCACCACCACGGTCTGATCGGCCTCGGCGCCGCGGATGCGCAGCGACGTGGAGGTGCCATAGCCGCCGTTGCGCGAGACGCTGATGCCGGGCGTGCGGAGCAGCAGCTCGGTCGCGCCGATATCCTGGCTGCGGTCGATCGCCGCCTTGTCTAGCACGGTGATCGAGGCGGGGACCTGGTCGATGTTCACCGGCGCGCGGGTGGCGGTGACGGTGATCTGGTCGCTGTCCTCGGCCGCCGCCGCATCGGGCGCGGGGGCCTGCTGGGCGAAGGCCGCGGGCGCGGCGGCCAGGGCGAGGAGCGAGGCGGAGAAACGGAGAACGGACTTCATTGCGTGCAACCCATGACGACGCCGCATCCGTGCAAGGCCGACGCCGCTGCCGCCAGGGGCGAACGACATCGTCCGCGCACGCACGCGGCCAACCTTGTCGTCGCTCGGGTTCACCCCCGTCCGCCCGGCACACCCTGTCCGCACGAAAGACGACCGCGACGGGCAGGTCTCCTGGCTCGCGGGTCGTTGCCGGTCCGGCCGCCTTCTCGGGTGCAACACCCAATGGCATGAGGCCGATGGCTCGCCGCTTACAGTTGCAGGGGCAGCCGGGATTGTCCCGTTCCCTTTTCATCCCCGTCTCCGGGGAACCTGTCGCGCGGGTGGCCTTAGGCGGCCTTCATCCAGACGACAAGCGCGAAGCGCGCCCTGTCGGCGGGCAGGGTGCGGTGCGGCGTGAAGCGATCGAGGAACAGCACGGTGCCGGCCGGGCATTCGGGCTGGAGGCGCGGCAGGCCGGCGATCGCTTCCTCGGTGATCCTGAGGCCGTTGTCGGTCTGGCTGGCGAGCGGGGCGGGCTGGCGGCCGGGGATGATCTCCAGCCCGCCATTGCCGGGGCCGGCATCGCAGAGCGGAATCCAGGCAGTGGTCCAGACCTGGCCGCAGGCGACGCCGTCGTCGCGGGCGACGTCGCTGTGCCAGGCGTGGCGATGCTCGGGAAAGCTCGCGATGCTGGCGCGGACGCGGACGACCTGGCCGGCCAGCGCGCGCTCGCCGATCCGCTCGGCTTCGGCACGCAGGCGCGGATCGTTGGCGATTGCCTGGAGGCGGGGCCCGCGATGCGCATCGGTGCAGATCGCCACGCGCAGCAGGTTCGCCTGGCTGCGGTCGTGCGCGTAGATGCGGTCGAGCCGCTCCGCGAGCGGCGCGTCGGGGCAGCTCCTGTCGAAGGGCAGGTACATGGCATGCGAGAGCCGGTCGATATGCTCGGCGATGTCGGCCTGGGCGGCCTCCACCAGGGCGGGATCGAACAGCGGCAGCGCGACATGGCCCTGGTCGCGGTAGAAGGCCGCGTCGTCGCTCACCGGCTGCGGCCCAGGGCCGTGACCGTCGGCCAGTCGCCGGCCAGCTCGACGCGCGCGTCGATGCCGTAGACCGACTTGAGATTGGCCGGGGTCAGCACTTCGGCGGGCGTTCCGTCGGCGACGATAGTGCCCCGGTCGATCAGTACCAGCCGGTCGCAATAGCGCGCGGCCATGGTGAGGTCGTGCAGCACCGCGATCACCAGCGCGCCGGCGCGGGCCTCGCCATGGAGCAGTTCCATCACGTCGATCTGGTGGCCGGGGTCGAGGCTGGCGAGCGGCTCGTCGGCGATCAGCGCGGGGGCCTCCACCGCCAGCGCGCGGGCGAGCAGGACGCGGGCGCGCTCGCCGCCCGAAAGCTCGGTGGCGACACGGTCGCGCAGAGCGGCGATATCGGCGCGTTCGATCGCCCGTTCGATCGCGGCACCGTCGGCATCGCCGATCCGCGACATCGGGGCGAGATGCGGCAGCCGGCCGAGCTCGACCAGCCGCTCGACGGTGAGCGGCCAGTGCAGGGTCTGGCCCTGCGGCAGATAGGCGACGCGGCGGGCGAGTTCGGCGCGCGGCATCGTCGCGACTTCCGCATCGTCGACCAGGATGCGCCCGATATGGGGCACCAGCGCCAGCATCGCGCGGGCAAGCGTCGACTTGCCGGCGCCGTTGGGGCCGACGATGCCGGCAAGGGCGCCGGCCCGGAAGGTGGCGCTGGCGTTCCGCACCACAGTGCGGCGGCCGAGCGATACGCCGACCTGTTCGAGGCTTATGCTCACCATAGCCGGCGCTCCCGCATCAGGTGGATCAGGAAGACCGGCACGCCGAGAAAGGCCGTGACGACGCCGAGCTTCAGTTCGTTCCGGGTGTCGATCAGCCGCACCGCGACATCGGCGAAGGTGAGCAGCGCCGCGCCGCCGATCGCCGAGGGGATGAGGATCGCCGAGGGGCTGCGATCGGTGAGCGGGCGGACCAGGTGCGGCACGATCAGCCCGATGAACCCGATCGCGCCCGACACGGCCACCGCGCCGCCCACGCCGATCGCGGTGCCGAGCAGCAGCCGGATGCGCGTGCGCCGCAGATCGACGCCGAGCGCCTGCGCGCCGTCCTCGCCCAAGGTCAGCGCATCGAGCGCGCGGCCGTCCCAGAGCAGCAGCAGCCCGCCGATGGCGATGCAGGGATAGGCGATCCAGACATGCTCGAACGAGCGGTTCTCCAGGCTGCCGAGCAGCCAGGTCATGATCTCCATCGCCGCGAAGGGATTGGGCGAAAGATTGAGCGCCAGGCTGACGCCGGCCGTGGCCAGGGTGGCGATCGCGATGCCGGCGAGGATCAGGGTGAGCGGGCTCTCCGAGCGGCCGGCCAGCGCCGACAGGCCGGCCAGCGAGAGCAGCGCGCCCAGCACCGCCAGCACCGGCAGCACCACCGGGTGCAGCGCGGCCAGCCCGAAATAGAGCGCGGCGACCGCGCCGAGCGACGCGGCGTTGGACGTGCCCAGCACCGAAGGCTCGGCGAGCGGGTTGCGCAGATAGCCCTGCAGCGCGGCGCCGGCCAGGCCGAGCATCGCGCCCACGCCCAGGCCCAGCAGCATGCGCGGCAGGCGCAGCTCGAGCAGGATGGTAGTGGCGATCCTGTCGCCATGGCCGGTGAAGGCGGCAATCATCCGCGCGAGCGAGAGATGGACCGGCCCGAACAGGATCGATCCGATCGCGGCGGCCAGCGTGAGGGCGATCAGCCCGGCGATCAGCAAGGGGCGGGAAATCGTCATCGGGCGTGGGTCCGATCCTGAAAACGGGCCAGCTGCCGCGCCATCCCCCGCGCAGCGTCGACATAGGCGGGGCTGCCGCATACGGTCCAGGCCTGGGGAATGCTGATCCGGGGAATGCCGGCCAGCGCCGGGTGGTGGAGCATCTCGGTGCCCTGGTCGGCAACCTTGTCGGTGGCGCTCTCGACGATCAGATAGTCGGGCCGGGCCGCCACCATCTCCTCGATGCTCAGCTGCGAGAGCGGCGGCTTGCCGAGCTTTGCCGCCAGGTTCACCAGCCCCATGCGGCGCATCAGATCGTCGATCAGCGTGCCGGTGCCGGTCATGAAGCCGCGCCGCTGATAATAGGCCGCGACCTTGCCGCCGCCCGACCTGCCGATCCCGGCGAGCTGCGCCTGCATGCGCGCGACCAGCGCGTCGCCGCGCTCGGGATGGCCGACCGCCGCGGCGGTCTGGCGGATCGAGACGTAGATCTCGTCGACCGTGTTGGCGGTCTCGAGGTCGAGCAGGTTGTAGGAATGGCCCTTCAGTGCGCGCATCGGCGCGCTGCGGCTGGCCGGCATGCCGATGATCAGGTCGGGATCGATCGCGAGGATCTGCTCGGCCGAATTCTTCAGCACCGGCAGCCCGCGCGCCTTCGCCGACTCGCCCGACATCTCGGCATCGGTGGCGTTGCGGGTTACCCCGGCGATCTGCTCGCGATCGGCGAGCGCGAGGACGAGCTGGCCGGCGCACAGGGTGATCGAGACGATCCGCTTCGGCTTGCCCGCCGATGGCGGTGTGGGCGCGTCGG
>ERZ778025.1270-NODE-1270-length-19744-cov-4.050993_pt1 | contig 19744 bp, 14 predicted proteins | sample MGYA00375755_ERZ778025 | MGnify/ENA primary metagenome ERZ778025 (study PRJEB29350, sample SAMN05389825) | bioreactor metagenome | isolation source: Thiocyanate bioreactor | place: South Africa: University of Cape Town | collected 2014-03-17 ... | reverse complement strand
GCCATTGGCGTTGGAGTTTGCATCGATTTAAAGCAACCTGTAGTGGGGAATCCCACGTCAGGGACGAATCGGTCGTAGCAAGTAACCGCCGCTGCCCCGTGGCAGCAGCATGAACAGGGTCGTCGGGGCCGCGTCGCGGTTCCCTGAGGTGACAGAGCGCGAGGGAAGTAGATATGAGCGACGTCGCAGAGCGCGTTAAGAAGATTGTCGTCGAGAACCTTGGCGTCGAAGGCGACAAGGTCGTCGAGACGGCGAGCTTCATCGACGATCTCGGTGCCGACAGCCTCGACATCGTCGAGCTGGTCATGGCGTTCGAGGAAGAGTTCGGCTGCGAGATTCCGGACGATGCCGCCGAGCAGATCCAGACCGTCGGCGACGCCGTGAAGTTTCTCGAGAAGAGCGCCGCCAGCACCGCCTGAGCGGGCTGCCGGCCTCGAGATGACTGATCGAGCTGCGTGCGCCGTCGGGGGGAACCGAGCCGGTGCCGCAGCTTTATCGGATCTCTCAAAAGTAACGTTGCGTATTTGGGGGATGCCGCGGCACGCGCCGCCGGCATGCAACGGCAGGGGTGGTAACGCGAGGCGACCTTCCTGCCGGATAACCTGGACAGGTGTGGGATGAAGCGAGTCGTCGTCACGGGGCTCGGCCTCGTTACTCCTCTCGGATGCGGCGTCGAACATACGTGGTCGCGCCTGCTCGAAGGACGCAGCGGCGCGCGTCGCATCACCGAGTTCGAGGTCGCGGATCTCGCAGCTCAGATCGCGGCCTTCGTTCCGCGCGGCGACGGCTCGGCTGGCACCTTCAATCCCGACCAGTGGATGGAGCCCAAGGAGCAGCGCAAGGTCGACGACTTCATCATCTATGCGATGGCCGCGGCCGATCAGGCGATTGCCGACTCCGGTTATGCAGCAAAGACAAAAGATCAGCAGGAGCGCACTGGCGTCCTGATCGGCTCCGGCATCGGCGGCCTCAATGGCATTGCCGAGACCTCGCTGTTGCTCAAGGAAAAGGGCCCGCGGCGCGTGAGCCCGTTCTTCATTCCGGGCCGCCTGATCAATCTCGCCTCGGGCTATGTCTCCATCAAGCATGGCCTCAAGGGCCCGAACCATGCGGTCGTCACCGCCTGCTCGACGGGCGCGCACGCAATCGGCGATGCCGCGCGGCTGATCGCACTCGACGATGCCGACGTGATGGTGGCGGGTGGTGCCGAGAGCCCGATCTGCCGCATTGCCATTGCCGGCTTCGCCGCCTGCCGCGCGCTCTCGACGGGCTTCAATGACGAGCCGACCAAGGCCTCGCGTCCTTACGACAAGGACCGCGACGGCTTCGTCATGGGTGAGGGCGCCGGCATCGTCGTGCTGGAGAGCCTCGAGCACGCCAAGGCACGCGGCGCACGCATCTACGCCGAGATCATCGGCTATGGCCTCTCGGGCGATGCCTACCACATCACGGCGCCGGCCGAGGACGGCGATGGCGCCTACCGCTGCATGCGCGCCGCCCTCAACCGCGCCGGCATCACGGCCGACCAGATCGACTACGTGAACGCGCACGGCACCTCGACGCCCATGGGCGACGAGATCGAGCTCGGCGCCGTCGAGCGCCTCTTCGGCAACAGCGCCGGCAGCCTCTCCATGTCCTCGACGAAATCCGCAATCGGCCACCTGCTCGGCGCCGCCGGCTCGGTCGAGGCGATCTTCTCCGTCCTCGCCATGCGCGACAATATTGCCCCACCGACACTCAACCTCGACAATCCCTCGGTTTCGACCCCGATCGACCTCGTTCCGCACACGCCGAAGAAGAAGCCGATCAATACCGTGCTTTCGAACTCGTTCGGCTTTGGTGGGACGAACGCCTCGCTCGTCATGAGGCGGCTCGACTCGTAGGTTTCTTTTTCGTTCGTCGGCGGCCCCGCGCAACCGACGAGCCGTATGCGATGCTGCACCTGTTGCATTCGTGTCCGCTCCGACCACTGTCGGCTCGATCATGCTCTCGCCTTCAGAATTGTGGCCTGCTTTGGCCATAATTCAGGATAGCTTTGAGGGACTGAGTACCTCGCCCTGAATGCCTGTCCCCAGCAATGGCAGCGGCCTGACGGCGCCGGTTCGCGCAGGAGAGAAGCAACCAGAGCATGAGGCAGGCCCTGCCAACTCTCGATACGACCCGCAAGCGCCTGAATGCCCTGCCGCGCAGCCCTGCGGAGGCGCTCGAGCCCGGCCGCGCGCCGCGGCCGCCCCGGCGCATTCGCGAGCGGCGCGAGGCGCGCCGCATGAACGGCTTCCTGCGTTTCATCAGCGGCATCATTACGTTCTGCTTCCTCGGCATGACGGTCGTCGCGGTCATCGCGCTGCTGCTGCGCACCAACTTCGATGCGCCCGGCCCGCTCACGCACTCGGCCGTCACCGTGATCCCGCGCGGCGAAGGTGTGCAGGAGATCGCCGCGCGCCTCGAGCGCGAGGGCATCGTGTCCGACCGCCGTCTCTTCGTCGCCCAGTATCTCTCGCAGTCGCTCCACATCCGGCTCACCGGCGGCAAGGAAATCTCGCTCCAGGCTGGCGAGTTCGAGTTCCGCAAGCAAGCGAGCATGAAGGACGTGCTGGAGACATTGGCGCAGGGCAAAGCCGTGCTCTACCGGCTCTCGGTCCCCGAGGGCCTGACCAGCCAGCAGATCGTTGCCCGCCTCATGGCAGAAGAAAATCTCTCCGGCGAGATCACCGAGGTGCCGCCCGAAGGCTCGCTGCTTCCCGACACCTACCGCTTCTCGCGCGGCATGGCGCGCAGCGACATCCTCGAGCGCATGAAGGCCGACCAGAAGCGCTTTCTTGCCACCATCTGGGACAAGCGGCAGTCGGATCTGCCGTTCAAGACCATCGAGCAGGCCATCGTGCTCGCCTCGATCGTGGAGAAGGAAACCGGTCGGGCGGACGAACGCGAGCGCATTGCCGGCGTATTCGTGAACCGCCTCAAACGCGGCATGCGCCTGCAGTCCGACCCGACGATCATCTACGGCATTGCCGGTGGCCAGGGGACGCTCGGCCGTCCGATCACGCGCTCCGACATCGACACGCCGACACCGTACAACACCTATGCGATCACCGGCCTGCCACCGGGCCCCATTGCAAACCCGGGACGCGCGGCACTCGAGGCGACGCTCAATCCGGCCAAGACCAAGGACCTCTACTTCGTCGCCGACGGCACCGGTGGCCACAACTTCTCGGAGACCCTGCGCGACCACAACGCTGCCGTGCAGGTGTGGCGCCAGGTCGAGCGGGACATGCGAGCACGGCAAGCAGCGGCGGCCAACCCGGCACCCGCGGCCCAAGCGGACAGCGATCCGAGCCCGACCTCGGCCCCCGCGGCGGCATCGAGCAACGCCGGGCGCGCGCCGTCCGACGTGCCGCTCCCGCAACGCAAGCCGAAACGCTGACGGCGCATCTACGATCACAATTCCGACAGGGAACACTGTGTTTCTCAAGCGGGCGGGGACGTCACGGTTCTGATACGCTATTGTCACATCTGCCCTTGCGCGAGACGCGCAGGCGGTGCCGGAATGTGATGCGGATCGGCACCGCAAGCGAGACGGAGGACGGGCCAGGGCTGGTTCGGCGCGCGGCATCTCTGCTGCGCGAGAGGGAGGCGAGAATGCGAGTTTGTTCCCACCCCACGCGGCGAGAGATCATGGCTGGGAGCCTGGCCGCTGCGCTCGCCACGTCTGTGGCCGGCGTGCCTTCGATCGCGCACGCGGCCGGCGGGGATGGCGTTCACAAGCTCGCGCTCGGCGATCTCCAGATCACCATCCTGTCCGATGGCGTTCTCAATGTCGCAACGCGGCTGCTCAATCGTGACATGAACCCGGCGACGATCGAGGCCGCGCTCGGCGAAGCGGAGTCCGCGTCGGGACAAGTGCAATATGGCGTCAACATCGTGCTCGTCCGTTCGGGCTCCGAGCTCGTTCTCATCGACGCCGGTGCGGGCGGCACCTGGGAGCCGACGGCGGGCAAGCTCGCCGATCGTCTCGCGACTGCCGGCGTTGACCCGGGCACCATCACCAAGGTCGTGATCACGCACGGCCATCCCGATCATCTCTGGGGGCTTGTCGACGAATTCGACGACAGTCCGAGATTTGCCAACGCTCAGCACATCATGCCGGCACCCGAGCTCGACTACTGGCGCAAGGTGAGCGTCGAGACCTTGCCCGAGCGGACGCAGGGCGTCGCCGCCGGTGCCAAGCGCGTCATCGCCACTGTTGGCGAGCGGCTTGCCGCTGCCGCGCCCGACGCCGAAATTCTGCCCGGCATCGCCTTTCTGGCGACGCCCGGCCATACGCCTGGACATTGCTCCGTTCGTATTTCGGGCGGCGCGCACGGCCTTATTGTCACTGCTGATACGCTTTTTCACCCGCACGTTTCATTTGCTTTTCCTGAATGGCAGCCGGCCGCCGACATGGATGGCGCGCAGGCTGTCGCCAGCCGGCGCCGCCTTCTCGACATGGCGGCCGCGGATGGGCTCCAGCTCGCCTCCTATCACCTCCCCTTTCCTGGTCTCGGGCGCGTGGAGCGGCGCGGTGCCGCGTACCGCTGGTTGAGTGCGCGCGCCTAGCGCGGCCCGCACTCCGCCAGCCCATTTCCGACACTCTGCATTCCCGCCGGCTGAATTGAGCAAAGTAATTGACCCCCATGACGTATGAACTTGATCCCCACGCAACGACCCTCGGCAAGCTGCTCGGACCGCCGCACCTCTTCGACGTTCCAGCTTTCCAGCGTGCCTATTCCTGGACCACGGAAGAGGCCGGCCAGCTCATCGAGGATCTCCTTCTCGCCCTTGGCGAAGGCGACGCGCAGGCCTCGACCAGCGGCTACTTCCTCGGTCCCATTCTGCTGCTCGATGGCAGCTCGCCCAATGTGCAGGCTGGTGGCGCGCGCAGCTTCCAGATCATCGACGGCCAGCAGCGCCTCGCCACACTGACGGTGCTCGCCTGCGTGCTGCGTGACCTCGTGCGACGCGACGGACATGCCCTGCCCGAGCTCGACCGCATGATCGGCGGCAGCAGCGAAGCGGGTGCCCCAACGCGATGCCGCCTCCAGATGCGCGGATCGGCCCAGCACACCATGGCGGCCTGCATCCAAGCCCCCGGCGCCACCCTGGTCGAAGCCGCGCGCGAAAATCTCAGCGAGAGCGAGGCGCTCCTGCTGGCCGTGCGTGATCAATTCGTCGAGGCACTCGCCGATCGCGACACGGCAACACTCATGCGGCTCGCCGCTTTCCTTCACGACGCGTGCAGCGTCGTCGTCATCACCTCACGCGACGTCGATCGCGCCCATCGCACGTTCGCTGCGCTCAACAATCGCGGCCGGCCTCTCGAGCGCTGCGACATCATCAACGCCGAGCTCATGGACAGCGTGACCGGCGACGAGCTCGCGCGCCTGCAGCGCGATTGGGAAACCCTCGGCACGCGTCTCGGCGCGAGCCTCGAAATGCTCTTCAGCCACGTCAGGGCCGCCGTCGGCGACGTCCGCGCGCCCGTCATCGCCGAAATCCGCCGGCTTGCGACAGCCGCGGGGGGCGGCGCAAAGTTCATCGATACGGTCCTCATGCCGTTCGGCCATGCGCTCGCCGACATCCAGGCGGCAGACCATCGCGGCAGCCCGGAGAGTGCCGAGATCAACCGTCGTCTGCGGCATCTCTCCTGGCTCCCGAGCACGGAATGGCTTCCGCCCCTGCTGCTGTGGTGGACCCGCCACCACGACGATGCTCACGCGCTCGCCGCCTTCCTCGCCCGGATCGACCGACTGGGCTTCGGCATGCGCGTCCTGGGCCTCGGGGCCGACAAGCGCCAGTCGCGTATGCAGCAGCTCAGGACCACGATCGAGAGAGGCCACGCCCTGACGCTCGTCGGCGGCCCGCTCGATTTTTCCAGCGAGGAAATGCGGAACATCCGCCACAACCTGCGCGATCTGCATCGGCGCAGCCAGCTCACCTGCAAGCTCGTGCTCATGCGGCTCGAGAGCGAGCTTGCGGGCGATCCCGGCGCGCTGGATAGCGAGGGCCTCACGGTCGAGCACATTCTGCCGCAGAAGCCCGCGCGCACCAGCATGTGGCGCAACTGGTTCGCCGATCCCGAGGAGCGCGAGGCCTGCACGGGCTCGCTCGGCAACCTCGTCCTCGTCCCGCGCGCCCTCAACGAGCGGGCGCGCAATCAGGATTTCGAGCGCAAGCACGCGATCTTCTTCGCCGAGAACGCTCCGCCCCTCCCTCGCCTCACCGCGGAACTGCGCGACGTCAAAACGTGGAACGCGACGCAGATCCGCGCGCGCGAGGAACGCCTGCTGGCAATTCTCGATGCGATGTGGCACCTGAACGGTGCCGCTGGCGAATCGGGAATGACAGCGGAAAGGGTGGGACTGCGCCGCCGCAAGAAAGCCCAGGCCGCCGAATAGCTGTCACGTGGCGCGGGAAGCAGGCTCAAGCCACGCGGTGCCCGCAAACGGGAGTGCTGTCGCCGCGATGGGGGTCACCCTGCAAACTGCCATGGTTCTCGCTGCCGGGCTCGGCACGCGCATGCGGCCGCTCAGCGAGAACGTGCCGAAACCGCTCGTGCCGGTCGCCGGCAAGCCCTTGATAGACCACGTTCTTGATCGACTTGCAGCAGCAGGCATCCGCCGCGCCGTCGTCAACGTGCATCACCGCGCCGATCAGCTCGTTGCGCATCTCGAAGCGCGGGCCTCTCCAGCGACGACGATCTCCGACGAGCGCGATCGCCTGCTCGATTCGGGCGGTGGCGTGCTGAAGGCGTTGCCGCTGCTCGGCCCCGGATCCTTCCTGATCCACAATTGCGATGCGATTTGGACGGAGGGCGCGACCTCGAATCTGGCTAAACTGGCAGCCGCTTGGGACGAGGACGCCATGGACTGCCTGATGCTGCTCGCACCTGCCGAGACGAGCCTTGGCTATCACGGACGCGGCGACTTCGCGCTCGACGCGGCGGCGCGCGTGCGCCGGCCCGAGCCACAGGAGCGCGTGCCCTTCGTCTTTGCCGGCGTTTCAGTTGCTCATCCACGCCTTTTCGATGGCGCGCCGGACGGACCCTTCTCGCTCAACCGGCCATGGGACGGGGCGATCGCGCGCGGACGCGCATTCGGCGTCGTCCTCGAGGGCCGCTGGATGCATGTCGGCGATCCTGCCGCGGTCACGGCCGCCGAAGGCTGGATCAACAGCCAGCATGAGCGCTGACACGAGGGAAGCGGGCACCAGTGCGGCCGCCCGCGTGTGGAGCATCAGCACGGGCCGATCTTTTCTCGAGACGCTCGCGCACGCCCTCCTTTCCGGCGATTTCCCGCAGCCGGGCGGCGCGCCTTCCGACCGGCTCGCGCTTGCCGGCATGACCATCCTGCTACCGACGCACCGCGCCGTGCGCGCCCTCCAGGAGGCCTTTCTGCGGGCCGCGAACGGCCGCGCGCTCCTGCTGCCGCGCCTCGTGCCCATTGCCGAGACCGACGAGGACCAGGGCCTCATCACGAGCATGGCGGGCGCACAGAGCCCGCTCGCTGGCGAGTTCGTCCTGGGACCGGCCGTGGCGCCGCTCGAGCGCCAGCTCGCGCTCACGCACCTCGTGCTCGCCTGGTCCCAGCAGTTGCGTGACGCAGGTCAGAGCCCCGAAGGCATCTTGGCGCCGCTGGCCGCAGCCGGCGCGACCACACCTGCTCAGGCCGCGCACCTCGCCGCAGACCTCGCGCAGCTCATGGACATGATCGAGACGGAGGAGAAGTCGCTCCACGGCCTCGCCGCACTGGTGCCCGAGGAGTACTCCGCGCACTGGCAGCAGACGATTACGTTTCTCGAGATCGTGACGAAGTTCTGGCCCGCGCATCTCGCCGAGCGCGGCCTGCTTTCTGGCGCGGCCCGGCGCAATCAGCTCATTCGCGCCGAAGCCGAACGACTGCGCCGCACGCCGCCCGCCGAGCCCGTGATCGTCGCGGGTGTCACGGGCTCAGTGCCCGCAACGGTCGCGCTCATCCGCGCCGTCGCGCAGTTGCCGGCGGGCGCGATCGTGATCCCTGGCCTCGACCGCACGCTCGATGAGACGAGTTGGCGGGCGCTCGACCATCATCCCGAGCATCCACAGCACGATCTCTACCGCCTGCTCGGCGCGTTGGAAGTTCCGCGCGAGGCGGTCCGCGAGGTCGCCGGCAAACCGGCGCCGGCGCGTGCCGCTGTCCGCACGGCCTTTCTCAGCGAGGTCATGCGCCCCGCGGGCGCGACCAAACTTTGGAAGGATTACGTCGCGCGCGCCGATCGGGCCGAGCTCAGCGCCGCCCTCGAGGGCATCAGCCGCATTGATGCACCGAACTCGGCCGATGAAGCTGAAGTCATCGCCCTCATGATGCGCGAAGCGCTCGAGACACCGGGTCGCACCGCCGCACTCGTCTCGCCGGATCGCCTGCTCGCGCGCCGCGTCGCGATCCGTCTCCAGAGCTGGGGCATCACGGTCGATGACTCGGCCGGTCGCCCGCTCGCGAAGACACCGCACGGCGCCTTCCTCGATCTCATTGCCCAGGCCGTTGCGACGCGCTTTGCGCCGGCGACCGTGATGGCTCTGCTCAAGCATCCGCTGACACGGCTCGGGCTGCCCGTGCGCGACGTGCGCCGCGCCGCACGTTTCGTGGAGCTCGCGGCGTTGCGCACCATCTACTTCGGCGACGGGCTCGACGGCATCGAGGCGAGCCTCGAGCGCGCCGAGCGCGAGACGGGCGACGGTAGCCGGCGTGAGCGCGCCGTCCGCCGCCTCTGGGATGCGGACTGGGTTGCTGCGCGTGAGCTGCTGCAGCGCTTCAGGACGGCCATGACGCCGCTGATGACGCTCGCCGCGGAGAGCGCCGCACGAGAGCTCCACGTGCTCGCTGCAGCCCACCGCGCGACGGCCGATGCACTCGCCGCCCCCGGTGATGAAACATCTCCCTCGCGTCTCTGGCAGGACGAGGACGGCGAGGAAGCGGACCGCCTCCTTGCGGCCCTCGACGATCAAAATCTCTGGGCGCCGAGCATCCCGCCTGCCGACTATGCCGAGTTCTATCGCGCACTCGCGGGCAATGTGACCGTGCGTCCGCGCGTCGCCGTGCACCCGCGGCTGTCGATCTGGGGCCCTTACGAGGCGCGCCTGCAACAGCCCGATCTCGTCATTCTCGGCGCGCTCAACGAAGGCACGTGGCCGGCTGCGGCCGATCCTGGCGCCTGGCTCAATAGGCCCATGCGCGCAAGCCTCGGCCTGCCATCGCCGGAGGTTGCGATCGGGCGCGCGGCGCTCGACGTCACCGGCCTCATCGGCGCGCGCGAGGTCGTGCTCACGCGCGCCAATCGCGTGGACGGGGCGCCGACCGTCCCCTCACGCTGGCTCATGCGCATCGAGGCCCTGCTCGGCGGCATGGGCCTTGGCGACGTGCTGAAGTCCAAGCGGCCCTGGCTCGGCTGGGCGCGGGCGCGCGATGCCCGCATTGGCAAGGCCGAGCCGGTCCGGGCGCCCGAACCGCGCCCCGCACTCGCACTGCGGCCGCGCACGCTCAGTGCCTCAGCGATAGAGCTCTGGATCAAGAACCCATACGGCCTCTATGCCCGCCACATTCTGGCGCTCGAAGCCCTGAGCCCGCTCGGCGTCGCACCAGGCCCGCGCGAGAAGGGCATCATCATTCACGAGGCGCTTTCGCGCTTCACGAAGCGCTTCTCCGCGAAGCTGCCGGACGATATCAGCGGCGAGCTGATGCGCGACGCGGAAGCCGTGTTCAAAGAGTACGCCGCACATCCGCGCGTCGCGGCTTTCTGGCTGCCGCGCATCGCGCGCTTTGCCGAATGGTTCGCCGCGACGGAGCCTGCACGCCGCGATGGCGTCACGGGCATCGCAACGGAAGTTGCCGGCAGCCGCGTGCTCGAAGCACCGGGTGGGCCCTTCACGCTCACCGCGCGCGCCGACCGCATTGATCGCTCGCCCAACGGTCTCATCATCACGGACTACAAGACCGGCACGCCGCCAAAGGACAAGGACGTCACGGACGGTACGGCGCCGCAGCTTCCTCTCGAAGCGGCCATCGCCCGCGCGAAAGGTTTCGCGGGCCTCGATACGGATACGATCCTCGCATTGCGCTACATCCGCGCGACGGGCGGCACGCCCGCCGGCAAAGAACAGACCGTCAAGAGCGACAACGTCCACGCACTCGCCGACTTCTGCATCGATCAGCTCGGCCAGCTCGTCCGCGCCTACGACAATCCACAGCAGCCCTATAGAGCCGTACGCCGCGCGCGCTTCGACTACCGCTACGACGACTTCGCGCATCTCGCGCGCGTCGCGGAATGGAGCGGTGGCGACAATGGCGACGAAGGGGAGGCCGAGGAATGAGCCGCCCCGATCTCAAGTCGCTCCTCGCCGAGACCACGGCCGCGCAGAACCGCGCAGCCAATCCGAGAGCCTCGGCCTGGGTGAGCGCCAATGCCGGCACGGGCAAGACGCACGTGCTCACCTCGCGCGTGCTGCGCCTGCTGCTGGATGGCACGAAGCCTCAGCACATACTCTGCCTCACGTTCACGAAGGCTGCCGCGACGGAGATGTCGACGCGCGTCTTCAAGCGCCTCGCCGAATGGGCGAGCGCGCCCGACGAGAAGTTGCAGAGAGCGCTCGATGAGCTGCTCGGTCGACCGCCCAACGCCGACGAGATCGAGCAGGCGCGCCAGCTTTTCGCGCTGGCCATCGAAACGCCCGGCGGTCTCAAAGTGCAGACCATCCATGCCTTCTGCGAGCGATTGCTCCAGCGCTTTCCGCTCGAAGCGAGCGTGCCGCCGGGCTTCACGGTCCTCGATGACGCGCACGCGCGCACGCTCCTGCGCGAGGCGACCGACGCGACGCTCCGGAGAGCCTCGGAGGCGCGTGGCGATCGTCAGCTCAATGCCGCGCTGCAGACGATCGTGGCGCACGCTGCGGACGATCGCTTCAATCAGATGCTCGGCGCGATGATCGCCAAGCGCGAGTGGCTCGATGCCGCGCGGCCGGATCTGTCCTCGGGCGTTGCGTCGTTCGCGGATGCCGAAGCCCGCTATCGGAGCGTCCTCGGTATTCGCAAAGGCATTTCGCTCGAGGATGTGCTCGCCGCGATTGCAGCCCTCCTGCCGGATGACATTTGTAGTCGCACGATCACCGCGTTGAGCGGCGGCAGTGCCAATGACGTGAAGGCCGCCGACCGCCTCAAGGGTGCAGCCAATGGCACGGATGATGCCGCGGCCGCAGCAGCCCTCGGCGCGTTCTTCCTCACGAGCGAGGGTGAGCCGCGCAAGTCGCTCATGACCAAGAAGACGGCCGCGCAGCACCCCGATCTCGACGCTGCACTCATCAAGGCACAGAACCGCTTCATCGCACTCGACGAAGAACGCCGCGCACTGGAGACGCTCGACATCTCGCTCGCGCTTCTTCGTCTCGCCGATGACGTGCGCACGGGCTATGCCAGAGAGAAGGCCCGCCGCGCCGCGCTCGACTACGACGATCTCATCACGAAAGCCGCCGCCCTCCTGAGCGGCGACACCGGCGGCGTTCCGCAGTGGGTGCACTTCAAGCTCGATGGCGGCCTCAGCCACATTCTCGTCGACGAGGCGCAGGACACGAGCCCCATGCAGTGGCGCGTCGTTGCCGGTCTCGCCGCGGATTTCTTCAGCGATTCCGCCGGCCACGGCGATGGCGTGCGCACGGTCTTCGCCGTCGGCGACGAGAAGCAATCGATCTACGGCTTCCAGGGCGCGGCACCGCACATGCTGGCCGAGGTCGGCAAGCGCTTTGCCGAGGACGCGCGCGCGGTCGAACATCCCTGGCACAATGTGCCGCTCACACTTTCCTTCCGCTCGGCGCCGCCCGTGCTCGCCGCCGTGGATGCCGTCTTCGCCGATCCCGCGCACACCCCGGGCCTCACTTTCTCGGGCGACGCGATACGCCATCAGCCGCACCGCGAAGGCCACGCCGGCCTCGTCGAGATCTGGGAGCCGGAAGCGCCGACCGAGGCCGTCGATACAGACGCCTTTATGCCGCTCGATGAGCGCCCGGCCGCCTCGCCGGCGACGCGTCTCGCAGGACGCATCGCCGATCAGATCAGGCATTGGCTCGATACGGGCGAGCGCCTCGAGAGCCAGGATCGGCCGATCGAAGCGGGCGACATCCTCATTCTCGTGCGCCGTCGCGGGCTCCTCGCACCGGCGTTGATCGCGGCACTCAAGCAGCGCGGCATTCCGGTCTCGGGCGCCGACCGCATGGCGCTGGAGCAGCAGATTGCCATCCAGGATCTCATGGCCGTCGCCGCCGTGATCCTACTACCCGAGGACGATCTGGCGCTCGCGTCCGTACTGAAGAGCCCCCTGATCGGTCTCGGCGATGACGATCTCTTGCGCTTTGCCCCCCAGCGCAAAGGCTCGCTCTGGAGTGCGCTGCTCGCGGCAGCGAGTGCGGGCGACGCGCGCCTCGCGGCAGCCGCCGAGATCATCAAGCAGTGGCGGCGCAGCGCCGACTTCCGCCCGCCCTTCGAGTTCTACGCCGAGCTGCTCGATGGCAGCGAAGGGGGACGCGCCAAGCTGATCGCGCGCCTCGGCCCTGAAGCCGCCGATGCGATCGACGAGTTCATGAACCTCGCGCTGCGTTATGACGAGGCCGAACCGCCGTCCCTTCAGGGCTTTCTCGATCTGCTCGGGCAAAGCCGGCGCGAGATCAAGCGCGACCTGGAGCATGGCGGCAATCAGGTGCGCGTCATGACCGTGCATGGCGCCAAGGGGCTCGAGGCACCGGTCGTGTTCCTGCCGGACACGTGCAGCACGGACACGGGCGCGGCTCGCGGCGGCATTGTCGAGCTCACGGATGCCATCAGCCGCGCAGGCGGCGCCAAGCCGGTCGTGTGGCCGGCCACAAAAGGATCCTTGCGCGTTGCCGCTATTGCGGACGCACGAAACCAGGCCAAGTCGGCGGACGCCGAGGAGCGCAACCGCCTGCTCTATGTCGCGCTGACGCGCGCGCGCGATCGCCTCTATGTCTGCGGCTACGACGGCAAGAAGGCGAGGCCCGCGGACTGCTGGTACGAGCTCACCCGTGCCGGCCTCGCAGATCGCCTCGTCGAGTTGCGCGACGAAGAAGGGCGCACGATCTTGCGCATTGCCGCGCCACAGCAGGTGCCACCCACGGCCCGCAAGAGCGAGCCGGGCCTCGATGCAGCCCCCGAGCCGCTCCCTGATTGGGCGCGTCGCCGGGCACCGCGCGAGCCGGCACTTGCGATCCCCATTGCACCGTCACGGCTCGCACCGCTCGACATCGACACAGACGGCGAGCCCGTCGAGCCGCCGGCCGCGCCGGCAACTCGCTCCGCACGCTCCGCCGGGTCCGGTGCCATTGGTGGCGAGAACCGCTTCCTGCGCGGCACGCTCACGCACGCACTCCTGCAGTATCTGCCGACCTGCCCGGCGCACGGCTGGTCGCGCGCCGCGCAATCCTTCCTGGAAATCCGGGGCCACGCACTTCCCGCACGCGTACGCGCGAGCATCATCAAGGAGACGCTTGCCGTTCTGCAGGCGCCGAATTTTGCCGCCGTGTTCGGCCCGCGCTCGCGCGCCGAGGTCGCCATCGTCGCCGAGATCCCGCCGCCGGACGGTGCCGGCACGCCGCTTCGCATTGCCGGCCAGATCGATCGTCTCGTCGAGACGGACGGCGAGATCCTCATCGTGGACTACAAGACTAATCGGCCGCCTCCGCGAGATCTCGGCGAGGTGCCGCCTGCCTACATTCATCAGCTCGCTGCCTATCGCATGGCTGTCCAGCGCATCTTCGGCGCCGCAAAAATCCGCGCTGCTCTCCTATGGACAGACGGGCCGCAACTGATGGAGATTTCGGAGGGCATTCTTGAACGGGCACAAAGCGGCCTCTTCACGCCGAATTGAGGCCAACTTGACGCAGGACGATGCGATGCCTACCTAACGGCCAACGCGGCGATTCCGCCGCATCCCTCCCGTGCAGGCCTGCACGCGCTCATCCCTGAGGAGATCGCTGAAATGACTGCGTTCGTTACCGACGCAAACTTTGAAGACGAGGTCATCAAGTCAGCCGAGCCGGTCGTCGTCGATTTCTTCGCTGAGTGGTGCGGCCCGTGCAAGGCGATGGCGCCGGCACTCGATCAGGTTGCGCAGGAAATGGCGGGTAAAGTGAAAGTGGTGAAGGTCGATGTCGACCGCAACCCGCAGATCACCCAGCGCTACCGCATCCAGGCGATGCCGACGCTGCTCGTGTTCAAGGACGGCAAGGTCGCGGCTCAGCAGGTCGGTGCCCTCGTGCAGAAGCGCAAGCTCGAAGATTGGATCAACGCCTCGATCTGATCCGCCGAGCGACCATTTGAAATTAAAAAAACCCCGCGCCAGGCCGGCGCGGGGTTTTGCATTTCAGGAAGTCCGCGGGGCGGGCGGTAGCGCGCTCGGTCCCTACTCGCGGAAGCGGCCGTCGATGTACATGCGCCAGAGCTTCTCGCCGATCATGCAGTCGCTCCGCTCCTCGGGCACCGACATCTGCGTGGGGATGAGGCGAGGCTCCGCGGCATCCTCCGGCGAGAGATCAGCGATCTCCAGAATGAGCTTGCGGCGAATGGCGGGCGCGAACTCGGAGCGCGCGCGCACGGGAATGACGAAGCTACCGAACCCGCCGATCACACAGTCCGTGTAATACTTGTCGAGATTGTTGATATCGAAGAAGCCGGAGCGCTGGTTCGGCTTGAGGATGATCGGCAGGCCGTTGATGACGACCCCCTCCTTGACGGCCTTGTCGCGGGCCACCTCGACCGGCCCGCCGGAGTTGTTGGGCCCATCCCCGGACACATCGATGACCTTGCGTTTGCCGACGAAGCCCTGGGTGCCGAACTGGCGCGCCGAGAAGTCGATAGCGCCTGAAAGCGAGGTCATGCGCTCGCGCGAAATGGGCATTTTCTCGAGCCTGCTGGCGAACGTCTCGAGGGCTTCGGGACTGTCGATCAGCGTCCATGGCATGACGATCTGCTGGATGAGCTGCCCCGCCCATTCGACGTACATGAGGGCAATACGCCCCTCGCCGCCGCTGCTGATCGCCTTCCATACTTCGGGGTCGCGCAGCGCGCTGATATAGCCCTCGCGCTGGAGCTGCTGCTCATCGAGGTCCATGGACCAGGAAACGTCCACCGCGAGCACGAGCTCGAGGTCCACAGCCTGCTGGGCTCGCGATGGCGCAGCCGTCCCAAAGGTCACCACCGCAGCGAGCAAGGCGACCATGCATGTCCGATATGCCCACATCGGACTATCGCATCATGAGGTCTGTTCACTGGCAAATCACGAATCGTTTTACGCACATGCACCAGATCACGCGGATGGCGCAGCGGTGCCTCGCGATCGCGCGCGCCGCCCTCAGCTATCCAGCTCGAGTTCCTCATCGCGAACGTGAAGGAGCTTGCGGGGATCGGGCTCGGTGCGGATCGGTACGCAGAGTTGGGTCAGCCATTCGTCCCGCGGCGTCTTGGCCGGATCATTGAGATAGATCTCCATGAGCGGTCGGGACGTGTCGATGCGCAGGTTCTCGGCCTCGGCCCACTGCGAGCACATATAGCGAAAGCCATCGCTGATCTGTTCGTAGCCGCCCTGGAGGCAGCCCTGGGCATAGGCTCCCCCTGGCGTCACCTTGCGCACGATCCCGCATTCGGGGGCGGCGCTCAGGCCCGGCACGAGCTCGACGCAGGCGTCGTAGCGGAGCGCCATCGGATCGGTCGAGCGCGCGTGGTCATGGATAACGCCGAAAGCGCGCGGCCCGAACTTGCGCAGATCCCGCGCATCGAGCCAGCCGAGTATCGCCCCCCAGGCCTCCTTCACCGACCGCTCGTACGGGCCAATAGCCCGATAGTGCAGCACCGGCGTGGGCCGCAAATACACAAATCGAATACGCACAATAGCCTCCACGATGCGCGCGATCGGCGACGGACCCCAGCCCCACGCGCACGAATAGTTTTAGTACGAATTGATTTAATGCCGTTTAAATCAGTACGGAGACTTCATTTCAATTTGAAGCCCCGGGCATTAACGAACTGGCCGAAGTCCGCCCGCTCGGGCTCGGCGTACTGGCGGGCCTTATCCTCGGACCAACCATAAGATTCGCTCGTCCCGAAGCGGGCAACGTTGCGCTGCTGGCGGTAAGGAAAGACGCCGTTGCGGCGGCGATCGTAGCCCGACACAATTCCGCGGGTGCTCTCGTTGTAGCGGTCACGATGGAGCGTTGCCGCCAAAGGCAGCCGCAAGCTTATGTACGACGGCCCCTGCGGCCAGCCGAAACCGAGCCCGGCGACCGGAAATACATGGTCGGGCAGGCCAAGCAGGTCGCTCACCTCCTGGGCATGGTTGCGGATCACACTCACCGGGCAGCAGCCGAGCCCCGCCGCCTCGGCCGCCAGCACGAACGACGAGAGGACGATGCCTGCATCCACGGAGGCATTGAAGAAGGCATCGAGGTGGTCGTTGGCAAAGGGGATGCCGGTCCAGTCGTGGACCTGCCGCTGGCGGCGGTTGTTGCCGAGGAAGACGAGGAAGTGCGGCGCCTTCGGGATCCAGTCCTGATCGGCCAGCAGGATATTGATGCGGTTCCTGATGGCAGCGTCCTCGATGATCAGGATATCGCGCTGCTGGAGATCGCTTTTCGAGGGCGCGGCAAGCGCCAGGGCCGCAAGCGTGTCGATGAGCTCGCGCGGCACCGGCTCGTCGCGAAAGCGCCGGCACACGCCGCGCGAGGCAAGGCCGCGCAGGAACTCCGAGGCTTCGAGCCGCGGGTCCACCGAATGGGGGAAGTCGCCGTAACGATGGTCGAGCGCTTCCTTGATGCTTTTCATGTGGTCATTTCCCCCGAGATCCGAGCAGTCGTTCCTGAATGGCCAGCAGGTCGCGCCACGCGAGCCGCTTGCCGATCGGCGTGCGCAGCAGGTAGGCCGGATGCAGCGTCGGCATGGCCGGCACCTTGCGTCCCGCACCCTCCAGCTCCCGCCAGCGTCCCCGTGCGCGCATGATGCCGCCTTCGATGCCGAGCAGCGCCGTCGCCGCCGGCCCGCCGAGCGTCATGATGACATCTGGAGCGACAAGCTCGATCTGGCGCTCGAGAAAGGGGCGGCAAACCTGCACTTCCTGCGGTGTCGGCGTGCGATTGCCGGGCGGGCGCCAGTACACGACGTTGGTGATGTGCACGTCGTCCTCGCCGAGGCCGATCGCGGCGAGCATCTTGTCGAGGAGCTGGCCGGCACGGCCGACGAAGGGCTTCCCCGCCAGATCCTCTTCGCGCCCCGGGGCCTCGCCGACGATCATCAGGCGCGCATCCGGGCGCCCGCGATAGAAGCAGAGCGACTTCGCCGTGGCCTTGAGCGCACATCCGTCGAAGCGCTCCAGCACAGCGCGCAACGCGTCGAGCGTTGCCGCCCCGCGCGCCGCCTGACGGGCCGAGAGGGCCGCAGCATCGGGCGGCGCGGTTGGAAAGCGGCGCGGCGCGGTGTCCCCGGCCGGAGGCGCATCGAAGCGGCCCGGCGCCGGCGCTGACCTCTGGGCAGCAGGGGCGGGGCGCGGCGAGGCAGCCGGCGGCTCGGCTTTCTGAGGCTCCACTTTTTGCAATGCAAAAGCCTGGCCCGGCACTGCTCCCTCACGGGCGAGCCAGTCGGTGCCGCTCTCGTCGAGCGCACCGTCCACCCCCATCTCGCGCCACCACGCGAGCAGGGTCGCCATGCCAGGCCGGTCCTCCGCATCGATCATGGCCGGCACCATAGCGCCTAGGCCCCGCCTTGGCATCCCGCGCAGTGCGCATCCCCCTGCAAGGCGTGCTTGGTGCTTGACCATGATTGCGCCCCCGACCTATCGAACAGCGGACGAACACTGGAACGGATCGAAGGAAGAGCTGACGATGACCGACGAGCAGAGCGAGCTGCCGCCGCGCGAAGGCATGGAGTTCGACGTGGTGGTGGTGGGCAGATCAATCCAGATCTTTCCGTCGTCGTTCTGGAAAAAGGGTCGGAAGTCGGCGCGCATATCCTGTCCGGCGCCGTCGTCGATCCGATCGGCGTCGACAAGCTGCTGCCCGGTTGGCGTGAAGAGGCCGACCATCCGTTCAAGACCGAAGTGACGGCCGACCATTTCCTCTTCCTCGGTCCGGCCGGCGAGATACGGCTGCCGAACTTGGGCATGCCGCCGCTGATGAACAACCACGGCAATTACATCGGCAGCCTCGGTAATCTCTGCCGCTGGCTCGGCGAGCAGGCCGCGGAGCTCGGCGTCGAGGTCTATCCGGGCTTTGCCGCCTCCGAAGTGCTCTACGACGAGGAGAACCGCGTCGTCGGTGTCGCCACCGGCGACATGGGCATCGGCCGCGACGGCAAGCCGACCGACAACTTCACGCGCGGCATGGAGCTGCGCGGCAAGTACACCGTCATCGCCGAGGGCGCGCGCGGCTCCCTCGCCAAGCAGCTCATTGCCCGCTTTGCCCTCGACGGCGACAGCGAGCCGCAGAAATACGGCATCGGCCTCAAGGAGCTGTGGGAGGTTGCCCCCGAGAAGCACCAGCCGGGCCTCGTCCAGCACACGCTCGGCTGGCCGCTCGACGACGCGACCGGCGGCGGCTCGTTCCTCTATCACTACGGCGAGAACCTCGTCGCCGTGGGCTTCGTCGTCCACCTCAACTACCAGAACCCCTATCTCGCGCCCTTCGAGGAGTTCCAGCGCTTCAAGACGCATCCCGCAATCCGAGACGTGTTCGCCGGCGGCAAGCGCATTGCCTATGGCGCGCGCGCGATCACCGAGGGCGGCTGGCAATCCATTCCGAAGCTGACGTTCCCTGGCGGCGTGCTCGTCGGCTGCTCGGCGGGCTTCGTGAATGTGCCCCGCATCAAGGGCTCGCACAACGCGATCCTCTCCGGCATCCACGCGGCCGAAGCCGCTTTCGAGGCGATCGTCGCGGGTCGCTCGCACGATCAGCTCACCACCTACGAGAGGGCCGTGCGCACCGGCCCCATTGCCAGGGACCTGAAGCCCGTCCGCAATGCGAAGCCGCTGCTTTCGCGCTTCGGCACGCGCATCGGCACGTTCCTCTCCGGCGCCGACATGTGGTTCAACACGATCATTCCCGGCATCGGTCTCGGCTACACGCTGAAGCACCGCAAACCCGACTACGCGACGCTGAAGCGGGCTTCACAGGCTCAGAAGATCGAGTATCCGCGCCCGGACGGCGTGCTGACCTTCGATCGGCTCACGAGCGTGTCGTTCTCCGCGACCAATCACGAGGAAAACCAGCCGATCCATTTGACGCTCAAGGATCCCTCGATCCCGATCGCGCACAATCTTCCCGAATACGCCGAGCCTGCGCAGCGCTACTGCCCGGCCGGCGTGTACGAGGTCGTCGAGGAAGCGGACGGCAAGAAGCGCTTCCAGATCAACGCGCAGAACTGCGTGCACTGCAAGACCTGCGACATCAAGGATCCGGCCCAGAACATCAACTGGGTGGTGCCCGAAGGCGGCGGCGGCCCGAACTATCCTGGGATGTAGTTTTTGCTGTTTGCCGCGGGCTGCCGTGAAGGGGTGCTATCGCATTCTTCCGTGGTGCTATGCCCGCGGCGGCCATTTTGCTGTTTGCCGCGGGCTGCCGGGAAGAGGTGCTATCGCATTCTTCCGTGGTGCTATGCCCGCGGCGGCCATGCAGACAGGCTGGGTGTCTGCC
>ERZ778025.1269-NODE-1269-length-19767-cov-6.240463_pt1 | contig 19767 bp, 17 predicted proteins | sample MGYA00375755_ERZ778025 | MGnify/ENA primary metagenome ERZ778025 (study PRJEB29350, sample SAMN05389825) | bioreactor metagenome | isolation source: Thiocyanate bioreactor | place: South Africa: University of Cape Town | collected 2014-03-17 ... | reverse complement strand
TTCGCAGCGCGGCTGCGGCTTTTTCCCCAAGAGGAGAACCATGAAGAAACTGAACAAAGTGGCGATGTTGTTTGCCTCTGCAGCGCTCGCAACCGCCGCTGGCGCACAAACCGTTGACAACTGGCGCGATGCTTCTGGCCAACTGGTCTGGAAGAACGGTACCAACGAATACTGCTGGCGCGATGCCAACTGGACGCCTGCTACGGCAGCTCCTGGCTGCGACGGCGCAATCGCTGCTCCCGCACCTGCCGCTGCACCAGCTCCTGCTGCTGCTCCAGCACCCGCTGCCGCTCCTGCACCCGCACCCGCACCAGCCCCCGCCGTTGCCACCAAGGTGACCTACGCTGCTGACGCCTTCTTCGACTTCGACAAGTCGGTGCTCAAGCCAGAAGGCAAGGCCAAGCTGGACGACCTGGTCTCCAAGGTCAAGGGCATCAACCTGGAAGTGATCATTGCCGTGGGTCACACTGACTCCGTCGGCTCCGATGCTTACAACCAGAAGCTGTCGGTGCGTCGTTCTGAAGCCGTGAAGGCTTACTTGGTGTCCAAGGGCATCGAAAAGAACCGCGTGTACACCGAAGGCAAGGGCGAAAAGCAGCCCGTGGCTGACAACAAGACTGCCGAAGGCCGTGCGAAGAATCGTCGCGTGGAAATCGAAGTGGTCGGTACCCGCGCCGCTAAGTAATCTTCGGATTGCTGCACAAAAAAGCCCCGCTCGCGGGGCTTTTTTGCGTCTGGGGCTTTTCGCGTGCTCCCTTCATGGACAATCAGCGACATGATCGAAACCGTCAATGCAGATCCGGCCGAACTGGCCAAGTTTTCAGAATTGGCCCATCGGTGGTGGGACCCTGACAGTGAATTTCGTCCGTTGCATCAGATCAACCCGCTGCGGCTTGACTGGATTCATGGGCTGAGCGCCTTGACCGGCAAGCGTGTGCTGGATGTGGGCTGTGGCGGGGGCATTCTGGCCGACTCCATGGCACGCAAGGGTGCGGATGTGCTGGGCATCGATCTGGCAACCAAAGCGCTGCGCGTGGCGCAACTGCACGCCCTGGAAGCGGGCACCCAAAACGTGCAATACCGTGAAATCAGCGCCGAGGCGATGGCCGCCGAGCAGCCTGCTGGTTTTGATGTGGTGACCTGCATGGAGATGCTCGAGCATGTGCCCGATCCTGCCTCTGTGGTTCGAGCTTGCGCCACCTTGGTCAAACCCGGTGGCTGGGTGTTCTTCTCCACCATCAATCGCAACGCCAAAGCCTTCATGCTGGCCATCGTGGGGGCGGAATACGTGCTCAATATGCTGCCGCGCGGCACCCACGAATACGCCAAGATGATCCGTCCCAGTGAGCTGGCGGGACATTGCCGCAGTGCAGGCCTGGATGTGCTGCACACCAAGGGACTGGAATACAACCCCCTCACGCGTCGCTATTGGCTCAGTGCCAACACCAGCGTCAATTACCTGTTTGCGACGCGCCGCCCGGGCTGATATGGCTACCGTTTTTCATGGCATTCGCGCAGTCCTGTTTGATCTGGATGGAACTTTGATCGACAGCGCCCCAGACCTCGGCGCGGCCGCAGACAAGATGCGCACCGACCGAGGCCTGCCTTCGCTACCTCCCGCCCGATACCGCCCCATGGCGGGTGCAGGGGCTCGCGGCATGCTGGCAGAGGCCTTTGGCATGGGCCCAGACCACCCTGACTTTGCCGTTATGCGGGAAGAGTTTTTTGTGAACTATGAGTCCCGCATGACCGAACAGACCACCATTTTTGACGGTGTGCCTGAATTGGTTCGCCAGATTCTCGGTCGCAACATGGCATGGGGCGTGGTCACCAACAAGGCTGCCCGCTTTACGGACCCGCTCACGCAGGCCATCCCGCTGTTTGCCACCGCCTCGGCCGTGGTCAGTGGTGACACCACCCCGCACGCCAAGCCGCATCCTGCCCCTTTGCTGGAGGCGGCTGCACGTTTGCGTGTGGCTCCTGAACACTGCATTTACGTGGGCGACGACGAACGGGACATCGTGGCGGGCCTGGCAGCGGGCATGGGCACAGTGGCCGCCACCTACGGCTACTTGGGCGCAAAGACCGATCCCTCGGAGTGGGGTGCACACGCCGCAATTAAATCTCCTGGCGAGCTCTTGCAATTGCTCGTGAGCGCCTAAAATAGAAAGCCTAGGGGCTGTCCTGGTTTCGACGTGGGTTCGGGATCAGTGTGGTGCATGTCGAGCTTGAGTGACGCTCGTAAATCTCGATTTAACAAACTAACTGCAAACGACGAACGTTTCGCACTCGCTGCTTAATTGCCAGTGAGCCTTGCAACAGTTGGCCGATGGGCTGGGCAAGGGGGTTCTGAGCAATCAGTGCCTCCCGGCTGCAAGGATAATTACATGGGCTGGCTTCCATCCGGGTACCTTGGGTGGAGGCGAGAAAATAGGGTGCTGGCGGCCCATGTAGCGTGCGACTGCGCGACATGGGTAGCGAGATCCAAATCAGATCGCTAAACATGTAGATCTGCCTGACGAAGGCTTGCGGACGCGGGTTCAATTCCCGCCAGCTCCACCATCCATCAAAACAAGGGCCGCCAAGGACAACCACCTGGCGGCCTTTTTCATTGGTAAATCAGGTACTTACGCAGCAGGAATACACAAGGGCAACCATTGACAGCCAAATGGTGAGCGGGGAACATATCGGGGAACGGAACCCAAGTTACCCCCGTAGGCGGGGAACAACTACCCTGCCAAGGCCGGGGAACATCTCAGGAAATGCCCGATGCTGACCGACGCCCAATGCCGCAATTTCATCTGCCCAGCAGGCAAGAAGCGGGAACGCCTGACCGACAGTGCAGGGCTATATCTGGAGATCAGTCCGGCTGGCTCAAAGCGCTGGTTCCAGAAAATCTATCGCGACGGAAAGGAAACCCGGCTTGCGCTGGGCAGCTATCCGGCTGTGGGCCTCACAGCGGCAAGGCGAGCGCGCGATGCTGCCAAGCTGCAAAAAGCCGAGGGCCAAGACCCCATTCAAGCCCGGAAACTGGAAAAGCTCAAGGCCACAAACCCGGCGGGCGACACTTTCAAAGTGGTGGCCCTGGAATGGTACGGGAAGCAGGAACCCCAATGGAGCGAGGCTCATGCTGTGCGGGCAAAACGCCAGTTTGAGCGCGACCTGTTCCCTTGGCTGGGGGATCGGCGGCTGGCCGATATCGAACCCGTGGAACTGCTGGCAACGCTGCGCAAGATCGAGGAACGCGGCGCTGTTGAGACTGCTGATCGTGGCCTGATGCTGGCGCGGCAAGTGTGGCGTTATGGGGTTGCAACAGGGCGGGTGAACCGCGACATTACCGGCGATCTGAGAGGCGCGTTGACTCCCTACCGGGGAACGCATTTCGCGGCCATCACCGATCCCGAGCGTCTGGGCGAGTTGCTGCGCGCCATCAAGGGCTACAAAGGTGGTCCTGTGGTACGGGCAGCGCTGAGACTGGCCCCCATGCTCTTCCAGCGCCCAGGCGAACTGCGCGGCGCGACTTGGGCAGAAATCGACCTGGAGGCGGCGCTTTGGACGATCCCTGCTGCGCGCATGAAGCGCACCAAGAACGGCAAGGAAAATGGACAGCCGCACCTTGTCCCCTTGCCCACCCAGGCTGTACAGATTTTGGAAGTCTTGAAGCCATATACCGAGTCAACCGGGTTAGTGTTCCCTGGTGAGCGGCAGCGCAGCAAGTCGATCTCTGAAAACTCGGTGCGCACGGCGTTGATATCTATGGGTTACACACCTGATGTTCAGACTTGGCACGGGTTTAGGGCGACGGCGCGAACTATGTTGGCCGAACGGCTGGAGTGTGACCCTCTCGTCATTGAGGCCCAACTAGCCCATGCGGTGCGAGATGCTAACGGTCGGGCCTACAACCGCACCACCTACCTTAAGCAGCGCCAAATCATGATGCAGCGATGGGCTGACTATCTGGACAAACTAACCGCTGGAGCGGAGGTCATCGCTTTGTATTCCAAAGTCGCTTGAGGATTTTGCTGAAGTGCTTAAGGGTGTGCTGTCCCGAGGCATCTCTTGCCGACTTTTTGCCTTTTTGTTGTTTTATCAGAGCAAGTCATCCGCAAATTATTCTCTCCTTGGACGAAAAAATGAATGAAATGGATGAGCCCTTTGCCAATGATCCGGAGTACCGGGCGCGCAAAACGCGCTTGAGAGCTGAACTCGTGGATCGCCAGATGAATCGGGATGAGTTAATTGATCTGCTGGCACACAATTTGACTTGTTATGAACTCCTATCTGCCTGCACATGGCAGATACGCAGCTGCCGAGCAGCCTGACACACCAGCTGCAGCGCTGCGCAGGCTTCATCAACTTTTACAGTCAAGGCAATACCCCATGAGCAAGCCCACCAAGAAACCCGAAGCGCCAGAAAGCGCCCCTCCCATACAGCGCTTGAATCGCAAAACGGTGCCCTGCATCAACGGGGGAACCTCGGAGGAGACCGCCCTGAACTTCGCCAACTTGATGATCTCGCCCGAAATGGGGAGTTTCCGGGTCATCACCAACCGCGAGCGCCGCGAGTTGATAGACCAACTGGATACGCCCGCGTTGATCGAGGCGCTGCGCCAGCAGACGCAGGCGGTGCACAAGGGTGACCTGCGAGCGGTGGAGGCCATGCTGATGAATCAGGCCACCGCCCTGCAATCTCTGTTCGTGAAATTGACCGAGACCGGTTTGCAAGCAGACTTGCTGCGCCAGCAGGAAACGGCTCTGCGCCTGGCACTCAAAGCCCAAAGCCAATGCCGCGCTACCCTCGAAACGCTGGCCAACATCAAGAACCCGCCGGTCGTCTATGCCAAGCAGGCCAACGTGACCACGGGCCCGCAGCAGATCAACAATGCCCCCCAGACCGCCCCCACGGGCGTGCGGGAAAAAGTTTTTGAAGAAAACAAACTGAAGGAACTGAACCATGAAAAGCAGCAATGGCTGGACGCCGGAGCGCCGAGCGCAGCAGGCGGCACGCATCAGGGAGCAAAAGCCTTGGCTACAGTCCACCGGGCCGAAAAGCGCCGCCGGTAAGGCCACCGTGTCGCGCAACGCCTTCAAGGGCGGCTACTGGCGCGAGCTGCGCGACATGACCCGCCATCTGAACAAATGCCTGCAGGAACAACAGCGGGTGCTGGACCATTTCTAGCAAGATTACTGGGTACATGCTCCTGGAAAAATTCACAGATCCAAGCAGCCCAACTTTAAGCACGACGAATGGTTTTTTTCTATGCGATGGTTACGCAGGTATGCTGGTCTAAGTTCAGACAGGTGGATGAAGATTAATTTCTTAATTAATTTCGCTAAATTCCAATCATTCAGTTGGCGATCGAGGAAAAAAGTGCCATGTTCATCAACTGACACCGATCAAATCGCCGACGCACTCCATGTGCGTCCGTAGTTGCTATCAGCGACTCTCAGGATGGACGTTTCCCGCAGCACATTTCCGATCAGCCATGCATCTAACCCTTAGCCCATGCCTAGCCAGAAGCCGCGGAGAACAGGAACTCGCGTCCCTTTTTGAGTCATTCGAATGCCCCACGTTCCGCCTTTGTTTCAGCCTAGGTTTTCTGCCAGGGGTCCGCGAAATCGACCTGCTGTTGGCCGATACCGAACTGGGCTGCTACTTGGTAGAAATTAAGGCCGTGACGCTCGATATGATCGAAAGCGTCGCGCCGAATGAATGGCGCATTAGCGGCAGAGCTAGCACGGAGAGTCCTTTGCAGCAGGCCTACGCCCAATATGAAGGTCTGGAACAATTTTGGAATACGCGCATGCGCACGCGTCTGCCATTCATTGCGATCACTGCCTGTTTTCCTAAAATATCTAGACAGGAATGGCAGGAAGCATTCCCCGCTAGAACATACGCAGGAACCATCACCGAAGGCCTGATTTTCCGTGATGACCTACAGACGCTTCCCTCATTACGCGACCGACTGGCCCGTGTCATGAACGCGCCTTCAATCCGTAGCGGCCACGAACCCTACCGGCTAGGCACAAAATTTCTCGCTGAGCTCACCGAGTTCCTGGCAGCGGCGAAGCCGCAACACCCAACGGAATATGACCGCCTCCGGCTCAAGGCCATCGAAGACGGCATAAATAAAGGGTTGGAAAAGGATTTCCCGGTGGATGGTCATCAGTTCGGTCTTTTCAGCGGCCACCCTGGTACAGGAAAGACTTTCCGACTCCTTTCTATCGGATTTTTTCACGCAATGCGTAAACGGAGGGTTCTGTTCGCCTGCTTTAACAAGACCCTGGCCAGCGATGTACGCCGCTTAGTTGGTTTCAGCGAGGGCCTGAACGCCTCTGGCCGCAGCTTGATCTGCGCCGATGTATTCCAGTTGGCCATCGGCATACACAAGATGAACGCTCTGCCTTACCAACAGGGCAAGTCGCCGGACAAGTGGGGTGAATCGATCGTGGTTTGGTTGCGCGCCAATCCAGACGCGCAGCGGGGACGCTTTGACACTCTGCTGGTTGATGAATCTCACGACATGCAGGACTGGCAGCTGGAGCTGCTGGAACTACTGATAGCCCCTAACGCCTCGGTCTACATTGCGATGGGGCCTGGACAATCGTTGTACCGCGCCAATTCCGCTGCGTTTGAATGGCTGAAGCAACTCAGCGGGGGGCGGCCAATTCGGGAGAAGCGACTGCGCAGAAACTTCCGCAACACGCCGCTCCAGTACGCGGCGGCACTGGCCTTCCACCAGGCATGGCCCGACCGACTGGCTCAGGTCTCGAAAACGTTCGAAAGTGTGACGAGACCCCAAGCACGCAACGAGGAATTCGAATTCGAACGCCGTGGCGCTGCGCTGAGTTATGCACCTATTCCTGCTTTGGCCCATGAGTTCGAACATGAGGGGATTCGGCAGGACGAACTGGTCTCCACTGTATACGCAGGCCTGATCGCCGACGAGGTATCTCAGATGCTAGACCAAGCGGCCGGCGCGGCAGTCAATCTGCTAATACTGGTCCCGTCGGAAACCGGATCAGCTGTACGCTGGGTGCGCCTGGCCTTGGAGCAAGTGGTAAACAACAGGCCAGGGCTATCCTTTATCGACTATGTGGAGGAGTCCAACCGGCGGACCATCGCTCTGAGCCACGAGATTCGTCTGAGTACTTTCCACAGCTCCCGGGGCTTGGAGGGTGAACGGGTGATGATCTTCGGGCTGGAGGAGATTCATCAGGTTGCCACCAAAGCCCAGGCCAAGCCCGAAAACCTTGGATTCATCTGTCTGTCGCGCGGCATATTCCGAACCACGGTCGTGACCCGCAACTACTACCGCACACAGGTGCACACCCTTATGGAGGAAGTCGTAAAGGTGAGTTCTTCCACGCCTGACTCTCGAGCGGGATCGTTGGTCGGCTGAGTTCCGCCTGTCTCAGTTAGCTCACGGTACGGGCCAATCAATGGTTCAGACGAAGAGCACGTTTCATCATGTAACCTTCACCACCATCGAATGCCATCGCATTCCATTGGACCCATCTGCGCATGTTTGAGCAAACCTTCAAGAATATCGACGACATCCTGCACAAAGACGCAGGCTGCACTAGCGAACTGGACTACACCGAGCAATCCTCCTGGCTGCTTTTTCTGAAGTATCTAGATGCGTTGGAGGCCGACAAGGCCACCGAGGCGGCATTGGAGGGCAAGACCTACAGCTTCATCCTGGACGCGCCTTACCGGTGGGAGGCTTGGGCCGCCCCCAAGACCGAAGATGGCAAGCTAGACCACAACGCCGCCATGACGGGCGACGACCTGCGCGATTTCGTCAACGGCAGGCTGTTCCCCTACCTGGCAGGCTTCAAGCAGCGCGCCAGCGGGCCCAACACCATCGAATACAAGATCGGCGAGGTGTTTGGCGAGATCAAGAACAAGATCCAAAGCGGCTATAACCTGCGCGATGTGATCGACCTGGTGGACTACCTGCGTTTTGGCTCGCAAACTGAAAAGCACGAGCTGTCGCACCTGTACGAAGCCAAGATCAAGAACATGGGCAACGCTGGGCGCAACGGCGGCGAGTACTACACGCCGCGCCCGCTGATCCGCGCCATGGTCAAGGTGCTCAAGCCCCAGGTGGGTGAGCGCATCTACGACGGCGCGGCGGGGTCGGCTGGCTTCTTGTGCGAAGCCTTCGATTACATGAGCGCCTTGCCCGGCCTGAGCACCGACGACCTCAAGACGCTGCAGACGCGCACCTTTTACGGCAAAGAGAAAAAGAGTCTGGCCTATGTGATTGCGATCATGAACATGATCCTGCACGGCATCGAGGCCCCGAACATCGTCCACACCAACACGCTGGCCGAGAACCTTGCAGACATTCAGGAGAAAGACCGCTACGACGTGATCCTGGCCAACCCGCCCTTTGGCGGCAAGGAGCGCAAGGAGGTGCAGCAGAACTTCCCGATCAAGACCGGCGAGACGGCCTTCCTGTTCTTGCAGCACTTCATCAAGTCGCTGAAGGCGGGTGGCCGTGCAGCCATCGTCATCAAGAACACCTTTCTGAGCAACACCGACAACGCCAGCGTCAGCATCCGCAAGCTGCTGCTGGAGAGCTGCAACCTGCACACCGTGCTGGACTGCCCCGGTGGCACCTTCCAGGGCGCTGGCGTCAAAACCGTGGTGCTCTTTTTCGAGAAGGGCGCGCCCACGCGCAAGGTCTGGTACTACCAGCTGGACCCCGGCCGCAGCCTGGGCAAGACCAACCCGCTGAACGACGCGGACCTGGCCGAGTTTGTGGCGCTGCAAGCCACCGCCGCCACATCGCCTAAGAGCTGGAGCGTGGACGTGGCCAGCCTGGACGCGGGCACTTGGGACATGTCGGTGAAGAACCCGGACGGCGGCGAGGTGGTGGCGCTGCGCACGCCCGCAGAGATCCTGGATGAAATTGCGGCGCTGGATGCCGAAAGCGCCGAAGTGCTGGGGACCATCCGAGAGTTGCTGCCATGACAGGAGCTTGGATCAATAGGGATCTGGGTGAACTGGCAACAGTCACGGCGGGGAACTCAGCCCCTCAAGACGAAACGCTGTTCGCCGATGGGACGGTCCCATTCTTCAGAACCTCCGATGTGGGGCGAATCCGGTTCGGCGATATCGACACAGCAATTGACTATCTCAACGTGCGGGGCACCCGCGGAATGCGCCAGTTCCCCAAGGGAACAATTCTTTTCCCAAAGAGCGGCGCATCCACATTCCTCAACCATCGGGTAATGATGCAGGTGGATGGCTGTGTCTCAAGTCACCTGGCTACGATCACAGCGGACCGCAAGCTTGTCGAACCTCGCTTTCTTCTCTACTTCCTCTCGACGGTACAGGCACAAGACCTAGTACAAGACCACGCATATGCCACCAACGGGCAGGCGATCTATGGCATCGACATGGAAACCGGTGCCGAGGGCGATGCGCCGCACTACCCAGGCCCGGAAGAATTGTGGAATCTGACATTTGCCGAGGCGAATGCATGGCGCGACCGTTTTGCAGCCGTGCCTTTCGAGGACAAGGGCGGCGCTTGGCAAGGCCGCTATTACCAGGACGTGGCGATCACCCGCACGCTGGACGCCATTGCGAACGGGCGCGACCGCATCTTGCTGACCTTGGCCACCGGCACGGGTAAGACCTTCATCGCCTTTCAATTGGCGTGGAAGCTGTTTCAGAGCAGGTGGAATCTCAAGGACTGGAAGTCGGAAGCTGAGCCCACGCGCCGGCCGCGCATATTGTTCCTGGCAGACCGAAATATCCTGGCCGACCAGGCCTATAACGCGTTCTCTGCGTTCCCGGACGATGCGTTGGTGCGTATTGCGCCCGATGAGATCAAGAAGAAGGGGCGTGTGCCCAAAAATGGCAGCATCTTCTTCACCATCTTTCAGACCTTCATGAGCGGGCCGGGCGACTCTCCGTACTTTGGTGACTACCCGCCCGACTTCTTCGACTTCATCGTGATCGATGAATGCCACCGGGGCGGCGCCAATGACGAGGGCTCTTGGCGCGCCATCCTCGACTACTTTGCACCGGCCGTTCAGCTGGGACTAACGGCCACGCCCAAGCGCACCATAAATGCGGACACCTACGCTTATTTTGGCGAGCCGGTGTATGTGTACTCGCTCAAGGACGGCATCAACGATGGTTTCTTGACGCCGTTCAAGGTGCAGCAGATTGCCACCACGCTGGACGAGTACGTTTACACCCCGGATGACTTGGTGGTTGAAGGTGACATCGTGGCGGGCAAACGCTACGAAGAGAAAGACTTCAACAAGATCATCGAGATCAAGGAGCGCGAGGCCTACCGGGTCAAGCTGTTGATGGGCATGATTGACCAGCGCCAGAAGACTATCGTGTTCTGCGCCACCCAAGTACACGCGCTAGTGGTGCGCGACCTGATCAACCAGATGAAGACCAGCACCGATCCGCATTACTGCGTGCGGGTAACGGCCGACGATGGAGCGTTGGGCGACCAGGCGCTACGAGAGTTTCAGGACAACGAGAAAACCATACCGACGGTCCTAACGACATCACAGAAGCTATCTACGGGGGTTGACGCACGCAACGTGCGCAACATCGTGCTGATGCGACCGGTCAATTCGATGATCGAATTCAAACAGATCATCGGACGCGGCACCCGTCTGTATGACGGCAAGGACTACTTCACGATTTATGACTTTGTGAAGGCCCACCATCTTTTCAGCGACCCGGAGTGGGATGGGGAGCCAGAAGAACCAGAAGCACCCGAACCGCCACGGCCGGTGCCCCCAGGACCACCCGTCGAGCCGCCTGACCGGCCCGAACCACCAGTGCCACCGCCAACGGCCAAGATCAAGGTGAAGTTGGCAAACGGCAAGGAGCGCACGATTCAGAGCATGACCGCCACCTCGTTCTGGAGTGCTGATGGCACGCCCATGTCAGCAGCCCAGTTCCTGGAAAGTCTGTTTGGCACCCTGCCTGAGTTCTTCAAGGATGAAGATCAGTTGCGTGCCATTTGGAGCGATCCGGTAACACGCAAGAGCCTGCTCGCTGGCCTTGCAGACAAAGGCTTCAGTGCTGAACCGCTGGCAGAAATGCAAAAGCTGATCGAAGCCGAGAACAGCGACCTGTTTGACGTATTGGCGTATGTGGCATTCGAGGCGCCGACTGAAACCCGGTCTGAACGCGCCAGCAAGGCGCAAGCCATGATTCACCAGCAGTTCAATGACAAGCAGCAGGCGTTCGTTGATTTCGTTTTGGCGCAATACGTCAAGCAGGGCGTGGACGAGCTGGATGCCGAGAAGCTGTCGCCACTGCTGAAGCTGAAGTACAACGCGCTCACCGATGCCCTCCACGACTTGGGGAGCCCCGAGCAGATCAGGCAGGTGTTTGTCGGTTTTCAGCGGTATTTGTATCAGCCAAGGGACAGGCAGCTTTCATCCTAGATACCCAGGGCCGTCGAAAGGCCCAAGTTCGGGGTGGCTAGCAACCAATTCATGGCAGGGGTGACCGAATTGCAACAGGGATTAGCTTGGTTGTTAAGGTGCGTTCGGTTGGCTGTTTTGGCTCGACTCCCTGGGGGTAGCAACGCTGAGACCGGGGAACAAATCGGGGAACAATTTGCAAAGCATAGATGTTGATCTTATTAAAAATCAACCACTTACCTGTTTGATTCAGTAGACGCCAGCCCAAATACAAACCCCCAACCGGTCACGGTTGGGGGTTTTTCCTTTTTTACGGTTTTGAGCGTCCGAGCGAGGCTTTTCGCGGTATCCGCTTGATCCGCTCATGCCCGCTGCTGCTTCCGCCATGGAAAGCCGTGATTCAGCCTCTCCGCGTCAATGTGCAGTGCTGCGTGTCTCGGCTTCGCACGGGAAACACCAGACAAAGCGAGCCCACATATTGGCATCCGCAAAATAGGCGACCCGCCAGCCTCTTTCGCCAACGCCGCCCAAGAAACAAAATGAAATAAACCGAAACTGGGTCGAGACCACGTTCCAGGCCGCCGCGGGCACCATCAGGGTCATGTTCCATACCGTCTTTGAAAGGACTGCATCATGAAACCCTGGATCAAGAAAACGCTGATGGGCATTTTTGGTGTGTCCATTGCGGTGGGTGGGCTGACGGCCTGCTCTAGCGGGCACCATCAGCGCGGTCCGATGACTGCGGAAAAGATGGCCGAAGTGCGCGGCAAGATGGTGGACCGGGTGAGCAGCAAGCTTGACCTGAACGAGGCGCAAAAGACCAAACTCAATGCGCTGGCCGATCAGCTGGAGGCCCAGCGCGCGGCGTTCATCGGCAAGACGGCAGACCCCCGTGCCGAGGTGCAGGCCATTGTCGCGGGCGACAAGTTTGACCGGGCGCGGGCGCAGTCGCTGCTTGAAGACAAGACGCGCGCGGTGCAGGCCCACAGCCCGGCAGTGGTCAACGCGATGGCTGACTTCTATGACAGTCTGAACCCAGACCAACAGCAAAAAGTGCGCGAGCTGATGCAGCGGCGCAAGGGCTGGATGGCCCGCGGCTAAAGGGCAGGGAGCATTGCATGTCACCCACGCTGGAACCTATCCACCGCCTCGCCCAAGGCGTTCGTGTGCACGGGCCTGCGCTGCTGTCGGGGGTGCCGGAGCCTCACGATGAGCTGATGTCTCTGGTCTGGGGGCCGCGCTTTGACCGCGAGCATGCGATGGGCCTGGTAGCCCGCCAGCCCTCGGTGGCAGCCCACGCGCTGCCCGCCTTGCTGGCGGCTGCCGACCATTTTGACGCGCTGCACGCTGGTGCGCAGGGCCGTTTACGCCGGCTCATCGTGCGGCACCGCGCATTGTGTGCGGCAGGCGCTTCTGTCGATGAACCCCGTGGGGAGCGCGCCTGACGGTGTGAGAATTGCTCATGCACCGCATATTGCTGATTGACGACGACGCGCAGTTGGGCGCGCCCCTGGCCACTTACTTCCAGCGTTTTGAGCTGGAGCTAGTTCACGCCCTTCGGCCCAGCGATGGCCTGGCGCAACTGACAGCCGGCGGCTTCGACGCGGCCATCCTCGACGTCATGCTGCCGGAAATGGATGGCTTCGAGCTGTGCCGCACCATCCGCAAGCAGGGCGACCTGCCCATCGTGATGCTGACCGCACGCGGCGAGGTGATGGACCGTGTGGTGGGGCTGGAACTGGGGGCCGACGACTATCTGCCCAAGCCCTTCGAGCCGCGCGAGTTGGTGGCACGCCTGCAGACGGTGTTGCGCCGGCGCAGGGCACCAGGGCCCGGTGTTGCAGCGGGCTCGCTGGAGTTTGAGGGCCTGTCCATCGATGCCGCGCGCCGCAGCGTACAGCGCCACGGCGAGGTGGTGGAGCTGACCGGCACGGAGTTCGACCTGTTGCACCTGCTGGCGCGCGAGCCGGGCAAAGTTTTCAGCCGGGACGACATCCTGAACCAGCTGCGCGGTCATGAGGCTGAGCTGTACACCCGCGCGGTGGACATCGTGGTGAGCCGGTTGCGCAAAAAGCTGGAGCCGCTGGACTGCATCAAAACGCTGCGCAATGTGGGCTATTCCCTGGCCCTGCGCCGCGCTGCCCCATGAAGAAGATTTGTTCTCCCGTTCACGACCCGAACTGTCCCTGGCACCGCCGGGCGCGCCACGCGGTGGGGCATTCGCTGCGCATTCGGCTGGTGCTGGTGTTCATGGCTTTGGCCGTGGCCGTCGCCGTCACGTTCATGGGGGGGGTGCAAAAGGCCGTGTCGGTGGGTTGGCGCGAAGCCGCACGGCCGCTGTTGATGGACTATGTGGACCGCTTGGCGGCCGAGATTGGCAGCCCGCCAAGCATTGAGCGCGCGCAGGCAATCGCCAACCGCCTGCCCCTGACCTTGCGCATTGACGGCCCGCAGATCCATTGGGCCTCGCACCCCGATCAGCAGAACCCTGACTGGATGAGCGACAAGGTCCGCCAGGAAAGCCGCTGGACCGGTGACGAAAACGGGCACAGCCTGCTGCGCCGCACGACGGCCGATGGGCACCACATCGAGTTCGGGCTGAACGCGCTGTCCTGGGACAAGCGCCCGCGCATTGCGTGGGGCACGCTCACCGTGCTGCTGCTGCTCACGGCACTGGCCTATGTGTATGTGCGGCATCTGCTGCGGCCGCTGGACGACATTCGCCAGGGTGCGCAGCGTTTTGGCAACGGCAACTTTGCCCAGCCCATCCCGGTGCGGCATGCCCACCGGCCGGACGAGCTTGGCCAACTGGCCGAGACCATCAACACCATGGGGGATGACATCCACCAGATGCTGGAGGCCAAGCGCGCGCTGCTGCTGGCGATGAGCCATGAGCTGCGCAGCCCGCTCACGCGGGCCCGCCTGAACACCGAGCTGCTGCCCGAAACGGCCGACGTGCAACCCCAGCGCCTGGCGCTGATGCGTGACCTGGGCGAGATGGCGGGCCTCATCACCGACCTGCTGGAAAGCGAGCGCCTCGCGGGCCGCCACGCGGCGCTGCACCGCGAGCCCACCGATGTGGCCGAGCTGGCGCGCGAAGCGGTGGCCGACCTGTGCTCCCGCCATGCGGGCGCCGCCGACATTGCCTTGCACGCAGCGCCGGACTTGCCCGCAGTGCGGCTCGACCGATCCCGCCTGCGGCTGCTGCTGCGCAACCTGCTGGACAACAGCCTGCGCCACAGCGAGTCGGGCGCCTTCCCGCCCGAGCTGCATCTGCGGCTGGTGGATGAGGGCAGGGTGCTCGAGCTGGAGGTGCGTGACCATGGGCGCGGCGTGCCCCCCGAGCACCTGCCCCACCTGGCCCAGGCGTTCTACCGGCCGGACACCGCGCGCCAGCGCGCCACCGGTGGCGTGGGGCTGGGCTTGTACCTGTGCCGCCTGGTGGCGCAAGCGCACGATGGGCAGCTGAACATGCGCAATGCAGAGCCCGGCCTGTCGGTCACCGTGCGTCTGCCGGTGGTGGAATAGGCCGCCCGCCGGTGGCATAGACAGGCTGGCCTCCGCGCCGGCAGGTGGCGTCGCACCGATGCGGCCAGGCCAGCGCACAGGCCTGGTGCAATGGGGAAGTGGACATGCAAGCGGCCATGTCCGGCTTCTCAATGCAAATTGATGGCTCTTTTGGCGCTGTAGCGCAGGTGTTTATCGCCCTGATAGCTATCAAATCAGGAGTTGCTTCTGGTGCCCTGGGCCACGAGCGAAGACGCCATCCTCCCTGGCACCGATCTTGCTCAAGAACGACACCCCCTCGCATGAGTCTGATTTTTCAGTGTTTACCCTGTATATACAGGTATGCTGAAACTGTCATCATGGCCTCCGGGTGCGCAGGTGCGTTCCGGTGGGCAGGGCCAAGGTACTTTCTTCAAACAGGAGCAGATGATGACTCGATCGGTTGTGAAATGGACGTCGCTGGCAGCGGCAGCATGCATGATGGCGCTGGCCGCACCAGCCCAGGCGCAGGACACCAAGATTGTGCTGGGCATGTCCGGCTGGACAGGTTTTGCACCGCTCACGCTGGCCGACAAGGCCGGCATCTTCAAGAAGAACGGCCTGGACGTGGAGATCAAGATGATCCCGCAGAAGGACCGACACCTGGCCCTGGCGTCCAAGTCCATCCAGTGCGCTGCCACCACGGTCGAGACGCACGTTGCCTGGAATGCCAACGGCGTGCCCATCGTGCAGATCTTTCAGATGGACAAGTCCTACGGTGCCGACGGCATCGCGGTACGCGGCGACATCAAGGGCTTTGCGGACCTCAAGGGCAAGACCATCGGCGTGGATGCGCCCGGCACGGCCCCGTACTTCGGCCTGGCCTGGATGCTGAGCAAGAACGGCATGAGCCTCAAGGATGTGAAGACCACCACGCTGTCGCCTCAGGCCGCAGCACAAGCCTTTGTGGCGGGGCAGAACGACGCAGCCATGACGTACGAACCCTACCTGTCCACCGTGCGTGAGAACCCCAGCGCCGGCAAGATACTGGCCACCACGCTCGACTACCCCATGGTGATGGACACCGTGGGCTGCGACCCCATGTGGCTCAAGGCCAACGGCAAAGCCGCGCAGGCCCTGGCCAACTCGTACTTCCAGGCGCTCGACATGATCAAGGCCGACCCGACCAAGTCCAACGAGATCATGGGCGCCGCCGTCAAGCAGACGGGCGAGCAGTTTGCCAAGTCCTCGTCCTTCCTGCGCTGGCAGGACAAGGCTGCCAACCAGAAGTTTTTTGCGGGCGAGCTGACCAGTTTCATGAAGGACGCCACGGCCATCCTGCTGGAGGCCGGCATCATCCGCAAGGCACCGGATGACCTGAACGCGACGTTCGACGCGAGCTTCATCAAGTAAAAAACAGACGGAAGAAGAGCGCTCCATGTCCGCCGTGCAACCCCTGTCCGTTTCTGAGCCAAAGGCCACCGTGCGCCGGCGCTCGCTGGCCCCGCTGGAGCCTGTGAGCAGCCGATCCCGCTGGATGCTGGGGCTGGCCTTTTTCGCCCTGTTCGTGGCGGTGTGGGCGTTCTTTACCCTGGGCGGCTTCGTATCGCCCACCTTCCTGGCCAGCCCCGTCACCATGGTGAAGGAAGGCTGGCTGCTGTTCACCGAATACGGCTTCATCAAAGACATCGGCATGACCATCTGGCGCGTGGTCGGTGGCTTCATCCTGGCAGCGGTCATTGCCGTGCCGCTGGGCATTGCGATGGGCGCGTACAAGGGGGTCGAGGCGTTCTTCGAGCCCTTCATCTCGTTCTGTCGCTACCTGCCTGCTTCGGCCTTCATTCCGCTGCTGATCCTGTGGGCGGGCATTGGCGAGGCGCAGAAAATCCTCGTCATCTTCATCGGCTCGGTCTTCCAGATCACGCTGATGGTGGCCGTCACCGTGGGCGGTGCGCGGCGTGACCTGGTGGAGGCCGCTTACACATTGGGCGCGGGCCACAAGGGCATTGTCACGCGGGTGCTGATCCCCGGCGCTGCGCCCGAGATCGCCGAGACCCTGCGCCTGGTGCTGGGCTGGGCCTGGACCTATGTAATCGTGGCCGAGCTGATCGGCTCGTCCAGCGGCATCGGCCACATGATCACCGACAGCCAGTCGCTGCTCAACACCGGCCAGATCATCTTCGGCATCATCATCATCGGCCTCATCGGGCTGGTGTCCGACTTCGCCTTCAAGGCGCTCAACCACCGTCTGTTTGCCTGGAGTTTTGTGCGATGAGCAGCGTATCCATCCAAGCCGTCTCGCGCACCTTTGAAGGGCACAAGGGCCAGCGCACGCAGGCCCTGCTACCTGTCGATTTTGAAGTGCGTGACAACGACTTTGTCACCATCCTTGGCCCGTCGGGCTGCGGCAAGTCCACGCTGCTGCGCATCGTCGCAGGGCTGGACCACGCGACCAGCGGCCGGGTGCTGCTGGACGGTGTGCCAGTGGAAGGCCCGGGCGCCGACCGGGGCATGGTGTTCCAGAGCTACACGCTGTTCCCCTGGCTCACCATCGAGCAGAACATCCGCTTTGGCCTGCGCGAGCGGGGTATGCCCGAGGCGCAGCAAAAAGAGCGCGCCGCGTACTTCATCGCCAAGGTGGGGCTGCGCGGCTTTGAGCAGCATTTTCCCAAACAACTGTCGGGCGGCATGCAGCAGCGCACCGCCATTGCGCGCGCGCTGGCCAACGACCCCAAGATTTTGTTGATGGACGAGCCCTTTGGCGCGCTCGACAACCAGACCCGCGTGCTCATGCAAGAGCTGCTGCTGGGCATCTGGGAAGCCGAACGCAAGACGGTGCTCTTCGTCACCCACGACATCGACGAAGCCATCTTCATGGCCAACCGCGTTGCCGTGTTCAGCGCCCGACCCGGCCGCATCAAGACCGAGCTGGCGGTGGACCTGCCGCACCCACGCCATTACACGATCAAGACCAGCCCCGAGTTCATGGACCTCAAGGCGCGCCTCACCGAAGAGATCCGCGCCGAATCCATGGCGGCGGACCTGCACTGATCTGAACCCGCACCCACCCCGCATCCACCCATGAGCGCCCGTCCATCCCGCCGCCCCACCGCCGCTGCACCGCGCAGCGCCACGCCTGCCAAGGCCGTGGCCTCGGCGGCTGCGCCCGCGCAGGCCATGGCGCTGTACGAGCAGGTCAAGGACCATATCTCGCGCAAGATCCAGGAAGGCATCTGGCGCGCGGGCGACCGCCTCCCGTCCGAGAACGAACTGGTCACCCAGTTCGGCATCTCGCGCATGACGGTGAATCGCGCACTGCGCGAGCTGGTGGAGCAGGGGCGCATCGTGCGCGTGGCCGGTGTGGGCAGCTTTGTGGCCGAAGACAAGCCCCAATCCACGCTGCTGCAGATAGCCAACCTGGCGAGTGAGATCCGCCAGCGCGGGCACGACTACCGCTGCGACGTGCTGACGGTGGAGCGCACCTCTGCCACGCTGGAAGTGGCGGCCGCGCTGGACCTGCGCACGGGCGAGTCGGTGTTCCACTCGCTGTGCATCCACCGCGAAGACGGCCTGCCCGTGCAGCTGGAAGACCGCCACGTCAACCCACGCCAGGTGCCCCAGTTTGCCGCGCAGGACTTTACGCAGCTGCAACCTTCCGAATACCTGGTGCGCAACGTGCCCTTCGACCAGATCGAGCATGTGGTCGATGCCGTCATGCCCACCGCCGAGCAAGCCGCGCTGCTGGAGATGTCTCCGCAGGAGCCTTGCCTGCTGCTCACCCGCCGCACCTGGTCGCGCGGCGTGCCGATCACCGTGGTGCGCTGCCTGCACCCCGCCACCCGTTACCGCCTGGGTAGCCGCTTCCGAGCCGACGGCAACCCCGTCGCCGGTTGAAAGTTTTCGCCAAAAGCACAGCATTTTCTCGCTTGTACCTACTTGTATATACAGGATCAACGCCATGACACAGAACGCATCTCCCATCACCCTGCACCCCGGCCGCGTCACGCTGGCCGAGCTGCGCCGCATCCACGCTGGCCCCGTGCAACTGGTGCTCGATGCGTCGGCACGCGCGGGTTTGCAGAAATCTCTGGCCACGGTGCAGCGCATCGTGGATGAAGACCAGGTGGTCTATGGCATTAACACCGGCTTTGGCAAGCTGGCCAGCACCAAGATTGCGCACGATCGCCTGGCCGAACTGCAGCGCAACCTGGTGCTGTCGCACAGCGTGGGCACGGGCGACCCGCTGCCCGACGATGTGGTGCGCCTCATCCTCGCGACCAAGGCCGTGAGCCTGGCGCGCGGCCACTCGGGCGTGCGGCCCGAGCTGGTGGATGCGCTGCTGGCGCTGGCCAACGCCAACGTGCTGCCGGTGATCCCGGCCAAGGGCTCGGTGGGTGCATCCGGCGACCTGGCGCCGCTGGCGCACATGGCCTGCGTGCTGATCGGCGAGGGGCAGGCCAAGGTGGACGGCAAGGTGGTGCCGGGTGCCGAGGCCATGCGTTCCATCGGCCTGCAACCGTTTGTGCTGGGCCCCAAGGAAGGGCTGGCGCTGCTGAACGGTACGCAGGTGTCCACCGCGCTGGCGCTGGCCGGGTTGTTCGGCGCCGAGAGCGTGTTTGCCGCCGCACTGGTCGCAGGCTGCCTGTCGCTCGAAGCCATCAAGGGCTCGGTCAAGCCCTTTGACGCACGCATCCATGAGGCACGCGGCCAGGCCGGGCAGATCGCAGTGGCCGCCGCCGTGCGCGAGCTGCTGGACGGCAGCGCCATCGACCCCTCGCACCCGAACTGCGGCCGCGTGCAAGACCCTTATTCGATCCGCTGCGTGCCGCAGGTGATGGGCGCGTGCCTGGACAACCTGCACCACGC
>ERZ778025.1259-NODE-1259-length-19958-cov-192.475104_pt1 | contig 19958 bp, 11 predicted proteins | sample MGYA00375755_ERZ778025 | MGnify/ENA primary metagenome ERZ778025 (study PRJEB29350, sample SAMN05389825) | bioreactor metagenome | isolation source: Thiocyanate bioreactor | place: South Africa: University of Cape Town | collected 2014-03-17 ... | reverse complement strand
GCACCGCGAGCTACGGCCATTTCGGCCGCGACGAGCCGGATTTCACCTGGGAAGTGACGGACAAGGCGGCTGCGCTGAAGGCGGCGGCGGGCGTATAATCCGGGCTCTGTTTCGGGCGGGCAGTCCGCCCCCTCGTGCCGAGGAGCGCTGCGACGGACTTTCCGCCAGGCTCGGCACGGGCGTTGTTTCAACGGCGCTCGTTGACTTGCAGCCAGGACTGCAGCCAGACGAGCGCGTCCCTGCTGCCATTCAAGGAGTCACACCATGAATGCAGTATCCGAGTTTTCCGACTACGTCATTGCCGACCTCGCGCTTGCCGACTGGGGCCGCAAGGAAATCCGCATCGCCGAAACCGAAATGCCGGGCCTGATGGCGATCCGCGAGGAGTTCGCCAAGAGCCAGCCTTTGCGCGGCGCGCGCATCACCGGTTCGCTGCACATGACCATCCAGACCGCGGTGCTGATCGAGACGCTGACCGCGCTCGGCGCCGAGGTGCGCTGGGCCTCGTGCAACATTTTCTCGACCCAGGACCACGCCGCCGCGGCGATCGCCGCCAGCGGCGTGCCGGTGTTCGCGGTCAAGGGCGAATCGCTGAAAGACTACTGGGATTACACCCACCGTATCTTCGAATGGGCCGACGGCAACCATTCGAACATGATCCTCGACGACGGCGGCGATGCGACGCTGCTGCTGCACCTCGGTGCGCGCGCCGAACAGGACATTTCGGTGATCGCCAAGCCGACCAGTGAGGAAGAGCAGGTGCTCTACGCCGCGATCAAGGCCAAGCTGGCGACCGACCCAACCTGGTATTCGGTGCGCCTCGCCGCCGTGAAGGGCGTGACCGAAGAGACCACGACCGGCGTGCACCGCCTGTACCAGATGCACGCGCGCGGCGAACTCAAGTTCCCGGCGATCAACGTCAACGATTCCGTGACCAAGTCGAAATTCGACAATCTGTACGGCTGCCGCGAATCGCTGGTCGACGGCATCAAGCGCGCGACCGACGTGATGGTGGCCGGCAAGATCGCCGTGGTCGCCGGCTACGGCGACGTCGGCAAGGGTTCGGCGCAGGCGCTGCGCGCATTGAGCGCCCAGGTGTGGGTGACCGAGATCGATCCGATCTGCGCGCTGCAGGCGGCGATGGAAGGCTACCGCGTGGTGACCATGGAATACGCCGCCGACAAGGCCGACATCTTCGTCACCGCCACCGGCAACTTCCACGTCATCAACCACGATCACATGGCGAAGATGAAGGACCAGGCCATCGTCTGCAACATCGGGCATTTCGATAATGAAATCGACGTCGCCTCGATCGAGAAATACCAGTGGGAAGAGATCAAGCCGCAGGTCGACCACGTGATCTTTCCCGACGGCAAGCGCATCATTCTGCTGGCCAAGGGCCGCCTGGTGAACCTCGGCTGCGCCACCGGCCATCCTTCGTATGTGATGTCGTCGTCGTTCGCCAACCAGACCATCGCGCAGATCGAGCTGTGGCAGGAACGCGATTCCGGCAAGTACCCGGTCGGCGTCTACACGCTGCCCAAGCATCTCGACGAGAAGGTCGCGCGCCTGCAGCTGAAGAAGCTCAACGCGCAGCTGACCGAGCTGACCGACCAGCAGGCCGCCTACATCGGCGTGCCGAAAGCCGGTCCGTACAAGGCCGAGCACTACCGCTACTGATCCGTCTGAAAGGAGCGCGCCATGCGTCTGCTGCTGTTGTGGGTCCTCAATGCCGTCGCGCTGCTGGCGGTGACCTGGCTGCTGGACCCGCTGATCCAGGTGTCGGGCTTCGGCTCGGCGCTCGCCGCGGCGCTGGTGCTCGGTTTCCTCAACACGCTGGTGCGGCCGCTGCTGGTGATCCTCACCTTGCCGATCACCGTGCTGACGCTGGGAATCTTCTATCTGGTGCTGAACGGCCTCTTGTTCTGGCTTGCCGGTTCCCTCCTTGAGGGGTTCCATGTCGCCGGCTTCGGCGCGGCGCTCGTCGGCGCGATCCTCTATGGCGTGATCGCCTGGGCGCTGTCCGCGCTCATCCCCAATTCCAGAGGTTGAGGCATGACCGAACGCACATTCAGCTTTGAATTCTTCCCGCCCAAGACGGCGGAAGGCGCGGAGAAGCTGCGCGCCACGCGCGAGCAATTGGCGCAGCTCGATCCCAGGTTCTTCTCGGTGACCTTTGGCGCCGGCGGTTCGACCCGCGACCGCACACTGGAGGCCGTGCGCGACATCCAGGCCGCCGGCAGCGAAGCCGCGCCGCACCTGTCGTGCATCGGCTCGACCGAAGCGAGCATCCGCGACATCCTCAACGAATACAAAAGCCAGGGCATCCGCCATCTGGTCGCGCTGCGCGGCGATTTGCCCTCCGGCACCATGGACGCCGGCGAATTCAACTACGCCAACGAACTGGTGGCCTTCATCCGCAAGGAAACCGGCGACTGGTTCGAAATCGAAGTCGCGGCCTATCCCGAAGTCCACCCGCAGGCGCGCTCTCACACCGAGGATCTCGCCAACTTCAAGCGCAAGGTCGACGCCGGCGCCGATTCCGCGATCACGCAGTACTTCTTCAATGCCGACGCCTATTTCAACTTCGTCGAAGACGCGCGCGCGCTGGGCGTCGGCATTCCCATCGTTCCCGGCATCATGCCGATCGGCAATTACGTTCAACTGGCGCGTTTCTCGGATGCCTGTGGCGCCGAAATCCCACGCTGGCTGAGAAAGAAGCTGGAAAGCTATGGCGACGATCTGGCGTCGATCCGCGCCTTTGGCCTCGACGTGGTGACCGATCTGTGCGGCCGCCTGCTGACCGGCGGCGCACCGGGACTGCATTTTTACACCATGAACCAGGCGGGGCCGAGCACCACGATCTGGCAGCGGCTGGGTTTGTGATGTTCCCGACTTGAGGGGGCCTTACGCAAGATCCGTCGATGGTGGGCCTTGCCGCAAGCGTCGCGTCACCTTGGCCGGGGCGACGGGTAGAATCGTCCCCATCCCTGCGCCTGCGACCCGATCATGAATACCCTGTGGATCCTGATCCTGCTCATCCTGCTTTCCGGTCTGTTTTCCCTTGCGGAAATGGCGCTCGCTTCCGCCCGCCGCGGCCGCCTGAGCCAACTGGCCGAGGCCGGCGACACGGGGGCCGCCAAGGCGCTGGCAATCAAGGAACACCCAAGCCGGCTGCTGGCTGCCAGCCAGACCGGCATCACCGCTGCCGCGCTGCTGATGGGGATCTATGGCGAGTCGGCCCTGTCGGCGTCCATCGAAGCGGCCGTCAGTGCGGCGATCCCGGGTTTGACCGACTGGCGCGAATCCATTGCCTTCGGCGTCACGATCGTGATCGTCACGGCCGCTTCGATCATCCTGGGCGAGATCGTCCCCAAGCGGATCGCCCTCGCGCATCCGGAAAAAGTGGCGGTGTTTTGCGCGCCTTTCATGTCGCTGTTCATCCGGCTGCTGTCGCCGGCGATCCGTTTTCTGTCTTTCGCGGCAGACCGCATCCTGGCGCTGCTGCCGGTCCAGTCGGCTCCCGCGGTCGCGAGCGTGGAGGACATCCTGGCTTTTGTGGACGAAGGGGAACGGACGGGCACCATCGCACCGGAAGAAAGCCAGTTGTTCGGCAACGTGCTGCGGCTGGAGGACTGGCGGCTCGCCACGGTCATGACCCCCGCATCGGACGTGGCCTGGCTCGACCTCCTGGCTTCGCGCGAGGACAATCTGCGCATCCTGAAGGAGGCGCCGCATTCCCGCCTGCCCATCTGCAAGGGCGACCTGCAGCAGGTGATCGGCATTGCCGAAAGCCACGACATTCTCAAGGCCGCGATGGAAGGCGACATCGACTTCGCCGAACTGCCGCTGGCGCAACCGCTGTTCGTCCCCTCCAGCCTCACCCTCATCGACCTGCTGCGTACCTTCCGCCAGCAGCGCGCCAATTTCGCCCTGGTGGTGAGCGAATTCGGCCTCACCGAAGGCATCGTCACCCTGGACGACCTGATGTATTCGCTGGTCGGCGACATGATGCCTGTGGCGGAAGACACCGAAGACGCCCTGGCCGTACGCCGCGCCGACGGCTCCTGGCTGCTGGATGGCCTGCTGCCCATCGACGAGATGAAGGACCGGCTGGAGATTCGCCATGCGCCCCAGGAGTCGCTGGGCAACTATCACACGGTCGGCGGCTTCGTGCTGGCTTCGCTGGGCCGCATTCCGCGCAAGGCGGAACGCTTCACCTGGGCTGACTGGGAATTCGAAGTGGTGGACGTCGACCGCAACCGGGTAGACCAGGTGCTGGCGACACGGGTGGCGGACAGCGCGTCGGCAAGCGAAGAAACCTGAAACCGGCAGCGAGCCGGTTTTATTTTGAGCGCGGTTGACCGCGTCCGGGTCAGGACAGGCAGGCCTTGAGCGCTTTCAGGCAATACTCGACGTTCTCCTGCCGGGCCGAATGGCCCATCAGCCCGATGCGCCAGATCTTGCCGGCCATGTCGCCGAGACCCGCGCCGATCTCCAGATTGAATTCGCTGAGCAGGCGGGCGCGGATTGCGGCCTCGTCGATGCCTTCGGGTACGCAGATCGCATTGAGCTGCGGCAGGCGGGAGGATGCTTCCACCACGTACTTCAAATCCATGGCTTCGAATCCCGCCTTGAGTGTTTCGTGCATCGCACGGTGACGCGCCCAGGCATTTTCCAGCCCTTCTTCTTCCAGCATCACCAGCGCTTCATACAGGCCATACATCGGGTTGATCGGGGCGGTATGGTGATAGGTGCGCTTGCCGGCCGACTGCCAGTAGCCGAGCACCAGATTCAGATCGAGGAACCAGCTCTGCACCGTGGTCGTGCGCGCCTTGATGCGGGCGATGGCGCGTTCCGAGAACGATACCGGCGACAGGCCCGGCGTGCACGACAGGCACTTCTGGCTGCCCGAGTAGGCGGCGTCGATGCCCCACGCATCGAGCAGCACCGGCGTGCCGCCGAGGCTGGTGACGCAGTCCATGATGGTCAGCGCGCCGTGTTCCTGTGCGACCTTCGCCAGCGTCGCCGCGTCCGACTGCGCGCCGGTCGAGGTCTCGGCGTGGACGAAGGCCAGCACTTTTGCATCGGGGTTCGCCTTGAACGCATCGCGCACTTTCTGCGGATCGACCGGCGTGCCCCAGGCATCGTCGACGATCACCGGCACGCCGCCGCTGCGTTTGACGTTTTCCAGCATGCGGCCGCCAAATACGCCGTTGCGGCAGACGATGACCTTGTCGCCCGGTTCCACCAGATTGACGAAGCACATCTCCATCCCCGCCGAGCCCGGCGCCGAGACCGGGAAAGTCAGCGCGTTCTGCGTCTGGAACGCCATGCGCAGCATGGCCTTGATCTGCTCCATCAACTCGACGAAGGTCGGGTCGAGGTGGCCGATGGTCGGACGCGCCATCGCGTCGAGCACGCGTTGCGGGACGTCGGACGGGCCGGGGCCCATGAGGATGCGCTGGGGGGGGATGAAAGAAGCCGTCATGACCTTGGTCTCAGTATGGTGAAATATCAATCAAAACAAAGGGTTGATTTTACGGGGAAACGGCGATGCGGAGAATCAGGCGGGCGGCTCCCCCATCAACGGTCGCATCGCGGTAAGCAGACTGTTGAAGATGCGCGGGTGCTGTGTTTCCTGCTCGGCCAGCATCTGCTTCATGGCATAGCGCTGCTGCGGCTTGGCGAAACACGCCGGGCAGTTCTCGAAGATCACCGGCAGGCCGGCGTCGGCGGCGAAGGCGCGGGTCTGGCGTTCGCGCGCGTAGGCGAAGGGGCGGATGATGCGCAGGTCGCCGGCGTCGTTCAGGTAATGCGGCGACATGGTGCGGAGTTTGCCGCCGAACAGCATCGACATCATCAGCGTCTCGGCGAGGTCGTCGAGATGCTGCGCCAGCGCGACGACGTTGCAGCCCTGTTCACGCGCGATGCGGTAGAGGATGCCGCGCCGCATGCGCGAGCAGTACGCGCAGTAGGAATCGCTGTCCTTGGTCAGGGTTTTCTGCGCTTCTTCCAGAATCGGCTGCGATTCCAGAAAATAGGGCACACCAAGTGCGGCCAGGTAGGGCTTGAGCGGCGCGGGATCGAACTGGTCGGACTGCGGGTCGACCGTGGCCGCCAGCAGCTCGAATTTCACCGGCGCCTTCTGCTGCAGGTGATGCAGCGTGTGCAGCAGCGACAGCGAATCCTTGCCGCCCGACAGGCCGAGCAGGATGCGGTCGCCTTCGCGGATCATGCGGTAGTCGCCGATGGCGCGGCCCGCGGCGGTGAGCAGCGAGCGGGAGGGCTTGATCCAGTTTGCCGTTGTGGGGTTCATTCAAAATCCTTTACCACAGAGGCACAGAGACACAGAGAACACCAAAAAATGAAATGCCCGCCAAAGACATTCTGCTCGTCTGCCGAGTGGAATGTCGGTGTTTCCACAACACAGGTTTTTCTCTGTGTCTCTGTGCCTCTGTGGTTCAAAGCCGTTCCCATGCTCATGCGGAGAACTGCAGCGCGTGCAGTTGCGCGTAGCGGCCACGTTGGGCGATCAGGCCGGCATGGCTGCCGACTTCGATGATGCGGCCGCCTTCCAGCACGACGATGCGATCGGCGCGCTCGATGGTGGACAGGCGATGCGCGATGACCAGCGTGGTGCGGTTTTCCATCAGCGTGTCGAGCGCGGCCTGTACGTGGCGTTCGGATTCGTTGTCCAGGGCCGAGGTGGCCTCGTCCAGGATCAGCAGCGGCGCGTTTTTCAGGATCGCGCGCGCAATGGCGATGCGTTGGCGCTGGCCGCCGGACAGCCGCATGCCGTTCTCGCCGATCAGCGTGTCGAGGCCGTCGGGCATGGCCTGGATGAAATCCCAGGCATGTGCGGCGACGCAGGCGGTGCGGATCTCGTCGACCGTGGCGTCGCGTTTGTGGCCGTAGGCGATGTTGTGTGCCAGCGTATCGTTGAACAGCACGACATCCTGCGACACCAGGGCAATGTGGCTGCGCAGGTTCTGCAAGCGGATGTCGCGGATGTCGATGCCGTCGAGCTGGATCGAGCCGGCATCCGGGTCGTAGAAGCGCGGCACCAGATTGGCCAGTGTCGTTTTGCCCGAGCCTGACGCGCCGACCAGCGCCACCGTCTCGCCGGGGGCGATGTCGAGCGTGATGCCGGCCAGCGCCGGTGTGGTCTTGCCGGGATAGGTCAGCGCCACGTCGCGCAGCGCCAGCCGGCCCTCGATGCGCTCGAGCGTGCGCGTGCCGCCGTCGCGCTCGGCGTCCTCGTCGAGCATGGTGAAGATGGTCTCGGCCGCGGCCAGCCCGCGCTGCAGCTGGTCGTTGACCGAGGTGAGCCGCTTCAGTGGCGCGAACAACAACAGCATCGCCATGAAGAAGGCGACGAAGCCGCCGACCGTCGTGGCGTTGTCGCTCGCCTGGTCGGCAGCGATGTAGACGATGATGGCGAGCGCGATCGCCGCGATCAATTGGATGACGGGTTCGTACACTGCGTTGGCGGCGACACGCTTCATCTCGAACAGCCGCGCCAGATTGGCCGCCTCGCGGAAACGCGTCTGCTCGTAGGCCTCGCCGCCATAGAGCTTGACCACGCGGTGTCCGCCCACCGCCTCGTCGACCACCTGGGTGAGGTCGCCGATGTTCTGCTGCGCCTTGCGCGACAGGCCGCGCAATCGTTTGCTTGCGACACGCACCACCCACAGGGTGAGCGGCGTCAGCGCGAACACGATCAGCGTCAGTTGCCAGTTCAGCCACAGCAGGTAACCGAGCAGTCCCAGCACCGTCACGGTGTCGCGCACCAGCGTGGTGAGCGAGCTGGTGGCCGACTGCGTCACCTGGGTGACGTTGAAGGCCAGATGCGCGATCAACTGGCCGCTCGGGTTCTGGTCGAAGTAGCGCGTCGGCAGCGTCATCAGCTTGTCGAACATGGCGGCGCGCAGATCCATCACCAGGCGGCTGCCCACCCAGGCCATGCAATAGGTGCTGACGAAGCTGGCGATGCCGCGCACCAGGAACAGCGCCAGCAGCAGGATCGGCACCCAGCGGATGAACGTCTGATCCTTGGCGACGAAACCCTTGTCCAGCAGCGGTTTGAACAAGGCGGGCAGCGCGGGTTCGGTGGCGGCGGTGAGGACCAGCGCGACGAGGGAGAGCGCGAACATGCGCCAGTAGGGTTTGACATAGCCGAGCAGACGTCCGTACAGGACACGGCTCTGGCGCCCTTCATGGCGGTCGGGAGCGGACGTCATAGCAGCAGCAGGGTGGCGAGCCCGAGGAAAATAAAGAAGCCCATGCTGTCGGTGATGGCGGTCAGCAATACCGACGAACCGATGGCAGGGTCGCGTTTCACGCGTTCCAGCACCATGGGAATGAAAATACCCGCCAGCGCCGCCACCAGCAGATTCAGCAGCATCGCCAGCGCCATCACACCGCCCAGCGCCGGGTTGTCGTAGAGCAGCCAGGCGAAGACGCCGACCACCGAACCCCACATCAGTCCATTGAACAGTGCGACACCGATTTCCTTTTTCACCAGCCGCCGCGCATTGGCCGGCGTCACGTGGCCGAGTGCCAGGCCGCGAATGATCAGCGTGGTGGTCTGGTTGCCCGAGTTGCCGCCGATCCCGGCAATGATGGGCATCAGCGCCGCCAGCGCGGTGAGTTTGGCGATGCTGTGCTCGAATTCGCCGATCACGCGTGACGCGATGAAGGCCGTGCCCAGATTGATCGCCAGCCACATCCAGCGGTTTTTTGCCGCATGCCACACGCTGGAGAACAAATCCTCCTCTTCTTTCAGACCGGCCATCGACAGCATGTCGGCGTCGGCCGATTCGCGGATGTAGTCCACCACCGCGTCGATGGTGAGGCGGCCGATCAGTGTGCCCGCCGCATTCACCACCGGCGCCATCACCAGGTCGTAGCGCTCGAACGCCTGCGAGGCTTCGTGCGCATCGTCCTCGGGGTGGAACTTGACGAAATCCTCGACCATCACCGCTGCTACCGAAGCCTCCGGGTCGGTGGTCAGCAGCCGTTTCAGCGGCAGCACGCCGATGATCGCATCGTCGCGGTCGACCACGAACAGCTTGTCGAGCTGGTCGGGCAGTTCGCCGAGACGGCGCAGGTAGCGCAGCGCCACTTCCAGCGTCACGTCGGCGCGGATGGTCACCATCTCGAAGTCCATCAGCGCGCCCACCGTGTCCTCCGGATAGGCCAGCGCCGATTGCAGGTGCGCGCGCTTCTGCGCGTCCAGCGTGGTCAGCAGTTCCTGGATCACGTCGTACGGCAGGTCGGCCGCGATGTCGGCGATCTCGTCGGTGTCGAGCGATTCGGCGGCAGCCAGCAGCTCCGCCTTGTCCATCGTCTGGATCAGCGATTCGCGAACCGAGTCGGAAACCTCCAGCAGGATCTCGCCGTCGCGTTCCGCCTTGACCAGATCCCATACCAGCAGGCGCTCGTCGATCGGCAGCGCCTCCAGAATGTAGGCCACGTCCGCCGGGTGCAGCTCGTCCAGCTTGCGCTGCAACTCGGACAGGTTCTGCTTGTGCACCAGATTCTCGACCAGATCCTGGCGCGGCCCCCCCTGCCGATGGACAAGATCCTCCACCAGCCGCATTTTGGCGAGCAGCGCCTGCACCTGCGCGAGATGCGATTCGAGGTCGTCCTGCGACTGGTTTTCGAGGTTTTCGGTCATGGGGCGGGGCGGTTGAAAGCCCCGCGATTGTAACGTCTATGGGATCGGCCGCGTTCAGGTCGGTGTGGTGAGACGCATGCATCCGTGATCCGCCACCGGGCTTGCCCTGCAACTGCAAAAGGACCGCAGCAACGACGGCGTGCTGGACGACTGGGCGCCGTCCGCCGGGGCAGGCGCCGTCTGGACCAGTAGACGGCTGTGGGGCATCTACGCCGACAACCGGGGCAGCGAGACCATCGAGGGCGGCGGGTCGACGAGCAGGACAGCGTGTCAAATATCCCCGCCCACCTGCCGCATGAAATAAATATATCTAATAATCAAAGTATTACACGAATCTACGACTAAAGTCGTATAGACCGTCGACGAGCGGCCGGTCAAGCTGCGAACGAAGATCGGCAATCAGCCGGCATGACAAGAAGCAAAGCGACGAAAGAGAGGGTTACATGACGACGGATCGTACTGCCGAGGCGCGGAAAGCCCGGAAGACGAGGTGCGTGAGCACCAGAATGGCATCGGGACGATGGCTGACTATGGCTTTACTGGCATTAGTGGGAGGAAGCATGAGTGCGTGCGCGGATGAAACAAGCTGGAAAGAGGAAGTGCTGCTGCATGATGGGAGCAAGATCGTCGTCGAGCGGTCGCAGACGTATGGGGGGCGGCATGAAATCGGACAGAAACCGCCCATCAAAGAACAGGAAATCACGTTCACTTTGCCTGGCTCTAGTCGTTCCATTACCTGGAAAAGCGAGTACAGCGAAGACATCGGCCGCGCCAATTTCAACCTGCTGGCGTTGCATGTGCTGAACGGTACACCCTACATCGTCGCCGGGCCGAACTTATGCTTGGCCTACAACAAATGGGGCAGGCCGAATCCGCCTTACGTGTTCCTCAAATACGACGGCAAAGCCTGGCAGCGCATTCCTTTATCAACATTCCCCGCGCAATTCAAGGACATCAACGTCGTCGTCAACTCGCTCGGTGCGGCGGAAGACGGAACGATAGTCGAGGCCAAGCTGATCGCGGCGGAAAAGATCAGGGAGATCAACAGTCGGCTATGGCGGTACCCCAATGAGCAGCTTCAGTACAAGACTATTTTGCGGGAGCCCTTTCCCACGGCCGCAGGAGGGTGTCCTGTGATGGTGAGAATTACAGAAGGTTGGGGGAAAGGAGGGTGGCGATCGCCTGACGGACCCAAGGCACCCATACCCACCAAGCCAGCAATTCAAAACGAAACGACAAAGTAAACCGAAACCGAGGAGATCATCATGGTAGCAACGCAATTTCAAATTGATAATGCACTGATGGCAGGCCATGCCTACTTCGACACACGGGCATCTACTAATCGTTTCCCTGTTCCGCAGGGATGGAACTCGTTTAATCACCGTGCACTACCCGGCGGCTTTGAGGCGATATCCTTCACTGATGGTACGCGCACTGTTATCTCCTTCGCAGGCACCGGCCCCGGTGGACTGATTCCCGGCACCCCCGGCTCTGTAGACTGGATTGCAAATGGTGAACTTGCACTGGGTTCGCTGTCCCGCCAGCTTGTGGATGCTGCGCTCTACTACCTCGAAGTCAAATCAGCCAACCCCACAGCCAGCATCAGCTTCACCGGCCACAGCCTGGGGGGAGGGTTGGCGGCATTGATGGGCGTCTTCTTCGACGAACAGGCCATCACCTTCGATCAGGCACCGTTCGCGGCTGCGGCGAATGACACCGTCCGGGCTGAACTCGAATTCTGGCTGAATGGCTATGGCTACAGTGATGCTCAGCTCACCTCGCTGGTTCCGGAATTCATGAGCTACAGCGAAGGCACCCGCACTGCCAACGTCACCGGCTACTACGTGGAAGGCGAAGCCCTGCAACTGCTGCAACCCCTGCTTGGTGTCATCGGCACTCAAACACCCTTGTCGCAGAGCAGTGCGGGTCTGGACATACTCGGGCTTGATCTCCACTCCCAAGCCCTGCTCACCGCCTTCCAGCTGAACGATGACTTCCGCGATCTCAGTTTTGAGTTGCCGAACCTGTTGCAGGCGATGTTCGACGAAGGCTTGTATGCCGAAAACACGGCTACGGACGAACGCAACTTCCTCGACGACCTCCTGCGAAACCAGATCGGCGTCGCCGCGGACCCAGTCGCAGGTGTTTCCGCCATTCCCGCCAACGCCATGCTCGACCGCTTCGTCGTCGACCTCCAGAAGCTCACCCCAGATACCAACGGCATGGCCGCCGGCACCGGCATGGCTGAAGCCTTGGTCGTCGCTGCCATTGAATACCACTACTTCAAGGACGCCGCCGACGCCACCCAGCTTTTCACCCTCGCCGACTACGGCCTGCACTTCAAATACAGTGACATCGGCGCGCCCAGTTACAAGAGTCTGCCAAGGCTGGCCGTCGCCGTGGAAGCTTATCTGACCCCGGAAGAGCGTGCCCTGCTCACCGGAAAACTCGTCAAACAGGACGGCTGGCACATCCAGTCTGGCGTGGGCGGTATGACCGTCCATGGCGGGGCCGACAACGATGCCATGATCGGCGGCACCAATGCCGATGGCCTGTGGGGCGGCGGCGGCAGCGACATCCTCATCGGCGGCGCGGACAACGACGTGCTCGTTGGTGAAGCCGGCAACGATTACCTGTTGGGTGGAGTCGGCAACGACACCTACCTCCTCAACACCGGCGACGGCACCGACACCATCCTCGACAGCGACGGTTCGGGCTCCATCGTCCTCGACGGCCTCACCCTCAGCGGCGGCGCCCTGGTCGCCGGAACCGCCAACGTCTGGAAAGACACCGCCCACGGCATCACCTACACCCTCCAGGGCAGCGGCGCCAACCAGATCCTCATCGTCGGCAAGGACGGCAGCGACACTGGCCTTCGCATCCAGGGCTGGCAGGCCGGGCAGTTGGGTCTCAACATGAGCGGCACCGGCACGCCGGCTTCGCCCGCCGTCATCACCGGCGCCGACGGCTACAGCGACGGCCTCACCGGTAGCGGCGGAGCAGACCACATGTTCGGCCTGTCCGGCAACGACGCCCTTGACGGCAGCGGCGGCGACGACATCCTCGAAGGTGGTCTGGGCGACGACCTTCTGGCCGGCGGCGCCGGCAGCGACCTCATCTACGGCGGCGCCGGCCGCGACATGATCCTTTCCGCCACCGGGCTGAATCTGCAACCGCAGCGCGACCGCAACAACGACGGCGTGCCAGACGACTGGGCGCCGCCTGCCGGGGCGGGTGCCGTGTGGACCAGTGGCCGGCTGTGGGGCGTCTACGCTGACAACCGGGGCAGCGAGACCATCGAAGGCGGCGGGTCGACGAGCCAGGACAGCGCAGGCGACATCGCCTTCGGCGAAGACGGCGACGACAAAATTATCGGCGGCCTCGGCGACGACTATCTCGACGGCGGTGACGACAACGATATCCTGTGGGGCCACGGCGGCAACGACGTCCTCGATGGCGGCGATGGCGACGACCTGCTCTACGGCGACGGCATTATCAGCTTCGGCTCCTACCAGAGCCTGCTGGAGACCCAGAACGGCAACGACGTCCTCGATGGCGGCGCCGGCAACGACCAGCTCGTCGGCGGCGGCCGAGACGACAGCCTGTTCGGTGGGGACGGCGACGACCACATGTGGGGTGACAACGAAACCGAGAACGACCTGTCCGGGCAATACCACGGCAACGATTCCCTCCATGGCGACGGCACCCTTGAGCCCGGCTTTTACCAGACGCTGGCCGCAGTCGAGTTGGTGAGTAAGGGCAGCAAGATCGTGGGCAGCGGCGGGCCGAAACACAGAAAAAGCATGCCCGGCACACCCATTTACCCGCTTCGCAAGATAAATGAGTCGAATAATCAAATCCTTATGCGTTCCTACAACTAAAGTTGTACATCGCGTTTGCACGGGGCCTGTCAGGCTGCGAACCGGGGACGAAAACAAGGCCGGAATGACGAGAAACAGGGCGACGAAAGGGGAAGGGGTACGTGACGATGGATTGTATTGCCGAGGCACAGAAAATCCGGAAGACGTGGAGGGTGACATAAATGACCGGAATCGTCGTCATCCCGGCAATGCTGCTGTATCTGTTGTTAGCCCTTGCGGTGGTGTACCTGTCGATTCGCTACGCACGGAAAAGCGGTCACAGCGCAAAACGCTGGGGTTGGAGCGCAGCACTGGTGATGTATTTGATTCCATTCTGGGACTGGCTACCGACGGTGGCGACGCATCAATACTACTGCGCCAAGGACGCGGGGTTCTGGGTCTACAAGACCGTGGATCAGTGGAAGGCTGAGAATCCCGGCATTGCAGATGGATTGCACTTCAAGCTTCGAACCACTCGCACTCCATACGGAGAGCTGTACACGTTGAACGAACGCTTCGCGGTTGAAATTCGCCGCAAAAAAGCCATTTCCATTTTGCCGACGACCATAACAGAAGAGCGATTAGTGGATGTTGAAAATGAAAATATTCTGGCAAAGGCCATCCGAGTCGGCTCGAACGTGAATCCTGTAACTGATGGTTTATCTGGGTACAAATTCTGGTTGGGATCGAGGCCCTGCGTAACAGAAGGGATGGAAAAACTGACCGCTGAGATCGAACACATGGGAGACAAGAAATGAGCACTATTCAAGACCTGTTTCAGCAAGCTCAACTGGCGCAAGCGGCGTATGCCGAGCTAACGGGAACGGCCAGAAATCAGACGGCACTGATTACGAGGCTAGATGTTGCCAACAAAGACACATACAACGGAACATTTTCCCAAAGCCAAGCCGCCGAATTTGTGAAGCACTGGCGGGTCGTAAGCCATCAACCAGACACAAGCAGCGGATTCTCCGCGACGCTGTTCGAGCGGCTCGATTCGAATCAGCAGCCTACCGGGCAATACACGTTGGCGATTCGAGGCTCATCAGAACCTGCCGATTGGGTAAATGACCTTCTCGACGTGGCAGCGGGCGGGGTGGGTTATTTTCAAGTGCAATCCATGATCAACTATGTCCTGCGGCTGCAAGCAGGCAGCACGGGGACAACGCAGCAAGTTGAACTTCTCACCGGGGCGGTTGCGCCCTCATTGAGCAGTACGGTTGTTAGCGGCGAAGGCCCTGGCATTACTCTCAGCCAGTTGACGATCACCGGGCACAGCCTGGGCGGTTTTCTGGGGCAAGTGTATCAACGGATTTTTGGGAGTATCGGCGTTTATACGCAGAATGCGCTTGGCTTGTTTCGGCCAAATGCTCCGATCTTCGACCAGTTGACCAGCCTGCTTGGTTTGCCGCCCCGCAACTTCAGTTCCGGCTCGGGCGAGAATTTGGTGGTTCCGGGGGAACCCGCACAATTGATTGGAACGATCCAGGGAAACCCCCAGATACCGATATTTACAGAGACAGAAAATACGGCAAATAATCCCATCGATGCGGTATCCGCACACTACAAGGAACCGGTCGTTGATTCCCTCGCCCTATACAATCTCTTCGCCAGAATCGACCCCACGCTCAATACGGCCAACCCTGCGGATGGCATTGCCAAGATCACCAAAGTTCTCAAATCCGCAAGCGCCGATCCAGCCCAAAGCCTCGAACGTACCCTCGACGCCCTGCGCACCCTCTTCCAGCAGAACTACCAGTACGGCCACCTCTACTACGACGCCACGCCCACCCTGTCAGGTGACACGCCCACCGGCCGAGACGACTATTACAGCAACCTGCAGAGCCTGCAAACCTGGTGGGACGCCAGCCCCTTCACCGCGCTGACCCTCACGCCCCTGGCCGAACTGTCCGCCGGCCAGATAGCCACGCTGGCCATGTCCGACACCTCGAACGGCATGGCCTACCGCTACGCCCTCTACAAACTCAACCCCTTCGCCGTCACCGGCAGCAGCGCCCTCTATGGCGGCATCAACGCCAACGGCGAACTGACCCGCTACGACCCCGCCACCGGCCAGGGCGTGCTCACCGACCAATATCTCAAGGACCGCGCCGCCATGCTGTCGTGGAAATTGCAGTTTGGTCTTGATGACACCGCCCCCGTGGGCGACACCTTCGTCAAGCCGCAGAGCGGCACACCGTTCTACTTCGAGGACTTCGTCGTCAACGGCCTGTCGACCAAGATGCGCATCGGCGGTGGCAACAGCGTAAACGACATCATGGGTCGCCCCCTGGGAGACTTCAATCTCATCGTCTTCGGTGCGGAGAACAACGATGCCCTGACAGGACAGGGCAAGGGAGATCGGCTGTACGGAGGCGATGGAGACGACACCCTCACCGGAGGCGGCGGCAACGACTACCTCGAAGGTGGCACGGGCAACGACACCTACCTCCTCAACACCGGCGACGGCACCGACACCATCCTCGACAGCGACGGTTCGGGCTCCATCGTCCTCGACGGCCTCACCCTCAGCGGCGGCGCCCTGGTCGCCGGAACCGCCAACGTCTGGAAAGACACCGCCCACGGCATCACCTACACCCTCCAGGGCAGCGGCGCCAACCAGATCCTCATCGTCGGCAAGGACGGCAGCGACACTGGCCTTCGCATCCAGGGCTGGCAGGCCGGGCAGTTGGGTCTCAACATGAGCGGCACCGGCACGCCGGCTTCGCCCGCCGTCATCACCGGCGCCGACGGCTACAGCGACGGCCTCACCGGTAGCGGCGGAGCAGACCACATGTTCGGCCTGTCCGGCAACGACGCCCTTGACGGCAGCGGCGGCGACGACATCCTCGAAGGTGGTCTGGGCGACGACCTTCTGGCCGGCGGCGCCGGCAGCGACCTCATCTACGGCGGCGCCGGCCGCGACATGATCCTTTCCGCCACCGGGCTGAATCTGCAACCGCAGCGCGACCGCAACAACGACGGCGTGCCAGACGACTGGGCGCCGCCTGCCGGGGCGGGTGCCGTGTGGACCAGTGGCCGGCTGTGGGGCGTCTACGCTGACAACCGGGGCAGCGAGACCATCGAAGGCGGCGGGTCGACGAGCCAGGACAGCGCAGGCGACATCGCCTTCGGCGAAGACGGCGACGACAAAATTATCGGCGGCCTCGGCGACGACTATCTCGACGGCGGTGACGACAACGATATCCTGTGGGGCCACGGCGGCAACGACGTCCTCGATGGCGGCGATGGCGACGACCTGCTCTACGGCGACGGCATTATCAGCTTCGGCTCCTACCAGAGCCTGCTGGAGACCCAGAACGGCAACGACGTCCTCGATGGCGGCGCCGGCAACGACCAGCTCGTCGGCGGCGGCCGAGACGACAGCCTGTTCGGTGGGGACGGCGACGACCACATGTGGGGTGACAACTTCAGCGAGGCCGACCTGGGCGGGCAATATCACGGCAGCGACTATCTCGACGGCGGCGCCGACAACGACGAAATGCACGGCGGCGGCGGAGACGACATCCTGTTTGGAGGAACCGGCAACGATTTGCTGTGGGGCGATGCCAAAGAGGCCGATCTGTCCGGGCAATACCACGGCAATGACGTCCTCGACGGCGGCGACGGCGACGACCAGCTCATCGGCGGCGGGAAGGACGACGTCCTGACAGGCGGCACCGGCAACGACCGGATGTGGGGCGACGACGAAACCGAGAACGACCTGTCCGGGCAATACCATGGCAATGACGTCCTCGACGGCGGTGACGGCGACGACCAGCTCGTCGGCGGCGGGAAGGACGATATTCTGATAGGCGGCAACGGCAACGACACGATGTTCGGCGATGCTGAAAACGAGAACGACCTGCCCAGGCAATACCACGGCAACGATTACCTCGACGGCGGCGCCGGCAACGACTACCTCAATGGCGGTGCCGGCGCCGACGTCATGGTGGGTGGCACGGGCGATGACGTCTATGTCGTCGACGACGCGGGCGATGTCGTGGTCGAGGCGTCGGGCGGGGGCAACGACACCGTCTACAGCTCAGTTAGCATCGTGCTGCCGGACTACGTCGAGTGGCTGGTCCTGACGGGGGCGGACGACCTGGATGCCACCGGCAACGCGTTGGACAACAGCCTCAATGGCAATGCGGGCGTGAACCGGCTGGAGGGCGGGGCGGGCAACGATCAGATCCTGGGTGGGGCTGGGGCCGACATAATGATCGGCGGCACGGGCGACGACTACTACGAGGTCGACGACGTAGGCGACACGGTTCTGGAGCTGGCGGGAGAGGGCTACGATTTCGTGGGCAGTACATTGGATTACACGCTCGGAGACAATGTCGACGGGCTGGTATTGAACGGTACGGCCAACTTGACGGGTACGGGTAACGCGCTGTCCAACAGCATTTACGGCAACCCGGGTGACAACACGCTGGCCGGTGGCGCGGGCAACGATTTCCTGTCAGGCGGCGCGGGCAACGATACCTACGTATTCAACCGTGGGGACGGCCAGGACGGCATCGACGACCTGGACGGGCTGGACGCGGTGAACACGCTGCGATTCGGCGCGGACATCGCTGATACGGACGTGGTGGGGTTCCGGGTCGGCGATGACGTGGTGCTCAAGCTCAAGGGCAGCAGTGAATGGGTCGGTTTCGCCGGCTATTACGGCGCGGACACGGTCGATGGCGGCGTCGTTTCGAACCGCAAGATCGACCGTGTCGAATTCGGCAACGGGGTCGTGTGGGATCAGGCGATGATCCAGGCGGCCGTGGACCGCGCGGCGAACAACCAGGCGCCGACTCCGTATAGGGGCCTGCCTGTGTTGCAGGCTCATACGGGCGATGCGTTTGCCTATGTGGTGCCGGCTGACGCGATGATCGATCCGGACGTGGGCGACTCCATCGTCTACGGCGTGTCGATGCTCGATGGCTCGCCGCTGCCGGCCTGGCTCACGTTCGACGCCGTGACGCGGACACTGTCGGGCACGCCCGAGGCGTCGGACATCGGCAGCCTGCAGTTCGTGCTGTGGGGATCGGACGATTACGGCGTGACGGTCGGCCAGCTCGTGGCGCTGGGTGTTTCAGCCATGAACCATGCGCCCGTGCTGTCTTCGGCCCTGCCGGACCAGGCGGCGACCGAAGGCGCTGCCTTCAGCTTTACGATTGCGGCCAATGCCTTCACCGACCCGGACGCGGGGGATGCGCTCGTTTACAGCGCCACGCTGGCCGACGGCAGCGCGTTGCCCGCATGGCTGCACTTTGATACGGCGACGCGTACGTTCAGCGGCACGCCCGACGCGGCCGGGGTGCTCAGTGTGGCGGTCACTGCAAAGGATACGGGCAACCTGACCGTGTCCGACGTGTTCGAGATCGCTGTTGATAATAGGCCGGCCATCAACCATGCGCCCGAGCTGTCGCATGCGCTGCCGGACCAGGCGGCCATCGAGGGCACGGCGTTCAGCTATACCGTCGCGGCCGATGCGTTCAGCGACCCGGATGCGGGCGACAACCTGACTTACAGCGCCACCCTGGCTGATGGCAGCGTGCTGCCTGCGTGGCTCGGCTTCGACGCGGCGACGCGCACCTTCAGCGGCACACCCGACGCGGCTGGAACGTACAGCGTGGCCGTGACAGCCAAGGATGCGGGTGGTCTCGCTGCGTCCGACGTGTTCGACATTGCGGTCGGAGGCGTGGTGGTTGCCAATCATGCGCCCGAACTGTCACATGCGCTGCCGGATCAGGCGGCCACCGAGGGCGCGGCGTTCAGTTACACCGTCGCGGCCGATGCGTTCAGCGATCCGGACGCAGGAGACAGCCTGAGTTATACGGCCACATTGGCGGATGGGAACCCCTTGCCTGCGTGGCTCGGCTTCGACGCGGCGACGCGTACCTTCAGCGGCACGCCTTCCGGCCCGGGCGCGGTCAGCGTGCGCGTCACTGTAAAAGACCCGGGAGAACTGACGACATCCGATGTGTTCGAGCTTGTTGTGGCGGGCACGACGGCCTACACCATCCTCAACGGAACCTCGGCCTCCGAAATTCTGAACGGCACCCCGGGCAACGACGTCATCAATGGGCTGGCCGGCGACGATGTCATTCATGGCAATGCGGGCGACGACATCATCAATGGCGGTCCGGGAAGCGACACCCTCTTTGGCGACGCAGGCAATGATCTGTTCCGGGTGAAGGGTGACAGCGGCCCGGACACCGTGAATGGTGGGACGGGCTTTGACGAGGTCCGCGGTTCGGATGGAAACGACGTCATCCGATTTACCCTGTACAACGGCGCCAACACGGTCGAGCGCATAGCTGGCGGCGCCGGTGACAACCGCATAGCCAGCGGCGCATGGTTTGGGAACATGGACTTCAGCGCGACGGAGCTCGTGAACATCGCCCGCATCGAGGGCGGTG
>ERZ778025.1255-NODE-1255-length-19997-cov-4.794103_pt1 | contig 19997 bp, 17 predicted proteins | sample MGYA00375755_ERZ778025 | MGnify/ENA primary metagenome ERZ778025 (study PRJEB29350, sample SAMN05389825) | bioreactor metagenome | isolation source: Thiocyanate bioreactor | place: South Africa: University of Cape Town | collected 2014-03-17 ... | reverse complement strand
CTGGCTGCAGGATCCCGGCCAGACCGATGCCCTGGCCAGCGCCATCCGCGCCGGTTCGTCGGCGAGCAGGCGGACGATCTCGCGGGCAAGGGCGGCACTGTCCTGGAAGGGCACCAGCACGCCGTGACCGTCCGCCAGTATCTCGGCCGCGTGGATATAGGGGGTCGAGACCACCGGCTTGCCCACCGCCACCGCATAGGAAAGCGTGCCCGACGTGATCTGCGCGGGATTGGGATAGGGCGTCGCATAGACGTCCGCCGCCTGGAGATAGTCGAGCAGCGCGCCCTGCTCGACGAACCCGTCGACAAAGGCGACGTGCCCGGCCACGCCGAGATCGGCGGCCTGCGCCTTCAGCCGGTCGCGATAGGCTTCGCCCTCGCGCACGACGAGGTTCGGATGCGTCGCGCCCAGGATCACATAGAGCGCGTCGGGCCGTGCCGCGGCGATCGCCGGCATCGCCTCGATCATCGCCTCGATGCCCTTGCTCGGCGCCAGCAGGCCGAAGGTGAGGATCACTTCGCGCCCCTGCCAGCCGAAGCGCGGCTTGAAGTCCCGCGGATCGGCGAAGGGGCGATCGGGCACGCCATGCGGAATCGTCGCGATCTTCCTGTCGTCGGCGCCGTGCACGCGCTTGAGGATGTCGCGGCCCTTGTCCGCCATCACGATCACGCGCGCGGCGCGGCGCAGCAGCGCCTCCATCACGCGCCGCTGATCGGGGTCGGGATTCTCCAGCACCGTGTGCAGCGTCGCGATCACCGGGATCGACAGCCGGTCGAGCAGCGCGATCAGATAGTCGCCGGCGGGACCGCCATAGATGCCATATTCATGCTGGACCCACAGCGCCTGCGCGCCCGAAGCCTCGATCGCCCGGGCGGCACCGAGATAGGCGGCGCGGTCCTGCTCGGGGATCGCGGCAGTCACCGCATCGGGATAGTCATACCGCCCCGGATGATCGTCCATCGCATAGACGTCGACCTTCAGGTCCGGGAAACGCTGCTTGAGCGCGGCATGGGTGTCGGTCGTGTAGGTGGCGAGCCCGCATTTGCGCGGCAGGAAGTTACCGATCAGTGCGAGGTGCTGGATATTCGGGGCTTTCATGCGCCGATCTTTCCCTTCGCTATCGCAAACTCAATTGCGCGTAAGCCCCACGCTCGCCCTTCCAAACCAACTGTTTTCAATAAGGTTTCATCTTGCTGCGACGCAGCATGCTACGACCGTCCGGTCGCCTTGTAAATCTGGCGTTCAGCCGCGGCCGCGATAGCCGGAAACCCCCTGATCCGGTATCCAGACACCCTCCGGCGGCGCACCCGACTGCCAGAAGACGTCGATCGGTATGCCGCCGCGCGGGTACCAATAGCCGCCGATCCTGAGCCATTCCGGCTGCATCTCGTCGAACAGCCGCTGGCCGATGCCGACGGTGCAATCCTCGTGAAAGGCGCCATGGTTGCGGAAGGATCCGAGGAACAGCTTGAGCGACTTGGATTCGACGATCATGTCGCCCGGCACATAGTCGAGCACCAGATGCGCGAAATCCGGCTGGCCGGTGATCGGGCAGAGCGAAGTGAACTCGGGCGCCGCGAAGCGGATGAGATAGCGCGTGCCCTTGCGCGGATTGGGCACATAGTCGAGCTCGGCCTCCTCCGGCGTGGCGGGAAGGATCGAGGTTTTTCCGAGATGCTTGGCGTCCATCCCGGCCATGTAGGCGTTTGCGGAGCGCTTTGCATCCTTCTAGGACGCTTTCCATGGACGGGCTCGTTACGACCGAATGGCTGGCCGGCACCGATGGCGTGCTGGTGCTCGATGCAACCTATAGCTCGACGATCCCCGGATCGCCGCCGCGCGATCCCCGCGCCGAGTTCGAGGCCGAGCATATTGCCGGCGCGCGCTTCCTCGATCTCGACACGCTGGTGGACGAGACCAGCCCGCTCCCCTCGACCGTGCCGACCGTCGCCAGGATCGCCGAGCGGCTGCGCGCACTGGGAGCGGACACCGAAACGCCGATCATCCTCTACGACAATGGCCCGCACCATACTTCGTGCCGTGCCTGGTGGGTGCTGCGGCTCGCCGGCGTCGACGTGGCGCTGCTCGACGGCGGCATGGCCAAGTGGAAGGCGGAAGGCCGTGCCGTGGCGAGCGGCCCGCATCGGGCCCAGCCCGGCAATTTCCAGCCCCGGCCGCCCCGGGCCCAGATGCGCACGCTCGAGCAGATGAAGGCCGAGACCGGGCAGATCGCCGATGCCCGCTCGGCCGCGCGCTTCACCGGCGCGGAAGCCGATCCGCGCACCGAAGTCGCCGCGGGCCATATCCCGGGATCACGCAACGTCCCCTATCCGAAATTCTTCAACCCCGACGGCACCTGGAAGGCGCCCGATCATATCCGCGCGGTGTTCGAGGAGCACGGCATCGACCTCGCCCGCCCGCTGGTCACCACCTGCGGCTCGGGCATCACCGCCGCGATCCTGGCGTTCGGCGCGCACCTGCTCGACAACGAGGCCGCACTGTACGACGGCAGCTGGACGGAATGGGGTAGCCGGCCCGAGACCGCCAAGGCATTGGGACCGGCATGAGCGAGAAGCAGGACAAGACCAAGGTTGTCGCCGCCGGCCGGCGCAAGGAATGGACCCAGGGCATCGTCAACCCGCCGGTGTGGCGCGCCTCGACGATCCTCTATGACGATGTGGCGCATCTGCGCGCCAGCGGCGCCAGCGATACCCATCATCGCCTGTTCTACGGCCGGCGCGGCACGCCGACACAATGGTCGCTCGCCGATGCGCTGACCGAGCTCGAGCCGGGCGCCGAGGCGACTTTGCTCTACCCATCCGGCGTCGCCGCCATCGCCTCGACCCTGCTTGCCCTGCTCTCCCCCGGCGACCATCTGCTGCTTCCCGACAGCAGCTACGACCCGACGCGCAACTTCGCCAACGGCCTGCTGCGGCGGATGGGAGTCGAGACCAGCTATTATGATCCGCTGATCGGCGAAGGCATCGCGGCGCTGTGCCGCGCGAATACGAGGGTGATCTTCCTGGAGAGCCCCGGCAGCCTGACCTTCGAGGTGCAGGACGTGCCGGCGATCGTCGCGGCGGCCAGGGACCGCGGCATCGCGACGGTGCTCGACAATACCTGGGCGACTCCCCTGCTCTTCCCCGCGATCGCGCGCGGGATCGACTATACGATCCTCGCCGCGACCAAATATGTCGTCGGCCATTCCGACGTGATGCTGGGCTCGGTCACCGCGGCCCAGGGCAGATATGCGGCGCTGCGCGACGCCAGCTACCAGCTCGGCCAGACGGCCAGCCCCGACGACGCCTGGCTGGGCGCGCGCGGCCTGCGCACCATGGCGATCCGGCTGGAACAGCATGGCCGCGCGGCGCTGCGGATCGCCGAATGGCTGAAGACTCGCCCCGAAGTGGCGCGCGTGCTCCACCCGGCGCTGCCCGATTGCCCGGGGCACGCGCTCTTCCAGCGCGACTTCAAGGGCGCCTCGGGCCTGTTCTCCTTCGTCCTCGCCGGCGGCGGCGAGAAGGCGCGCGCCGCGCTGATCGACGGCCTCGAGCATTTCGGCATCGGCTATAGCTGGGGCGGCTATGAGAGCCTGGCGCTGCCGGTCGATCCCCAGCGCTTCCGCACCGCGACCGAGTGGAAGGCCGAGGGACCGGTCGTCCGCCTCCAGATCGGGCTCGAGGATCCGGACGACCTGATCGCCGATCTCGCGCAAGGGCTCGCGCGCTTCGCCGGGATGCGGGGATGATGCAGCGGTTCGGCGACTGGCTGGCGGGACACGACCTCCCTTCGCCGCCCGAACTGTCCGAAGCGGGCATCGCCGCCGCGCTCGCCATCGTCGCCCTGGCGCTGGGCTGGTTCGCCGGCCGCAGGATCGGCGGGCGCATCGCCGAATATTGGTCGCGCGACGCCGATCACGGCCCGCTGTTCAGCGGGCGCATCTGCGACGTGATCCGTCACGGCGTGGCCACGCTGCTGCTCGGCGTCATCCTCTCCGCCTGGCCCTGGCACCCGCTCGCCGCGCTGGGGCTGGGCTTCGCCACCGGGGCCGCCGCCGCCATGTTCACCGTCGCGGTGCTGCGGGGGCTCAACCTGCCGCGCTGGATCGCCTGGAGCGTGGCCGCCATCGCCTTCGCCACCATATTGAGCCACGCGATCGGCGGGTTCGCGGCGACGCAGGACACGCTCGACCGGGTCGGCGTGCAGATCGGCCAGCGGCGGCTCACCTTGCTCTCGCTGCTCAGCATCGCCGTCACCGTGCTGCTGCTCTTCGCGGGCGTGCGCCTGTTCAACCGGATGCTGACGCGGTGGATCGGCGGCGCGCGCGGCTTCGATCCCACCCAGAAGCTGCTCTTCCAGAAGCTGGCCGCGATCGCCGCGGTGATCGTCGCCTTCTTCGTCGGCATCGACTTGCTCGAGATCGACCTGACTGCCTTCACCGTCTTCTCGGGCGCGTTCGGGCTCGCCATCGGCTTCGGCCTGCAGAAGACGATCGGCAACCTGATCGCCGGGATCATCCTGCTGATGGATCGCTCGATCAAGCCGGGCGACGTGATCGTCGTGGGCGACAGCTTCGGCTGGGTGAACAAGATCGGCGTACGCGCGGTCAGCGTCGTCACCCGCGACGGCAAGGAGCATCTGATCCCGAACGAGATATTGATGACGCAGGAAGTCGAGAACTGGTCGTACACCGATCGCAACGTCCGCGTCCGCATCCCGGTGACCGTCGCCTATGACTGCGACCTCAAGCTCGCCCAGGCGCTGATGCTGCGCGCCGCGAAGGAGAGCCCGCGCGCGCTCGACGATCCGCCCACCAATGTGCGCCTCGCGGCGTTCGGCGAAAGCGGCGTGGAGCACGAGATCCTCACCTGGATAAGCGACCCCGAGAGCGGCGTCGGCAATGTGAAGAGCGACGTGCTCAACCGGCTCTGGGTGATGTTCAAGGAACATGGCATCGCACTGGCGCTGCCGCAGCGCGAGGTGCGGATCACGCGGGACGAGACCAGGCCGGGCTAGGACCAATCGACATCTACGAGACTGGCGGTCCCCGGCGGCTCCCCGGCGAAGGCCGGGGCCCAGTATCGGGATGCTATCGAGATGCGCGAACCCCTCGAACGATGTCGCAACTGGGCCCCGGCCTTCGCCGGGGAGCAAGAAGGACTGTCCGGCTCTCATCGCACGCCCAAATGTCGATCGGCCCTAGGCCATTGCCCTTTGCGGGGCGCGATCCCTATCTGGGCCCCGTGCCCGCCGCTTCCGTAACCGCCCGTATCGCCGATGGAGTCGGCTCGATCCTGCCGGGCGACTGGGACGCGTGCGCGGGAACGGGCAACCCGTTCGTCAGCCATGCCTTTCTTTCGATCCTCGAACGCTCGGGATCGGTGAGCCCGCGTGCCGGCTGGCAATCGCTGCCGATCGTGATCGAGGACGCGCAGGGCATCCCCGCGGCGATCGCCCCGGCCTATGCCAAGGGCCACAGCCAGGGCGAATATGTGTTCGACCATGCCTGGGCCGATGCCTGGGAGCAGGCGGGCGGGCAATATTATCCCAAGCTCCAGGTCGCCGTGCCCTTCACGCCCGTACCGGGGCCCCGGCTGCTGCTGCGCGACCACGCGCTGGCGCCTGGCCTGATCGCCGGGATCGAGGCGGTGACCGACCGGAACCGGCTCTCCTCGGCGCACGTCACCTTTCTCGAGCCGGACCAGCTGCCCCTGTTCGAGCAGGCCGGCTGGCTGATCCGCGCCGGCACCCAGTTCCACTGGGCGAACGAAGGCTATCGGAGCTTCGACGAGTTCCTGGGCGCCCTTGCCAGCCGCAAGCGCAAGGCCATCCGAAAGGAGCGCGCGGCGGCAGTGGCGGGCCTGACCATCCGCCATCTGTGCGGCGCCGAGATCACCGAGGCGCATTGGGACGCCTTCTGGGCCTTCTACCAGGACACGGGCAGCCGCAAATGGGGCCGCCCCTATCTCACGCGCGACTTCTTCTCGCTGCTCGGCGCCGAGATGGCGGACAAGGTGCTGCTGATCTTCGCCGAGCGGGATGGGCAGCCGATCGCCGGCGCGCTCAACCTGGTCGGCGCCGACGCGCTCTATGGCCGCTATTGGGGAGCGCTCGAGGAAGTGCCCTTCCTGCATTTCGAGCTCTGCTACTATCAGGCGATCGACGCCGCGATCGCACGCGGCCTGAACCGGGTGGAGGCCGGCGCGCAGGGCGAACACAAGCTTGCGCGCGGCTATGCGCCGGTGACCACCTGGTCGGCGCATTACCTCCCGGACCCGGGCTTCCGCCGCGCCGTCGCCGACTATCTCGAGCGCGAGCGCGAAGCGGTGGCGCAGGAGCAGGAATATCTCGGCGAGCTCACGCCCTTCCGCCGCGGCTGCTAGGCGCGGCGCGGATCTGGAATGGGGCGGCGGCCCATTTGCCGGCGGCCCGGGTGACGCGGCAGTCGCAGGCTAGTGCTTCGCCTTCCCGTGCCTCGCCTTGTGCGCCGGGCTGGGCGAAGGGGACGGCGTGGGCGTCGGCGCCGGAGATTCCTCCGGCTCCGGCACCGGGCTGGCCTCCGGATCCGGCAGGCTGCTGCCACCCTGATGCCCTTCGCGCAGGATGATGTCCCGCTCCCAGCGCGGCACCGGCAGCTCGCCCGGCTCGATCACCGGCGCGGGCACCGAATGGTCGATCTTGAACAGCGCGCTCGACCCGTCGCGCCAGAGCGGGATCAGCCCCTGTTCGAAGCGCGGGTTATAGGCGGGCGTCTCGATCATCCAGACATAGTCGAACGCGTCGCGCGGGAAGCGCGCCAGCGCCCAGGCCACCGGGCGCCAATATTCGCGCGGGCATTGCACGTCGGTGACGATCTGCGACGGATCATGGGCGAAGCGCCTGGCGGCGGCATAGCGCACGGTGAGCAGCTGCCCGCCCGCCATCGACCATTGGTCGTTGGTATAGGCGAGCTTGCGCTCGAGCGCGAGCGCGGGGACGTGCTGGAGGCGCGTCTGCTTCCATTCGTAGCGGCAGGTCTCGCCGACGAAGCTGATCAGCCGGGCGCCCTGGGGCAGATGCTCGAGCGCCTTGAGCTCGCGGTCATAGGTGCCGCTGTAGAGCAGGAAGCTCCAGGTCGTGGCGGCGATGCGCACGCAGAAGAAGCTCATGCCGAGCACCGCCACGGTGGCGGCACCGCGGATCGACAGGCCCGGCTTGGGCCGGATCGCAAGGATGCCGATCGCCAGCAGGAAGGGCACCAGCCGCATGTCGGCATAGGCCGATCCGAACACGACGCGCGGCAGGAAGACATAGACCAGCGTCAGGAAGATGCCCGACAGCGCCAGGTTGCGCGAATATTGGATGTTCGGATCGCGCACCGCCTTGAACAGCAGCAGGAACAGCACGCCCACCGAGGCCAGGTCGAACAGCTGCCAGCGATCGCGGAAGACCTGGGTGATCCACAGCATCTTCGCGCGCCAGTTGAACATGTCGAACGTCTGGCCGGTGACGTGCCCGCCCGAACGCCACAGCACCATCAGCAGCGCGGGCGGCGCCAGCACGATGCACTGGAGCCCGGCATGGAACCAGGGCAGGATCCAGCCGCCGACCAGGTCCTTGTGCCACGGCACGTGCGGGTTGCGGCGCAGATCGTGCTGGCGGATCAGCTCGGCCGAGAAGGCGAGGATGCCGAGCAGGCCCCAGCCATAAGTGTGACAGACCCAGATCAGCACCGAGATCGGCAGGAACACCATCGAGCGGAAGACGAACTTGCCCAGCCGCGCCAGCCGCAGCCACCAGCCGAACGCCAGCAGGGCGAACGCCATCGACAGCGCGAAATTGACGAAGCCGAAATGGAAGGGAAAGGCATAGGCGAGCGGCAGCGCGAACAGCGCGGTCGCCGGGATGCGGCCATGCACCTCGCGCGCGATCCACAACATGCCCGCGACGGTCATCGCCGGGATCGCGATGACGATCAGCTTCACCGCCAGTTCGAGCCCGAAGACATGGTGCAGCGGGATGACCAGCAGGTCGACGCCCAGATTGCCCATCAGGCTCCAGCGGAAGTCGTACCATTCCTTGAGGAAAGGATATTGGTCATAGGTGAACTGGACGCGGTAGCGCCCCATATGGCCGGGCAGATCGACCAGCGGCGGGATCTGGGGCCAGAGCAGCGGAATGATGGCTATTAAGGTGCAGAGCGCCACGAACCATCGTGTCTGCCACCATTGCAACGCGTCGCCCCTGTCCATCCGCGCCTTCTAGTGCGCAGGGGCGCCGCCCGACAAGCGGTTCCTGTCGATCTCGTACAGCCCGCTGGCGCCGTCCCGCCAGACGGGCGTCGTGCCGGCGAGCAGCCGCGCATCGAAGGGCGGCGGTGCGATCAGCCAGACATAGTCGAACGCGTCGCGCGGGAAGCCGCGCAGCGCCTGGTCGATGGTCATGCGGTCCTGCTTGTCCCTGCAGGGGCTGGCGAGGACGACTTCGGACGGATCGATCGCGAAAGTGCCCATCGCGGGCGCGTCGATGGTGAGCAGCGCCGAGCCGGCGAGCTCCCACTGGTCGTTGGAGAAGGCGGCACGGCGCGCCATCGCCAGGCCGGAGAGGTGATCGAGCCGGCCGAGCGCCCAGGGATCGACGCAATTGTCGCCGACGAACGCAACGATCCGCGCCCCGCGCGGCACATGGTCGAGCGCGGCGAGCTGCCGGTCATATTCGCGGCCATATTGCCAGAAGCTGATCGTGGTTCCCGCCGTCCGCGCCAGGAAGAACGCCAGGCCGGCCACCGCCAGCCAGCGCAGCTCGCGCGCGCCGATGCCCTTGTCGACGCGAATCGCGAGCAGCGCGAACAGGACGATGAACGGCGCCAGCCGCATATCGGCATAGGCGGAGCCGAACAGCTTGTAGGGGATCAGCACGAAGGCGCAGGCCAGCATCAGGCACGCGCCCACCAATGCCGCCGAATGGCCGAAGCGCGGGTTGCGCGCGCTTCGGTAGATCAATCCCCAGAGCAGCAGCACCGAGCAGAAGTCGAACGGCCACCAGCGGTCGCGCAGGAAGATCGCCAGCCACGAGACCTTGCGCAGGCTGAAGAAGCGCTCGGTGATCCCGCCGCCGCCGTCGGGCCGCCAGAGCAGCAGCGGCAGCAGCGGGGATGCGAGCGGCAGGCAGGCGATGGCGGCGCGCATCGCCGCATCGATCCATCCGCCGCCATCCCGACGCCGCAACCCGAGCTCGGCACCGAAGACCATCAGCCCCAGCATGCCCCAGCCCATGACGTGCGCGACCCAGATGCCGCATGCCAGCGGCAGGAACAGCGCCGCGCGCAGCCCGGTCCGGCCCAGCCGCCCGAGCCGCAGCCACAGGGCGAAGCCGTTGAGCGCGAGCGCCGCCGCCAGCGCGAAGTTCAGGAAGCCGAAATGGAAGGCGTAGTTGTAGACGAGCGGCAGCGCGAACAGCGCGAAGGGCGTGACCCGGCCATGGATCTCCCGCGCGATCCACAGGATGCCGGCAGCGGAAAGCGCGACCGTCGCGATCGTGACCAGCTTCACCGCCGGCTCGAGCCCGGTCAGCGGGGCAAGACCGGCGACCAGCAGATCGGCGCCGAGATTGCCGATCAGCCGCCATTGGAAATGATACCATCGGCCCAGCATGTCCGCATCGGTGCCCAGCATCACCCGGAACCGGCCGATATGCCCCGGCAGATCGGTGAGCGGCGGCACATCCGGCGCGAGCAGCGGCACGCACGACGCCAGGATCGCGGCGAACGCGAACCAGCGCGTCTCCCACCAGCGGGCCGCCGGCGGTTCCATCAGTGGCGCGACGCCAGCCTGTAGGTGCGCGGCGCATCCCCGCCATCGATCGGCACCAGCCAGTCGGGGACCGATCCGGCGCGCAGGCCGGCGGCCAAGCTGCGCGGATCCCGCGCTTCCCTGGCGAAGCGGTCGAGATCGTCGGGGCAGAAGGCGACATAGTCGATGCCCCATGCCCGCGCGATCGCTTCGGATTGCGCGGGCAGGCTCAGGAAGAAGTCGTACATGGCACGGTTTCCCCGATTGTTTCGGTGATAGGGCGCGGCGAGCACCGCGTGCGGCGTGGCGGCGAGCGCATAGGCGCCGAGGTCGAGTGGCGCGAGCAGGTGTCCGGGCGGCAACGCCGCGAGCCGGGCGAGGCTCTCCGGCGTGGTGCAGCTAGGCCCGGCGGCGGCGCGCGACGGAAAGATCGCGGTGGCGGCGATCGGGTAGAGGATGCCGGTCGCGGCGATCCAGGCGGCGACAAGCGCGAACGGGCCACGTGCCCGCGCGGTGCCGATCGTCACCGCCAGTGCCGGCGCGGCGAGCATCGCCCCGGCATAGGCCCCGCGCAACTGGAACAGCGTGATCGCCAGCGCAGTGAACTGGAGCGCGGCCACCACCCACCAGCCGGCCTCGCGCCGCCGCCGCGCGATCGCGAGGGACGCGATCAGCCCGGCCAGTGCGAGCCCGGCATAGGCGATGGCGTTGGCGGGCGGCGCGCCGAACAGCGGCTGCGCCTCGCCGACTTCGGCGAGCCAGAGGCGCGCGAGCAGCGGATCGACTTCGCCATAGGGATCGAGGCATTGCGGCGCGAGCAGCAGCACCGCCCCCGCCGCCGCCACGCCGGCGATCCCGGCGGCGCCCGCCCGCGCACGCGCGGTCCGCGGCCCCGCGACCGCGAACAGGGCCAGGCCCATCGGCGCGATCGCGGCACATTGCACCGCCCGCCACAGCAGCCCGGTGAAACCGTCACAGGCCGGCACGCTCCAGCCGCTCGTGCGGAACAGGATGCCCGCTCCGGCGAGCGCGATCGGCAGGACGAAGCCGAAACCGAGCAGCCGGTCGCGGCTGCCCGGCCTGTCCGCCACCCACAGCAGCACCAGCGCCGCACCGGCGACGCCCAGCAGCGGCAAGGTCTCGAGGCCGATGACGAGCGACGCCGTCACGGCGAGCGCCGCGACCGCGCCGGCCCGGAAGCTGCCCGTGCCGAGCAGTACGCGCACCAGCAACAGGATCAGGACGAGCTGCAATCCGTGATGGTCGATCCGCCCCGGCAGGAACAGGCTGGTCGCCGGATAGGCGAGCGCGGCGAGCAGGATCGCCGTCGCCGGCGGCGCGCCCAGGCGGCGCGCGACCGCGCCGGTCAACGCCAGCGCGGCGCAGAACAGCGAAGCCGGCCACAGGATCACCGCGGCCAGCGCCGCGCCATGGCCGCCGAGCCAGGGCGTGAGCGCCACGATCCATGCCGCGGGCACGAGGTCGGCCAGTCGCGACCAGTGCATCTCCAGCCCGGGCACCGGCCCGAGCCGATGCTGGGCAAGGTCGCCGAAGGACTGGCCGGCCAGCCAGTCGCGGATCTGCTGGAGCCGCACCATGTCGTCGGTATCGGGGAGCCGCAGCGCGGCCAGATCGTGCCAGTCGCGCAGCGTCCAGGCGCCGCACAGCACCACGGTCAGCAGCAGCGCGACGCCAGGGTCACGCCATGCATACCGGGGCCGGCTCGTCTCCATGCCACCGCAGCTAGGCCAGTTTGGTTAATTGCGCGTTAGGCGCCTGCCGCCGACGGATGCGTGCGGCACCCGCCGGATACCCGGCCGATCAGAGGCGATCGCGGCGCCCGAGCAAGCGGAGCCGCAGCGCGTTGAGCTTGATGAAGCCCGCGGCATCGCGCTGGTCGTATGCGCCCTGATCGTCCTCGAAGGTCACCACCTTCTCCGAATAGAGGCTGTACGGCGACTTGCGGCCGGTGACGATCACGCTGCCCTTGTAGAGCTTGAGGCGGACGGTACCGGTCACCTTCTCCTGGCTGTGATCGATCGCGGCCTGGAGCATCTCGCGCTCCGGCGCGAACCAGAAGCCGTTATAGATCAGCTCCGCATAGCGTGGCGCCAGCTCGTCCTTCAGGTGCGCCGCGCCGCGATCGAGCGTGATCTGCTCGATGCCGCGATGGGCGAGATGATAGATGGTGCCGCCCGGCGTCTCGTACATGCCGCGGCTCTTCATGCCGACGAAGCGGTTCTCGACCAGGTCGAGGCGGCCGATGCCGTGCTTGCGGCCCAGCTCGTTGAGCGCGGTGAGCAGCGTCGCCGGCGACATCGCCTGGCCGTTCAGCGCCACGCCGTCGCCCCGCTCGAAATCGATCGTGATCGTCTCGGGCGCGTCCGGCGCGTCTTCGGGGTTCACCGTGCGCGAATAGACATAGTCGGGCACTTCCTCCCACGGATCCTCGAGCACCTTGCCCTCGCTCGACGTGTGCAGAAGGTTCGCGTCGGTCGAGAAGGGCGATTCGCCGCGCTTGTCCTTGGCGACCGGGATCTGGTGCTTCTCGGCGAACTCGATCAGCCTGGTGCGGCTGGTCAGGTCCCATTCGCGCCAGGGGGCGATCACCTTGATGTCCGGGTTGAGCGCGTAATAGCCCAGTTCGAAGCGCACCTGGTCATTGCCCTTGCCGGTGGCACCATGGCTCACCGCGTCGGCATTCACCATCTTGGCGATCTCGATCTGGCGCTTGGCGATCAGCGGGCGCGCGATCGAGGTGCCAAGCAGATACAGGCCCTCATAGAGCGCGTTCGCGCGCATCATCGGGAAGACGAAGTCCTTGACGAACTCCTCGCGCAGATCGTCGATGAAGATGTGCTCGGGCTTCACGCCGGCCATCTCGGCCTTCTTGCGCGCCGGCTCGAGCTCCTCGCCCTGGCCGAGGTCGGCGGTGAAGGTGACCACCTCGCACTGATATTCCTGCTGGAGCCATTTCAGGATCACGCTCGTGTCCAGGCCGCCCGAATAGGCGAGCACGACGCGGTTGATCTTGTCCGACATGGGGCGACTCCAAAGGATGTGCGGGGAAACGGCGTGCGCCTTACGGGCGCGGGACCGCTTCCGCAAGTTCTGTAGCTGGGGCATGCTCCCCCGGCATCGACTCGGGAGGGGCAGATGGCCGAGCTCAAGACCAGGGCAACGGAGATTCAGGTCGCCGACTTCATCGCTGCGGTGCCCGATGCCACGCGCCGCGCGGATGCCGGGGCGGTCTGCACGATGATGACACGGCTGACCGGCGAGCCGCCGAAGATGTGGGGGCCATCGATCATCGGCTTCGGGCGCTATGCCTATCGCTATGACAGCGGCCGCACCGGCGAGATGTGCCGGATCGGCTTCAGCCCGCGCAAGGCCGAGCTGGTGCTCTACGTGCTCGACGGCAATGCCGATCAGAGCGAGGTCCTGGGCCGGCTGGGCAGGCACCGGACCGGCAAGGCTGCCTGTACATCAAGCGGCTGGCCGATGTGGACGCGGACGTGCTCGAGGAGATCGTCCGCGCCAAGATCGCGCGGATGGACGCCGCCTACCCGGCCTGACCGGCCTGGCGCAGCGTCACCTTGTGCGGCTCGCGCAGGGTTCGCTCCTCCTCGACCATATAGTCGCGGGTGAGCGGCAATGCGTCGCGCGAGCGCGAGAACTGGAGCTGGTAGTTGACCAGCCCGCCATATTTGAAGCTCACATGGCACCCCGCCAGGTAGAAGCACCACATGCGGTAGAAGCGCTCGTCGTACAAGGCGACGATCGCGTCGCGCGCCGCGACGGTGCGCTCGTACCAGTGCCGGAGCGTCTCGGCATAATGGAGGCGCAGCACCTCCACGTCCGTCATGAAATAGCGCAGCCCCTCATAGCCCTTCGCGATCTCCGAGAGCGCCGGGATATAGCCGCCGGGGAAGATGTACTTCAGCGTGAAGGCATCGGTGACGCCCGGCCCGCCTGCCCTGCCGATGGTATGGAGCAGCATCACGCCCTCGGGCGTCAGCAGCTCGCGCACCTTGCGGAAGAAGGTGCGGTAGTGCGGCGTGCCGACATGCTCGAACATGCCGACCGAGACGATCCGGTCGAACTGGCCGGCGACGTGGCGATAGTCGATCAGCTCGAACTTCACCTTGTCCGCCACGCCGGCATCCGCCGCCCGTTGCCGCGCGACCTTGAGCTGCTCCTCCGACAGGGTGACGCCCAGCACCTCGGCGCCGGTCTTCTGGTGGATGTAGAGCGCCATGCCCCCCCAGCCGCAGCCGATGTCGAGCACCTTCATCCCCGGCTTCAGCGCCAGCTTGGCGACGATGTGCGCCTTCTTGTCGAGCTGGGCCTGTTCGAGGCCGATGCCCGGCGCGCTGAAATAGGCGCAGCTATATTGCCGGTCGGTATCGAGGAAGAGATCGTAGAGCTTGCCCGACAGGTCGTAGTGATGCGCGACGTTCCGCTTCGAACGGCGCTCCATGTTGATCCGGCCGAGCCGGAACATCACGGCGTCGACCGCCTTCTTGAACGCGCTGGGGAAGAGCACCGAATCATTGTCTTCCCAGCGATTGTTCGATGCGAACAGGATCAGCAGGTCGAGGATCTCGCCCTGCTCGACCTGAATGTCGCCGTCCATGAAGGCCTCGGCCGCGCCCAGCGAGGGATCGCGCAGGATGCGGCGCGTCGCGCCTGCTCCGAAACGGATCGTTACCGGCTTGAGCGCCGGATCGGCTTCGCCGAAGCTCTGCCGGGTGCCATCCGCGTGGATGACGGTGAGTTGTCCGCGCTTTATTGCGCGTGCGAAAAAACGATCGATCAACGCCATTAAGCCGTCACCACCACCCGATGTAACAGCCCCCCGGCAACCACATTAGGGAAGCGCGCGATTTCCGCAATATTTCCGCAGCTGCGAAATCAGATTCCGCCGTACCATTCATAGCCGGCGATATCCTCCCAGAAGCCGCCCTTGCCGCGGCCGATCCCGGCCAGGCTCGCCACCGCCTCGATCCGCATCACATATTTCGCGTGCTTGTAGCCAAGCTGGCGCTCGACCCGGAGGCGCAGCGGCGCGCCGTGCCCGATGCCGAGCGGCGCGTCGTTCATCGCCCAGGCCAGGATCGTCTGGGGGTGGAAGGCGTCCACCAGGTCGATCGATTCGTAATAGGGGATCCGCCGCTGACCGAACGCGTCGGCGCAGTGGAAGACGATATAGCGCGCGCCGTCGCGCAGGCCGGCGAGCCGGAGGATCGTCTCCAGCCGCGGCCCCTGCCATTTGCCGATCGCGCTCCAGCCCTCGACGCAATCGTGCCGGGTGATCTGCGCCCGCTGGGGAAGCGAACGCAGCTGGGCGAGACTGAGCGAGAGCGGCCGCGCGACGAGCCCGCCGACCTGCAATCGCCAGTCGGCGAAGCGATTGGCGGCAAGCGCGTTATATTCGGGCGTATTGGGATTGGCAGTGCCGTTGGTGCGGAAGCGCGGGCTGCGCTGCTCCGGGCGGAACTCGCGGGCGAGCGCGGCGCGGCCGTTGATCGATCGCTGGAGATAGCGGTGCGCTTCCTCGGCGCTCAGCAGCACCGGGCTGCCGCTCCACGCATCGCAGCCGGCGAGCAGGGTCGCCCCACCGGTGACGATCAGGCCGCGCCGGGTGATCATTCCCCCGGCTCCGCTTCGGGCGATCGCCACCAGCCGGTGATCATCGAGCGCACTTCGTTCACCGGGCCGGCCAGGATCACCAGGGTCAGGTGCACCAAGACGAAGCCGGTCAGCAGCGCCATCGCGATGAAATGGAGCGAGCGCGCCGATTGCCGCCCGCCGAACAGGTCCGCCAGCCAGGGCCACATGCCCGGCGCCAGCGCCAGGCCGGTGAAGATCAGCAGCGGCAGCAGCACGAACAGGACCAGGGCATAGCTCGCCTTCTGGAAGAGATTGTACGCGCGCGGGTCCTCCGGATCGTGGAAGCGCATCTCCCAATGCGCCCGGAGGTCCCCGGCGAGGTGCGCGGCGCTGAGCTCATCGCGGCGGAAGCGCAGGTCGCGCTGGAGGTGCCGGTTGGCCAGGCTCCAGAGCAGGTAGATCAGCAGCGAGAATGCCAGCACCAGCGCGAAGAACAGATGCCAGTGCCGGGCGCCGGCCAGGTCGTAGGTGGACGGCAGGGTCAGCCAGCCCGGCCAGCGCGGCAGGCTGAGCCAGGCATGGTCGAAATTCGCGCCGTAATTGCCCCAGTAGAGCCGCGGATGCGCATTGAAGATCATCAGCCCGCTCGGAATCATCACCAGCACGGCGAGCGCATTGACCCAATGCCAGATGCGCGTGATCAGCCGGTGGCGATAGACCTGCATGGCCCTATCCTAGCCGATCATCCATAGGCGCGCACGAAGAAGACGAGGGTGGTGCCGCCGGTGACGAGCAGGGTCCAGGCGCGCACCATCCGGTGCGAGAGCCGCTTGCCGATCCGCGCGCCCAGCCAGCCGCCCAGGATCCCGCCGGCGAGCATCGGCAGGCAGGCCCACCAGCGCACCATGCCGATCGCGATGAACACCAGCGCCGCCGCGAAATTGGCGACCGCGAGCATCAGCGTGCGGATCGAGAAGAGCGAGCGCGGGTCGGCACCGGCGAGCAGGCCATAGACCGCGGTGGTGATCAGCCCCACCCCGCCGCCGAAATAGCCGCCATAGATGCCGAGCAGGCTCTGCGCGGCGACGAGCGTGCGCCGCCCGATGGTCACCCGCGCATGCAGCCAGTCCGAGGCGCGGCGGCCGAACGCCATCACCACGAAGGCGAAGAGCAGCAGCCAGGGGATGATCATGTCGAATGCCCGGGTCGGGGTGAGCACGAGCAGCATGCTGCCGACCAGCCCGCCGGCAAAGGTGATCCCGGCAAGCGCCCGCACCGACAGGCCGCCCACCGGCGCCAGTTCGTCGCGATACTCCCATGCGCTCGCGCCTGCGCCCGGCAGCAGGGCGACGTTGGACGTGGCATTGGCGATGTTCGAGGGCAGGCCGAGCGCGATCAGCGCCGGCAGCGTCGCGAAGGTGCCCCCGCCCGCCAGCGCGTTCATCGCGCCCCCGAGCATGCCGGCGGCAGCGGGAAGGATCAGGGCGGCGGGATCGATCACTCCGCCTTCCTTCCGCGCCCGCCCCGCCTTGTCGAGGGCAATCTCGCGCGCGCCGGTCCGCGAGGGCAAGCTACCGGAACGGCGCGACCGCGATACCGGGCCTTAGCCCAGCGCCGCCAGCTTCTCCTCGGCCTCGCGGTCCATCTGGGCGCGGCTCTTCTTCTCGGCGGCAGTCTTGAGCTGGCCGCAGGCGGCGTCGATGTCGCGACCGCGCGGCGTGCGCACCGGGGCCGAGATGCCCGCTTCGAACACGATGTTGCTGAACGCCCGGATCCGCTCCGGCGTCGAGCATTCGTACGGCGCGCCCGGCCAGGGGTTGAACGGGATCAGGTTCACCTTGGCGGGCAGCTTGTACTTCTTGAGCAGGCGGACCAGTTCGCGGGCATCGGCGTCGCTGTCGTTCTTGTCCTTCAGCATCACATATTCGAAGGTGATGCGCCGCGCATTGTTCGCGCCGGGGTAAGCGGCGCAGGCGGCGAGCAGTTCCTCGATGCCGTATTTGCGGTTGAGCGGCACGATCTCGTCGCGGATTTCCTTGTTCACCGCGTGGAGCGAGACGGCGAGGTTGACCCCGATTTCCTCGCCCGCGCGCGCCATCATCGGCACCACGCCGCTCGTCGACAGGGTGATGCGCCGCTTCGACAGCGCCAGCCCTTCGCCGTCCATCACGATCTTCAGCGCGCCCTTGACCTCGTCGAAATTATAGAGCGGTTCGCCCATCCCCATCATCACGATATTGGTCAGCATACGGCCGTCCGCGGTATAATGGCCCGCGTCGTCATCCTCGTCGTCGATGTCGGCGCTTGATGCCATCTTGCCCTTCGGCCATTCGCCCAGCGCATCGCGCGCGAGCAGAACCTGGCCGACGATCTCGCCGGCAGATAGGTTGCGGACGAGCCGCATCGTGCCGGTGTGACAGAAACGGCAGTTCAGGGTGCAGCCGACCTGGCTGGACACGCACAGCGTTCCCCGATCGGCGTCGGGGATGAACACCATCTCATATTCCTGGCCGTCCGCCGCCGCGAGCAGCCATTTGCGCGTGCCGTCGGTTGAAACCTGCGCGGTGACGACGGTCGGGCGGCCGACGATGAAGCGTTCGGTGAGCCAGGGGCGCATCGCCTTGGCGATGTCGGTCATCGCGTCGAATTCGGTGACGCCGCGATGATAGATCCAGTGCCAGATCTGCTTGGAGCGCAGCTTCGCCGCCTTGGCGTCGAGCCCCGCCTCCTCGAGCGCGGAACGGATGCCCTCGCGCGTCAGTCCGACAAGGTCGATGCGGTTGCCGCCGCGCAGGGGAACGGTGCCCGTCGTAACGGGATCGATGTGGCCGGGGATCTGCATGATGCGCGGCCCTATAGTCGCGATGCGCGCTTTGCGCAATTGCGCGCGTCAGCGCGGCCATTCACGCACCGTGATAGGGGTCCATCGCATCTTCGAAATCTTCGAGCGTCCCGACATGCTCCAGCGGCGGTTCGCCGGGGGCGGCGGGAAAGATCGCATCGATCCGGCGGCGCAGCGTGTCGTCGAACGCGGCATGGTTCGAAATACGCGCGTTGCTGCTGACCGTCAGCTCGGTGCGGATCGCGCCCTTGATGCGCTCCAGCCCCTCGGGGCTCAGCACCCCGCTGTTCAGCAATTCCTCGCAAAGCTGGATCAATCCGACCGTCGTCGCATGGGCACGCAGCCCGATGAAATCCAGCGCCCGGTGCCGCTCGCGTGCGGCGGCATCGCATCTGCCAATGGCATTCATTGGCCCATCTCCTCATCCCACTAACCTCGCCGTCGGGCGCGCCTCTGTCGGGCGTCGTCCTTTCGGGCCGGTCGATCATGCGCGCCGGACGCCGCCTCGGCAAGAGCCGATGTGGCGTCCGGCGCATCATTTCGGGATGAACGCGCTGCCGGTGATCGGAAGGCGGCGATCAGAGGGTGGTGAGGAATGCCAGCCGCTCTGCCACCGCGCCTTCGGCTTCGGCGTGCCGCAGCGGCAGGACATTGCGCACCAGAATTTCCGCCGGGGTCGGCGTTTCGGCGAACAGCGCCATGACCTCGTCGGCAAAGGCGTCCAGTGGCATATAGGCGTCGCGCGTCGACTGGCCGGGGGTCAGTTCGGTCCGCACCGCGGGCGGCGCCAGCTCGATCACCTCGACCCGGCCGGCAAGCTGGACGCGCAGCGCCTGCGAATAGCTGTGCAGCGCCGCCTTGGTCGCCGAATAGGGCGGCGCCTTGGGCAGCGGAACAAAGGCCAGCCCGGACGTCACGTTGACGATCGCGCCGTCGCCGCGCGCGACGAGATGGTCGATCAGCGCATCGGTCAGCCGGATCGGGCCGAGCAGGTTGGTGACGACCGTCGCTTCGGCGTCGCTCAGATCGCGCTCGCCGTCCAGCGCTTCGTACATCATCACGCCGGCGTTGTTGACCAGAACGTTGAGATCGGGGAAGCGCTGCACGATATCGGCGGCAAAGGCGGCGATCGCGTCGGCGTCGGTCACGTCGAGCGGCAGCGCGTGCATATTGGCCCGGCCCGCGATCGCGGCATCCAGCTTGGCGCTATTGCGTCCGGTCACGATCACCACATTGCCGGCATCGTGCCAACGCTGCGCGAGCGCCAGACCGATGCCCGATCCGCCGCCGGTGACCAGGATGGTGTTGCCTGTCGTTTTCATCGATTGTCCTTCGTTTCGGGGTTGGGGAGGCGGCCAATTTATGCCAATACTCTCCAATGGAAAGTAGGCACCTGAAAGTGCTATACTTACGCGATGGAGAGAATTGGGATTTCCGCCATGTCCATGATGAAAAATTCCACCGCGACCGCCTATCCGACGCCCGATCCGCGCGTCGAAATGCTGGTCAACGAGCTGATCGGCCGAGTCGCCGACAAATGGACGCTGCTCGTTCTCGAGGAATTGGAAGAGCATGGCACCTGCCGCTTCACCCGGCTGGCGCAGCTCGTACCGGGGATCAGCCAGAAGATGCTGACCCAGACTCTGCGCGCCATGGAGCGCGACGGGCTCGTTCGCCGCACGGTCTATCCGGTGGTGCCGCCGAAGGTCGAATATGCGCTGACCGATCTCGGCCACAGCCTGGGCGAAGCCTTTTGCGGCGTGCGGCATTGG
>ERZ778025.1246-NODE-1246-length-20194-cov-4.140076_pt1 | contig 20194 bp, 16 predicted proteins | sample MGYA00375755_ERZ778025 | MGnify/ENA primary metagenome ERZ778025 (study PRJEB29350, sample SAMN05389825) | bioreactor metagenome | isolation source: Thiocyanate bioreactor | place: South Africa: University of Cape Town | collected 2014-03-17 ... | reverse complement strand
CTGCCGCACCATGCTGTCGCCGGTCCATCCGGCGAATTCGATCTCGGCGACCAGCTCGGGCTTTAACCAATGCACGCCGGTGGTTTTCTTAGGCGCGTTTTTGCCGCCGAACGGATTCTGCTTCGCGGCCGCGGCTTTCAGCGCCGGCATGATCTGCTTCACCACGGCCTGGCCATAGCCGGTGCCGACGATGCCGACATAAGCCAGATGTCCGTTGCGCGGCACGCCGGCCATCAGCGAGCGGAACTTGCCGGCGGTGGTTTTCCAGCCGCCGATCACGACCTCATGGCCGGCGCGGCACTTCGCCTTGGTCCAGGCGTCGACGCGCCCGGAACGGTAGGGCGCGTCGCGCTTCTTGGAGATGATGCCTTCGAGCGACAATTGGCAGGCGGATTTCAGCACCGCGTCGCCGCCGGTTTCGAAATGCTCGACATAGCGGATCACGCCTTTGCCGTTCCTGCCGTCCAGCAGCGCTTTCAGCCGTTCCTTGCGTTCAAGAAGCGGCAGGCGGCGCAGATCCTCGTGTCCGGCGAACAGAAGATCGAAGACGAAGAAGACCAGATGATCGGTCTTGCCGTCCGACAGCGCGGCTTGCAATGCCGCGAAGCTCGGCGAGCCGTTGTGATCCAGCGCCACGATCTCGCCGTCGATAATGGCATCCGGCAGTTTGCTGCCGGCTTTGGCGATCGCCGCGAACTTGTCGGTCCAGTCGAGGCCTTTGCGCGTGCGCAGAACGGCTTTGCCATTCTCGATCCGCATCTGCATGCGATAGCCGTCGAACTTGATCTCGTGCACCCAGTCCGCGCCAGCGGGCGGCCGCGCCACCGACTTGCACAATTGCGGTGCGATGAAGTCCGGCAACTTCCTGGCCGTTCGCGTGCGGGCGTTGGCGGCGTCGCGCGGCGTCGTGGCCGCCTTGGTTTTCGGCTTGCCGGTTGTGCCGCGCGCCTCCGCCGCCAGTCCCTGATCCGAATTCCAGACGTTGTCCGCTCTGGCGCGCGCAGCGGCGCGGATCATGAACGGCTTGGGGCCGCGGCCCTTGCCCTGCGCGATCTGATCCATCGAGCGGCCCGAGGCGACCGATCTGTCCAGGTCGAGAATGTCGTTGTCGCTGCCTTCCCTAGCGTATTCGTCGCGATGCTTGATCAGCAGCCAGTTGGTGCGTTTGCCGCCGCTGCGGTCGTGACGCATCCGCACCAGCACCCAGCCGCCATGCAGCTTCTCGCCGTCGAGCGTGAATTTGAGATCGCCCTTCTTGAAGCCGCGCTCGGGATCGTCGCAGCTCCAGGTGCCGCGATCCCACAATTGCACGGTGCCGCCGCCATACTGGCCTTTTGGAATCGTGCCTTCGAAGTCGCCATAGTCGAGCGGATGGTCTTCGACCTCGACGGCGAGGCGCTTGTCTTTCGGATCGAGCGAGGGGCCGCGGGTCACCGCCCATGATTTAAAAACACCGTCGAGCTCCAGCCGCAGATCGTAATGCAGGCGCGTGGCGTCGTGCTTTTGGATGACAAAACGGCGCTGTTTAGCGGGCGCGATTTTCGCCGTGCCGCTCGGTTCGGAGGTTTTGTTGAAATCGCGCTTGGTGCGGTAAAGCGAAAGCTGATCGGCCACGGCAGTCCCTCGCGCGGATGCGGCCGGTCACGGCGCGCCGCAGGATCGAGAACGCGCCGCCTGCGCGGAGGTTCCCGTCACCCGTGGCGGTCTGCGCTAAACGTGCTGGCCGCCATTGATGTGGATCTCCGCGCCGTTCACATAGGACGAGGTCTCGGTGCACAGCACGTAGATGATCTTCGCCACTTCGTCCGGCGTGCCGAGACGCTGCAACGGAATCTGCTGCTCGACGATCTTGTCGGTGCCGGGCGAAAGGATCGAGGTGTTGATCTCGCCGGGTGCGATGGCGTTGACGCGCACGCCGAGGCGGCCGAAATCATGCGCCATCTCGCGCGTCAGCGCAGCGAGCGCCGCCTTCGAGGTGGCGTAAGCCGAGCCCGCAAAAGGATGGACGCGCGAGCCGGCGATCGAGGTGACGTTGACCACCGATCCCTTGGCCGCCTGCAGTTCGTTGATCAGGCCCTGCGCCATCATGATCGGCGCGAAGAAATTGACCTGGAAGATTTTCGCCCACGCCTCCATGTCGGTCTCGACGGCGTTCAGCCGCTTGCCGCCTTCGCCCTTGGGCGAGATCGCCGCGTTGTTGACCAGGGCGTGCAACTGGCCACCCTCGAGACGTTCGCGGATGTCGTCGATCGCGCGCGCGGTGTCGGCGACATCGGACAGATCGACCTGCACGTGATCTTCCGGTCCCGCGCCCCACGGGCATTGTTCGGGGAAGGGATGCCGCGAACAGGTCAGCACCCGCCATCCCGCGCTGGAGAAGCGGATCACCGTGGCATGGCCGATCCCCCGGCTCGCGCCGGTGAGGAGCAGCGTGCGGCGCGGCTGGTTGGTGGCTTCCGTCGTCGTCGGCATAGGGGCATCTCGTTCTGCGCGGACCGCGCGTCAAAAGGAAAAAGCGGAAAAGATCACGGGTAGAGGCGGGTCTTGTTCCATCCGTCGGCTTCGTGGCGGAACACGATGCGGTCGTGCAGCCGGAACGGCCGGTCGTGCCAGAACTCGATCGCCTGCGGGATGATGCGCCAGCCGCGCCAGCCCGGCGGGCGCGGCACCTCGCCGAGGGCATGCTTGGCGGCGTAAAGCGCGATGGCCTTCTCGAAGGCGAGCCGGCTTTCCAGCGGCTGGCTCTGCTTGCTGGCCCAGGCGCCGATCTGCGCCTGCTTGGGCCGGGAGGCGAAATAGTCGTCGGCTTCCTCGTCGGTCACCGGGACGACGTCGCCGCGGACGCGGACCTGCCGGCGCAGCGACTTCCAGTGAAACAGCAGGGCTGCCTTCGGATTGGCGGCGAGTTCCTGGCCCTTGGCGCTGGCGGTGTGGCTGTAGAACACGAAGCCGTCGCCATCGAATCCCTTCAGCAGCACCATGCGGACATCCGGCATGCCCTCGGCATCGACGGTAGCCAGTGCCATCGCATTGGGGTCGTTCGGCTCCGAGGCGCTCGCCTCCTTCAGCCACGCGGAAAAAAGCTCAAAAGGCTCAGTACTTTCGGTGAAATCACCGGAAATTAACGGAGTTGGGTGTTTGATCGAGTCAGGGTTTGTCATGTCTGGAGTCACCCGAATTGCGTGTCGTTACGCCCGCCGGAAGCGTGCTGCATCCCCATTATAGGGCATGCCGGCGCGCGGGCATAACTCCGATGCGCCGTCTGGCCATGGCGGCAGCCGTCATGGTGATGGCAGTGGCGATGGGCGGATGCAGTTTCCGGCTCGGGGGCATGTTCGGCGACAAGAAGGACGATCTGGCGGCCGCCGATGTGACCGGCTCGATCGCCCCCGTCCGGGTCAGCGACGACACCCGTCTCACCGACAGCGATCTCGCGCTGACCCGGAACGCCGCCTCCGAGGTGATGACCCGCGGCGGCAAGGACGCGAGCCAGCCCTGGGAGAATCCGCAGACCGGCGCGCGCGGCGCGGTGACGCCGCTGGCCTCGGCCTATCAGGGCGAGGGCGGCCAGACCTGCCGGGATTTCCTGGCGAGCTATGTCCGGGGCACCAGCGAGGGCTGGCTGCAGGGCGAGGCTTGCCAGACGCCGGGCAACACGGCATGGGAAATTCGCAGTATGAAGCCGTGGCGGCGGTCCTGAGGGCCGCCGGCGTTCGCGGGGCCGGTTGTGCCGTTGCGAAAGTGCCAGTTCCACCCCAAATGAAGAACGGGCCGCTCGGCCCGACTTCGAATTCCAAGGGAGACGAGACGAATGCGCGACCCCTATGAGGTCCTGGGGGTGCAGCGAAGCGCAAGCGCTGCGGAGATCAAAAGCGCATTTCGCAAGCTCGCCAAGAAACATCACCCCGACGCCAACAAGAACGACGCCAAAGCGGCGGCGCGCTTTGCCGAGATCAATTCGGCCAACGAAATCCTCGGTGACGAGGAGAAGCGCAAGCAGTTCGACCGTGGCGAGATCGACGCCGAGGGCAAGCCGCGCTTTCAGGGCTTCGAGGGCGGCGGCTCGCCGTTCGGCGCGCGCGGCGCCCGCAGCGGCCGGGCCGGCCCCGGCGGGTTCGAATACACCTTCACCCAAGGCGGCGCACCGGGGGGCGGCGGCAATTTTGGCGGCGGCGGCTTCGAGGACATTCTGAGCAGCATGTTCGGCGGACGGGCCGGCGCGGCGGGCATGGGCGGCGGCTCGCCGTTCGGCCAGCGCGGTTTCGAATACGAGTCTCCCGTCGCGGCCGATCTCGACATCAACGCCACCATGAGCGTGACGCTGGAGGAGGCGGCGCGGGGTGCTTCGAAGCGCGTGCGGCTGCCGACCGGCAAGGAACTCGACGTCAAGATTCCGGCCGGCGTCACCTCCGGGCAGCAGATCCGGCTGAAAGGGCAGGGCGAGACCGCGCCCGGCCATCGCCCCGGCGACGTGCTGATTACGGTGACGATCGCGCCGCATCCGTTCTTCAAGATCGACGGCAATGATCTGCGCATCGATCTGCCGATCACGCTGTACGAGGCAGTGATCGGCGGCAAGGTGCGGGTGCCGACGCTCGGCAACGCGGTGGAGCTGACGATCCCGAAGAACACCTCGAGCGGCCGCACCTTCCGCCTCAAGGGTAAGGGCCTCTCCGCCAAGGGCGCCAGCGGCGATCTGTTCGTCTCGGTGCGGATCGTGCTGCCGGACGGCAACGATGCCGAACTGGAAGCGCTGATGGAGAAGTGGCGCAGCGCGCACCCCTACAATCCGCGCCGCGATCTCGGCTGAGAGGGTTCTCGGCGTAATGAATGGAGTCTGGTCATCCCGGCGCAGGCCGGGACGACTCCGGGATTGTTTCTCTGACTTGAAGACATGACTTCGCACTCCCGCGGCGCGTGAGCGCCCGGGCGTTGCGATGCGTATGGCCGCCCTCGAAAATCGAGGGCGTGCGGAACGCCGGACGCGCGATGCGTCCGCGGTCTCGTGCGCATGATGAAAAAAGCACACGAGCAGTCTCACCACGAAAGCACCGGAAGCATCCGGCGTTCCGCACGCAATGGTTTTAACGGCTTGCTTCGCGCTCTCCCCGGTGACCGTACGTTGGTTGTCACCGTCGTTGCGACTGAGGATGTGTCCGTCTCCGGTTGGAGGCGGCTCTCCGGGGCAACTTGACGCCACGTCCGGGGCGTCAGGACCACGCGCTTTGGGCCGTCCGCGCAGCGCCGTCGTCAGCGCGCTCTCCACAGGTCACGCCGCCCACTTGAAAACAAGGCGACGCCCTCCCGCTTCAAACGCGCCTGACGCTGCCGCGTCCACCGCATCCCGCCTCGCGTTCGTGACGATCGCGAGCCGCCCCTCGGGTGAGGCGGGATAACAAGGAATATAATCCTATTTCATGAAATCGTCAAGGGCAATGTCCGCAGGCGAACATAGCGGTCCGTCCGCAATTGCTTTCGCACGCAGGCGTGCGCGTGACGCACCGGGAAAATTCGTCGCAGATGATTTGGCGCGCTCTTGCGGAACGAGAACTCACGCGAGCGGTTGCACCCGCATCAACACGGGAGAATACGAATGGCGACGGAAACACGCGAAACCCATAGTTTGATCGGCAGCGACAAGGTGGACGGCACCGCGGTGTATGGACCCGATGGCGAAAAGATCGGCTCGATCGAGCGGGTGATGATCGACAAGCTCAGCGGCAAGGGGTCTTACGCCGTGCTGTCGTTAGGCGGTTTTCTCGGCTTCGGCGACGAGCATTATCCGCTGCCGTGGGGTTCGCTGAAATACAACACCGCGCTCGGCGGCTATCAGACCATGGTTCCGGTCGACAAGTTCAAGAGCGCGCCGAACTACGAGAACGATGCGGAGTGGGACTGGGCGAGTCCCGACCGCAGCCGCAGCGTCAACGAGTATTATCGCGGCCTGATCGTGTAGGCATGATGAAGTGAGGCTCGGCTGCCTCTGTCGTTAGCGACGAAGCAATCCAGTCCTCATGGTGAAGAGAAGCGACTTCTTGACCATAGTGCGTGAACGCGCTTGTGAGGCCTCACCCTTCGAGACGCGGCTAAAGCCGCTCCTCAGGATGAGGATCAAGCTTCTGTCTGGATTGCTTTGCGGAGCTTGTCATCGATCCGGCGAAGCCGGAGCCGTTGGCTCGCAATGACAACTCAGGCATGACAAACAAAACCCGGCGCGATCATCGCGCCGGGTTTTGTGTTGAACCGCTTTCGTTTTTCAAAGCCCGGTTTTCTCGGTCTGGTCGTAGACCAGACGCGCCACCTGGGTCAGCCGCTCCTTGTCGGTCGGACCCGACACCACATAGCCGACGCCGCGATCGGCCCAGAACATGGCGCCGTCATTGTTCTGCGCGGCATAGCGCATCTGCGTCGCCTCGGTCTTGGCGCGCGAGGTGTAGACCGTGTAGCGCTCGCCATTGGCGGTCTCGTACATCAGGAACGCGGCCGGGCCGGCCGGGCCGGGTAGCAGCCGGCCGCCAATGAATTTCAGGCCGTTGGTGTCGAGTTCCGGCGCCTGGATCTTGTAGCCGACGCGGTTGCTGAGCCACTGCTGCAGATGCGCGCGCTCGTTGGCCGCGACCTCCACCGGATGGCGGACCTCGACCACGTAGAGCTTGTGGGCGTCGAGCGCGTCTCTGGTGAAATTGATGAATGCGGAGGATTGGGCGGTGCGGCCGCGCAGCTCATAGCCCGCGCCGCCGCCGATGACGAGCGCGGCAAGGGTTGCCGCGACCAGCGCGTAGGCCCATTGGCGCGGCGGCCGGCTCAACCGGTCGATGTTGAGATGCGGCGGCACGACCTCGTCGGCGACGCTGTCATACTTCGCATGCAGCATGTCGCTCTGCGTCCGCCACGACGACACCTGCGCGGCGACGTCGGGATGCGCTGCGAGCCATGCTTCCACGGCCGCGCGGCGCTCGGCGGGAAGCTCGCCGTCCACATAAGCGTGGAGTTCGTCCTCGGTGACGGGAATGTTCGGATCGGTCATCGGCGCAGTCTTTCAAGATTTGGATGGCAAGAGAATCCGCAATTGCGTCGCGCTTGTGATCCTCCTTGCGCGAAGGAGGGAAACGGATCGGCGTGTCCGGGTGGAAATGTCATGGCCGTCGTCCTCATTTCACCCGCCGCAGCAACGGGCGCTCGCCCTCCAGCGCCGACCTCACCTGGGCGCGGGCGCGGGCGAGGCGCGACATCACCGTGCCGATCGGCACGCCCTGGATGTCGGCGACGTCGCGATAGCTGAGGCCTTCCAGCACCACGAGCAACAGCACCGCGCGCTGGTCTTCCGGCAGGGTGGCGAGCGCGCGGGAGATGTCGCGGCCCTCGGCCTCGGTGCCGCTCGCGCCGGCGGCGGTGTCGGACAGTTCGGTCAGCACCGGCTGGCGCGCCAGCGAGCGGCGGCGGTTGCGGTTGAGGTTGGTGAGGATGGTGTAGAGCCAGGCGCGCAGGTCGCCGCCGAGAAACAGCTTCTCCGAGCGCAGCGCCCGCACCAGCGTATCCTGCACGAGGTCGTCGGCGATGTCGGTGTCCCGCGCCAGCGCCCGCGCGTAGCGGCGCAGGGCCGGGATCATGGTTTCGACGTTATGGCGGAAATCGGTCACAAATGATCTTTGATAAGGCCCGCGCCGGTTTTGGCCGCCCCGGGCGGTCGCGGCGGACATCTTTCGCTATTAACACCATGGATTCGTGACTATTCCGCTTCGCCGTCCGGTCCGTTATGCGCCGGTCGGGGGCCGCCCCGGCCCGCCGCGCCTTGAACGGGGAAATCGGCTGTGCCAAGACGGGCCATCTTTTGAGCAGCAGCGAACGGGATTTCGGCAATGGCGGACAAAATGGGCCTGATGCAGGGCAAGCGCGGGGTAATTCTCGGCGTCGCCAACAACCGCTCGATCGCCTACGGCATCGCCAAATCCTGCCGCGATCAGGGCGCCGAACTGGCGCTGACCTGGCAGGGCGATGCGCTGAAGAAACGGGTCGAACCGCTGGCCGAGGCCCTCGGCGCCATCACGCTCGGCCATTGCGACGTCACCGATCCGGCCACCATCGACGCGGTGTTCGCCGAGGCGAAAAAGCAGTGGGGCAAGATCGATTTCGTGGTCCACGCCATCGCGTTCTCCGACAAGGACGAACTCGACGGCCGCTATCTCGACACCACCGAGGCGAATTTCTCGCGTTCGATGCTGATCTCCTGCTACTCGCTCACCGCGATCGCGCAGCGCGCCGAGCATCTGATGACCGAGGGCGGCTCGATCCTGACGCTGTCTTATTACGGCGCCGAGAAGTGGATGCCGCATTACAACGTGATGGGCGTCGCCAAGGCCGCGCTGGAGGCCAGCGTGCGTTATCTCGCCGCCGATCTCGGCGAGAAGAACATCCGCGTCAACGCCATCTCGGCGGGGCCGATCAAGACGCTGGCCGCTTCGGGCATCGGCGATTTCCGCTACATCCTGAAATGGAATGAGTACAACGCGCCGCTGCGCCGGACCGTGACGCAGGAGGAGGTCGGCGACAGCGCGATGTATCTGCTCTCCGACCTCGCGCGCGGCGTTACCGGCGAGGTGCATCACGTCGATTCCGGCTATCATGTCGTCGGCATGAAACGGCCCGACGCGCCGGACATCTCGCTCGGCGGCAAGGACTGAGAACACATTTTATTGCCGTCATGCCCGGGCTTGTCCCGGCCATCCACGTCTTCTTTTGACGTGATGTAAAACGTGGATGGCCGGGACAAGCCCGGCCATAACGTGGTCAACGAACTCAAAGCGAAACTTCGCCCGATGCCGTCACCCACCGTCTATTTTATCCGCCATGGCCAGACTGAATGGAACGCCGCGGGCCGCTTCCAGGGCAGCCAGGACATTCCGCTCAACGAGCTCGGCCACGAGCAGGCGGTGCGCGCCGGCGAACTGCTCGCCGGCATCCTCAAGGGCGACACGCACGATCCGGCGCGGATTCCGTTCGTGTCCTCGCCGCTCGGCCGCGCCCGACACACCATGGAACTGGCGCGCGGCGTGCTCGGTGTCGCGCCGCACGGCTATCAGGTCGACGACCGGCTGCGCGAGATCGGTTTCGGCCATTGGGAAGGCTCCACGCTGATGCAGATGGAGCAGTCGCATCCGGAAGTGTTCGCCGAGCGCCAGCTCGACAAATGGGGCGTGCCGCCGCCGGGCGGGGAGAGCTACGCTTCGGCCACGCTGCGGCTGCGCGACTGGTACGATTCCCTGCTGCAGGACACCGTCGCGGTGTCGCATGGCGGTGCGATGCGCGCGCTGATGGTGGCGCTCGATGTCGAGACGCCGATGCGGGCGGTGGACACCTATGTCGAGCAGGGCGTGGTTTACGTGTTCGCGAACGGCAAGCTGACCAAGCATAGTTGAGGGTGGGGCGGGTGCCCGCCGCAATCACATTTCTTCGTCATGGCCGGGTCAAGCCCCGGGCATGACCATCTTCGGCTGATTTGACCCTTCAGGCCGCCACAGCTAATTGTGGATTGTCCACACTTAGCCGGACAGTCCGCGAGCCAGAGTCCAGAAATGTCCTTCAACACCTTCGGCCATATGTTCCGCGTCACCACCTTCGGCGAGAGCCACGGGGTGGCGCTGGGCTGCGTGGTCGATGGCTGCCCGCCGCGGATTCCGCTCGCCGCCGAGGAGATCCAGCTCGATCTCGACCGCCGCCGGCCGGGCCAGTCGCGCTTCACCACGCAGCGCCAGGAGCCCGATCAGGTCAAGATCCTGTCCGGCGTGATGGAGGATGCCGCGGGCCGTCAGGTGACGACCGGCACGCCGATCGCGCTGATGATCGAGAACACCGACCAGCGCTCGAAGGACTATTCCGACATCAAGGACAAGTATCGTCCGGGCCACGCCGACTTCACCTATGAGGCCAAATACGGCATCCGCGACTATCGCGGCGGCGGGCGCTCCAGCGCGCGCGAGACCGCGGCGCGCGTCGCGGCCGGCGCGGTGGCGCGCAAGGTCATTCCCGGCATCACCGTGCGCGCCGCTCTGGTGCAGATGGGGCCGCACAAGATCGACCACGCCAACTGGGACTGGACCGAAGTGGCGCGCAACCCGTTCTTCTGCCCGGACAAGGCCAAGGCCGAGTTCTATGCCGAGTATCTGGACGACATCCGCAAGAGCGGCTCATCGATCGGCGCGGTGGTCGAGGTGGTGGCGGAAGGCGTGCCGGCAGGTCTCGGCGCGCCGATCTACGGCAAGCTCGACAGCGATCTCGCCAGCGCGCTGATGAGCATCAATGCGGTGAAGGGCGTCGAGATCGGCGCCGGCTTTGGCGCGGCCGAGCTGCATGGCGAGGACAACGCCGACGAGATGCGCAGTTCTTCCTCCAATGTGGGAAATCACGGCCCGGTGTTCCTGTCCAACCATGCCGGCGGAATTCTTGGTGGCATCTCCACCGGGCAGGCGGTGGTGGCGCGCTTCGCGGTGAAGCCGACCTCGTCGATCCTCACCCCGCGTCGGACCATCGACCGCAGCGGTGCCGACACCGACATCCTGACCAAGGGCCGTCACGATCCCTGCGTCGGCATTCGCGCGGTTCCGGTGGGCGAGGCGATGGTGGCCTGCGTGCTGGCCGATCACCTGTTGCGCCATCGCGGCCAGAACGGCGGTTAGCCGTCATCGTTCTTCTGGCCGTCCCGGCCAATGGATCGGCGCCAAAAGCGCGTTCACGCGCGTCTGTCGACGCGCCATGGCGGCGTCCGATGACAGGCTCCGGCCGGGACCTATAGCCCCGGTCGATAGTTGTGAAATGGCAGCCACGCCTTTGTTGTGAGGCTGGGCTGCGCCGAGAGGACTCAATCGATCCGGCCGGCATTGACCCGCGCGCGGATCAGAATAAAACGCCGCATCGCTTCCCGCCCGTGAAACCCCGCCGATGGCCTCTTCCGGTTTCTATCTCGAAGCTCCGCAGCGCCTTCGCGCGTTCGTTCGCGCGCGCGAGTCGAGCCTGATCCTGATCGCGGTGGTGATCGGCGCGATGTCCGGCCTGTTCGTCGCCGCGATGAGCGCGTCGGTGGAACTGCTGCATGTCTGGTTCTTCGATATCGGGCTCGGCCAGCGGCTGTCGGCGCAGGACCGTATCGATCCGGTCCGCGCCATTCTGGTGCCGACGCTCGGCGGCCTCGCGCTCGGCTTCGCCTTTCTGCTGCTGGCGCGCTGGCGGCCGGGCCGCGAGGTCGATCCGATCGAGGCCAATGCGCTGCATGGCGGCAACATGTCGTTTCGCGGGAGCGTCATTGTTGCGTTGCAGACGATCTGGTCGAGCGGCGTCGGCGGCTCGGTCGGCCTCGAGGCCGGCTACACCCAGCTTGCCAGCGGCGTCGCTTCCTCGTTGGGGCGGGCGTTTCATCTGCGCCGCGCCGATCGCCGGGTGATGGTGGGCTGCGGCGCGGCGGCGGCGATTGCCGGTGCGTTCAGCGCGCCGCTGGCCGGCGCGTTCTATGCGTTCGAACTGGTGCTCGGCGGTTATACGCCCGCGAGCCTTGCGCCGATCGGCGTCGCGGCGGTGACCGGCTATGCCGTGACCCACGCTTTTTCGCCGCTCTCGCTCGGCGTACTGGTGCGGCCGGTCGGCATCGTCACCGGGCAGGACCTGGCGATCGCCGCCGCGCTCGGCCTTGCCGCCGCGCTGGCCGGCATCGCCATCATGCGCGGTGTGGCGCTGTTCGATGCCACGCTGGCGAAATTGCGGGTCTGGCCGCCGCTGCGGCCGGCGCTCGGCGGGCTTGGCGTCGGCCTCGCGGCGCTGGTGACGCCGCAGGTGCTTGCCTCCGGCCACGGCGCGCTGCAGCTCAACAGCGTGGAGATGCTGCCGCTCGGCGCGATGGCGATGGTGTTTCTGCTCAAGTCGCTCGCCTCGATCGTCTCGCTCGGCTCCGGATTTCGCGGCGGCCTGTTCTTCGCGTCGCTGTTGCTCGGCTCGCTCGGCGGCCATCTGTTCGCGACGGGACTTTCCACGATCCACCCGCTGCTCGGTCTCGATCCCGCCGTCTATGCCGTCATCGGCATGAGCGCGTTGTCGGCCTCGATCATCGGCGCGCCGCTGACCATGTCGTTTCTCGCGCTGGAGGCAACCGGCAATCTGTGGCTCACCACGGCGGTGCTGATCGCGGTGATCGTATCGATCCAGGTGACGCGCGAATTGTTCGGCTATTCCTTCGCGACATGGCGCTTCCATCTGCGCGGCGAGACCATCCGCAGCGCCGCCGATGTCGGCTGGATCCGCGATCTCACGGTCGGCCGGATGATGCGGGCCGACGTGGCGACCGTGGAGGAGGCGATGCCGATCGCGGCGTTCCGCGAGCGCTTCCCGCTCGGTTCCAAGACGCAGGTGATCGCGGTCGACGGCGACAGACGCTATGCCGGCGTGGTGTTCGTCGCCGAGGCGCACGGGCTGACCGATATCGACGCCAAGAGCCTGCATGATATCCTGCACTGTCGCGAGGTGACGTTGTTGCCGCAGATGGATGTGCAGCAGGCGATGGCGGTGTTCGACTCCGCCGAGGCGGAATCGCTGGCGGTGGTCCGCTCCGCCGACGACGGTACCGTGATCGGCCTGCTCACCGAGGCGCACGCCTTGCGGCGCTATGCGGAGGAATCCGAGCGCCGCCGCCGCGATATGCTGGGAACCGGATAGCGGCACCGATCACGATGCGCTGATCGAAAATTAAATTTCACCCGTTCTGGAAAGAATCCGCCGTTTGCGTTGTTGAACGCCAGAGGGGGTGCGTGGCGTGGTGGAGTGCAAGTCATGTTCAAACAAGCAGCGATCGGCGCGGCCGTGCTCATGGCGGCGGTGGCCCTTGCCCCTGACGGCGCGTTTGCGCGGGGCGGTGGCGGTCATGGCGGTGGCCATGGTGGTTTCGGCGGTGGAGGCTTCTCGCGCGGCGGCGGGTTTGGCGGTGGTGGCTTTGCCCGCGGCGGCGGCTTCGGCGGCGGCGGTTTCGCCCGCTCGGGCAATTTCGGTGGCGGCGGCTTCGCCCGCGGCGGGTTCGGTGGCGGCCGCGCGTTTGTCGGCGGCGGACCGGGTGTCCGCGGCAGCTTCGCCGCGATGCCACGCGCGAACTTCGCTCCCGGCTCGATGCGCCGCGCGGGTTTCAACAATGCGGTGATCGGCGGGCGGGCCATCAACGGACACTGGAACGGCCGCTGGCATGGCGGCTGGCGTCACCGCTACCGCGGGTTCGGTTTCGGCGCGCCGTATTACTATGATTACGGTTATCCCTATGACGCCGGCTACTACGATGATTATTACGGCTACGACGACGCCTATTATCCCGCCGCCTATGGCGGCTACTACAATGGCTATTATAACGGTTACGACAATGCCGGCTGCTATCGGCTGCGCCGGGTCGCAACGGCGTATGGCTGGCGGACGCTGCGGGTCAATGTCTGCGAATGAGCGGGCAATCTGACCGGGGTCGGCAGAGCAGATAACTCAGAGCAAATGAAATCGGCGGCCGTTGCGGCCGCCGATCGTTTTTGAAGCGCAGATGAAAGAGCGTTGCGGGGATCAGGCCGCGCGGATCTTGGCGATGAAGGCATGCACCTCGTTCTTGAGGTGGTTGCTTTCCTTCGACAGAGACTGCGCCGCGCCGAGCACCTGCGAGGAGGCGGCCCCGGTTTCGCTGTTGCCGCGATTGACGTCGTCGATGTTGACGGCGACCTGCGCGCTCAGTTCCGCGGCCTGACGGACGTTGCGGGCGATCTCCTGCGTCGCCGCGCCCTGTTCGTCCACCGCCGCGGCGATCGCCGAGGAGATTTCCGAGATCAGGTCGATGGTGGTGCTGATCTCCTTGATGGTCGTCACCGAGTCGTCGGTCGCCGATTGCATGCCGGCGATCTGCGCTCCGATCTCCTCCGTGGCCTTCGCGGTCTGCGAAGCCAGCGCCTTCACCTCGGAGGCCACCACGGCGAAGCCGCGCCCGGCCTCGCCCGCGCGCGCCGCCTCGATGGTGGCGTTGAGCGCGAGCAGGTTGGTCTGCTCGGCAATGGCGGTGATCAGTTTGACGACGATCCGCGCAGCGGCTGCCGACAGCTCGCTGATGCTGTTGTTGGTTCTCTCGGCCTGCTGCACGGCGCGCTGGGCGACCTTGCTCGATTCCGTCACCTGGCGGCCGATCTCGTCGACCGATGCCGTGATCTCCTCGGTCGCGGCGGCGGTGGACTGGATGCTTTCGGAGACGTTGCGCGAGTTCGCGGCGGCGGTGTCGGACAGCTGCTGGGTCACGTCGGCGGCGTTGGTCAGGGTTCCGGCAGCCGACTCCATCTCGGTCGAGGCCGATGCCAGCGAGTTGACGAGTTCGCCGATCATCTTCTCGAACTGGCCGGTGACGACATCGACTTCCTCGGCGCGTTTCATCTTGGTTGCGGCGTCCTTGGCGGCGGCGGCGTCCGCGGCCTGCTTGGCGAGCAGTGCCTTCTTGAAGATCTGCAGCGTGGCGGCGATCTGGCCGATCTCGGTTTTCTCGCCCTGATGCGGAATCTCCGCGGCGAGGTCGCCGCTGGCCAGCGCATGCATCGGCTTGACGATGGAATCGATGCACTTGGCGATGTCGCGCACCACGATGAAGGCGGAGATGAAGCCGAGCGCGATCATGCCGGCGAGCGCGCCGAGCACGATGGTGAAGGCAAGGTTGTATTCGTGCGCGGCGTTGTCGCCAGCCAGATCCGCGCCCTTGTCGTTCATGTCGACCATCTGCTTGAGCACGCCGTCCATGGCGCGGCCGGCCGGGGTGGCGCGCTCGGCGTTGATCTTGCGGGCAGTGGCGACTTCGCCCTTGCGCGCGGCCGTCACGACCTCGGCGGCGGCGGCGCGGAATTGCAGCCAGGTCGCGCGCAGTTTCTCGTAGAGCGCCTTCTCCTCGGCGTTCTGGATCAGCGGCTGATAGGCGTTGTCGGCGGTGTCGTAATCCTTGGCCCGGGCATCGAGGTTCTTCTGGATGTCGGCCATGAATTTCTCGTCAGGCTCTGTCAGGTAGTCGCGCAGCACCGCGCGGTAGCGCGCCGACTGGGTGCGCAATTCGCCAAGCAGGCGGACGCTGGGCAGCCAGTTGTTCTGGATCGCCTGGGTCGATGCGTTGATGGAGCGCATTTCCACCACGGCGAAAGCGCCCATGGACGCCACGGCCAACAACAGCAGCGACACGAGGGCGATGAGCTTGGTGCGGATAGAGAGTCTGGAGAGCATGAGGCAAATCCCTGGCGGCCATTCGGGCCGAAATGGAGACGTGATTCCGCCCCGCCCGGAGGGGAATCCGGACGCGTTCACACGACGGAGAGCTTGACGAAGTTCCAGTCGGATGCCGCACGCTCTAGCGCAGGGCAGCCGCGGTATAATCATAGGACCGTAAGGTGAAACGTTGGTTAAGCTTTGTCTTTTGTGCGTGGGCGGCGGCCTGACCGCGGATTGCCGGCCCGGCGGGCGGTTCTTTTTAAATATTCTTGATGCAATTGGACTTTTCGGCGCCCGACCGCCGTGACACGATGGAGGCGGAAAACAGGAACGCCACCGATGCTTCGCTGGCTTTTTCCCTGCCTGCTGCTGATCGCCGGGCTTGCCATGCGCGGCGACCGGCTTGTTGCAGCGCCATATGCCGCCCAGCCGGCCCAGGCCGATGAGACCCGGCGCGTCGATGTCGAGCTCGTGCTTGCGGTCGATATTTCCTACTCGATGGATGTCGATGAGCTGGCGGTGCAGCGCGAGGGCTATGCCGAGGCCATCACCTCGCCGGATTTCCTGCGGGCGCTGAAAAGCGGGCCGACCGGCAAGGTAGCGGTGACGTTCTTTGAATGGGCCTCGGCGGCGGACCAGAAGATCATCGTGGCCTGGCGGGTGATCGACGGTCCGGAATCGGCCGATGCGGTCGCCACCGAGATTCTGAAAGCGCCGCTGCGGCGCGCCTCGCGCACCTCGATTTCCGGCGCGATCAATTTCGCCATGCCGCTGTTCGAGCGCAATCCCTATCGCGGGCTGCGACGGGTGATCGACATTTCCGGCGATGGCCCCAACAACAACGGCGAGCCGGTGACGATCGCGCGCGACGCCGCGCTCGCCAAGGGCGTCGTGATCAACGGGCTGCCGATCATGGTGAAGGAGACCAACTTCGCCACCATGGATATCGAGAACCTCGATTACTACTATGAGGATTGCGTGATCGGCGGGCCGGGCGCGTTCGTGGTGCCGATCAAGAACCGCGAGAAATTCAAGGAGGCGATCCGCACCAAGCTGGTGCTGGAGGTGGCGGGACGCATGCCGGAAGAGCGCGTGGTGCCGGTGGCGGCGAGCGAGCCGCGCGTGCCCTGCGGCATCGGCGAGAAGATGTGGCGCGAGCGCTGGGGGCAGTGAGCTGATTCCAAAGGGGCGGAGAACTTCGGATCAGACTTCTTCGATTGTCATTGCGAGGAGGCGAAGCCGACGAAGCAATCCAGTCTCTTGCTTGGAATTGAGATGGGGTTTTCTGGATTGCTTCGCTGCGCTCGCAATGACGGCGTAGGAATCAACGCGTCACTCTCTAGCGCCGGAACCGCGCCACCAGTTCGACATGCGGGGTGTGGCGGAACTGATCGACCGGTGTGATGTGCTCGATCCTGAAGCCGCCGTCGATCAGGATGCGGGCGTCGCGTGCGAAGGTCGCCGGATTGCACGACACCGCGACGACCTGCGCGATCCTGCTGGCGGCAAGCTGCTGCGACTGCGCCTGCGCGCCCTGGCGCGGCGGATCGAACACCACGCAGTCGTAATCGCGCAATTCCTGCGGCACCAGCGGACGGCGGAACAGGTCGCGCGCCTCCGCGGTGATCGGCTTCAGCCCTTGCGTCGTATTGACCGCGTTGCGGAGCGCCGTGATTGCCGGTGCGTCGCTGTCGAACGCCGCGACCCTGAATTTTTCCGCAAGACGCAGCGCGAACGGCCCGATGCCGCAGAACAGATCGGCGACGCGCTTGGCGCCCTTGCAGCGCTCGATCGCGAGCGCGGCGAGGGTTTCCTCGCCTGCGGCAGTGGGCTGCATGAACGCGCCGGGCGGCAGCGTCACCCGAGCCTTGCCGATCCGCACCAGCGGCGGTGCGCGCATGATCACGAGTTCGCCGTGCCGGGTCAGCCGCGCGAGATTGTGATGCTCGGCAAGCCGCGACAGCCTGGAGAGCAGGGCGGTGTTCAGCGGTCCCGAGCCGCGCACGTCGATGTCGAGGCCGCGTTCGGTCGCGGTGATCTGGATGTCGAGCGGCTTGGCGGCCGGCACCAAGGCTTCGGCGATGTCGTTGGCGGCGGCGAATGCGCCGGAGAGCGCCGGATCGAGAATCGGGCAGTGGTCGATGGCGATGATCTCGTGCCGTCCGGCGGCGGCGAAGCCGACGCGTAGCACCTTCTGCGCGGAAAGCCGCGCATGCAGCACCATGCGCCGCCGTCCGTTGCCATGAGCGTCGACCAGCTCGTCGACCTCGCAATCGATGCCGGCCTGCGCCAGCGTGTCGATCACCAATTGCCGTTTCCACGCGCGATAGGCATCGGGCTGCCAGTGCTGGATGGCGCAGCCGCCGCAGGTGCCGAAATGCGGGCAGAACGGCTCGATGCGCTCCGGACTCGGCGTGACGATGTGCGCCAGCGTGCGGCGGTCGGGATGCTGGCCGGGCACCGGCAGCACGTCCACGGTCTCGCCGGGCAGGGTGTAGGGCACATAGATGTTGCCGCCGTGCTCCAGCGCGACGCCGTCGCCGAAATGGCCGACATGATCGATGACGAGGCGTTCGGTCATGTCGTCAGCCGCGCTGCGCGCCGAGGAAGAATTCGCGGTTGCCGTCGCCGCCGGGAATCGCCGAGGGAAATACCTCGATCTCGCTGCAGCCGAGCGAAGCGGCGAAGGCGGCGATATCGTCGCATACCGCGCGGTGCACGGCCTCGTCGCGGATGATGCCCTTCTTGGAATGTTTGCGGTCGGCTTCGAATTGCGGCTTGATCAGCGCCAGCAGATGCATCGGCGCGGCGGCCAGCGGCAGCACGGCGGGCAACACCAGCTTCAGCGAGATGAAGCTGACATCGATCACCACGATGTCGGGCCGGATTTCCAGCCGCTTGCCGGCCAGCGAGCGGATGTCGGTGTTCTCCATCGACACGATCTTCGGATTGCCGTGCAGACTCGGATGCAGTTGCCGGGTGCCGACATCGATGGCGTAGACCAGGCTCGCGCCGTTCGCCAGCAGCACCTCGGTGAAGCCGCCGGTGGAGGCACCGACATCGACGCAGACGTGATCCTCGATCTCGACGGGATAATGCTCCAGCGCCGCCGCTAGCTTGACGCCGCCGCGCGACACCCAGGGATGCGCGGGTTCGGCTTCGATCGTGGCATCGCGCGCCAGCATCGCGGAGGGCTTGGTGACCGGCTCGCCATCGGCGAACACGCCGCCGGCCTCGATCGCGGCCTGCGCGCGGGCGCGGCTCTCGAACAGGCCGCGTTCGACAAGAAGGGTATCTGCGCGCTGCTTTGTGGTCATGTGCTCCTCCTGCACTCTTGTTGGAGCGCCGCGATCAAAGCATCAAGTCGTCCCGGCCAACGGATCGGCGCGAAGCGTCGTCCGATGACAGGTTCCGGCCGGGACCCATAGCCACCGGATTCTCAAGACTGATGCCGAATTCCATCATTGAAGAAATATCGACGGGGAGTATGGGTCCCGGCCTGCGCCGGGACGACCTTGAAAATTCACGCAGGCGGCGTCATCACGCATCGCGCATCGCAGCGCCCGCCGCAAAACTCAGGCCGACTTCACCGTCGGGCTGGAGCCCAGCACCTCGAACACCTTGGCGGCGATGCCCTTGGCGTCGAGCCCGGCCTGTTCGTACATCTTCGCCGGCGTGTCCTGATCGATGAACGTATCGGGCAGAACCATCGAGCGGACCTTGAGGCCGCGATCGAGCATGCCGTGATCGGCCAGCGTCTGGATCACGTGGGTGCCGAAACCGCCGATCGAACCTTCCTCGATGGTGATGAGCACCTCGTGCTCGCGCGCCAGCTTGAGCACCATCTCGACCTCGAGCGGTTTCATGCAGCGCGCATCGGCGATCGTCGGATTGATGCCCTGCGCGGCGAGATCGTCCGCCGCCTTGAGGCACTCGCCAAGACGGGTGCCGAACGACAGCAGCGCGACCTTGGCGCCTTCGCGCATGATGCGGCCCTTGCCGATCGGCAGCGGCACGCCGACCTCCGGCATATCGACGCCGCGGCCTTCGCCGCGCGGATAGCGCAGCGCGCTCGGCGCGTCGTTGATCGCGACCTGCGTCGCCACCATGTGCACGAGATCGGCTTCGTCGGCGGCGGCCATGATGATCATGCCGGGCAGGCAGCCGAGATAGGCATTGTCGAATGCGCCGGCATGAGTGGGGCCGTCGGCGCCGACAAGTCCGGCGCGGTCGATGGCGAAACGCACCGGCAGGCGCTGGATCGCGACATCGTGGATCACCTGATCGTAGCCGCGCTGCAGGAAGGTCGAGTACAGCGCGCAGAACGGCTTGAAGCCTTCGGTGGCGAGGCCGGCGGCGAAGGTCACCGCATGCTGCTCGGCGATGCCGACATCGAAGGTGCGCTCGGGAAACGCCTTGGCGAAGATGTCGATGCCGGTGCCGCCGGGCATCGCCGCGGTGATGGCGACGATCTTGTCGTCCTTTTGCGCTTCCTTGACCAGGCTCTGGCCGAACACCGCGGTGTAGGACGGTGCATTGGACTTTGCCTTCATCTGCTTGCCGGTGACGACGTCGAACTTCACCACGCCATGATACTTGTCGTCGGCTTCCTCGGCCGGGGCGTAACCCTTGCCCTTCTTGGTGACGACATGGATCAGCACCGGCCCGTTGCCGTTGTCGCGCACATTGGTCAGCACCGGCAGCAGGTGATCGAGGTTGTGACCGTCGATCGGTCCGACATAGAACAGGCCGAGTTCCTCGAACAATGCGCCGCCGGTCACCATACCCCGGGCGTATTCCTCGGCGCGCAGCGCGCGATCCTCGAAGAATTTCGGCATGCGGTGGGCGAGGTTTTTCAGGATCTCGCGGGCGGAGCCGTAGGTCTGGCTCGACAGCAGGCGCGCGAGATAGGCCGACATCGCGCCGACCGGCGGGGCGATCGACATGTCGTTGTCGTTGA